>CAJDUZ010000023.1_pt1 | contig 60154 bp, 64 predicted proteins | sample 7391221 | NCBI WGS metagenome assembly CAJDUZ01 (sample SAMEA7055692, study PRJEB34461) | soil metagenome | biome: terrestrial ecosystem; feature: Peninsula; material: soil | place: Antarctica | collected 2016
AGCGGCCGGATCAGCACCCGCTCGACGACGATGCCGATCAGCGCCGTGAGGAACGGCGAAATGATCAAGGCCCCCCAGAATCCCAGCGTCGGCTGCAGCGTGTATGCGAGGTAAGCGCCGAGGGCGAGAAAGCCGCCGTGCGCGAAGTTGATGACGTTGGACAGGTTGATGATCAACGAAAGGCCGAGCGCCATCAGCGCGTAGAACGCGCCGATCACCAGCCCGTTGAAGATGTTGAGAAGAATCAGTTGCGTCACGCGCGGCCTCCGTTAGCGAGCCTGTGCTCAACCCACTTGTGGCGCGCCCATCCCGCCCACGGTCTGACTGCCAGTGGCACGCGGGTGCCAGGCGCGGGGCTCGGCCATGGAGCCCATCCTGAACTCAGGAGGCAGCCTTGCAACGACGCATGTGAGATGTTGCCAGGCGCGAGCCTCTCGACAACATGAAGGGCGCCACGCGCAAATCGCGCGGGCGCCTCATTTTTTTTGGCAGGCAAGGCGCAGTCAGGCCGGCCAGGTCATCTTGCAGCCGGTCTCTTCCACCGACGGCGCGATGGTCTTGCTCTCGATGACTTCGTCGATGTGGAACAGGTCATCGGGTGCGCTGCCGGAAGCCTGTGCGTGACCCGCCCACAGCGTTCCGATCAGCAGGTGCTGGTCAGCGCGGAAGGTCGCGGGGTGCGGCTGCAGCGCCACTTCCGGCGGCAACGTGAAGCCGTTCAGCGCCTTGGCCATCTTCACCGGTTCCAGCGACTTGGCAGTGTTGGCCGCCAGCGCGCACGCGTGTATCGCCGTGTGGCCGAACCAGGTGCGTGCCGTGGGCACGCGCCCGGTCTTTTTCGTGATCGCTTCGGTGAATTCCTTGACGTGCGCCACGCCAGGCTGGTTCCAGTACCACTCGATCACCCAGTTGCCGATGCGTGCGTTCTCGGGCAGAGCCTCGAGGGTTTCGAGTTCGATGTTCGCCCCGGCGATATGGAACTTCTTGTCGAGCCCGAATTGCACCGTCTGCTTCAGCGCGTTCGTCTGGTCTTCGCCGTTCTGCAGAATCACGATCACATCCGGATTCGCGGCCTGCGCCTTGATCAGGTAGGACGAGTATTCGGTCGTTCCGAGCGGAATCAGGTCGGTGCCGACATTGGTCGCGCCGTACTTCTTGAAGTTGGCGTTGTAGGCGTCGAGCAGCCCGTGGCCGAACGCGTAGTCGGGCACGAGGCAGTAGAACTTCTTGCCGAAGCGCTTGATGAGCGACGGCGCGATCGCGTTCACCAGCAGCGTGGTGGAGGGATCGACCTGGAAGACGTTCCAGTGGCAGTCCTTGCCGGTGATCGGATCGGCGTGGCCGCCCGGGTCCATCAGGAACACGCCCTTCTCGTAGGCGACTGCGGAGATCGCCATCGTCAGACCCGAGTTGACGTTGCCGACCAGGAAGTCGACCTTGTCACGGTCGATCAGCTTGCGCGCTTTCTGCACCGCGACGCCCGCATCACCGCTGGTCGAATCCTCGACGATGAGCTTGGCGGGTCGCCCCAGGATGCCGCCCTTCGCATTGATTTCCTGCACGGCCAGTTCCATGCCGTGCAACTCGTTGCGACCGGTGATGGCGTAGGTGCCCGTGAGCGGGTTGTCGATGCCGAGCTTCACAGGCTGATCGCCCTGTGCCTTCACGATGGCGGGAAACGACAGCGATGTGGCGCCGATCGCGGCGACGACCTGCAACGCTTTGCGACGGGTGACCGTCGCGGGAGTGGCCTGGTCCTCTCCGGCGGCCTTCAATATGTCGCGATGCGATGGTCCGTGATCCATGTCGATGCTCCAGGGTTGCTGCCGCCATCCTCTCGTGCTGCTGCCACGTGGGCGACAGCACGTGGGGCGTTTCGGCCCGGTTCCATAGCAACTGGTGTGCCCGGCCGGGTGTCCAATAGTCTGGTGACGCAACCGCCTCCGGCAAAATGCATGGGATGACCGATCAGCCCATCACCCCCGAACTGCGGCAATGGATCGTCTCGCAGGCCACGTCGGGCCAGACGGCCGAGGCCGTGCTGAAGAAACGATGGCGGCGTTCGTCGCCGAGCAGTCGCGCGCGGCCAGCCTGCCGCTGCCGGTCGAGGTGCCCGAGCCGTTGATTGGCGAGCCGCGGGCACTGCTGGATGCCGGCGACCGCGAGGTGAGCGTGCTGGCGGCGCTGCGCGAGCCGCGTGTCGTCGTCTTCGGCGGCCTGCTCACCGCCGACGAATGCGAGGAACTGGTTGCCTTGGCCCGCGCGCGCCTGGCGCGCTCCGAGACGGTCGAGAACGACACCGGCGGCACGGCCGTGAACCGGGCGCGCACCAGCGATGGCATGTTCTTCGGGCGAGCCGAGCACCCGTTGTGCGCTCGGCTCGAGGCGCGCATCGCGACGCTGCTCGACTGGCCGGCCGAGAACGGCGAGGGTCTGCAGGTGCTGCGCTACCGGCCGGGTGCCGAATACAAGCCGCACTACGACTATTTCGACCCCGACCAGCCGGGCACGGCCAGCCTGCTGGCGCGCGGCGGCCAGCGCGTCGCATCGGTGGTGTGCTACCTCAACACGCCGCGCGCCGGCGGCGCGACGGTCTTTCCCGACGCCGGGCTCGAGGTCGCGCCGGTGCAGGGCAACGCCGTCTTCTTCAGCTACAGCCGCCCGCACCCGGTCTCGCGCAGCCTGCACGGCGGCGCGCCGGTGATCGACGGCGAGAAGTGGGTCGCCACCAAGTGGCTGCGCGAGCGGCGCTTCGATTGATGGGCCGTTGCAGGCGACCAGGAGATGACGACATGGGGGATGACATGAACGACCGCAACGCCGCCGATGGCGGCGAACAGCCGCCGCTGCGCGGCATCGGCGTCGTCGACCTGACGCGGCTCTTGCCCGGGCCGCTGGCGACGCTTCATCTGGCCGAGATGGGGGCCGCGGTGCTGAAGATCGAAGGCCCGAGCGAAGCCGGCCAGGACGACGGCGCGCGCTACATGGGCCGCAGCGCCGACGATGTCGCAGCCGACCGGCCGAGCGCGATGTTCCGCGAGCTCAACCGCGGCAAGGAACTGCGCCGGCTCGATCTGCGCACGACGGCCGGCCGCGAAGGGCTGCTGCAGCAGGTGCGCGGCGCCGACGTGCTGATCGAGGGTTTTCGCCCCGGCGTGATGCAGCGACTCGGGCTCGGCTGGGATGTGCTGCGCGGGGTCAACCCGAAGCTCGTCTTCTGCTCCATCAGCGGCTACGGACAGCACGGCGTCTGGTCGCACCGCGCCGGGCACGACATCAACTACATCGCGATGGCCGGCGTGCTCGAGCAGATTGCCACGCACGACGGCGACATCGCGCTGCCCAACTTCCAGATCGGCGACCTGCTCGGCGGCAGCCAGGCGGCGGTCTCGGGCGTGCTGGCCGGCCTGCTCGGCGCGGCGCGCAGCGGGCGCGGGCGCTGGGTCGATGTCTCGATGACGCACGAGGTGCTGCGCCACAACGTCGTGGTGCGCCTGGCGGTCGAGGCGAGCGGGCACGCGCCGCCGCAGGGCCGCGACCTGCTCTCGGGCGGCGCGCCGTGCTACGGCGTCTACCGCACCGCCGAGGGTCGCTTCGTTGCGGTCGGCGCCTTGGAGCTGAAGTTCTGGCAGGCACTTTGCGCCGCGTTGCAGCGGCCGGACTGGAGCGGGCGCCACTGGTCGAGCGGCCTGACGGTGGGCGGCGTCGAGGCCATGGCCTTGCGCGACGAGCTTGCGGCGGTCTTTGCAAGCCAGCCGCTCGCGTACTGGAGTGCGCTGTTCGAAAACGTCGATGCCTGCGTCACGCCGGTGCTGCGGCTCGACGAGGCGCTGACGCATCCGCTGATTTCCGCGTCGCCGCTGTCAACCGGTACGGCGACGGCCACGTTGTGACACTCGAGCGATCGGCTCACAACCCCACCTTGCAGGACCACTCCATGAAGACTCTCATTGCCGCGATCATCGCCGCCGCGTTCAGCGTCGGCGCCATGGCCCAGTCGAGCCCGGCACCCGCTCCCGCGGCCACGCCGGCCCCGGCCGCGACCGCCGCGCCCGATGCCGCAAAGCCCGATGTCAAGCCGGCGAAGAAGCACAAGGCGAAGAAGCACGCCCGCAAGGCGTCGAAGAAGGCGAAGACCGCCACGTGAACCCGCGCAGCATCCGCTCGCAACCCGGCTTCGGCCGGGTTTTTCGGGCGTTCGCGCCTCCAGCCCTGAGTAGCATGCAGGTAGTCGACCAGGGGTTTTCCCTTGATATCGGTTAGTGCCCTTGCAAACAACGCGCTCGGCGCATGTGGGACTGCCGTCGCCGTTCCGGAGTTCGCAACCACTGTCTATTTGCTCGGCGAAGGTGACCGCATGCCTGCAGCCGAAATATCTTCGCCGTCGCACTAAACCCGTGACGCCTGCGACTTGGGCCGTGGAAGGGTCATCGTAAAGACACAACCCACCCCGGCCTTGTCCTCCACCGTCAAAGTCCCCCCGTCCGCCTCGACGGTCTGCCGAGCGATGGATAGACCAAGCCCCAATCCGCTCTTGTCGGCGTTACGCTGAGCAAAGGGCGTGAATATCGTGTCGATGGCGCCGGCGGGAAGCCCGCCGCAGCGGTCTTCGACCTGAATGAGAACATGGTCGCCTTCGACGTAAGCGTTCAACGTGACCTCCGTGTGCGGTCGCGTGAATTTGAACGCGTTCTGAAGCAAGTTTGTCAGGGCAGAAAGAAGGCGGTCTCGGTCGCCTTGGAGTGCCGCCTTGGAATCGACAGGCCTGACCACGAAGTGACATCCGCGAGAACTGGCGTCCAGCGAAGCAGCATCTCTGGCCTCAGCGACGAAAGCTGAGAGGGCAAACAACTCGTGTTGTTTCGGTTCGCCCGCCGCCACTCTGACTTCGACCAACGAGCGGGTGATGAGCGTCGAGAGCGTAACCAGGCTCCTCTTAAGTAACGCACCAGTTGACCCACCAATCGAAAGCTTGCCCGTCTCGAGCGCGCTGAAAGCCATTGACGCGGTTTGCAGCGAGTTCCGCAACTCATGGGCGAGAAACCCGAGCTTTTGAGTGACATCGGCTGTGTGCTGGGCTGCGACGGTCTCATCGCGCTGAAGCACGAACTCGGTCACGGCATCGGCAATCGCGTTGTCAAGGCTACGATTCAGCGTGCGAAACTGGTCGACCGAGAACGGCGCGTCGCGCTCGACCGCCAAGCCGGTAATAGCCTGGCACAGGTCGCCGTAGTCGTGCACAACCTGGTCGACCGAATAGCCCAGGCGGAGAAGCTGCTTTCCGTGCGCGGTCGCCGCGACGCCCATTTCTGACAGCCTTGTTGTGTCTCCGCCGGGTGGACCGGAAATCCGGAGGCTTTGCGCATCTTCGCCTTCTTCTTCAGCCCGGAGGGTCCGGGTCAGCTGGCTCAGGAACAGTGGGATTCCGTTCGCGAGCTGCTCTTTCGTGGCGGCGCGCCTAGGCCGCTCCGCGACCATAGCCGTGCACCGAGCGATGAGCTCATCGCGATTGTTTAAAAGAAAATCATGCATGGGAACTCCTGTTCAGTAGCACGTGGCATGGCCGCCCATACCGCCAGCTCCATGGAGCTACCCCTGCGATTGTCATCCGCTTACGGGTCCATGCTGTGCGACAGCGCGAGGGTCTTGGTTTCATGCTCGACATCGGACTTCGTCTGGCGCAGGTTTGCGGGCGTTCGTGCCTCCAGCCCTGAGGAGCAGACCAGTGAAGAGACCTCGGACCCTAAATTCGCGCTCAAACGGGCCTCCGCGCGACCTCGCCGAGATTGTTACAAGCTTGGGGCCATCAGCGTAGTAAGACCCTTGCCGCGGGGTTTACTACGCTGATGGCACCAGAAACTCGGGAGAACAAAGCCTGGCGCGGGTTTCCGGGCTGCTTTGTTCGTCGAGATGACGAAAGGTGAACTGTTTTGCTAGCTAGGGAAGGTCTGCACAACATAAACGGAAGGATCGGGTGAAAGCATGCGCGGTACATGACTGCGCAATGCCGCCCGAAACACCAGTTTGCGATAGAACGGACTGAATATTCATGCCAGTCTCTCGCCATTCGTCACGCGTTTGGCGCGCTGCGGCCGCACTCATCCCTGCGCTTCCATCCATCGCCGCCGCGCCATCCAAAGGTTGGACAACGCGAATAAGGTGCGGCTGCGCCGTGTTCTTCGCCAGGCCGCGGTAGCGCACCGAGCAGATGACGGAATCTGAGGATGGGGGTCTCATCGGGCAGGCGGGTGGTCGCACCTATGGCTTGGCCACCTTCAATCTCAGTGAGTTAGCAATGACACTTACGGACGACAGCGCCATCGCTGTCGCGGCCACGACCGGCGACAGGAGCAGCCCGAAGAACGGATAGAGCACGCCCGCCGCCAAAGGGATGCCGGCGGTGTTGTAGAGGAAGGCGAAGAAGAGGTTTTGTCGAATATTGCGCATAGTGGCTTCCGACAAACGTCGCGCGCGCACGATGCCCGTCAGATCGCCCTTGAGCAAGGTGATTCCGGAGCTCTCCATCGCGACGTCGGTTCCCGTTCCCATCGCAATGCCAACATCCGCGGCGGCCAGCGCCGGGGCGTCGTTGACGCCGTCCCCTGCCATCGCGACGACCCGGCCCTCGGCTTGCAGGCGCTGCACCACTGCGGCCTTTCCCTCGGGAAGTACGTCGGCGATGACCTCATCGATGCCGAGCTCGCGGCCCACCGCCTCAGCGGTCGTCTTTCCATCGCCGGTGAGCATGACGATGCGAATGTGCTCCTTGTGCAGCGCCCGAATGGCCTCTGGTGTACTTGCCTTGATGGGGTCCGCGATGCCGACAAAGCCCGCCAGGCGTCCATCCAGTCCGACGAAAATGACTGTCGCGGCCTTCGCTCGAAAGGCCTCGGCCTTTGCGTTCATGGCGGAGGCGTCGATGCCGTACTCGCCCAGGAACTTGGCGCTCCCACAGACGACGTGAGTGCCCTCGACCGTCCCCACGACGCCCTTGCCAACCGGGGAGTCGAAATCCTCCACGGACGACAGCTGCAGCTTGCGCTCCTGAGCATCGGCGACGATGGCGGCCGCGAGCGGGTGCTCGCTCGCCCGCTCCACGCTAGCCAGTTTCTGTAGCACCGAATACTCGTCGAAGCCGTCTGCGGCCTGCACCTCCACGACCTTCGGGCGACCCTCAGTCAACGTGCCCGTTTTGTCGACGACCAACGTGTCGACTTTTTCCATGCGCTCGAGCGCCTCGGCGTCGCGGATGAGGACGCCGTGTTGAGCACCCTTGCCAACGCCCACCATGATGGACATTGGCGTGGCGAGCCCCAAGGCGCATGGGCAAGCGATGATGAGGACCGCCACCGCCGCAACAAGCGCATAGGAGAAGGAGGGGCTCGGGCCCCAGACCATCCAAGCGATGAACGTGAGCACGGCGATGGCAATGACGACCGGGACAAACCAGCCCGCGACGCGGTCGGCCATGCGCTGGATTGGCGCTCGGCTGCGCTGTGCCGCTGCGACCATATGCACGATTTGCGACAGCAGCGTATCGGCACCGACCTTCTCGGCCCGCATCACGAATCCGCCCGTCTGGTTCAGCGTCCCGGCGGTCACCTTGGCTCCAGCCGCCTTGGCCACGGGTATCGGTTCGCCGGTCACCATCGACTCGTCCACCGTGCCCTTGCCCTCGGTCACTTCGCCGTCGACCGGTACCTTCTCGCCCGGCCGCACACGAAGGTGTTCTCCCACCTGGACGCTGTCCAACTCGACGGCCTCGTCCGTGCCATCGGCCCTGACACGCAATGCCGTCTTCGGCGCCAGGTCGAGCAGAGCACGGATGGCACCGGAGGTCTTCTCACGGGCGTGCAGTTCGAGCACCTGTCCCAAGAGAACAAGGACCGTGATGACGGCAGCCGCCTCGAAGTAGATGGGCACCGCCCCTTCGGCCGTGCGGAACACTTCCGGGAAGAGCTGTGGCGCAAGCGTCCCGACCATGCTGTACAGCCAGGCTGCGCCCGTTCCGAGTGCGATGAGGCTGAACATGTTCAGGCTCCGGTTCACGACTGAAGCCCAGGCGCGCACGAAGAACGGCCACCCCGCCCACAGCACCACCGGTGTAGCGAACAGCAGTTGAACCCAGTTCGATGCCTGCTGGCTGACCAGGTGGTGCAGGTCGACGAGGTGGCCACCCATCTCGAGGACGAAGACTGGCACGGTTAGCGCAAGACCAATCCAGAAGCGCCGCGTCATGTCGCGCAGTTCCGGACTTTCGCCGGCTTCTGCTGTCGCGATGACCGGTTCAAGGGCCATGCCGCAGATGGGGCAGCTTCCGGGACCCATCTGGCGAATCTGAGGGTGCATCGGGCACGTGTACTCCACGTCTTTGCTGCCTGCCGTGGACACTGCGGCAGCGGCGTGCTGACCGGTGCCACTCGCCGTTCCCTGGGCGTGGTGCGCATGCACGTGGTGTCCGTGCGTCGCCCCCTTGTCGTTCTGCCCGCTCTTCAGGTGAACTTGTTCCTTCATCGTGGCCCTCCAGGTTCATCCGAGCATCGGAATGTGGGGGCGCCCCCGCCGCCGACGCCAAATCATTGTGCTGGATGGCTTCAACGGCAGCAGCAACCGCCGCGCGCCGCCGGCGCATCGGCGACCACCGCGCCCGCGCCATCTTCGGAGATAACAGGGGTGTAACCCGCCTCCTCGATGGCCTCACGCAGCTTCCCGCCGTCGGCTTTCCCGGACTCGATTTCCACTCGATGCCGAGCCAGGTCCACTTGCACCTTGGCATCCTTGTCAAGTGCGTGCACCGCGTTGGTGATGGCGCTGACGCAGTGTCCGCAGGTCATGTCCTTGACGTTGAAGGCGAACATCACTTTCTCCTGGTGGATGTGGGGATGAACGAACTGTTCTGCTTCCAACGGTGGGAAGGTCAACGTTGGCGGGATATAACCATGGGGTGAGAGCAGTTTTTGCCTGAGCAGATTCAAATGTCTGCAGGCGAAACCGCCCGAGCCGCCAAGTTGGGGGGCGCACATCGAGGAGCTCAAGGCAGAAGCTGCAGGAGCCCATAAAGACGATTCCCGAGCATCTGGTGCACAGCTGCCACCGGGACGACTGCTTGGGCGAAGAAGCGGCTGCTGGCCGGTCGGTCGAAGCAAGCGGGATAAAGCCTGTTCCCTATAGCGCTTGCACCCCTTCAATCCCTGAGGGTCCATCAATCGCTGAGATAATCCCCGCCATGAAGCGCGTCCAAATCTGGCTACTGCTACTGCTTGCGGTGCTGCTCCCCATTCGGGGCGCATTGGCTGCAGCAATGCTGTGTCCGCCAGCCGGAGTCGGCACGCAGATGGAGTTGCGCGTGCTCGACCACCAGTTGGGCCATCACCAACTGATGGATGCGCCAGCGCCTGTTGTCGGGCACGACCACGCTATGCATGGCCACGGCCCTGAGTCCGCTGCTGACGGAGGTACGCAGCTTGGCGCGACGGACAGGTGTAATCAGTGTTCAGCGTTCTGCTCTCTGACACCGCTCGTGAGCAGCGCGCTGTCGATGCCCGTTCCGCACGAGTTGGGCGCAGCGTCGTTTCCTGACCTTTCCGCTCCCGCCCCGAGTTTTTTCTCGGGCGGGCAGGAGCGGCCCCCTCGAAGCATCTGACCCAGTTCGGCCTCCACGTTGAGGCCTGACGGCGCTCGTGCGTGCGCACGGGCAAAGGCTGACCTGCATACACGCCGGGTCGGCGGTCCAAATGCTTCGAACAAATGAAAACCATCTTCCGAACGGGTGCCGCGGCCGTCGCGCTGTGCCTCCCATTGCTCGCCGTCGCCCAGGTGCCGGCCAACAACGCCCCGGCGCCCCGCCAGTCAAACGACCTTCACTACCTGTCGGTCTTGTCCGACTACGTGCCATGGTCCGCCATCGAGCCGGCGGACTGGCGTGCCGTCAACGACAAGGTGCGTGACGCTGCTTCCGGCGGGGGCCACACCGGACACACCGCCGCGTCGGCTCCGGCCTCCGCCGCTGAAAAGAGCATGCCTGCGCATGACCACGGTGGCCATCACATGCGGGGGAGCGAGAAATGATGCGGCTGACTGTGGCCGCAGCAGCTGCCCTGTTTCTGGCCGGGTGCGCCTCGTTCTCGCCGGATGGCGGCTTCGACCGGGTCAGTGAATTGACGAAGGAGCGTACGGGCCACGCGCCGCAGGACCAGCGTGCCTCGACGGGCAGCGAAGCCGCGCGGGCCCGTGTCCAAGAACTCCTTGCCCAGGCTTTGACGGCCGACAGCGCCGTCGAACTGGCGTTCCTCAACAACCGTGGCCTGCAGGCCAATTTCGCGGAGCTCGGTATTGCGGAATCGGAACTGGTCCGCGCCGGCAGGTTGCGTAACCCGTCCTTCAGCTTTGGGCGGCTGCGGGAAGCAGGTGGCGTTGTCGAGATTGACCGGGCGGTCATGTTCGACGTGCTGGGCCTGCTCACGATGCCAGTGGTCAGGCAGGTCGAGCAGCGCCGCTTCGAGCAGGCGCAGTTGCAGGCGGCCTACGACGCAGTCGGCGTCGCCGCGCGGGCGCGCCGGGCGTACTTTGAGGCGGTCGCCGCCGAGGAGCTCGTGCGCTATTACAAGCAGGTTCGGGAGGCGGCCGAGGTCTCGAACGAGCTCGCCAAGCGCATGGTGCAGGCCGGCAACTTCAACAAGCTGGCGCAGATGCGCGAGCAGGCGTTTTACGCGGATGCCACCTCGCAGCTGGCTCGTGCGCAGCATGAGGTGGTCGTGCGGCGGGAAAAGCTCACCCGTCTTCTCGGCTTGTCCGATGGGCAACTGGACTTCAGGCTGCCCGAGCGGCTGCCCCAGCTTCCGAAACAGCCGACTGAGCCGAAGAACGCTGAGCAGAGGGCCATGGACAAGCGTCTGGACGTGCTGATGGCCAGGCGTGCTGCCGAATCGACCGCAAAGTCGCTCGGCCTCACTAGGGCGACCCGTGTCGTCAACGTGCTGCAGCTGGGCTACATCAACAAGAGCGTGACCGGGGAGCCCCGCGCCAACGGCTACGAAGTGGAGCTCGAGCTACCGCTGTTCGACTTTGGCGCTACACGGATGGCGCGCGCGGAAGCCACCTACATGCAGGCGCTGAATCGCGCGGCGGAGGTCGGCATCAACGCACGCTCCGAGGTGCGCGAGTCCTACTCGGCCTATCGCACGGCCTACGACTTGGCCAGGCACTACCGGGACGAGGTCGTGCCGCTGCGCAAGCGCATATCCGAGGAGAACTTGCTTCGCTACAACGGCATGCTCATCGGCGTCTTCGAGTTGCTCGCCGATTCCCGCGACCAAGTGGCGAGCGTGACCGGTTATGTGGAAGCGCTGCGCGACTTCTGGCTCGCCGAGACCGACTTGCAGACATCCCTGACTGGGCGCTCACCGGGCGGCGACGTGGCGTCGCGCGTCACGGCTTCCGCTGCCCCGAGCGTCGGCGGTCACTGAAGGAACACCCATGACCAACCGTAGAAGTTTCCTATGCGCCGCAGGCGCAACCGCTCTTGGGGCGGCGGCCGTCAGCCGAGTCGGCGCCGCATCCCTGCCCGAGGCTGCCATCCAGACGTCTGCCGCGATGCAACCGCCACCCTCGCCGCCCAACGGTCGGCCCTACAACCCTGTGGTCACGCTCAACGGCTGGTCGCTGCCGTGGCGCATGAAGGATGGCGTCAAAGAGTTCCACCTGGTGGCCGAGCCCGTGGTGCGAGAGTTGGCCCCCGGCATGAAGGCGAACCTCTGGGGCTACAACGGCCAGAGCCCCGGTCCGACCATCGAAGCGGTGGAAGGTGAACGCGTGCGCATCTTCGTCACCAACAAGCTGCCCGAGCACACGACTGTGCACTGGCACGGCGTGCTGCTGCCCAACGGCATGGACGGCGTGGGCGGCGTGACCCAGCCGCACATCCCGCCGGGCAAGACCTTCGTCTACGAGTTCGTGCTACCGCGCGCCGGGACCCACATGTACCACCCGCATTCCGACGAGATGGTGCAGATGGCAATGGGCATGATGGGCCTGCTCATCATTCATCCCAGGGACCCGAGGCAGCTGCGCGTGGACCGCGACTTCGCGTTCGTCATGTCCAGCTACGACATCGAGCCGGGCGCTCGCACGCCGAAAGTGGCCGAGATGACGGACTTCAACTTGTGGACGTGGAACAGCCGCGTGTTCCCGGGCATCGACCATCTGGTGGCGCGCACCGGAGACCGAGTCCGCATTCGCATCGGCAACCTGACGATGACCAGCCATCCCATCCACCTGCACGGCCCTCACTTCGAGGTGACGGGTACCGACGGTGGCTGGGTCCCGAAGTCGGCGCGCTGGCCCGAGGTGACAACAGACGTTGCGGTGGGGCAGATGCGCGCCATCGAGTTCGACGCAGTGGCCGGGGACTGGGCCTTCCATTGCCACAAGTCGCACCACACGATGAACGCCATGGGTCATGACGTGCCGACGACGATTGGCGTCGACCACCATGACCTGGTCGAACGCATTACCAGGCTGGTGCCTGACTACATGGTCATGGGGGAGCGCGGCATGGCCGACATGGGCGGGATGGAGATGCCGTTGCCGGACAACACGCTGCCGATGATGACCGGCTTTGGACCGTTCGGTCCCATCGAGATGGGCGGGATGTTCAGCGTCGTCAAGGTGCGCGACGACGTACAGCGGGGAGATTACAAGGACCCGGGTTGGTACAAGCATCCGCAAGGCACCGTCGCGTACGAGTACCAGGGCGAGGTTCAGCAGCCTGCCCGCGCACCCGCGTCGAAGGCGGACAGCCGAACGCTCCAGGTGCGCAAGCCCTCAGCCGCCCACTCCGGTCATTGAACTCCACCCATCCGAAAGGAAATCATCATGATGATGAAGAAACGCGTGCTGCTGGGAAGCGCGATGGCCGCAGCCGCTATCGGCGTAGGCGGTGCCTTTGCGCATGGCAACGAAGAGCATCCCGCGACGTCGAAGACCTTCGATGCCGCTCAGGTCGAAGACACGACCTTCGGACGCGAAGGGAATCCGGAGAAGGTTGCACGCACCATCCGCGTGGACATGGCCGACACGATGCGGTTCACGCCCGATACGCTGACCGTCAAGCAAGGCGAGACGGTCCGGCTCGTTGCATCCAACAAGGGCAAGGTGCTGCACGAGATGGTTCTTGGCACACCCGAGGAACTGCGCAAGCACGCAGAGCTAATGAGGAAGTTCCCCGAGATGGAGCATGACGAAGCGCACATGACGCACGTGAAGCCGGGCAAGACCGGCGAAATCGTCTGGCAGTTCACCAAAGCTGGGGAGTTCGAGTTCGCTTGCCTGCTTCCAGGGCACTTCGAAGCAGGCATGGTCGGAAAGGTGGTCGTGAAATGAGGCGAAGAAATGCTCTTGGCGCGGTGGCCGCGCTGTCTGTCGGCGTCGCGCTCTCTGCCGTAGGCGCGACACAACTCCCGCCGGTCCATGTGTTAAAGAGCCCTTACTGCGGCTGTTGTGGCGCGTGGGTCGACCATCTGCGCGCCGAGGGCTTCGCCGTGACGGTGACTGACGTCGACGACACCCCCGCGGCGCGAGAGCGGCTGGGCATGCCGGACAAGTTCGGCAGCTGCCATACGGCGACGGTCGGGGGCTATGTGCTCGAGGGACACGTCCCCGCGGAAGAGGTCAAGCGGCTGCTTCGGCTTAAGCCCCTCGCCGTCGGCCTCGCAGTTCCCGGCATGCCGGTGGGCTCGCCGGGCATGGAGGTCGGCCCGCGCAAAGACCCGTATGACGTCTTCCTCATCGGCAAGAACGGTCGCGGAAGCGTCTTCGCCCACTATCCCAAGTAAGCTCCCAATGAAACCCTCACACCTGCTTTTTGCCACACTCCTCGCCGCCTCGGCATCCGCCTTCGCTCAGGCCGGGCCCACCGACCATGCGCCACACCCTCCGACTGACGCGTCCGCCGCGTCGCCCGCAGATGCGGCGCTGGCCGAGGGCGAGGTTCGCAAGGTCGACAAGGATGCCGGCAAGCTCACGTTGCGGCATGGTCCTATCGCGAGCCTCGAGATGCCGGCGATGACGATGGTTTTCCGCGTGGCGGCCCCTGAGATGCTGGACGAGCTCAAGCAAGGCGACAAGGTCCGCTTCTCGGCAGACAGGGTCAACGGAGCCCTTACGGTCACGAGTCTCAAGTCCGTGAAGTGACCGGCCTCGAGGAGGTCCGCTTTGGTGGTTTGCCCGGAGAGGTTCAAGCTTGAGGCCGTGAGCCTGGTCAAGGAACGGGGCGTGTCGGTGTCGCAGGCCGCGCGCGACCTGGATGTGCACTAGAACGTGTTGCGCAAATGGCTACCAGAGCAGGCGGCGGACCCTCAGCAGGCGTTTCATTGTCGCGGCAACCATGCGCCGAGCGCTGCAGCGTCGTGCATCAACTCGTAGTTCGCGACGCCGACTCGTCACCGCCATCGGAACTGCTCAGGGGGAGGCCTGAACAACGACGTCAGCATTCTCGCGAGGCGCGAATACGCCCCTGCTCTAATCGTCGTCATGTCGCTGAAATCCGCATGGCCCGTGCTCGCCGCTGCGCTGCTCTTCGGCGCCAGCACCCCAGTCGCAAAGATGCTGGTGGGAGACGTTGCGCCGCTGCTGCTCGCCGGGCTGTTCTACCTTGGCAGCGGCTTGGGGCTGGGAGCGGTGCTGCTGTTACGACAGGCGGCGAGCGGGTCGTCCACCCCGACTCCATCCAAGATTCCGCGAGCGCAGTGGCCTTGGCTGGCCGGCGCGGTCTTCTTCGGTGGCCTCGTGGGGCCGGCGTTGCTGATGCTCGGGCTCACTCGCACCGATGCAGCGTCCGCCTCACTGCTCCTCAATGTCGAGGGGGTGCTCACGGCCCTCATTGCCTGGGCTGTCTTCAGGGAGAGCACGGACCGCCGTGTCGTGCTCGGCATGCTGGCCATCGTTGCTGGAGGTGTCCTTCTGTCATGGAAACCAGGCGGAGCGTCTATCTCGCTCGGTGCCGCATTCATCATCGCGGCGTGCGCATGCTGGGCGGTCGACAACAATTTGACGCGCAAAGTCTCCACGAACGATGCGGTGCTCATCGCCTGCGTGAAAGGACTCGTTGCTGGCTCGGGGAATACCGTTCTCGCAACGATGAGCGGAGCGCAATGGCCGGGGGTGACGGTGGCAGTGCTGGCGGCAGTCGTCGGATTCTTTGGCTATGGGGTGAGTCTGGCACTTTTTGTCGTCGGCTTGCGAACATTGGGCACGGCCAGAACTGGTGCCTATTTCTCGGTAGCTCCGTTCTTCGGTGTCGTACTGTCGCTGCTCTTGTGGCCGCAGTTGCCGGGTCTGGCCTTCTGGCTAGCCGCGTGTCTTATGGCTGTCGGCATTTGGCTGCACGTTAGCGAGCGTCACGAGCACATTCACACGCACGAGTCACTCGAACACGACCACCTGCATCGACACGACGAGCATCACCAGCACGAACATCCAGTTGGCGAGCCGGTGACCGAGCCTCACGCCCATCTGCATCGGCACAAGCCGCTCACCCACAAACATCCGCACTATCCCGACATTCACCATCGGCACGAGCATTCATAGGCTCAGCCCGCTCGTCCGAGAGCGCGATACGGAATCCGACCCGACGACACTGCAAGCGTGCCGCCGACGCCCTGTCACAAATTTGGGCCATCAGCGCAGTAAGACCCATGCCCGCGCTGGCCGGCGGCGAGCGCAGCCCTAGATCCACCTGCCATCGGCGGATTGCCAATGACTTGATCTATCTCAAGGAGCACCGGGATTACCCTGACCCGGGCAGGCTAGACTCCCGCCCCGGACGCGCGGCCCTTGGCCGCGCAACATCAACGGGATCAGCCTCAGCGGAGCGAACTTGGATTACATCGGGGTCTTGCTGGCCATCACCTTTCTCTTCTCGACCGCCGGTCTGTTCGCGTTCGTCTGGTCCCTGTCGTCGAAGTCGCCGGCGCACCAGCGGCACGATGCCGAAGTCATCTTCGGTGACGAGGGCAGCGGCGTCGTCGAAGAGCCGGCCTCCACTGCGCGCGAGCAGCAAGCGCTGCAGGGGCTGCTGCCGCGCACCGAGAAGGGCCGCGACGACGCGATGTCGGCGGCCGAACTCGCCGCGCTCGACCAGTCGTCGCGTACGCCGTTCCTCACCTTCCTCTACGGCGGGCTGTTGTGGCTGCTGATCGGCTCGGTCGCCGGCCTGGTCGCGTCGCTGAAGTTGCACTTTCCGGATTGGCTGGTGGCGCAGCCGGAACTCACCTTCGGCCGCATCCGCACCCTGCACCTGACCGCCGTCGTCTACGGCTGGGGTTCGATGACCGGTGTGGCGATGGCGCTGTGGCTGTTTCCGCGGCTGCTGCGCACGCCGCTGGTCGGGGCGCGCTTCGCGGTGGCGGGCTCGGGCTTCTGGCACGCCGGCGTGCTGCTCGGCGCCGCGGCGATCGTGCTCGGCTGGAACGGCGGCATGGAATTCCTCGAGATCCCGAAGGTGTTCGCGCCGCTGATCGTGCTCGGCGGGGCCCTGGTCGGCATCCCGCTGGTGCTGACCTTGCTGCAGCGCCGCGTCCACCACCTCTATGTCTCGGTCTGGTACTTGAGCGCCGCGGTGCTGTGGTTTCCGATCCTCTACCTCGTCGCCAACCTGCCGAAGGTGCACTTCGGTGTGCAGGCGGCGGTCGTCAACTGGTGGTTCGGCCATAACGTGCTCGGCTACTGGGTCACGCCGGTTGCGATCGGCACCGCCTACTACATCATCCCGAAGGTGCTCGGCAAGCCGATCGCCTCGTACAACCTGTCGCTGGTCGGTTTCTGGGCACTGGCGCTGTTCTACGGCCAGGCCGGCGTGCACCACCTGGTCGGCGGCCCGATCCCGACCTGGCTGGTGACGGTGGGCGTGGTCGCCAGCATCATGATGCTGGTGCCGGTGATCGCCTTCGGCATCAACCAGTGGCTGACGATGAAGACGAGCTGGCGCGCGCTGCGCTACTCGCCGTCGCTGCGCTTTGTCATCGTCGGCGCGATCGGCTATGTGCTGAGCTCGGCCGAAGGCACGCTGGAGGCGCTGCGCTCGTTCAGCACGGTGGCGCACTTCACGCACTTCACCGTCGGCCACGCGCATCTCGGGCTCTACACCTTCTTCAGCTTCGTGATGTTCGGCGGCGTGTACTTCGCACTTCCCAGAGTCGTGCAGCGTGAGTGGCCGTATCCGAAGCTGATCAGCTGGCACTTCTGGCTCGCCTTCGTCGGCATGGCGATCTACATCATCGCGCTCTCGGTCGGTGGCTGGCTGCAGGGCCTGGCGCTGCTCGACGCCAAGCGGCCGTTCATGGACTCGGTTGCGCTGACCCTGCCGTACCTGCAGCTGCGCTCGGTCGGTGGCGCGCTGATGGCGCTCAGCCACTTCGTCTTCGTGACGCACGCGATCCTGCTGGTCTTCGAGAAAGGCCCGCAGCGTGTCGGCGCCGCGCTGCTCGGGAGGGTGCCGGCATGAGCCGCAGGGCCGCTCCCAAGGCGACTACCGCAGCGCGCAGCGCGGAGGTCTCCAAATGAACAGAACCCTCGACCTGATCATCGGCGCGCTGATCACCATCATGATCGCGACGATGCTGTTGGTGGTGTTCCCGTACACCCAGCTTGCCGACGTGAAGCCGGCGCCGGGGCTCAAGCCCTACACCGAGGCGCAGTTGCGCGGCCGCGCGGTCTACATTCGCGAGGCCTGCATGTATTGCCACACGCAGCAGCCGCGCGATCCGCAGCAGTCGGGAGCCGACTTCGCGCGCGGCTGGGGCCGGCCATCGGTGCCCGCCGACTACGTGCACGACCGTCCGCCGTTGCTCGGCACGATGCGAACCGGGCCCGACCTCTTCAATATCGGTGCGCGCCAGCCCAGCCTCGACTGGCATCTGGCGCATCTCTACCAGCCGCGGGCCGTGGTCCCGGGCAGCATCATGCCGGCGTATCCGTACCTGTTTCGCGTCGGGCACCCAGGCAAGGACGACGTCGTCGTCAACCTGCCCGAGGGATACCAGACCGGCGGCACCGTGGTCGCGACCCGGGACGCGCTCGATCTGGTCGAGTACCTGAAGGCGCTCGACCACACCTACCCGATCCTCGGGCCCGACGGCAATCCGGTGGGGCAGCAGCCATGAAGCCGATCCGACCCACCGTCATTCATCAGCGCGAGCAGAGCGAGCCGACCGAGCGCTTCCGGCCGATTCCGCTGCCGTACCTGTTGTTCGTCGCAGCGCTGACCCTCATCGGCTTCATCTACATGGTGCGCTTTGCCGGCGACGAGGGTCTGCATGGCGACATGCGCACGCCGGCGGCGCTGATGGCCACGACGCAAAAGGGCGCCTCGGGCGAGCAGCTCTACACGTCGCTGTGCGTGGCGTGCCACCAGGCGAGCGGCCACGGGCTGCCGGGCGTGTTCCCGCCGCTGGCCACGTCCGAATGGGTCACCGGCGCGCCCGAGCTGCCGGCGAAGATCCTGCTGCTGGGTTTGACCGGCACCGTGCACGTGCAAGGCACGGCCTACACCGGACAGATGCCGTCGTTTCACCAGCATTCCGACGAGGAGATCGCCGCCTTGCTGACCTACATCCGCTCGTCCTGGGGCAACGGCGCCGTGGCCGTGACGCCGGAGCTCGTAAAGCAGACGCGCGAGTCGCTCAAGGATCGCACCGAACCATGGAAGGGCGAGGACGAGATCGGCCGGCCCCATTGAGCGGCACGCCGGGTGGTCGCAGAAGCCTGCACGGGCTGCATGACCTTGCCGGCGCCGCCGGGCTGAACGGCTCGCAGCATCGCAGAACCGCATCGCGCCTGCCGGCGCCAACGCGCTTGCGCATCGCCTCGCTGGCACTCGGTCTCGTCACCCTGGTGCTTCTGCTGTGGATGCTGGCGCACGAGACCGACGGGCTGCGTGCACTCACCAGTGCCGCGCTGCCGGCCGTCAAGGCGCAGGCGCATCCGACCCTGCGCGCGCCGCTGCACACGGCCGATGGCGCGGCGCTCGACCGGCTGCCGGCCGAGGGCAGCCTGCGCGTCGTCGAGATCACCTACGAGCGTTGCCGCACGATCTGCAGCATCCAGGGCAGCGCGCTCGCCGAGGTCTTCCGTGCCTTTCCCGAGGCGCTGACGTCCGGGCGGCTGCGTTTCGTCTCCCTCAGCGTCGATCCGGACGACTGCTCCGGTGCGATCGCGCAACGCGTGCAACGGCTTGCCGCCGGGCGCGAGGGCTGGCAGGGTGTCTGCGTCGCCGACGCAGCGGCATTGGCACGGCTGCACCGGCAACTCGGCATCGTCGCGGTGCGTGATGCGCTCGGTGAGTACCGCCACACCGCCGGCGTCTACCTCATCGGCGCCGACGGCCGTGTGCTCAGCCACGAGGCAGCGCTCGACAAGCAGACCTTGGCGCTCGCGGTGCAGTCGGCGCTGCGGCGCGAATAGTCGCGAGGGACGGCGCGTGGGCGAGACGATGTTCCAGACGATGTTCCTGCGCATGCCGCTGGCGTTGCTGGCCGGCGTCACCGCCGCGTGGTGGCTGCGGCCACGGTTACCGCCGGCGGTGCCGCGCGTGCTCGCAATCGCCGCCTTCGTCGCGGCGCTCCTCGTGATGCCGTTCTGGATGCTGCCGATCACGATGGACCGTGCGGCCGCGTTTGCCGGCCATGCCGTGGCACGCGACGCCAGCCTCGCGCTGAGCGGCTTCCTGACGCTGCTGTGCTGGCACACCTGGGCGCCGCTGTGGCGCCACCTCTGGCTGATCGAGCAGATCGCGATGCTGCTGCGTTATGCCGTCTGGTACGGGTTGGCGCCGGCCGCCTTGTGCACCGCGTGGGACGCCGACGAGCAGCAGGCGGTCGGTTTCGGACTGCTGGCGCTGGCGCTGGCCGTGGCGCTCGCCTATGCGGCGTGGGCGCTCAGCCGCATGAAGCGAGCGCAGGTCGTGGCTCAGGGCAGGTTGTCGATCGCGAGCGGCGCCAGCGCATCGGCCGGCGTGAAGCCGAGCACGCGGCCGTAGAAGAAAAGTTCGGCCTCGAGCGCGCGGCGAATTGTCTCGACGCGGCGAAAGCCGTGCTGCTCGTGCTCGAACAAGAGGTAGGCCACCGGCAGGCCCTTGGCGCGCACCGCCTCGACGATCGTCTGTGCCTGGCTCGGCGGCACCACGCGGTCTTCGGCGCCTTGCAGCACGAGCAGCGCGCTGCCGAGCCGTTCGATCGCGTGGATCGGCGAGCGCGAACGGTAGACCTCGCGGGCCTCCGGATACGGGCCGATCAGCCGGTCGAGGTAGCGCGACTCGAACTTGTGCGTGTCGCGCGCCAGCGCTTCGAGGTCGCTCACGCCATAGAGGCTGGTGCCGGCCTTGAAGGCATCGCGGAAGGTCAGCGCTGCAAGCGTCGTGTATCCGCCCGCACTGCTGCCGCGAATCGCGAGACGCGTCGCGTCGACCCGGCCGCGCTCGACGAGCCAGCGCGCCGCGTTGACCGCATCGTCGACGTCGACGATGCCCCAGTTGCCGTCGAGCCGCTCGCGATAGGCGCGGCCATGGCCGCTGCTGCCGCCGTAGTTGACATCCACCACTGCCAGGCCGCGGCTGGTCCAGTACTGCACACCCCATTTGAGCGCCGCGCTGGCTGCGCCGGTCGGGCCGCCGTGCGTCATCACGATCAGCGGCGGCAGCTCGTCCGCGGGGCCGCGGCAGTCGCGGTTGTACGGCGCGTAGTAGAAAGCATGCGCCAGGAGGCCGCCTTCGGTCGGGAAGGTGATCGACTCGGCCATCGAGAGGTATCCGGCATCGATGGACGCCGTGCTGGAACTGCGCAGCACGGCCTGCTCGCCGCTGCCGAGATCGATGCGCACGATCGCCTCGGCGCTGCTCGCGCTTGCACCGCGCAACACCACGTAATCGTGGCCGACGCGGACTTCGCCGATGTCGCGCAACGGGGTCTCGATCGTCTCGAACGTGCCGCGTTCGGTGTCGAGCAATGCGAGATGGGCATCGCCATGCTGCCAGTACGCGCAGACGATGCAGCCGCGACTGTCGAAGCCGTAGCTGGACATGCCGAAGGCCCACTGCGGCATTCCGAACTCGGCCGCCATCGGCTGCAGTGCCTCGACGGCGTCGTCCCGCGAACGATAGAGATTCCACCAGCCGCTGCGATCCGAGACGAAGTGCAAAACGCCTTGTGGCGACCATGACGGCTGGAAAATAGATTCATCGCGGCTGCCGGCGATGCGCCGCGGTGCCCCCAGGCTGCCATCGGTGGCGAGCTCGGCGCACCACAGCCCGCAGCCGTCCCACGGCATGTTCGGGTGGTCCCAGCTGAGCCAGGCGAGGCGGCTGCCGTCGGGGCTGAGACAAGGGCTGGAGTAGAAGTCGTGGCCGCCGGCGAGTTGCCGTGCTTCGCCGCTCGCCAGGTCGATCGCGACGAGGCTGTTGACAGGCTCGGCATCCCCCGTGTGTTGCTCGCGCACCGCGATGAGCCGGCGACGCCGGCTGTCGACGACGAGATCGGCATGGCGCGCGCCCGGCGCGTGCGTCAGCGCACGCGGCTCACGTCGGGTGCCCAGGCGATAGACCTGCTGGTCGTCGTCGTTCGTGAAGTAGGCAGCGTCCTTGGCCACCGCGAGCGCACCGCCACCGTATTCATGGGCGCGGCTGCGCAGGTTGTAGGGCGCCGCAGTGAGGTCCTGCAGGGTGCCATCGGCGCTGCACCACACCAGCACGTTGCGCCCCTGTGCTTCGGGCCGGCCTTCGAGCCAGAAGATGTCGCGGCCCGCCAGCGCGATCTGACCGAGCCGGATGCCAGCGGAGGCGATGAGATCGGCACTGATCGGCGACTGCCAGCTCCCGTACGGCGCCGCGACGACCGGCACGCGCTTCGCGCGCGCGCGTTCGCGCAGCAGGAACTGGTAGAGGCTCGCCACCTTGTCACGCGCCCACGGCGTCTTGCGCAGGAACTTCAGGCTCGAGGCGATGCTCGGGTCGCTGTTGAAGCTGCGGATGCGGATCCGCTGACCCAGGTCGGCCCAGCCGTACGCCGCGACCAGGTCCTCGAGCATCCGCTCGAGCGTGACCCCGTGCAGCGGATCGCGGGATGGGGCAGACATTCGAGGACCTTTCGATGAGCGGGATTGCCGATGCTAGCGAAGCTCGGTGTCACGGCGTGCCGGAGACCTCGATGGCCGCCAGCAGCAGCCCGAGCAGCGTCAAGACGCCCGAAGTGACGAGCCAGCGCACCGTCTTTGCGTACTCGGGCTCGTCGTCGTCGGCGACGCGCAGCGAGCGCAGCAGCGTATAGATCTGCATCAGCACCGCGACCACGAGCGCCGTCGTCGAGATGGACGATGTCCAGGTCCAGTCACCCGGCGCCTCGAACGCCCAGAAGCGCAGGAAGGCCAGCGAGAAGCCGAGCAGGATCGAGATCGCCGTGATGATGCCCTGGCGATAGCCCTGCGGCAGCGGCTGGCGCTTTCGCGGCTGGCCGGCTCGCTCAGCCGTTGCTTGCGGCGCTTCCGGTCTTCCCTCTTGTGCCATGTCTTGGGGTGTCTCCCGGTCCGGCTGCGCGGCCGGCTTGCTGCGCGGCATCGGTGAAGGTTTACTCGAAGGCCCGGTCGTGCGGCCACGTCTTCCACACTGCGCTTGCTCCGACGCCGGTGATCGGTGCGTGCCGTTCGGCCGCCGTCGGGAAGTTGTACTCGGCGGCGCGCTTCGCGTAACAAGCCTGCATCGGGCAGAGCGCTGCGCTCGACATGGGCCCCACCTCAAGCGTTCAGCAGCCTCGCGTGGTGCTCGATGTGATCGGGGATGAAGGTCTGGATGAAGTAGTAGCCGTGGTCGTAGCCGGCGTGGCGGCGCAGCAGCAGCGGCTGACCGGCGGCCGCGCAGGCGACCTCGAACAACTCGGGGTGGAGTTGCTCGGGCAGGAACTGGTCGGCCAGGCCCTGGTCGATCAGGAGCGGTGGCACGCGCGCGCCGGCCTTCACGAGTTCGGTGGCATCGAAGCGCGCCCACTCGGCGCCGTTGCTGCTGGCGTCGCCGCCCAGATAGCCGGCAAAGGCCTTGATGCCCCAGGGCGCACGCATCGGGGCGGCGATCGGCGCGAACGCCGAGACGCTGCGGTAACGCTGCGGCTCGCGCAGCGCCAGCGTCAGCGCGCCATGCCCGCCCATCGAATGGCCGAAGATGCCGACGCGATCGGCGCGCACCGGGAACTGCTGCAGCACGAGCTCACGCAATTCGCCGCTCACGTAACTTCCCATGCGCCAGTGGCGACGCCACGGCTCAATCGTGGCATCGAGATAAAAGCCCGCGCCGTCGCCGAAGTCCCAGTCGGCATCGGCGCCGGCGATGCCGGTGTTGCGCGGACTGGTGTCGGGGGTCAGCAGCATCAACTCGTGCTGCGCCGCAAAACGTTGCGCGCCCGCCTTGATCGCGAAGGTTTCCTCATTACAGGTGAGGCCGGCAAGGTAGATCAGCAGCGGCACCTTCGTTCCGGCCAGCGCCCGCGGCGGCTGGAACAGCCCGAACTGCATCGGTAGCCCGATCGTGGCCGAGTCATGCCGGTAGTAGCCCTGGCGCCCGCCGCAGCAGGCGTGCTCGTTGAGTGTCGTGAGCATGGCGGGCCTCTCGAGCGGTCGGTTCAGTTGGACAGCACCAGCTGCGTCTGCGTGACGAGCGCGCACAGCTTGCCGTCGGCCGAGGTGATCGTCGTCTGCCAGACCGTCGTCGTGCGGCCGCGGTGCAGTGCGATGCAGGTGCCGGTGACCGTCGAGCCGACCGCGGCGCCGCGGATGAACTGCGTGCTCGAATCGATCGTCGCCGTGCGGCTCTGCGGCGGCAGGTTGACGTGGGCACCGACGCCGCCGAGCGTGTCGGCAAAGGCCATCAGCGCGCCGCCATGCAGGATCTGCCCGGCGGTGCAGAGATCAGGCCGCACCTGCAAGGTCGCGACGATGCGCTCGGGCGTGACCTCGGTGAGGCGCACGCCCATCAGCCCCGGAAAGAGCGGCTCGAGGATCGCCTGGACCTGGCTGGTATCGGTCATCGACATCGCCGGCTTCCCCTCCCTGTCGTGAATCAGTACAGCACGATCGAGCGGATCGACTCGCCGCGCTGCATCAGCGCGAAGCCTTCGTTGATGTCGGCGAGCGCCAGCCGGTGCGTGATCAGTTCGTCGATCGCGATCTTGCCGTCCATGTACCAGTCGACGATCCTGGGCACGTCGGTGCGGCCGCGCGCGCCGCCGAACGCCGAGCCTTCCCATTTGCGGCCGGTGACGAGCTGGAACGGCCGCGTCGAGATCTCGGCGCCCGCCTCGGCGACGCCGATGATGATGCTGCGGCCCCAGCCCTTGTGGCAACACTCGAGCGCCTGGCGCATCGTGGTGGTGTTGCCGATGCACTCGAAGCTGTAGTCGGCGCCGCCGTCGGTGATCTGCACGACGGCGTCGACGACGTTGTCCACCTGCTTCGGATTGACGAAGTGCGTCATGCCGAAGCGCCGCGCCATCGCCTCGCGTTCCGGGTTCAGGTCGATGCCGATGATTTTGTCCGCGCCGACCATCTTCGCGCCCTGGATCACGTTGAGGCCGATGCCGCCCAGGCCGAACACCGCGACGTTCGCACCGGCCTCGACCTGCGCCGTGAAGAGCACGGCGCCGACGCCCGTCGTGACGCCGCAGCCGAGGTCGATGTGCCCATGTAATGCAGGATGGGCTTGCCGGCGATCGAGAAGCGGCTGGTCGCGTCCGGCATCAACCCCTTGCCTTGCGTCGAGCGGATCTGCTGGCACAGGTTGGTCTTGCGCGACAGGCAGAACTTGCACTGCCGGCATTCCGGCGTGTAGAGCGGGATGACGTGATCGTCGCGGCGCACGCTGGTGACACCGGGGCCGACGTCGACGACGATGCCGGCGCCTTCATGGCCGAGGATCGCCGGAAAAAGCCCCTCGGGGTCGGCGCCCGAGAGCGTGTAGGCGTCGGTGTGGCAGATGCCGCTCGCCTTGATCTCGATCAGCACCTCACCGGCCCTGGGGCCATCGAGGTCGACCGTCTCGATCGTCAGCGGCTTGCCGGCCTGCCAGGCCACGGCAGCTTGGGTTTTCAAGTCGGATTACTCCTGTGCGCGAATGCCACCGGCCGCATCACGCGGCCCAACGGCCATTCTCGTCTCGAACCCGAGCCCTGTCACGCGCGCGGCGCGGTCCGCAGATCAGTGCAGGAAGCGGCTGTAGTCGCCTGGCAGGTCGTAGGGCTGGCGACCGGCGTCGAGTTGGCGCATGCGGCGCTCGAGGTCGTACAGATCGGTGGCTTGCGCGAGGTAGCGGCTGTCCCGATCCTGCGGCAGCGAGGGCGAGATTTGGAAGAGGTGCGAAATGGACTTGAGTAAAGAGATCATGACTATTGGCTTTCTAATTTGGATAGCAAAGCCAATTGTAAGGGAAAACCCTTGGTTTGTCCAATGGAAGTGCTGGCACTGCTTGATGCGGCGCAAGCCTCGAACGGCTGGATGTGGCGCGTTGCTAGAGCGTTGGCCGCAGCGCCGGCGGCTCAGCTCGCGTCTTGGCGCTGCAGTCTTTCTTCCAGCTGACGCCGTACCGCGGGCCACTCGTCGTCGATGATGCTGAAGCGCACCGAGTTGCGCTTGCGGCCGTCCGGCATGATGCGCTCGTGGCGCACGATGCCCTCCTGCCTGGCGCCCAGCCGCAAGATGGCACGACGTGACTTCTCGTTGGTCTCGTCGGTCGTGAACTGCACGCGCACGCAGCCGAGCGATTCGAACGCATGGCGCAGCATCAGCCACTTGGTCTCGGTGTTGACGAAGCTGCGCTGCCAGGACGCGCCGATCCAGGTGCTGCCGATCTCGAGTTTGCGGTCGACGCGGTCGATCTTCCAGAAGCGTGTCGAGCCGATGATGCGGCCACTCGCGCGAATCTCGATGACGAACGGCAGCACCGTTTCGGCCGCTCGACCGCGCAGCGCGTGGTCGATGTAGCCGTCGACGGTCGCAGCCGACGGCACGACGGTAAACGGCAGCTGCCACAGTGCGCCGTCGCTCGCCGCCTCGACGAGCGCTGGCGCGTCCGCTGCCGTCAGCGGGCGCAGCGCGATTCTGTCGCCGATCAGGGATTGCATCCGTTGCGCGGTTCGAGTGTCGAACGAGAGTGACAGGCCGGGTTCCGGCCGCCATTTTCGCCGCCCGGACCGATCGGTGGCCGGGCCGCGCCGTGAGAATTGCAATGAAGTCGCCGAGTCCGGCGCCGCCGCAAAAGGCGTCGCCCACGAGCGGACGGGCCGCTAGACTCGTCGCCCATGTCGATGATCCTGCTCGTCGCGCTTCCGTTCATCGGCAGTGCCATTGCGGCCATGCTTCCGACCAATGCGCGCAACGCCGAGTCGATGCTGGCGGCCGTGGTCGCGCTGGTCGGACTGGTCGCGGTGGCGCTGAGTTTTGGCGAGGTGCGCGACGGCGGCGTGATCCGCGAGCAGATCGCCTGGCTGCCGAGCGCCGGGCTCGACTTCGTGATCCGCATCGACGGCTTTGCCTGGATGTTCGCGCTGCTGATCTTCGGCATCGGCCTGCTGGTCGTCGTCTACGCGCGCTACTACCTGTCGCCGGCCGATCCGGTGCCGCGTTTCTTCTCGTTCCTGCTCGGCTTCATGGGCTCGATGCTCGGCGTCGTGCTGTCGGGCAACCTGATCCAGCTGGTCTTCTTCTGGGAGCTGACGAGCCTCTTTTCCTTCCTGCTGATCGGCTACTGGCACCACCGGCGCGATGCGCGGCGCGGCGCGCGCATGGCCTTGACGGTGACCGGCAGCGGGGGCTTGTGCCTGCTGGCCGGAGTGCTGCTGATCGGCCGCATCGTCGGCAGCTACGACCTCGACGCCGTGCTCGCCTCGGGTGACACCTTGCGAACCCATCCGCTCTACGGCGCGGTGCTGGCGCTGGTGCTGCTGGGCGCGCTGACCAAGAGCGCGCAGTTTCCGTTCCATTTCTGGCTGCCGCATGCGATGGCGGCACCCACCCCAGTGTCGGCCTATCTGCATTCGGCCACGATGGTCAAGGCCGGTGTCTTTCTGCTGGCGCGTCTCTGGCCCGTGCTCTCCGGCAGCCAGGAGTGGTTCTGGATCGTCGGCGGTGCGGGTCTCGTCTCGCTGGTGCTGGGCGCCTATGCGGCGATGTTCCAGGACGACCTGAAGGGCTTGCTCGCGTACTCGACGATCAGTCACCTGGGCTTGATCACCTTGCTGCTCGGGCTCAACAGCCCCTTGGCGGCGGTCGCGGCGGTCTTTCACATCATGAACCACGCGACCTTCAAGGCCTCGCTCTTCATGGCCGCCGGTGTCATCGACCACGAGACCGGCACGCGTGAGATCCAGCGCCTGAACGGCCTCTTCAAGGTGATGCCGATCACCGCCACCCTCGCGATGGTGGCAAGTGCCGCGATGGCCGGCGTCCCGCTTCTGAACGGTTTCCTGTCGAAGGAAATGTTCTTTGCCGAAACGGTCTACATCTCGTCGCTGCCGTGGGTCGAGATCGGCCTGCCGGCCGCGGCGACGTTGGCCGGCGTGTTCGCGGTGGTCTATGCGCTGCGTTTCAGCTACGACATCTTCTTCGGGCCGCTGTCGCGCAACCTGCCGCGCGAGCCGCACGAGCCCTCGCGCTGGATGCGCGTGCCGATCGAGCTGCTGGTGCTGGCGTGCCTGGTTGTCGGCATCGTGCCGGCGTGGTCGGTCGGCGCGCTGCTGGCCGCCGCCGCACGGCCGGTCGTCGGCGGCACTCTGCCCGTCTACAGTCTTTCGCTCTGGCACGGCTTCAACGCGCCGCTGATGATGAGCCTCACGGCTCTGGTGGGCGGCATTGCCCTGTACCTGGTGCTGCGCCGCCAACTGGCGCGCGGCCACTATCGGCGCCCGCCGATGATCCATCGGCTCGACGGGCAGCGCCTGTTCGAGGCCGGCATGGCCTCGGCGAGCTGGCTCGCGCGCCAGGCGCTGCGCCGGCTCGGCACCCGGCGGCTGCAGCCGCAGCTCTTCTGGATCGTGCTGGTGTCCGTCGTCGCCGCCGTGCTGGCATTGCGCGGCGGCATCTCCTGGGGCGACCGACCACGCGAGCCGGCGGAACCGGCTTTCGTCGTCTTGTGGCTGATCGGGGGCGCCTGTGCGATCGGTGCAGCGGTGCAAGCCAAGTTTCACCGCCTGGCGGCGCTGATGATGCTGGCGATCGCGGGGCTCGTCACCTGTCTGACCTTCGTCTGGTTCTCGGCGCCGGACCTGGCCTTGACGCAACTCGCGGTCGAGGTCGTGACGACGGTGCTGTTTCTGCTCGGCCTGCGCTGGCTGCCCAAGCGCCTGGGCGCCGGTGTCGACCGCACGCCGCGCGCCCGCATGCGGCGTGGCCGCGACCTGGTGCTGGCCGTCGTTGCCGGTGGCGGCCTGGCCGCCTTGGCCTTTGCGATGCTGACGCGCCCGGCGCCGCAAAGCATCGCACCTTTCTTCCTGCAGCACGCGCTGCCCGAAGGCGGCGGGCGCAACGTCGTCAACGTGTTGCTGGTCGACTTCCGCGGCTTCGATACGCTTGGCGAAATCACCGTGCTCGGCGCCGTGGCGCTGGCCATCTATGCCTTGCTGCGGCGCTTCCGGCCGGCGCGCGAGAGCATCGAGGTGCCACAGCAGCAGCGCGCGGTCGCGGCCGACCAGGCCACCGACCTGCTGAACCCGGGCGGCCCCGAAGGCGGCGCGATCGGCTACATGCTGGTGCCGGCGGTCCTGGTGCGGCTGGTGCTGCCGATCGCGGGCGTCTACGCGATCCATCTGCTGCTGCGCGGGCACAACGAGCCGGGTGGCGGCTTCGTCGCCGGCCTCGTGGTCGCGGTGTCGTTCATCATCCAGTACATCGTTGCCGGCACGAACTGGGTCGAGGCGCACATGCGGCTCTACCCGGCCCGCTGGATCGCGGCCGGCCTGCTGCTGGCCTCGCTGACCGGCGTCGGCGCGTGGCTCTGGGGCTATCCCTTCCTCACCTCGCACACCGCGCACTGGCGGCTGCCGCTGCTGGGCGAGCTCGAGTTGCCGAGCGCGATGGCCTTCGATGTGGGCGTCTTCGTCACTGTCGTCGGCGCCACCTTGCTGATCCTGACGGCCTTGGCCCACCAGTCCGTGCGCGGGCCACGACCGGCGGCGGCCGACGCTGCCGCGGCCGTGCCGGCGGCGCCGGCAACGGCGGGGGCCCCTTGATGGAGGTCGTCGTCTCACTGGCGATCGGCGTGCTCGGTGGCTCGGGCGTGTGGTTGGTGCTGCGCCCACGCACCTTCCAGGTGATCATGGGGCTGTCGCTGCTCTCCTATGCCGTCAACCTCTTCATATTTGCGATGGGCAGCCTCTTCATCGGCAAGGAGCCGATCGTCGTGCCCGGGTTGCCGCCCGATCTGCTGAACTACACCGATCCGCTGCCGCAGGCCCTGGTTCTGACGGCCATCGTCATCGGTTTCGGGATGACGGCGCTGTTCCTGGTCGTGTTGCTCGCCTTGCGCGGCTTCAGCGGCACCGACCATGTCGATGGAGCCGAGGAAGAGGGCGTGAGTGCGCCGGCTGCGCACGGCACCGACGGCGCGCCGCTTCGATGACGCCCGTCTGGCTCGCGGCGCTGATGCCGCACCTGATCGCCGTGCCGATCCTGCTGCCGCTGGCCAGTGCCGCCTTGCTGCTGCTGATCGGCGAGCCACGCCGGCCGCTCAAGGTGTTCGTCAACCTCGTCGCCAGTGCGCTCGGCCTGGCGGTGGCGATCGCGCTTCTGCTCTGGGTCGATGCGCGCAGTGGCGTCGCCGCCGTCGGCATCTATCTGCCGTCGAACTGGCCGGTGCCGTTCGGCATCGTGCTCGCGCTCGACCGGCTTTCGGCCCTGATGCTGCTGCTGACCGCAGCGGTCGGCCTGGCCTCGGCGCTCTATTCGGTGGCCGGCTGGCACCGCGCCGGCGTCAATTTCCACGCGCTGTTCCAGCTGCAGCTGATGGGCTTGAACGGTGCCTTCCTGACCGCCGACCTGTTCAACCTGTTCGTCTTCTTCGAGGTCATGCTGGCAGCGTCCTACGGGCTCTTGCTGCACGGCTCAGGCCGCGCGCGGGTGCGTGCCGGCCTGCACTACATCGCCGTCAACCTGCTCGCGTCGTCGCTGTTCCTGGTGGGCGTCGCGGTGATCTACGGCGTCACCGGCACCCTGAACATGGCCGACGTCGCGCAAAAGATCGGCGACGTGCCGGCGGCTGACCGCGGCTTGCTGCACGCCGGCGCGGCGATCCTCGGCATCGCCTTCCTCGCCAAGGCGGCGCTCTGGCCACTGAACTTCTGGCTCACGCCGGCCTACGACGCGGCAAGCGCGCCGGCCGCGGCGATGTTCGCGGTGCTGACCAAGGTCGGCGTCTATGCGGTGCTGCGGCTGTGGACCTTGTTCTTCCCGTCCGGCGGCGCCTCGGCCGTGTTCGGCGCCGACGCGCTCGTCTGGGGCGGCCTGGCGACGCTCGGCTTCGGCGCGATCGGCGTGCTGGCGTCGCAGCGGCTCGGCCGGCTCGCCGGCTACAGCCTGATCGTGTCCTCGGGCACCTTGCTCGCGGCACTCGGCTTCGGCCGTGCCGCGGTCACCGGCGGCGCGCTCTACTACCTGCTGAGCTCGACCCTGGCGGCCAGCGCGCTTTTCCTGCTGATCGAGCTGATCGAGCGTTCGCGCCAGCTCGACCCCATTCTGCCCGGCGAAGAGCCGCTCGAGAGCCGACCGTTCGGACTGGAATTGCCGGAGGTCGGTGTCAACCTCGACGAACGCGAGCAGCCATTGATCGGCGAGGCGATTCCCGCGGCACTGGCTTTTCTCGGCATCTGCTTCACCGCCTGCAGCCTGCTGCTGGCCGGCCTGCCGCCGCTGTCGGGCTTCATCGCCAAGTTCGCATTGCTTTCGGCGCTGCTCGACGGTGGCACCGTGCCGGGTGCCGGCTGGCTGTTGCTGGCCTTGCTGCTTGCCTCCGGCCTGGCCGCCCTGGTGGCACTGTCACGCAACGGCATCCGCACCTTCTGGGCGCCGCAGCAACGCGCCGCACCCAGGCTGCGCGTCATCGAGTGCCTGCCGATCGCCTTGCTGCTGCTCGCCTGCGGGCTGCTGACGGTGCGTGCCGAGCCGGTGCTGCGCTATGCCGACATGGCCGCGCGCGCCTTGCACGATCCGCGTGACTACATTGCCGCGGTGCTGACGGCGCGCCCGCATGGGGCCGGGCTGGCCGCGGAGGTGCGGCCATGAGGAAGCGCCTGCTGCCGGCGCCGCTGCTCTCGGCTGCGTTGTTCGTGCTCTGGCTGCTGCTCAACGAGTCGCTGAGCCGGGGCCAGCTGCTCACCGCGGCCATCGTCGCGGTGTTCGTGCCATGGGCGCTCGCGCCGTTGCGGCCGACGCCGGTGCGCGTGCGCCGGCCCCTCGTGGTGCTGCGGCTCATCCTGGCGGTCGGTCACGATGTCGTGCAATCGAGCCTGCAGGTGGCGGCGGCCGTGCTGCGCTCGCAGCCGCCGCGCAGCGCCTTCGTGACGATCCCGCTCGAGCTGCGCGACGCCCATGCCCTGGCGTCGCTCGCCATCATCACGACGGCGGTGCCGGGGACGGTCTGGTCGGAGCTCGCCGCCGATCGCAGCGCGGTGCGGCTGCATGTCTTCGATGTCCCTGACGCCGCTGCCTTCGTCGCCTTCTATAAACGCCGCTACGAACGTCCCTTGCAGGAGATCTTCGAATGAGCCTGATCCTCTCCGGTGCCATCTTCTTCGCGCTCGGCTGCTACGGCCTGGCGATGGCGCTGGCGTTGCTGCGGCTGCTGAGCGGCCCGGCGGCGCAGGACCGCGTGCTGGCGCTCGACTTCATCTACATCAACGGCATGCTGGTGATCCTCGCGCTGGCGATCCGCTACGGCAGCGACATGTATTTCGAGGCGGCGCTCTTGATCGCCCTGTTCGGCTTCGTCGGCAGCGCGGCGATGGCCAAGTTCCTGCTGCGCGGTGAGGTCATCGAATGAGTCCGCACGGCCGCCGCAGGCGCGCATGCTTCGGCTTGGCGGGGTCGCGCGCAGCGCGTTGGGGGTGTTCGTGAGTGCGCTCTGGATCGACGTCCTGATCGCGGCGCTGCTGGTCGCAAGCGGCCTCTTGTCGCTGATCGGCGCGATCGGCCTGCTGCGGTTGCGCAACTTTTTTCAGCGCATGCACCCGACCGCCTTGGCCAACACGCTCGGCGCCTGGTGCCTCGCGCTCGCCGCGGTCATTCATTTCTCGATGCTCGAATGGCGGGTGGCGCTGCAGCCCTGGCTGCTGGTCGTGCTGCTGGCAATCACCACGCCGGTGACGACCTCCTTGCTGGCGCGCGCGGCACTGTTTCGCAGTCGCCAGGGTCGCGAGCCGGTGCCACCGCCGCTGCACCAGACCGAGGACTCCGAAGACGGTCGGTGAAGCTGCGGCTGCCGTGCTCGGCGTCGGTCGCCGTTCTCGAACGAGCTTGCGCCACGGCAGACGGCGACGGCCGCTGCGAGTACTCCAGCGCCGCGTTCTCAGCTTTGCGTCGAAGCCGCCCAGGTGTCCTTCAAGGTCACGGTGCGATTGAAGACCGGCCGATCGGGGCGATGGTCCAGCCGGTCGGCGACGAAGTAGCCGTGGCGCTCGAACTGGAACTTGTCGTCGGCGCGAGCCGTCGCGAGACCCGGCTCGAGATAGCCGGTGGCGACGTGCACGCTGTGCGGGTTCAGGACGCTCAGGAAATCGCGCCCGCCGGCTTCGGGCTGCGGCTCGGAAAAAAGCCGGTCGTAGAGGCGCACCTCGGCGGCCAGGCCCGTGGCCACGCTGACCCAGGTGACGACGCCCTTGACCTTGACGGCATTGGCTCCCGGCGTGCCGCTCTTGGTGTCGGGCACGATGCGCGCGAGCACCGCGATGACCTTGCCCTGTGCATCTTCTTCATGACCGGTGCACTCGACCACGTAGCCGTACTTGAGCCGCACCCTGCTGCCAGGGTGCGCCACGCCGGCCGCATCGACGCGCGGCGGCGAGAGGCGAAAAAAACCCTTGCTCGGCTCCTTCATGAAGTCGTCGCGCTCGATCCAGACCTCTTCGGTGAGCACGAACTCGCGCATGCCGCGCTCGGGCCGGGAAGGGTGTACCGGCGCCTCGCACGGCTCCCGGTGCGCAGCGCTGCCGAAGATTTCGGCGAAATTCACGAGCTTGAGCTTGAGCGGGTCGAGCACCGCGCAGGCGCGCGGCGCCTTCGGATCGAGGTCGTCGCGCAAGGCGATCTCGAGCGCCGAATAGTCGAGCCAGCCGCCGGCCTTGCTGACGCCGCTGCGCTCGGCCATCAGCCGGATGCTCTCGGGCGTGTAGCCGCGTCGGCGCAAGCCGGCCAGGGTCGGCATGCGCGGGTCGTCCCAGCCCGCCACGTGACCTTCGTCGACGAGTTGCCGCAGCTTTCTCTTGCTGGTGACGATGTAGGTGAGGTTGAGCCGAGCGAACTCGTACTGGTGCGGGCGCGGCTGCGCCAGCAGGCCCAGGTCGCAGAGCGTGTCGAGCACCCAGTCGTAGAACGGCCGCTGGTCCTCGAACTCGAGCGTGCAGATGCTGTGCGTGATGTTCTCGAGCGCATCCTCGAGCGGGTGCGCATAGGTGTACATCGGGTAGATGCACCAGGCGTCACCGGTTGCGTGGTGGGTCGCGCGCTTGATGCGGTAGAGCGCCGGGTCGCGCAGGTTCAGGTTCGGGCTCGCCATGTCGATCTTCGCGCGCAGCACCGCCGCGCCATCGGCGAGCCGCCCGTCACGCATCGCGCGCAAGCGCTCGAGGTTCTCGGCCGGCGTGCGGTCGCGATACGGGCTGTTGCTGCCCGGCGTTGCGAAGTCGCCGCGCGTCGCGCGCATCTCCTCGACGCTTTGCTCGTCGACATAGGCGTGGCCGGCCTCGACCAAAGCCTCGGCGGCGCGATACATGAAGTCGAAATAGCTGCTCGCGTAGTAGAGGTGGCTGCGCGTCTGGCCCGCCAGATGCGGGTCGGGATGCGTCCAGTCGAAGCCCAGCCAGTGCACCGCGTCGATGATCGCGTCGACGTATTCCTGCTCCTCCTTCTCGGGGTTGGTGTCGTCGAAGCGCAGGTGGCACACGCCGCCGTACTCCTGCGCGAGGCCGAAGTTCAGACAGATGCTCTTGGCGTGGCCGATGTGCAGATAGCCGTTCGGCTCGGGTGGGAAGCGCGTGCGGATCCGCGCGGTGTCGATCGGTCCGCTCGCCTGGTGCGCAGCGTCGCCTGGCGTGCCGGCCCAGCGCCGGCCGGCGTAGGTGCCCGCGGCCACGTCGCGCTCGATGATCTGGCGCAGGAAGTTGCTCGGCCGGGCGGCTTCGTCTTTGGCGGTGGACATGTTGGCGATGGACGTCGGCGCCCGCGGCGCGAAAAGGGGTGATCGGCGCTTGATTCTAGGAGCCAGCCCTCGCTGCAGCACCCTCGGCCGGGTCAGGTGCTCTCGTCGCTTGCAAGGCACGGGCCGACGGCATCACAGGCAAAGTCCGCGTGCGGCGAATGCGCTATGGTCGGGATGGGTCGCACGCAAGACCGGTCATCGGGTTTCGACCGCTGGTTGATTCAGAAGGACGCAAGGAGCACGGCATCATGAAAACGAGAGTTCCGCTCGACATTGAGCTGCTGGAGGCCGCCGCCCGCATGGTCGATCTGCCTCTTTCCGACGAGCGCGCGAGGCAGCTGGTGCCGGTGATGGACGGCATCCTGCAGGCCTTGGATTCGCTGGATCACGCGGGCTTGGGCGAAACGCCGCCGGCGTTCGGGTATCGGGCGGATTGGAGGCTCTGAAGTGAAACCGCTTTTGAATCCGTGCAGCGCACGCCGCGGTTGGCCCCGTTCCCGGCTGCGCGTGCGCCACCCAGTCTTCGACGTCGGCAGCGGATCGAGCTCTCATCCATCGTGGGACGCGCGAAGCGCGGTGGAGCCACTGACATGATCGACGCATTGAACCTCACGCTGCGCGAGGCGGCAGCGGCGATCCGCACGAAACAGCTTTCGCCGGTCGAGTTGACGCAACTGGCTCTGGCCCGCATCACGGCCGACGAACCGAAGCTCAACGCCTATGTCTGCGTGACACAAGACCAGGCCCTGGCAGCGGCGCGCCAGGCCGAAAGCGAGATCACGGCCGGCCACTATCGCGGCGAGCTTCACGGCCTGCCGGTGGCGGTCAAGGATCTGTACGACATGGCGGGGATACCCACCAGCTGCAGCTCCAAGGTCCGTCATGACCAGCAGCCTGCCGAAGCCGACTCGGCCTGCGTCGAGCGCCTGCAGCGCGCCGGAGCCATCATCGTCGGCAAGGCTCACACCCACGAATTCGCCTATGGCGCCGTCACCCCCACCACCGCCAATCCCTGGAACCTCGAACACATCCCGGGCGGCTCCAGCGGCGGCTCGGCGGCCACAGTGGCGGCGCGCGGCTGTTTCATGGCCATGGGTACCGATACGGCCGGCTCGATTCGCATTCCCGCCGCCGTGTGCGGCATCGTCGGCCTGAAGCCGACCTATGGTCGAGTCAGCCGCTTTGGCGTCGCCTCGCTCAGCTGGTCACTCGATCACGCCGGGCCGCTGACGCGCACCGTCGGCGACGCGGCGGCCTCGCTCGGTGTCCTGGCCGGTTACGACCCGCGCGATCCCGGCAGCGCCGACGTGCCTGTGGGCGACTACCTGGCCGAACTCGAGGCCGGCGTTGAAGGCTTGCGGATTGGCGTGCCGCGCAACTTCTTCTTCGATCACGTCGATGCCGACGTCGCGCGCAATGTGCGCGACGCCATCGAGCGCCTCAAGGCCGATGGCGCCCAGATCGTCCAGATCGATGTGCCGCTGGCCGACCAGATCCTGCCGGTCGAGTTCGGGCTGATGTTGCCCGAGGCCTCGTCGTATCACTACAAGATGCTGCGCGAGCGCGCCGAGCTCTACGAGGAGGACGTGCGCATCTTTCTCGAACTCGGAGCCATGGTGCCGGCAACCGATTACATTGCCGCGCTGCGTCAGCGAACCCGTGTGCAGGCGGCATGGAAGCGCCTGTTCGAGGGGCTCGATGCCGTCATCGCGCCGACAGTGCCGGCGCCGGCCGCTCGACGCGACCAGGCCTCGGTGCGCTGGCCCGACGGCACCGATGAGGCTGTGGTGAACGTGTTCGTGCGCTTGACGTCTTCGGCCAACGTCACCGGCTTGCCTTCCGTTGCCGTTCCTTGTGGCTTCAGCGCCAATGGCCTGCCGACCTCGTTCCAGGTGATCGGTCGCCCGTTCAAGGAGGCCCGCATCCTGCGCATTGCCCGTGCCTACGAGCGCACCGCCGATTGGGGGCAGCGCCGCCCGGCGTTCTGAGAGAGCGAGCCCGGATACAGGGGGTGTCCGGCTGATCTTTACCTCCGGAAACGTGGGTCCCGGTCAACCTCGCACCCGGGTCGTCACGTTCTCGTCTCATGCACGCTGCGTTGCGTGTCCGACGGAGACGAATGATGAAGCGCCCGAAGATGCTGTTTGCCGTGGCCGTTGCCGGGGCACTTCTGAGTGCCGGCGCTGCCCAGGCCGCCGAGGTGCACTGGTCGATCGGCGTCAGCCTGCCACCGATCGGCACGGTGATCTCCAATGCGCCGGTCTATGGTGCACCGATCTATGCGCCGCCGGGCGCGGTCTACGTCCCGCCGCCCGTCTATGCGCCGCCGGTCGCCGTCTATCCGGCCCCACGGATCTACGCCCCGCCGGTTGTTTATTCGCCGCTGGTGGTCTACCGCGCCCCGCCGGTCGTCTACCGCGCGTCGCCCTGGGGCTACGCGCCGCGCGTCGTCTACCAGCGCGGCCACCGCCACGGTGGCGAAGGTCGCTGGCATTGAGCGCTGCAGTCGAAAGCGCCGGCCAAGACACGACAAAGGAACGCCGCTGAGCTGCATCGGCATGAAAAGGTGGGCATGGAGCCGGCTCGCGACCCGTTGGTCGGCATGGCCGCGCAGTGTCAGGCGAACCTTGCCTGATTCGTCGCGCTGCGCGTTGAAATCGCGTCGGCGCGCATCACGGTGCCGCGATGAATCTGCCAGAAGCGCTGTTCATCGAGCTGGGGCAGCAGTTCGCGCAGGGCGGTGCGGATCAGATCGTCGACCACTCGCCGTGTGCGAGGCTCAGACCGCTGCCCACCAGCGTGCAAAGCGCAAAACCCACGGCGATCGCCTCCGTGATGCAGGAAATCGCGGGCGCGCAGCGCGGGCAAAGTAGTGCCGCCGCGGCGCGAAATGCGGCGCGGGCAGCAACGATCAGCGCGCGGCGAGCCGCTGGCGGATCTGCTCGATGCGGTGGCGGTTGGCGCCGAAGTCGCTGCGTCCGATGCGCGAGGCCGAGCGCACCTGGATCACGTCGCCGGCCGGGTCGAACCAGAATTCGGCGTCGTCGACGAAGCGCAGCCAGCGTGTCGTGTAGCGCACGTAGAGGTAGCCACGCTCGCTGACGACCACCTTCGCGCCCGGTGTCGACTCGACGATGGCGCGTATCGCGGCGATCGTCGCCGGCCCGCTGCCGGTGATCGGCAGCGGCGCGATCTCGGCCTGCGCGCGCATCGGATGCTCGGGATAAAGCGCCGCCTGGCTGCTGACGCTGTTGGGCGTCAGCGCAGGCGGGCGCAGCCGGCCGTCGTGCACGCCCAGGCCGGTCGGGGGCCGGCCCTGCAGCCAACCCAGCCGGCCGCACGCCAGCCCGCCGAGCACGGCCACCAGCGCCGCCAACACCAGACCCTTGAGCACGTTCATCGCCGCCTCACCTGTCGAAAGCCGCGGCACCGTCGATGCTGCCGCTGCGGCATTGTGCGCGCCACCGCTATATTCGCGGGAGGCGTGGATGCCAGGGAAGACTGATGCAGCGATTGGAAATGTCGTCGTGGTTGCGACTCGGGGGGTTGGGGCTGATCCTCGCGGTGCTCGCCGCCTGCAGCACGCCGCCGGTGGTCGCGCCAGGTGTTGCGTCACCACCGCCGCCAGCGAGTGCGCCAGCCGCCTCGGCCCCGGAGGCCGCGGCTTCTGGACCCACGGCCGAGCCGTTCCCGGTCTCGCCCGGCGGCGCCGCGGTCGTGCAGGAACTGCCGCCGCCCTTGCCGTTCGGTGCTGCGGTTGCCGAGCGTTTCCCGGATCCCGAGGTCGCCTACACGACGCCGGGATTCGCGCCGGGACGCGGCACCTTCACCGCCAACGACGAACTCATCGCCTTTCTCAACCGCCTGGCCGACGGCGCGGCGCAGCGGCTGGGCAGGACCCGCGTCATCCCGATCGACCTCGGCACGTCACAGAACGGCGCCATGCTCGAGGCGCTGCTGTTCACCCGCGGCATCGCGCAGGCGACGGTGACGCCCGAGGCGGTGCTGCAAAGCGGACGCACGACGGTGCTGCTGGTCGGCCAGCAGCACGGCAACGAGCCGGCCGGCAGCGAGGCGCTGCTGGTCGTCGCGCAGCAACTGGCCGACGGCGAACTCGAGGCGCTGCTCGACCGCATCAACGTCGTGATCCTGCCGCGCGCCAACCCCGATGGCGCCGCCGCCAACCAGCGCGCGACGCAAAGTGGCATCGACATGAACCGCGACCACCTGCTGCTGCGCACGCCCGAGGCACAAGCGGTGGCGCGGCTGGTGCGCGAATTCGAGCCGGCGGTGATCGTCGATGTGCACGAGTACCCGGTCGGCGACCGATATCTCGAGAAGTTCGGCGCGGTGCAGTCCTACGATGCCTTGCTGCAATACGCGATGACCGGCAACATGCGCGAGTTCGTCTCGCGCGCCTCCGAGGAATGGTTCCACCGGCCGTTGGTGGCGAGCCTGAAGGCCGCGGGGCTGAGCTCGCAGTGGTACTACACGACCTCGCCCGACATGAGCGACCACAAGGTATCGATGGGCGGCAGCCAGCCCGATACCCTGCGCAACGTCGGCGGTTTGCGCAACGCCGTGAGCCTGCTGCTCGAGACCCGTGGCGGCGGCCTCGGCCGGCTGCATTTCAAGCGCCGCGTCTACACCGATGTGACGGCGATCACCAGCGTCCTGCGCAGCGCCGCAACGCGCAGCGCCGACCTCGTGAAACTGCGCCAGTACGCCGACCAGGAGGTCAAGGCCGCGGCCTGCAACGGTGAGGCGGTGGTCGATACGCGCCCGACGCAGAGCGAATACGCGTTGCGCATGCTCGATCCGCTGACCGGTGCCGACAAGCGCGTCACGGTCACCTGGGATTCGGCCTTGGCGCTGGCGACCGTGAAGGTGCGGCCGCGGCCTTGCGGGTACTGGCTCGCCGACAGCGAAACCAATGCCGCGCAGCACCTGCGCGCGCTCGGCGTGCGCGTCATGCGCATCGACGAGCAAAGCGAGATGCGCGGCGAAACCTACCGCGAGACCTCGCGCGAGCGCGTGTCGCGCGCTGACGGGCTGGGTCCGGTCGGCGATGGCGGCAACAACGCGCTCAAGCTGGCCGTGCAGACCGAGCCGACCCTGATCGATGTGCGCGCCGGCGGCTACTATGTGCCGCTCGACCAGCGTCTGGCCAACCTCGTCATCGCCGCGCTCGAGCCCGACTCCCCCAGCAGCTTTGCGGCCAATCGCATCATCGTCAGCGTCGACGGCGAGGCGCGCGTGCTGCAGTTGCCCGAGATGCGGATGACGGAGCTGCCGTAGTCAATTCGCGTCGCGCTGCCCGGTCGTCCCGAACTCGACCGGCGTCTTGACATAGAAGACGCGCACGTCTTCCTGCGCCAGCCGTGCAAAGAGCGCGGCCGCCTGCTCTTCTGTGGCGGCCATCGTGACTTCGATCGGCTGATCGGCCAGCTCGAAGAAATGCGCCGAGTGCAGCCGCCCGGAGCGGCCATAGCCCACAGTCCCCGGCATCGCGGTGCTGCCCGCGATGCCGAGCGCGCGCGCCGTCTGCATCAGCCATTCGTGCAGCGGCTGGCTGTCGTGGCGGCGGTCCTGCTGCGTGAAGAAGCTGAGCTGGTAACCGTTCATTTCAGCTCATCGACGAGGCGCGCCAGAGGTTGACGCTGCCGATGCCGAGCAGGGTCATCGTGATGCTGCCGGCCACGTGCAGGGCAACCACCGACAGCGCCCAGCCGGTCCGGCCCTCGGTGAGGTGCGAGACGACCTCGGCCGAGAAGGTCGAGAAGGTGGTGAGGCCGCCCAGAAAGCCGGTGATGATGAAGAGCCGCCACTGCGGTGACAGCGCCGGGTAATACGCAATCAGCGCGATCACCACGCCGATCAGGTAGCCGCCGAGCAGGTTCGCCGCGAGGGTTCCGGCCGGCAGCAGGGGAAAGAGCGCGTTGAGCTGCGCTGCCAGCCCCCAGCGCAGCAGCGCGCCGAGGGCCGCGCCGACGCTGATCGCGACGACCGACACGATCACGACGGGCGCCCATTCGATCCCCGCGCTGCCGCGTGGGCGGCGGTCAGCGCCGTCATGTTGATGATGCGGCGCACCGTCGACGACGGCGTCAGGATGTGCGCCGGTGCGTTGACGCCGAGCAGGACAGGGCCGACCGTGACGCCCTGGCCGCCGGTCATCTTCAATACGTTGAAGAGGATGTTGGCGGCGTCGAGGTTGGGCAGGATCAGCACGTTGGCAACGCCGGTCAGCGTCGAGCGTGGCATCAGCGTCTGGCGCAGCTCTTCGTTGAAGGCGATGTCGCCCTGCATCTCGCCGTCGGCGGGCACGTCCGGCATGCGGGCGACGAAGAGGTCGCGCGCAGCGCGCATCTTGCGCGCCGACGGCCGTGCACTGCTGCCGAACATCGAATGTGAGACGAAGGCGACCCGCGGCGGCACGCCAAAGCGCCGCACCTCCTCGACCGCCATCGCCGCGATGTCGGCCAGTTGCTCGGCGCTCGGATCCTCGTTGACGAAGGTGTCGGCGATGAAGAGCGTCAGCTTGTCGAGCATCAGCGCATTCAGCGTCGCCAGCCCCATCGCGCCGGGGCGCAGGCCGATGACCTCGCGCACGTGTGCGAGGTGGTTGTCGAAGCGGCCGACCAGGCCGCACAACAGCCCATCGGCGTCGCCGAGTTGCACCATCAGCGCGGCAATCGTCGTGTTCGAGCGCCGCACCGTCGCCTTGGCCATTTCCGGTGTCACGCCGTCGCGCTCGCTGAGGCGGTGATAAGCCTCCCAATACTGGCGAAAGCGCACGTCGTCGTCGGGGTTGGTGATCTCGAAATCGCGTCCCGGCTGCAGCCTGAGGCCGGCGCGCTCGATGCGCGCGGCAATCACCGCCGGCCGGCCGATCAGGATCGGCTGCACCAGCGCCTCGTCGACCGCGACCTGGACCGCGCGCAGCACCCGTTCGTCCTCGCCTTCTGCGTAGGCGACGCGCTGGCGCCGATGCCGGGCTGCGGCGAACACCGGCCGCATGAACAGGCCGGTGTGCGTGACGAAGCGCGTCAGCGACTCGCGGTAGGCCTCCATGTCGGCGATCGGCCGGGCAGCGACGCCGGAGGCCTCGGCCGCCCTGGCGACGGCCGGCGCAATGCGCAAGATCAGCCGCGAGTCGAACGGCGTCGGAATCAGATAGTCGGGGCCGAAGCGCAACTCGCGGCCGGTATAGGCGGCCGCGACCTCGGCGCTGATCTCCGCCTTGGCCAGGTCGGCGATCTCGCGCACGCAGGCGATCTTCATCGCGTCGGTGATTCTTGTCGCGCCGCTGTCGAGCGCGCCGCGGAAGATGTAGGGAAAGCACAGGACGTTGTTGACCTGGTTCGGATAGTCCGAACGGCCAGTGGCGATGATGCAGTCGGGCCTTACCGCCTTGGCCAGTTCGGGCCGGATCTCGGGTTCGGGATTGGCCAGCGCCAGGATGATCGGCTGGCGCGCCATGCTTGCGACCATCTCGGCGCTCAATGCGCCGCCGGCCGAGCAGCCGAGGAACACGTCGGCATCGGCAACGACATCGGCCAAGGTGCGCGCCTCGGTGTGCTGCACGTAGCGCTGCTTGGAAGAATCGAGCCGGTCGCTGCGGCGGTCGTGGAGCACGCCCTTGGAATCGCACACGAAGACGTTGGCGCGCTGCACGCCGAGCCCGAGCATCAGGTCGAGGCAGGCGATCGCGGCGGCCCCGGCGCCGGAGACGGCGATCTTGATCGTGGCGATCTCCTTGCCGACCAGTTCGAGCCCGTTCAGCAACGCCGCGGCCGAGATGATCGCGGTGCCGTGCTGGTCGTCGTGAAACACCGGGATCTGCATGCGCTCGCGCAGCTTCTGCTCCACATAGAAGCACTCGGGCGCCTTGATGTCCTCGAGGTTCACGCCGCCCAGGGTCGGTTCGAGTGCGGCAATGATGTCGACCAGTTTGTCGGGATCCTGCTCGGCGAGTTCGATGTCGAAGACGTCGATGCCGGCGAACTTCTTGAACAGACAGGCCTTGCCTTCCATCACCGGCTTGCCGGCCAGCGGGCCGATGTGGCCTAGCCCGAGCACCGCCGTGCCGTTGGTGACGACGCCGACCAGGTTGGCACGCGAGGTGTACTCGGCCGCCAGCGCCGGATCGGCCTCGATCGCGAGGCAGGCATAGGCCACACCCGGCGAATAGGCGAGGGCCAGATCGCGCTGGTTCGACAGCGCCTTCGTCGGCGTCACGGAGATCTTGCCGCGCGTCGGAAGGCGGTGGTATTCGAGCGCCGCGTCGCGCAAGGCATGTTCGGAGGCGGAGAGTTCGGCGCTATCGGTTTTCATCATCAGGCGGCAGTGTTGGCGATCCGCTATGGTGCGTCAACGGCAGAACGCCTGCAAGCTGGCGGCGCGCGCTGCCGGCCAGGGTGAATGAGGGATTAAGCTTGGAACCCGCGCGCGTGGGCGCTGTCGAACCAGCGTTGGGCCGTGCGTTCCTTCGCGGCCAAGGTCGCAGCAATGCCGGAGCCGGTGGGGCTCGGCAGTCTCGCGGCAGCGCCGACCCAACTCCGAAAGGCTGATCGTTGAATACGGCATCGTCTGCAGCGGCATCCCTCTCTTCAGTGGCGGCTCGGCAGCCCGAGGTGGCGCGCCGCCTCTACCGCCACCACCTGCCGGTGCGCGTGATGCACTGGATCAACGTCGTCTGCGCGGTCATCCTGCTGATGAGCGGACTGCAGATCTTCAATGCGCACCCGGCGCTTTATTGGGGCCAGGGCTCCGATTTCGAGGCGCCGTGGTTGCAGATCGGCGCGCGCCGGACGCCGGCCGGCCCGCAGGGCGTGACGTCCATCGCCGGTCACAGCTTTGTCACCGACGGAGTCCTCGGCACGTCGAAGGTCGGTGCCCAGACGAGCGTTCGGGCCTTTCCCGATTGGGCGACGATCCCCGGGCCGCAGTGGCTCTCGATGGGGCGGCGCTGGCATTTCTTCTTTGCCTGGATCTTCGTCGTCAACGGCGCCGCCTATTTGCTCTACACGGTCTTCGGCCGGCACTTGTCGCGCAACCTCTGGCCACGCGCACCGGAGTGGCGCGGCATCGGCGCCTCGGTACGCGACCACCTGCTGCTGCGGCGCGCGACGGGCGAGGCAGATACGCGCTACAACGTGCTGCAGAAGATCGCCTACCTCGGCGTGATCTTCGGGCTGTTGCCGCTGCTGGTGCTGAGCGGCATCGGCATGTCGCCACGGCTCGACACGCTGTTCGGCGGCTGGGTCGGCTGGCTGGGCGGCCGGCAGTCGGCGCGGTCGCTGCACTTCATCGCGGCCTCGGGGCTGCTGCTGTTCGTGCTGATCCACCTCTTCGAAGTGCTGGTGAATGGCCTCTGGAACCCGTTGCGCTCGATGATCACCGGCTACTACACCGTGCACGCCGAGCAGAAGGAGCAGGACTGATGTTGCCCAAGCGCGATCCCGGGTGCGATCCCGGGTGCGATCTCGAACTCGACAGCGCGCGCAATCCGAAGCGCCATCCCTCCAGCCGCCGGCGCTGGCTGCGCGGTGCCGCCGCGCTGGCCGGCACGGCGCTGCTCGCCGGCTGCGACCGGCTCTCGACCAACGCGGGCTTCGTCCAGGTGCTGGAGAGTGCCGAACGTCTGAACCACGGCGCGCAGCGCCTCGTCGCCGGCCACGAGCTACCAGGCCTGGCTCGCCGATGGCTTCGCAAGTTGGAAGCTGAGGATCGGCGGCCTCGTCGAGGCACCGGCTGCCTTCAGCCTGGCCGAACTGCGCGCGATGCCGTCGCGCACGCAAATCACGCGGCACGACTGTGTCGAGGGCTGGAGCTGCATCGGCCAGTGGCAGGGCGTGCAACTGCGCCACCTGCTCGCACGGGTGCGGCCGCGGCCCGAGGCGAAATACGTGGTCTTCCGCTGCGCGGATTCGATGGAGGGGCCATCGCTGGCCGCGACCGACACGCGCTACTACGAAAGCATCGGCATGGACGATGCGGTGCACGTGCAGACCGTGCTCGCCTATGCGCTCAATGGCGCGCCGCTGCCGGTCGCCAACGGCGCGCCGCTGCGGCTGAGAGTCGAGCGCCAGCTCGGGTACAAGCATGCCAAGTACCTGGTGGCGCTCGAGCTGGTCGACAGTCTCGCGCCAATCCGCGGCGGCAAGGGCGGCTACTGGGAAGACAACGGCTACGAGTGGTACGCGGGGATTTGAAGCGCTTCAGCGCCGACTCTTGCCCCCGAGGCTGCCCAGCACGCCGCGAATGATTTCCCGGCCGACGCTCGAGCCCATGCTGCGCATCGCCGAGCGCGCGGCCGACTCGGCCAGGCCCTCATGCTTGCCGCCGCGCGGGCCGACGCTGCCGAAGAGCACGTCCTTCAGGCCGTCGAGCAGGCCGCCACTGGCGCCGGCGTTGCCGGCCTGCGCAGGCAGCGTCGCCGAGGGTGCGGAGGTGCTCGAGCTGGGTGCTGCCGGTGACGCGGTCGCCGACGCGACCGCGCGCTGCTGCAGCATCTCGTACGCCGATTCGCGGTCGATGGCCTTTTCGTAGACGCCGGCGACGAGCGAGGCGGCCATGAGCTGCGCACGCTCTGCGGCGCTGATGGGGCCGATCCGGCTGCCCGGCGGCACGACGTAGACGCGCTGCGTGATGCCGGGCCGGCCCTTCTCGTCGAGCAGGCTCACCAGGGCCTCGCCGACCGCCAGTTCGGTGATCGCCTTCTCGACGTCGAGCGCCGGGTTGGCGCGCATCGTGCTGGCGGCCGCCTTCACCGCCTTCTGGTCGCGCGGCGTGTAGGCGCGCAGCGCATGCTGTACGCGGTTGCCGAGCTGGGCCAGCACCGTCTCCGGGATGTCGAGCGGGTTCTGCGTCGCAAACCAGACGCCCACGCCCTTGCTGCGCACCAGCCGCACGACCAGTTCGATGCGCTCGAGCAAAGCCTTGGGTGCATCGGTGAAGAGCAGATGCGCCTCGTCGAAGAAGAAGACGAGCTTGGGCTGATCGAGATCGCCGACTTCGGGCAGCTTCTCGAACAGTTCGGAGAGCAGCCACAGCAGGAAGGTCGCGTAAAGCCGCGGGCTCTGCAGCAATTGGTCGGCGGCGAGGATGTTGACGACGCCGTGCGGTGCCTGCGGCGCGGCGCTGTCGGCCGGCGCAGCGGCGGTCTGCAGGAAGTCGTCGATGTCGAGCATCGGTTCGCCGAAGAAGCGTGCGCCGCCTTGCGCATCGAGCTGCAGCAGGCCGCGCTGGATCGCGCCGATGCTGGCGGCGCTGACGTTGCCGTATTGCGTCGTGAATTGCGCGGCGTGGTCGCCGACGTACTGCAGCATCGCGCGCAAGTCCTTCAGGTCGAGCAGCAGCAGGCCGTTGTCGTCGGCGATCTTGAAGACGAGTTGCAGCACGCCTTGCTGCGTCTCGTTGAGCTGCAGCATGCGCGCCAGCAGCAGCGGGCCCATGTCGCTGATCGTCGTGCGCACCGGGTGGCCCTGCGCCGGCCGGCTCGGGTCGCCGGCCATAACGTCCCAGAAGGTGGCCGGGCAGGAGGAGGGCGGCGGCGGCGCGATGCCGCGATCCTGCAGCAGTGCGGTCATCTTCGGCGCGATGCTGCCGATTTGCGTGATGCCGGCCAGGTCGCCCTTGACATCGGCCATGAAGATCGGCACGCCGCGGCGGCTGAAGCCTTCGGCCAGCGTTTGCAGGGTCACGGTCTTGCCGGTCCCGGTCGCGCCGGTGATCAGGCCGTGGCGGTTCGCCATCTCGGGCCGCAGGAAGCATTCGACCGTGCCGTGCTGGCCGACCAGGATGGGCTCAGTCATCGTCGTGCTCCCCAAGTAAAATTGCAGTCTATCGAACAAACGGGGCCGTCTCGGCACGGCCGTGCGCAGGGAGTCACATGGCCGGTCATTCCAAGTGGGCCAACATCCAGCATCGCAAGAGCCGCCAGGACGAAAAGCGCGGCAAGGTCTGGACCCGCATCATCCGTGAGATCGTCGTCGCGGCGCGACAGGGCGGGGGCGACCTGGCGACGAACCCGCGGCTGCGGCTGGCGGTCGACAAGGCCAAGGCCGCGAACATGCCGGCCGACACCGTCAAGAAGAACATCGACAAGGCCACCGGCAGCCTGGAAGGCGTGCAGTACGAGGAGATCCGCTACGAGGGCTACGGCATCGGCGGCGCGGCCATCATCGTCGATTGCGTCACCGACAACCGCGTGCGGACCGTTGCCGAGGTGCGCCACGCCTTCAGCAAGTACGGCGGCAACCTCGGCACCGAAGGCTCGGTCGCATTCCAGTTCAAGCACTGCGGCCAGTTCCTTTTCGCCCCCGGCACCTCGGAAGACGCGGTCATGGAAGCGGCGCTCGAGGCCGGCGCCGACGATGTCGTCAGCGGCGACGATGGCACGATCGAGGTGCTTTGCGCGCCGGCCGATTTCGAGACGCTGCGCGCGGCGCTCGAGCAGGCCGGCCTGCAGCCGGAGGTGGCCGAGGTGACGATGCGGCCCGAGAACACCATCGAGCTCGCCGGCGAGGACGGTCAGCGCATGCAGAAGCTGCTCGACGTGATCGAGGATCTCGACGACGTGCAAAGCGTCTATACCAACGCGGAGATCGACGCGTGACGGCGGGCGTCGCACGGCGATGAAGGTCCTCGTCGTCGGCAGCGGCGGGCGCGAGCACGCGCTGGCCTGGAAGCTCGCTGCATCACCGCGCGTCGAGCGGGTTTTTGTCGCGCCGGGCAACGCCGGCACTGCGGCCGAGCCGCATCTGACGAACCTCGCCGTGACCGATCACGCGGAGCTTGCCGATTTCGCCGCCGCCGAGAAGATCGCGCTGACGGTGGTCGGGCCCGAGGCCGCGCTCGCCGCCGGCATCGTCGACCACTTCCGCGCGCGCGGCTTGCGCATCTTCGGGCCGACCCGCGCCGCCGCGCAGCTCGAAAGTTCGAAGGCCTACGCGAAGGACTTCATGCGGCGCCACCGCATCCCCACCGCCGCATCGCAAACCTTCGATGATGTGGCAGCCGCGCATGCGCATCTCGATGCGCAGGGGGCGCCGATCGTCGTCAAGGCCGATGGCCTGGCGGCCGGCAAGGGCGTCGTCGTCGCGACGAGGCTCGACGAGGCGCACGCCGCGGTCGATGCGATGCTCGCCGGTGCGGGCGCGCGCGTCGTGATCGAGGAATTCCTGGAGGGCGAGGAGGCCACCTTCATCGTCGTCTGCGATGGCACCCGGGTGCTGCCGCTGGCGACGAGCCAGGACCACAAGCGGCTGCTCGATGGCGACCGCGGCCCGAACACCGGCGGCATGGGCGCGTATTCACCGGCGCCCATCGTCACGCCCAACGTGCATGCGCGGGTGATGCACGAGATCGTGTTGCCGACTCTCGCCGGCATGGCGGCCGACGGCGTGCCCTACAGCGGCTTTCTCTATGCCGGGCTGATGATCGACGGCGACGGCCAGCCGCGCACGATCGAGTTCAACTGCCGGCTCGGCGATCCGGAAGCGCAGGTGCTTCTGATGCGCTTGCGCAGCGATCTGTTCGAGCTGCTGATGCAGGCCACGAGCGGCAGCGAGACTTTCGATCGCACCGCCTTGCAATGGGACCGGCGCACGGCGCTCGGCGTTGTCATGGCGAGCGCCGGTTATCCGGGCGCGCCACGCAGCGGCGATACGATCAGCGGGCTGCCGACGCCGGCCGACGACTGCCACGTCTTTCATGCCGGCACTGCCCGTGACGGCGAAAAGGTCGTGACGCAGGGCGGGCGCGTGCTGTGTGTCACCGCGCTCGGCGACTCGGTGCGGCTTGCGCAGCAGCGTGCCTACGCAGCGGTGCACGGCATCCGCTTCGAGGGCGCGCAGGTCCGCAGCGACATCGGCCACCGCGCCATTCGGCACTAGCATGAAGCAGCCTCCACAACCCTTTCTTTCGCGCCCTGCGGCCCGTGCGTTGCAACGGCTGCGCCACTGATGGATTCCGCCACCGTACGCGCCGATCTGCTCGGCCTGCAGGCACGCATCGTCGCGGCGCTCGAGGTCGAGGGCGAGGCGCCTTTCATGACCGACGCCTGGCATCGAAAGCCCGGTGGCCGACTCGAAGGCGAGGGCATCTCGCGGCTGATCGAGGACGACGTGCTGCTCGAGCGCGGGGGCTGCAGCTTCTCGCATGTGAAGGGCACGGCGCTGCCGCCCACGGCCACTCAGCACCGCGGTGATCTCGCCGATGCGCCGTTCGAGGCGATGGGTGTCTCGCTGGTGCTGCACCCGCGCAATCCGTACGTGCCAACGGTGCACATGAACGTGCGCATGCTCGCCGCGCACCCAGCCGGCGCGGAGCCGGTCGTCTGGTTCGGCGGCGGCATGGATCTGACGCCCTACTACGGCTTCGAAGAGGACGCCCGGCACTTCCACAGCGTCTGTCGCGACGCCCTGGCACCGTTCGGGCCGGAGCGTTACCCGCGCTACAAGCAGTGGTGCGACGAGTACTTCTTTCTGAAGCATCGCAACGAAGCGCGTGGCATCGGCGGCATCTTCTTCGACGATGTTGCCGAGCCCGATGTCGAGACCGCGTTCGCGATGATGCGCGCGGTCGGCGAGGCGTTCCTGCCGGCCTACCTGCCGATCGTGCAACGGCGCCGGCGCACGGCCTACGGCGAGCGCGAGCGCGAGTTCCAGGTCTACCGGCGCGGCCGCTACGTCGAGTTCAACCTCGTCTTCGACCGCGGCACCTCGTTCGGACTGCAGTCGGGTGGGCGCGCCGAGAGCATCCTGATGTCGATGCCGCCGCAGGCCACCTGGCGCTACGACTGGCAGCCTGCGCCCGGTACGCCCGAGGCGCGGCTCTACAGCGATTTCCTGCCGCCGCGCGACTGGGCCGAATGGCAGCCGGATTGAAGCGCATCGGCATCTTCGGCGGCACGTTCGATCCGGTGCACAACGCGCACGTCGCGCTGGCGCGGGTCGCGCGCGAGCAGTTGCATCTCGACGAGGTGCTCTGGATCCCGGCCGGCCGGCCCTCGCAGAAGACGCGTGAACTGGCGCCCGCGGCCGACCGCGAGGCGATGGTGCGGTTGGCGATTGCCGGCGAACCCGGCTTCACCCTCGACCGCAGCGAACTGAGGCGCCACGGCACCAGCTACACGCTCGACACGGTGCGCGAACTGCAGTCTGCGGCTGCGGATACCGAGTGGGTGCTGATCATCGGACAGGACCAGTATGCGGGGCTGCACACCTGGCGCGACTGGCGCGAACTGCTCGGCCTCGTGACCCTGGCGATTGCCAACCGGCCGGGCGCGAAGCTCGTCGTCGACGCCGAAGTCGCGGCCCGTGCACACCACGTGGTGATGCTGCCGATGATGGACATCTCGTCGACCGAGATCCGCGCACGCATCGCGCGCGGCGAACCCGTCGACGACGTGGTGCCGGCGGCGGTCGCACGCTATATTGAATCGCACCGGTTGTATCGTCGGCGCAACGCCGCGGCGCCGTCGCAGCCCGCATGATGCGGCCGGGCGAACGACGCCCGCCGTCGAACCACAGGAGCTGAATGGACATCCGAAAACTGCAACGCGCCATCGTCGATGGTCTGGAAGACGTGAAGGCCCAGAACATCATGGTCTTCAACACCGAACACCTCTCGCCGCTGTTCGAGCGGGTGGTGGTCGCATCGGGCACCAGCAACCGGCAGACCAAGGCGCTTGCAGCAAGCGTGCGTGACGCCGTCAAGGGCATCGGACTGCCGCCGCCGCGCACCGAGGGCGAAGTCAATGGCGAGTGGATCATCGTCGACTGCGGGGCCGCGGTGGTGCACGTGATGCAGCCGTCGATCCGGGACTACTACCACCTCGAGGAGCTTTGGGGTGAAAAGCCCGTGAAGATGAAGCTCGGTGGTGCTGCGCCGACGCAGAAGGCTGCGGCATCGAAGACGGCAAGGCGGACGGCCGGCGCGAAGACGGCGGCGCGTGGCGCCGATGAGGTGCCCGCTGCGGCAGCAAAGAAGGCCTCGGCAAAGAAGGCCTCGGCAAAGAAGGCATCGACCGAGAAGGCGCCGGCGACCAGGATTCCGACGAAGAAGACCGCGACGCAGGTGGCACCGAAGAAGACGGCGGCCAAGAAGGCCAAGCCGGCTGTGGTGACGCGCACCGTGGGCGTCAAGAGCGCTGCACCCGCCAGGACCGCGGCGCACAAGACGAGTGAGGCGCCCGCCCGCAAGGCGCCCGCCCGCAAGACGCCGGCCGGCAAGACGGCAGCGCGTCGGGCGCCGGCCGGCAACACTGCAGCCGGCAAGACCTCCGCCGGCCGAGCACCGACGCGCAAGGTGAGCCCACGCAAGACGCCGACATCGCGCTGAAGGGCCGGTGGGCTGATGGGGATGACTGGCTGAAGCGTGCCACGATGAAGCTGCTCCTGGTGGCCGTCGGGCAGCGCCAGCCGGCGTGGGCTCAGGCCGGTTTCGACGACTACGCCAAGCGCTTTCCGCCAGAGATGCGCCTGGAGCTGAAGGCGGTCAAGGCCGAGCCGCGCGGCTCGAAGACCGTCACGCAGCTGCTGGCCGCCGAAGCAACGCGCCTCGAGGCGGCGTTGCCGCGCGGCGTGCACCGCGTCGTCCTCGACGAGCGCGGCGAGCGGTTCGGCACGCGCACGCTTGCCGAGCGAATGCGCTCATGGCGTCAGGACGGCCGTGATGCGGCCTTCGTGATCGGCGGCCCCGACGGGCTCGATGCCGGGCTGAAGGCCTCGGCAGACGAATCGCTGCGCCTCTCCGACCTGACCTTGCCGCACGCCCTGGTCCGCGTGCTGCTCGCGGAGGCGCTGTACCGTGCCTGGTCGCTGCTCGCCAACCACCCCTATCATCGTGAGTAGCCGGCTGGAGTCGTCATCGTGAGCCGCCGGCAGCTCGAATCGTGGCCACCGTGAGTCGTCGCCACCGCGAGGCGCCGGCCGGCCATCACGCGCCGCATCGCTTCATCTATCTCGCCTCCCAGAGCCCGCGCCGCGCGCAACTGCTGGCTCAGATCGGCGTGCGCCACGAGCCCTTGCTGGCCGATGTCGACGAGGACGCCGAAGCGCTCGAAACCGAGATCGCCGGCGAGTTGCCCGCCGCCTACGTGGAACGTGTGACACGCGCGAAGCTGCAGGCGGCGCGCTTGCGCCTGGCCGCGCGCGGCCTGGCGGCAGCACCGATCCTCTGTGCCGACACGACGGTCGCGCTCGGCGGGCGCATCCTCGGCAAGCCACATGATGCGGCCGATGCCTGCGCCATCCTGCGGCGCCTGGCCGGTCGCACGCACCAGGTGCTGACGGCGGTCGCGGTTGCCGGCGACGGCCGCGAGTGGCTTGCGCTCAGCCGCTCGCGGGTGCGCTTCGCGCCGCTCGCGGCCGCCGAGATCGAGCGCTATGTCGAAGGCGGCGAGCCCTTCGGCAAGGCCGGGGCGTATGCGATCCAGGGCGCGGCGGCGGCGTGGATCGAACGCATCGATGGCAGTTGCTCCGGTATCATGGGTTTACCCCTGCACGAGACGGCGCGACTGCTGAGACAGGCCGGTGTCTGCCTCTGAGCCCGGGGCAAGCTCAATTCGAGGGGTCGGGGAAATCTGGGAACGACCGGTGCGTTTCCTTGCGAGGAGGCCACCAGCGTCGATGCAAGACATCCTGATCAACTGGGCCCCGCATGAAACGCGCGTTGCGATCGTCGAGAACGGTGCCGTGCAGGAATTGCACGTCGAGCGCACCCTCGAGCGCGGCCTGGTCGGAAACATCTACACCGGGAAGGTCGCGCGTGTCTTGCCCGGCATGCAGTCGGCCTTCATCGACATCGGGCTCGAGCGCGCGGCGTTCCTCCATGTCGCCGACGTCCAGGTCAACGGCGTAACACCGCGCGGCGAGCAGGCGGCCGCAACGCCGATCGAGCGTCTGGTCTACGAAGGCCAGGCACTCACGGTGCAGGTCATCAAGGACGCGATCGGCAGCAAGGGCGCCAGGCTTTCGACGCAGATCAGCATCGCGGGTCGGCTCCTGGTGTTCCTGCCGCAGGACCGGCACATCGGCATCTCGCAGAAGATCGGCTCGCCGGAGTTGCGCGAGCAACTGCGCGCGCGGATGCTGGCGTTGGTCGGCGCCGACGCTGACGCGGTCGGCGGCTTCATCCTGCGCACCAATGCGGCCGACGCGACCGATGCCGAACTTGCCGACGACATCCGCTACCTGCGCAAGACCTGGGCGCTGGTGCGCGAGCGCGCCTTCAAGTCGCCGCCCGGCACCTTGCTGCACCAGGACCTGAGCCTGGCCGAGCGCGTGCTGCGCGACCTGGCACACGACGCAACGCAAGCGATCCGCATCGACTCGAAGCTGCAGTTCGAGACCCTGAGCCGTTTCGGCCACGAGTTCACGCCGACCTCGGTCGCCAAGCTGCAGCTCTACAGCGGCGAGCGGCCGATCTTCGATCTCTACAACATCGACGAGGAGATCGAGCGCGCGCTCGACCGCCGCGTCGAACTGAAGTCGGGCGGCTACCTGATCGTCGATCAGACCGAAGCGCTGACGACGGTCGACGTCAACACCGGCGGCTTTGTCGGCGCGCGCAACTTCGACGAGACGATCTTCAAGACCAATCTCGAGGCCGCGGTGGCGATCGCGCGGCAGCTGCGGCTGCGCAACCTGGGCGGCATCGTCATCATCGACTTCATCGACATGGTGCGCGAGGAGCACCGCGCGGCGGTGCTCGACGAGCTGAAGAAGCAGCTCGCGCGCGACCGCACCAAGATCACCGTCAGCGGCTTCACGCAGCTCGGCCTGGTCGAGATGACCAGGAAGCGCACCCGGGAATCGCTCGCCCACATGCTCTGCGAACCCTGCCCGGTGTGCCACGCCAAGGGCCAGGTGAAGACCGCGCGCAGCGTCTGCTACGACATCCTGCGCGAGATCCTGCGCGAGGCGCGCCAGTTCAATCCGAAGGAGTTCCGCATCATCGCCTCGGCCACCGTCGTCGAGATGCTGCTCGACGAGGAAAGCCAGCACCTCGCCAGCCTTTCCGACTTCATCGGCAAGCCGATCTCGCTCCAGGCCGAACCGCTCGGCTCGCCGGAGCAGTACGACATTGTTTTGATGTGACATTTCACGGGGTCTCACCCCGTGTCAATTGCCACGCGTAAACGCCTGTCGCACAAGGGATTTTCGGTAGGAGAGCTGTCTTCTGGTGTTGTGGAGTGCCACCCGGTCGCAACAAGATTGGGTGACCAGATGGGTGACCAGCCGGGCGACTCGCCCGCTGCCCCTCCGGCACGGGGAGATCCGAAATGGCTAGCAAAGGTGGGCTGCTTTCTGACCTGCAGCTCAAACAATGGATCAAGGCGGGCAAGCCGCTGTCACGCCCGATGCAACGGGCGCTCGCGCGCCGGTTCAAAGCTCCACCGTCTCCAGGTACTCCGGCACCGAGCACGGCCAGCGCCAGCCCGGACGATGGCGCTGGTCAAGCGGGCGGAAATTGCGCAAGGCAAGAACCCGATCGCTGAGCGGCTTAAGGCGAAGGCCGCGCTCGCGAAGGATTGGACGGTCCGTCAGTTGATCAAGGATTACCGCGACAAGGTACTCGTCACGCTGGCCAAGAGCACGAGGGTCTGCTACTCGCGACACCTCAAGCGGATCGAGAGCAGGTTCGGCTCGCTCGGCGTGCGCGAGGTCGAATCCAGTGACATCGTGGCCCTGCTCGAGGACTGCAAGCTCACATGGGGCGAGTCGAGCCTCCTGCACATCACGGCCAAGTGCCTGTTCACCCACGCCTGCGGCAAGCGGCTGATCAACGCGAACCCGTGCGTCGGGATCTTGATGAGTGCACTGCTGGGGCCAAGACCGCCGGTCCGCAAGCGGCTGATGCTGACCCGCGAGGAACTGCACCTGCTGCTGAACGCACCGATGCGCCGGCCGAACGCACTGGCGATTCGCATTCTGCTGAGCACGGGGGTGCGCGGGTCTGAGCTCTTCACGGCCAAGTGGAAAGACGTGCGTCTCGACGAGGCTCTTTGGCATCTCCCCGCAAGCAAGACAGGGCCCGCGATGGACGTGCCGCTCGCTGGGGTGCTCATCGATTGGTTCAAGGAGCTCCGAACCTACGTCTCTCGGTCAGACTACGTCTTGCCGGCAAGGGCACGCAGCCGCGCCGAGCGAAACGGAGGTGACACCCATCTGAGCAAGGACACCGTGCGCGAGGCAATCGACTACTGGATCGCGCACTACCAGCCGCAGGTGCGCCGCTTCACGCCGCATGACCTGCGCAGCACGATGAAGTCACACATGCGCGCGCTCGGCGTGCCGCGCGACATCTCGGAGATGTGCTTGAACCACAAGCTCACGGGCGTGGAGGGGATCTACGACCGGCACACCTACTACTCTGAACGCTGCGAGGCCCTCCTGACCTGGGTCCAGTTCCTGATGGACTGCGAGGCCGGCGACAAGACTGTTGCAGCCAAGGAGCCGGTTGCGAGCCACGTGGTCGGAGGATGACTACGCGTACAGATAAGTGATTAGATAATGTCGAAAAATTCATACAAGGCGCGTTTTTTGCCGAAAAATCTAATCGGCTTGCTTGCGATTGATTAGAAGTAGTGATATTTTCCTAGCATGACAGGAAATCCAAGGCACTCCCTGCTCAAGAAGCTACAGTCCGACCTGCCGCGCGGCGCGCCGTTTGATCTGGGCGCACTGGATCGCCTGGGGATCTCATCGAAGCTGGCCGCCCACTATGCCGACAGCGGCTGGTTGATACGGCTGGCGCAAGGTGTGTATGCCTTCCCAGGAGACGAGTTGAAGGCGCACGGTGCCATCAAGCTCCTGCAAGGCCGCGTGGCAGGCCTGCACGTCGGCGGCAAGAGTGCATTGGCCCTGCAGGGTGTGCGGCACAACCTGGCTACGCGCGAGCAGTGGGTGTTGTGGGGCGAGGTACGTTTTGACGTGCCGGCATGGTTCACCACGCGTTTTCCGGCCCGCTACGTGTCGGCTCGACTGTTCGACTGGTCTGACGACGCCTTGGCCACGAAGAGCCTGACGGTCCCGCCGGGACTGCCGGATGGCCTGCAGGTCTCCGTGCCGGAACGCGCGGTCCTTGAAATGCTGTACGAGGTGGGTACGCATCAAAGCCTGGAAGAGGCACGCAACCTGTTTGATGGCCTGCGCAACCTGCGCAAGGACGTGCTCGGGCAACTACTGACCCGCTGCACAAGCGTGAAGACCGTGCGCCTGTTCTTGACCTGGGCGCGCGAGACCAGCTTGGTGGACGTGGACGAACTTCGCCAACGCTATACGCTCCCCGTTGGCAGCGACAAGCGCTGGATGACGCGTCTCAAAGACGGCACCTTGTTGACGCTGAAGCAGCATGGATAAGGTTTATGCCGACACGGTGCGCTTGCTGCTGCAAGTTGCGCCTGCCGTTTTCGACAACGACATGTTCGCGATGAAAGGAGGCACAGCCATCAACCTCTTCGTGCGCGACATGCCTCGGCTGTCGGTCGATATCGACGTCGTGTACACGCCGTGGCGGACTCCTCGGGAGCAGGCTCTCTCAGCGATTGCAACCGAACTGGACGCAATCAGCTCACGCGTTGAAAGGCTCGGTCTGAATGCACGCAAGGTGACGTCCAAGGATCTGGGTGACACGAAGCTGCTGATCGAAAGTGCCGAGAACCAGGTCAAGGTCGAAGTCAACGCCGTGTTTCGTGGCACCGTGCTGCCGCCCGAGCGCAGGGCGTTGACGCCCAGAACGGCCGCGATGTTCAGCGCCGAACTGGAAATTCCCGTGCTGGCGACTGCCGAACTCTATGGCGGCAAGCTGGTGGCGGCCATGGACCGCCAGCACCCGCGCGACTTGTTCGACGTGTGGCAGATGTTCGAGGCAGATGGTCTGTCCGAAGCGACGGTGGAATGTTTTGTGACCTACCTTGCTGGGCACAACCGCCCGACGCATGAAGTGTTGTTCGGCAACGAAAAGAACATCGATGCTGAGTATCAGAACAACTTCGTTGGGATGACGACCGAGCCCGTGAGCCTCGACACGCTTCTGGAGACGCGCCCGCGGCTCCGCACGGTGTTGCCTCAGCGGCTGAGCAGCAAGCAACGTGAGTTCCTGAGCGGTCTCACACGTGCCAAGCCCGACTGGGCTTTGCTTCAATGTGCCCATGCTTCGGACCTGCCAGCGTTACGATGGAAGCTGGCAAACCTTCAGACGTTTCAGAAGCGCCGGCCCGATGATTTTAAACGCCAAGCAATGGCACTCGATGCGCGGCTTTGATTGATCGGCAACAGTGTCGCGATTGACGTCTGTTGCTTGTACGGGCTGTGGTCGCGCGGACCCGTTGCGAAGGAATGATTGCCGGGTAGCTGGCCATGCTGGGGAGACACTCAAATGCGAAGAACCATCTTCATCATCTTTGTCTTACTCGGTGCGGCTGTGGGCATGTTGGCGACCTTGAACGACGGCTGGGGCCTCAAGGGCGTGATGATTGCCATTGGCGCGGTCGCTGGCGCCGTTTTCGGCGACGTACTAACGAAGATCGGTACGCGATCTGTAACGCGTGATCCGTCACTCGCGTTAGATGCGGCGTATGGACAGGGCACAGCGTCAGAAGATCGAGATCGAAATTATTGGCGAGACAAAGGCCACCCGCCGTTCATGAAGCCGTCGAACTCCGATCCTGATCGGCACATGTTCGATCCCGACCGACTCGATTGATTAGTTCTTCCTTCTGAGCAGGTCTTTTACTGCGTCCTTCGCTGCGCCGATGGAAGCACTGCCGTCGTTCACCACCTGCTTGCCGGTCTGTTTCAACAGAGACTTCTTTGACGCGAGAGTGCCATCCTGTGTCGGGATGATTTCGGCCTTGGAATCGAAGTTGCCTTGAGCGCCTTCGGCGCGGTGGCGTATCTCCGACGCTTTTGCCTGGACCACTTCGCGCAAGGACGAAGTTGATGACGGCGTCTCGACTCCGGGCAGCTTCATCGATAGCGGATCGAACGGACTCTTCTTCGCCTCCACTCTGTTGCCTGCCTGCTCGAACGCGCTCGGCTTCTTCTGCCCGGTCGGACCCAACGGTGCGCCGATCTCGGTGAACGAGAACGCGTCAATCCAGGGGCTTGGCGGCGCCAGCGAGAACGTGGGCTTCAGCGTCGACAACGCGGAACTGCTTCTTTCGGGACACGCGTCAGCGCTGCCCGGTCTTGCCGGATCAAATTCCGTTCCAGGCGTCTTCGACCTCGGCACGTTTGACTGGGGCCTTCCGTTCTTCTTCGGACGCTCCGTGTCATTTCTATTTGAGGGACAGCCGCTCAACGGAACCGTCGGCCCGGCCATCGGGTTCTGAGTAAAGGCACATCAACCAAGACTTGCCGCGAACACGTTGACGGCCAGCGCAAGCACGACAAGATTGAACCCGAACGACACGACCCCGTGGATCAGGGTCAGCCGGCGCATGTGTCGGTCGACGATGGTGACATCGGACACCTGGGACGTCATTCCGACGACCGCAGAGTAGTAAAGAAAATCGAGATAGTCGGGATCAGCACCTCCGGGAAACTCGAGACCGCGCATCGTACCGGTCGATTGCGCTGGCCGATAGTACAGACGTGCATAGTGCAGACAGAAAGTGGTCTGGATCAACGACCACGACACGGCAAGCGATCCGAGCGCCAGCACCAGTTGCGCCCAGCGCGCAATTCCTTGCAGGTCATGGACGCTGGCGACCGCGAGCACGACCGCGCCAAGGCTCGCCCACGCGGCGAGCATCACGACAACGAAGAGTACGAACGCGCCGGGGTCGTCACGTTGCGCGCGCCGGCGTGTCGCGGCAGCGTCGACCCCCACGGCCATCGACAGCGTCAGCGCCAGATAGGTGGCACCGTAGACCACCCAGCCTATCAGCCAGGGCGTCTCGATGCGTCCCTGGGTCGAGCCCGAAATGACGAATGCGCTCAGCCCGCCAATAACGACTGCCGCTGCGCCGGCAATGCCCTGGCGCTGGAATGCGCTGATGCGCACCAACCAGTTGTGCGTCAGGAGTAGCCAATGACCTTTCCTGTCCCCCATTGCAGTAACTCCCTGGCTACACTTGACCTCGGCTCTTCGGCTCGATCCGCTCGACACGCTCGAGCAAATGCCTCAGGTCGCTAAGCTGGGTAGCCTGCTGGGCTAGCAGGCTGCCTATTTCCTGTGATCGCATCTCGTCGAGCTTGTTGTGCAGGCTCATGATTTCCAGCTCGGCTTTCAGGTTGACTTCGTAGTCGTGAGAAGCCGTCAGCCGGTCTTTGGCGGACTGCCGGTTCTGCGACATCATGATTACTGGTGCCTGCACGGCGGCAAGCATCGAGAGAATCAGATTCAGAAAGATGAACGGGTACGGATCAAAAATCTTCGCCATCGACAGCATGGTGGTGTTCAGCAGAACCCACGCGATCAGCACGATAGCGAAGAGAATGATGAAGGTCCAGGAGCCACCGAAGGCCGCGACCCGATCGGCCATGCGTTGGCCGACGCTCAACTCGTCGCGGAAGGCCTCATTGACGTTCTCCGAGATCGCGACGCGTTTCGCAATGCGCCGTAATACCCGCTGCTCGCGAGCGGGCAGATCGTTCCAACCTCGTTTAAGCAGCGTGCGCGCGAGCTTCTCGATGTCCTGGTCCATTACCTGGTTCTCCTTGTCATGCGCCGGTCACCCCTGAAACGTCGTCGTCCGGTACGGGTCGACCAGCTGCGCCAATTCGTTGGCAACTCGCCCAGCATCGGTGTCCACAATGATCGCATCATCGTTCGACAGCGCCCGGATTTCAATTGCAACCAGGCTGGGGGATGACGTCACAAACTCGTAATCGCCGCTGTCCAAACTGGGCATCAGTTCACCGCACAGGTACGACTCCACGGCGGACGATCGAAAGGAGCGCGCAGTGATTTACGAGTTCAAGTCCCGATCCGCAGGAACCGTGTGGATGAACCGCTCGTTTGCCGAGGCAATTCTCACGGCGCTCGGGCGCGAACCGACATCAATGGGTGTCATTACCCTCGAGCAGATCCCCGCCGCGATCGATGCCATCGCAGGTATCGAGGCGGGCCAGCCTGATGCGAGTGCGGTCGCCGAGCACACCGCGTGCTTCGTGAGGATGCTGCGCCAAGCGGCAGCTGGCGGCAGACCGGTCATGTGGGGAGTGTGATCCCTCCCCGCGAGGTCGGTATCGAACAGGCCGCGCCACAGGGCGATGCGCCTTCCAGCGCCTGACGCATGTGAGGTGGCGACCTGCCTTACACCCTGTGGAGGCGCCCACTCCGTTTCATTCGAAATGGCCCGTCCGCGAGCTGCAACGTCGGCCGAACACGCCAGTGCCATGCTGGGAACACATCATCTCTGGAACTGACATGAAGAACGTCAACCATCTGCTGCAGGTCACAATACTCGCAGGCCTGCTACCACTCATCGCGCCGACCTTGTCAGCTGCAACCGAGCCGTCAACCACAACTGCGATGACGGTTGCCGAGCCCCCTCTGGGGAGCGCTGAGTCGGCGGACGACGGTATCTCGTCGCCGGACCCGCAGAGTCATTTCACCGCAGCGATGGACGCGCTGACGAAGAAGCACTACAAGGAAGCTGCATCCCGCATCCCGCTCGGGTATTTCGGCGATCCTGAAAAGGACGTCGCGCCGGTAGTGGCTTTCTTGCTGAGCGAGGACAGCCGCTACATGACCGGGCAGACCTTG
>CAJDUZ010000002.1_pt2 | contig 57145 bp, 52 predicted proteins | sample 7391221 | NCBI WGS metagenome assembly CAJDUZ01 (sample SAMEA7055692, study PRJEB34461) | soil metagenome | biome: terrestrial ecosystem; feature: Peninsula; material: soil | place: Antarctica | collected 2016
CGACGATGCCGATCGCGAGCAGCACCGCGGAGGTCGCGAACGGCACCTGATAACTGCCGGTGGTCTGAATCAGGAAGCCGAACACGAGCGGCGAGATCATCCCGGCGACGCCGAAACCGGTGTTCATCATGCCCCCGGCGGTGCCCGCATAGGCTCCGGCGATGTCCATCGGCAGGCTCCACAGCACCGCGTTGGTCAGCTCGAGGAAGAAGAACGACGCCGACAGCAGCGCCACCGCGGTCATCGGATTGCGCGTGCCGACCACCGGCAGGATGAAGACGAGCGAGCCGCCCAGGCCGAGCACGAGGAGCGCGCGGCGTGCGATTTTCAGGTTGCCGGTGCGCTTGTAGATGGTGTCGGACGCGACGCCGCCGAGCGTGTCGCCGACCACGCCCGCCAACAGCGGCAGCGACGTGAACAGCGCAAGCTGCTTCAGATCGAAGCCGCGCGCGTCCTTAAGATACGACGGCAGCCACGTCAGGAAAACCCACAGCGACCAGCCGTAGCAGAAGTCGACGAAGGTCACGAGCCACATCTTGCGGATCATCTCGGCCCACGGCGTGCGGCCTTTCGACGTGCTCTTCATCTGCGCGGTGTCGACGCCGATCTCCTTCAACTCGGCCGGCGTGACCCATTTGTGCTCGACTGGCGTGTCGCGGAAGAACCAGAGATAGAGCGCGGTCCACAGCAGGCTGACGACGCCGAGGACGATGAAGGATTCGCGCCAGCCGTACAGCGCGACGATGCCGATCACGATCGGCGGCGTGACCGCGCCGCCGAGCCGCGCGGCGCTGTGCGTGACACCCTGCGCCATGCCGCGTTCGCTGGCCGGCAGCCAGAACGTGAAGGCGCGGGTCGCGGTCGGGAAGGCGCCGCCCTCGCCGATGCCGAGGATGAAGCGGAACACCAGCAGCGAGGCCATGCCCCAGGCAAAGCCGCACAGGATCGTCGCGATCGCCCAGATGATGCTGAGTACCGCCAGCACGCGCCGCGGGCCGAATTTGTCGGCGCACCAGCCACCGATGATCTGCATCGCTGCATACGGATACGCGAAGGCCGAGAAGATCAGCCCGAGTTCGGTCGGCGACAGGCCGAATTCCTTGCGGATGAACGGCCCCGCGACGGCGATGTTGACGCGGTCGATGTAGGCGATGAAATACAGCACGCACATGACCGCGACGATCAGGTATCGGACCTTGACCTTGCCTCGCATCGCACGTCTCCTTGTCGACGGTGCAGCTTGTCAGCGCGCTGGCGTTGGACGCGAGTTCTATTTATTGGAACGGCGTCCGGCCATATGGAACGACGTTACGACATCGGCTGTGCACTGTCAAACGCGCTCCGCGTGACACCCGGAACGGGCCGGTAGCCGAGCGTCGCGCTGGCCTCGCGTGCGCAGGCCATCAGTTGACGGGCGAAGGCGTGTGCCTGCCGGCGCGTGAAGCGGATCGCCGGGACGCTCATGCCGACCGCGGCAATCGCGTCACCGCGCGCATTGAACAGCGGCACGCCCAGACCGCAGACGCCCAGCCGCCATTCCTCGCGGTTCTCGGCGTAGCCGCGGCTGCGGGTGCGCTCGAGCTCGGCGTGCAGTTCATCGAAGACGACCAAGGTGTTCGGCGTGTGCGCGACCAGTTCGCCGAGCAGCCGGCGCAGCCGGTCGACATCGTGCCGCGCGACGGCGAGCAGCGCCTTGCCGGAAGCCACGCAGTAGGCCGGCGCGCGGCCGCCGATGCGCGAGTACGCGGCGACGGGCAGCGGGCTGTCGAGCTTGTCGAGGTAGACGATCTCGGCGCGGTCGAGCGTTGCGAGATGGATCGTTTCGCCGGTGGCCTGGCTCAGCAGCGCGAGGTGCGGACGCACCAGCGCGCCGATGTCGGTCGCGGCGGCGACGAGCGAGCCGAGTTCGAACAGGCGCAGGCTCGGTCGGTAGGCGCTGGTGGCCGGGTCCTGCACCGCCCAGCCGCATTCGACCAGGGTCTGCAAGGTGCGATGCGCATTGCTGCGCGCCAGGCCGAACGCCTGCGCGACCTCGACCGCGCGGCAGTCGCGCTGCTGACGCGTCAGCCAGTCGATCACCGCGAGGCCCTTGGCCAAGGTGGAGTCCATCAGGCTGGGGCGACCGCAGCTTCGGAATGTCGCAGCTGTACGTCGGGCCGCAACCTTGGTGCCATCGCGCCACTGTAGCCCAGTGGGCCGTCGTGATGTGATTGCGCAGGTTTCCGTGGGCCGTCTCGGCGCCATCGCCGAACGACTGCTTCGAGCCGAGCGGCCTCAGCGCCGGCCGCGCCTGCCGACCATCTCGATAATCTCGCGAAACACCGAGTTGCCGGTCGACGCGGCGAGGTCGAGCACGTGACTGCGGCTGTAGTACGGGCTCAGGTCCAGGCCGACGCCGACGCCGTAGATCTCGACGTCGCCCGGCTGCGCCTCGCGCAGCACGATCTCCTTCAGGTGCTGGTCGAGGTAATGCGCGTCGTTGGCGAGCTGGGTCGCGCTGTCCATCGGCGAGCCGTCCGAGACGACCAGCAGCAGCCGGCGCGCTTCGTCGCGCCGGCGCAAGCGACGGCAGGCCCATTCGACCGCTTCGCCGTCGATGCCTTCGCGAAACAGCTCGCCCTTGAGCAAGGCGGCGATGGATGGGCGGGCGCGGCGCCAGGGTGTATCGGCGTCCTTGAAGACGATGTGGCAGGCCTCGTTGAGTCGGCCCGGATGCGGCGGCCGGCCTGCGCGGACCCAATCGCGCTGCGCCCGCCCACCGTTCCAGGCGCCGGTCGTGAAGCCGAGGATCTCGCTCGCGACGCCAGCCTGCTCGAGCGCGCGAGCGAAGACGTCGACCAGCATCGCGACGCGTTCCGCGTGCTCCTTCATCGAACCCGAGCAGTCGATCAGGAAGGCGAGCACGCAGTCGGCTGCCGGTTCGATGTGCTCGCTGCGAAAGAGCCGCCGTTCGGTCGGTGACGCCACGAGCTGCGCGAGCCGCCGGCCGTCGATGCGCCCTTCTTCCTGCCCGCCGTCCCAGCCGTCGACCGTCGGCCGCGCGAGCAGCGCGCGCAGTTCGCGGGCCAGGCGCGCGCTGTTGATGCCCTGGTCGCCGATGCGGCGGTCAAGCCGCTCGCGCAGGCTTTTCAGCAACTCGCCGCGCACGACATCGCCGGCGTCGAGCTGCCGGTCGTAGGCGGTCGTGAAGACCCGGTAGCCGTCATCGGCTGCTTCGAGCACGTGGCTGCGGCCCGAGACGGCGGTCGCGAAGTGTTCGGTCAGCTCGTCGCCGACGTCCATCACGAGGCTGAAGGCCGTGCGTTCGTCGCCGTCGCGGCGCGGCGCGGCGGCCGCGTCGTCGGCCGACGCGACCATGTCGCCGACAATACGGGCGATCGCCAGCGCATGCGTCGCGTACGCCGCCTGGTCGGCGCGCTGGCGCCGCAGCCCGGCCAGAGCGTGTCCTATCGTCGGTGCGAGCGCGGCGCGGGTCGCCTCGAGCAGGTCTGCGGTCGCTTCGACCACCGGCTCGCCGGTGACGCGGGCGCGGCAGACCTGCGCGACGGTGTAGAGCAGGATGCCGCGAGCGCTGTCGGTCAGGCCCGAATGGTGGAATGCCAACGACCAGGCCTCGAAGCGGTGGCGCAGGTTGTGCGCGACGCCGCGCATGCCGGCCGGCACCCCGGCCTCGACGCGAAACTGCTCGAGCAGATCGAACACCAGGCGCTCGACCGGATCGCCCGGGCAGAGACGCCGGTGCAGCTCGGCGTCGCTGTGCTTCAGCCGCAGCGCCAGGCCGTCGGCGGCGCCGCGGAACGAGCTGAAATCGTCGGCATCGGGAGAAGGATGCAGGTGCGCCGCAAACCGGGGCAGCGCGCGGCGGCCGCGGTGCAGGCGCCGGCCGCGGAAGTGCAGGTCGGTCTCGCCGCAGAGCGCACGGATCGCCGCGGCGCAGAGCTCGTCGACCTGTTGCTGATGGCGCGCCCGAAGCGGCGCCTCGTTTGCGTCACGCATGCGCCAAGCTTCCTGCCCCGGCTTTCGCACCGCGGCAACAGCGGCTTCGCGGGAGGCTCTGACGACTCGGACTCATCGCGGCTTTGCGCCGAGCACGGCGTGGACCGGCGAGCCGCGCTCAGCGCCCGGCCGCCAGCCGATGCGACTCTTCGAGTTCGCGGTCGAAGCAGCGCTGGAAATACTCGGCTACCGTGGCCCGTTCGGCCTCGTCGCACTTGTTGACGAACGAAAGGCGAAACGCCAGCGCCGGGTCGCGAAAGATCTCGACGTTCTCGGCCCAGGTGATCACGGTACGCGGCGACATCAGCGTCGACAGGTCGCCGGCGGCAAAGCCCTTGCGCGTGAGGTCGGCGACCGCGACCATGGCTTCGACGAGGGCGCGGCCGGCGGCATCGGCCAGCGACGGCACGCGCGCCTGGACGATCGCGATCTCCTCGTCGGCCAGCAGGTAGTTCAGCGCCGCGACGATGTTCCAGCGGTCGATCTGCGCATGATTGAGGCGCTGCGCGCCGTGATAGAGGCCGTTCAGGTTGCCCAGACCCACGGTGTTGGCGGTCGCGAAGAGACGAAAGTACGGGTGCGGGTGCAGCACCCGGTTCTGGTCCATCAAGGTGAACTTGCCGCCCTGTTCCAGGATGCGCTGGATCACGAACATCACATCGGGACGGCCGGCGTCGTATTCGTCGAAGACCAGCGCCACCGGGCGCTGCAGCGCCCACGGCACGATGCCTTCCTGGAACTCGGTGACCTGCTGGCCGTCGCGCAGCACGACGGCGTCCTTGCCGACCAGATCGAGCCGGCTGATGTGGCCGTCCAGGTTGATCCGCACGCACGGCCAGTTCAGGCGCGCGGCCACCTGTTCGATGTGGGTCGATTTGCCGGTGCCGTGCAGGCCCTGCACCAGCACGCGGCGGTCGCGGGTGAAACCAGCCAGGATCGCCAGGGTGACTGCCGGGTTGAAGCGGTACACCGGGTCGATGTCGGGTACGTGGTCGTCGCGCTCGCCGAAGGCGGGCACCGCGAGGTCGGAATCGATGCCGAAGACCTCGCGCACCGCGAGCAGGCGATCGGGTCGAAGCTGCGTGACGTCGCTCATCGTGGGCTTTGCACGGCTCTCATCCGCATGCGTTGCGGTGCTGCAGATCGGCTTCGGCGTCGATGCGGCCGAGCGCCGCGGCGGCACGCTGCAGCGCCGGCAGCAGCTGCCGCGCCTTGGCCGCGTTGAGCCGGATCGTCGGCGCCTGCACCGCGATGCACAGGTTGGCGTGTGCACCATTGCCGGGCAGCGGCACCGGCACCGCGGCACACAGCAAGCCGGGCAGGAATTCCTCGTCGTCGAGCGCGTAGCCGTTGCGCCGCACCCGCTTGATCTCGAGCTCGAGCTGGTCGAGGTCGGTCAGGGTCTTCGCGGTGTAGCGTTCGAGCGGCGCGTGCGCGAGCAGCCGGTGACGCTGCGCGGCTGTCATCTGCGCGAGGAACACCTTGCCGCTGGCCGAGCAGTGCGCCGGAACGCGCGAGCCCGGGTGGAGATAGAAACGCAGCGGCGCTGCGGTCTCGACGCGGTCGAGGTAGACGACCTCACCGCCCGACAGCGCGGTGATGTTGCAGCTTTCACCGACCTCTTCCACGAGGTGGCGCAGCACGGCGTGGCGTGCACCGTGGTGGCTGTCGTTTTGCAGCAGGTTTTCGGCCAGCCGGCGCAGGCGCGTGCCGGTGCCGTAGTGGCGGCCGTCGGCCTCGCGCCGCAGCAAGCCCGCGCCTTCGAGTTGCTGCAGCATGCGGTGCAATGTCGGCTTGGGCAGTCCGGTGGCTTCGACGAGCGTCTGCAGCGAAAAGCGCTCGTCCTTCGATGCGATGACCTCCAGCAGCGAAAAAAGGCGCATCGTCGGGGTGTCGCCGACGAGTTCGACGACGTCGGGCTGGCTTGAACGGGCAATCCTCATGGTTCCGGATGCTAACAAGATTCCGTAAAAATGGAACCTGGCGTATCGATTTTTGTAATCTGAATTGACGTCACACCGCACGCCATCTATAGTCCCATCTTCGAATACGGAACGAGCCGTACCGGATTTTCGAGCCCAGCCGCCAGAGCAAGGAGTCGTCCATGAGCAAGCAACCCTCCCCCGAAACGTCGCACGGTGCCCGCAAGGCCGTCAGCGGCGTGCACAAGATGACGCCGTCGGAGGCCTTCGTCGAAACCCTGGTCGCCAACAACGTCACCGACATCTTCGGCATCATGGGTTCGGCCTTCATGGACGCGATGGACATCTTCGCGCCCGCCGGCATCCGGCTGATCCCTGTCGTCCACGAGCAGGGCGGCGCCCACATGGCCGACGGCTATGCGCGGGTCAGCGGCCGGCATGGCGTGGTGATCGGGCAGAACGGCCCCGGCATCAGCAACTGCGTGACCGCGATCGCGGCGGCCTACTGGGCGCACAGCCCGGTCGTCATCATCACGCCCGAAACCGGCACGATGGGGATCGGTCTGGGCGGCTTCCAGGAGGCCAACCAGCTGCCGATGTTCCAGGAGTTCACGAAGTACCAGGGCCACGTGGTCAACCCGAACCGCATGGCCGAGTTCACCGCGCGCTGCTTCGACCGGGCGATCTCCGACATGGGGCCGACGCAGCTGAATATCCCTCGTGACTACTTCTACGGCGAGATCAAGGTCGAGATCCCGAAGCCGATGCGCGTCGAGCTCGGTACCGGCGGCGAGCACAGCCTGAATCAGGCCGTGGAGCTGCTCGCGAACGCGAAGTTTCCTGTCATCCTCGCCGGCGGAGGCGTCGTCATGGGCGATGCGGTCGAGGAATGCAAGGCGCTGGCCGAACGGCTCGGCGCGCCGGTGGTCAACGGCTATCTGCGCAACGACTCTTTCCCTGCCAGCCACCCGCTGTGGGCCGGCCCGCTCGGCTACCAGGGTTCGAAGGCGGCGATGAAGCTGATCGCCAAGGCAGACGTCGTGATTGCGCTTGGCTCGCGCATGGGCCCGTTCGGCACCTTGCCGCAGCACGGCCTGGATTACTGGCCCAAGGATGCGAAGATCATCCAGGTCGAGGCCGACCACACCAACCTCGGGCTGGTGAAGAAGATCTCGGTAGGCATCTGCGGCGATGCGAAGGCCGTCGCAGCCGCGCTGACGGCACGGCTGAACGGCAAGAAGCTCGCAAGCGACGCCACCAAGGCCGAACGCGCCGCGACGATCAACGCCGAGAAGGCCGCCTGGGAAAAGGAGCTCGACGGCTGGACGCACGAGAAAGACCCGTACAGCCTCGACATGATCGAGGAGCAAAAGAGCGAGGCCGGCAACTGGCTGCATCCGCGTCAGGTGCTGCGCGAACTCGAGAAGGCGATGCCCAAGCGCGCGATGGTCTCGACCGACATCGGCAACATCAATTCGGTCGCCAACAGCTATCTGCGCTTCGAGGAGCCGCGGAGCTTCTTTGCGCCGATGAGCTTCGGCAACTGCGGCTACGCCTTGCCGACCATCATCGGCGCCAAGTGCGCCGCTCCCGACCGCCCCGCGATCGCCTATGCCGGCGATGGCGCCTGGTTCATGAGCATGGTCGAGATCATGACCTGCGTGCGCCACGATATTCCGGTGACGGCCGTGGTGTTCCACAACCGGCAGTGGGGCGCCGAGAAGAAGAACCAGGTCGACTTCTACAACCGCCGCTTCGTCGCGGGCGAACTCGAAAACCAGAGCATCGCCGGCATCGCTCGCGCGATGGGCGCCGAGGGCGTGACGGTCGACAAGCTCGAGGACGTTGGCCCGGCGCTGAAGAAGGCCGTCGAGGCGCAGATGAAAGAAGGCAAGACCACCGTGATCGAGATCATGTGCACGCGCGAGCTGGGTGATCCATTCCGCCGCGATGCCTTGTCCAAGCCGGTGCGCTTCCTCGACAAGTACAAGGACTATGTCTGAGCCTTCGGCAAGGCCCGAAGTCGTGCCCCCGCTCGCCACGCGCCGTGGCGCAGTGCCAACCGGCGCGCATCCACGGCTCGAGGCGCTCGTGGCCCGCGCCAGCCATCGGGGGCAAGCCGAGCCGCCGCCGCTGGGCATCGTCTATCCAGGTGATGCGGTGGCGCTCGGCGCGGCTTGGCACGTGCTCGAGGCCGGCATTGCGCGCCCTGTGCTGATCGGTCCGCGTGACAAGATTGCCGCGGCGGCCGATGCGGCCGAAGTCGACGCATCGGCCTTTGATCTCGTCGACGTCCAAGGTGGCCCGCGGGACGCCGCCGAGCTGGCTGTCGCAATGGCCAGATCCGGCGCTGTCGCGGCGCTGATGAAGGGCTCGTTGCACACCGACGAATTGATGGGTGCGGTGGTACAGAAGTCGACCGGGCTGCGCGGCGAACGGCGCATCAGCCACATCTTTCTGTTCGACCTGCCGCGCTACCCGAAACTGCTGGCACTCGCCGATTGCGTCGTCAACATCGCTCCGCACCTGCCGGCCAAGCGCGACATCCTCGCCAACGCGATCGAATTGCTGCATCGTCTCGGCGAAGAGTGCCCGAAGGTCGGCATCCTCGCCGCAGTCGAAACGGTGAATCCGGCGATTCAGGCGACCGTCGACGCCAAGGCGCTTGTCGATCTGGCGCGGCAGCGAGCGTTTGGCGGCGCGGTCGTCGAAGGCCCGTTCGGTTTCGACAACGCGATCTCGTCGGCGGCCGCGCACACGAAGGGAATCGTCTCGCAGGTCGCCGGCGACGCCGATCTCTTGCTCGTGCCCGATCTCAACGCCGGCAACATCCTCTACAAGAGTTTCATCTACATCGGTGGCGGCGAGTGCGCCGGCATCGTGCTCGGCGCGCGTGTGCCGATCGTGCTGACCTCGCGCGCCGATTCGCTGACCGCGCGGATCGCGTCGGCGGCGCTGGCGATGCTGGCTGCGTCGGAATCGGCGACCGCATAGTCGAAGCATTTCGACTCACGCGCCGCGCGCGTCTTCAAGGCCCGGAGCACGAGCCACTTTCGAAAAGACTCACGCGGCCGTGAAACGTTGCTCGAGGTAGCTGAAGATGGCCGGGTCGGCCAGGTCGGTGACGATGAGTGCCGCCGGGCTGCCGCGCAAGCCCTCCACGGTGCGTGCGGTGGCGAGTGCGATCACACCGATGCCTGCGGCGTGGGCCGCCGCAATCCCGGTCACGGAATCTTCTATCGCAACGGTGTGGCGTGCCGACAGCTCGAGCGATTCGATCGCCGCGAGGTAGGGGTCGGGGTGCGGCTTGCTGCGTGCCAGTTCGTCTGCGCTGATGACGATGTCGAACGCATCGGCCAGGCCGATCACCGCGATCATCGTCTCGGCATTGGCTCTCGGCGCATTGGTGACGAGCCCGACGGCGCATCGCCTGGCATGCGCCCAGGCGATCAAGGCTGCCGCACCCGGCGTGGCGTCGGAGATCGAACAGCAGGCCGGCTCGCGGTCGGGTCTGAGCGCTCATCGTATTTCTCTCGCGAGGGTTTGCAATTTCTCGAAGGCAGCAAAGCGTGCCGCGTGCAGCGCGGCGATGCCGCCCGGCGCCGGTGCCAGCAGCTTGTCGACATGCGACATGCCGGCCATCGCCGCCGGCACGTCCTTGAACAGCCCAGCGGCCACAAAGCCCAGCATCGCGGCGCCGAGCAGGACGGGCTCTTCGGCCTGGGTGATCAGCATCGGCTTGGCGGAGGCGTCGGCGAGCAATTGACGCACCAGGTCGAGGCGCCCGGCGCCGCCGCTGATCACCACTCGCTCGATCGGCGCTCCGGCCAGCGCCTGGGCCTCGATGATCTGGCGCAGCCCATAGCCGATGCCACAGATCCCGGCCACGTAGAGGGCCACCAGGCTGTCGAGGTCTTGCTCCATGCCCAGCCCCGCGATCACCGCTCGAGCCTCGGGGTCGGCCCGTGGCGAGCGGTTGCCGAGGAACTCCGGCACGACGTGCAGGCGCCCGGCGAGCGCCGCCGCCTCCGAGAGACTGCTCGAGCGTTGCACGGCGAGACCGGCGAGCAGCGCCGGCAGCGATTCGCCGGCGTCGGCAGCGCGGTGCCTGGCGTCGGACGCGGCAGGGTGCATCGCCAGCAGATGCTCGATGGCCGCGCCGGCAACGGACTGCCCGCCCTCGCTGAGCCAGGCACCCGGCACCATCGCGGAAAAATAAGGTCCCCAGACGCCGGGCACGAAGACGGGCCGCCGCGTCGTCGTCATCGTGCACGACGAGGTGCCGAAGACATAGGCGAGGCACGCTTCCGGGTCACCCTGCGCGCCCACCGTGCCGATGCCCCCGGCGTGGGCATCGATGACGCCGGCCGCCACTGGCGTTCCGGCCCGCAACCCCAGTTGCGCCGCGGCGTTTGCCGTGAGACCCGCCCCGAGCGCCGTCCCCGGATCGACGATGCGCTGGCCGATGCGCGCGTAGGCCTCGTCGACCAGCACACCCAGGCCCACCGTGCGGAAATAGCTGTCGTCCCAGCGCTGCTCGTGCGCGAGATAGGTCCATTTGCAGGTGACGGTGCAGGTGGATCGGGAGAGGTCGCCGGTGGCGCGCCAGGTCAGGAAGTCGCTCAGGTCGAAGAACTGCCATGCCGCCGCGAAGACTTCCGGCCTGTGCTCGAGCAGCCACAGCAGTTTCGGCGTCTCCATTTCCGGCGAGATCTTGCCGCCCACGTATTTCAGTACCGGGTGGCCGGTGGCGTTGATGCGCTGGGCCTGTGGCGCGGCGCGGTGGTCCATCCAGACGATGACGTCGCGCTCGGGGTCTTCGGATGGTCCCACCGGCAAGGGCCGGGCGCCTTCACCGACGACGACGAGCGAGCAGGTCGCGTCGAAGCCGATGCCCGCGACCTGGTCCGCCGAAACCGCGCTTCGTGATACCGCCTCCCTGACGCAGCCGCACACCGCGTTCCAGATTTCCGTGCTCGACTGTTCGACCATCGAGCCAGCGACATGGAACAAGCCGATGTCTTGCTTGGCCGAAGCCACCATGCCACCGTGCGCATCGAAGACGCCGGCGCGCGCGCTGCCCGTGCCGACGTCGACCCCGATGGCGTAAGCGGCTTGCACCAGAGTCCCGAGCCGGCGATCAGAGATCGACGTTGGTGGGAAGGAGCACGAGGTCGCGGATGGTCACGTTGCGCGGCCTGGTCAACATGAAGAGCACCGCGTCGGCAACCTCCTCGGCCTGCATCAGGCTGCCCGACGCGAGGGCTTCGTCCATCTTCGCTTTCGGCCAGTCGTCGAGCAGCGCCGTCACCACCGGGCCCGGCGCCACCGCGCCGACCCGCACGCCGTGCTTCGCGAGTTGACGCCGGGTGGTGTGGACGAAAGCCTGCACCGCGAACTTCGAGGCGGTGTAGATCGGCTCCCAGACCACCGGGACGATGCCCGCGATGGAGCTGGTGAAGATGATGTCGCCTGACTTCTGCGCCACCAGGTGCGGCAGCACGGCGTGCACCGAACGGAACGCGGCATTGATGTTCAGGTTCAGGACGCGGTCCCATTCGTCGGGGTTGCCGGCCACCACATCGCCGCCGACATAGGCGCCGGCGTTGGCGTGGAAGATGTCGAGCCCGCCGGCGCGCTCGAGGATGCGTGCCAGCAGCGACGAGACCTGCGCCGGTTGCAGCAGGTCCATCGTCACCGGCATGGCGTTCGGGCCGAGTTCAGCGCAGAGCCGTGCGAGCGTCTCCTCGGCCCGGTCGACCAGCACGACCTTCGCACCCTGGGCGATCAGGGCACGCGTGCATGCGAGACCGATCCCCGATGCCGCGCCGGTGATGGCGGCGACCTTGCCTTGCAGCGACTCAGCCATGGCACTGCTCTCCTTCTCGGAATCTAGGCGCGCCCATGGGACACGCGAGACTGCCGGGCCAGCGAATCGACGATCACGGCGATGGCCAGGACCAGCCCGGTGATCATGAAACGCAGCGCCGACGACAGGTTCAGCAGCGTCAGCCCGCTGGCGATCGACTGGATGACGATGATGCCGAGCACGGCCGAATAGGCGCTGCCACGGCCGCCGAAGAGGCTGGTGCCGCCGATCACCGCAGCGGCAATGGCGTTCAGGTTCACGTCGCCGGTGCCGGCTTGCTGACTCGCCGAGGCGAGCCGTGCCGCGGTCATCACACCGCCGAGCGCGGCGAAGCCGGCGCACAGCATGAAGGCGCTGCCGAAGATGACCCGCACGTTGATGCCGGCACGCCGCGCCGCCTCCTTGTTGCCGCCCACGGCGGTCATCGAACGGCCCCATTGGGTGCGGGTGAGCGCATAGTCCATCGCCACCGCAAGGGCGAGGAACAGACCGAACATGAGCGGCACGCCGCGTCCGCGGTCGAGGTACGAGACGACGGCCTCCAGCAGCACGGTGATGCCCACGCTGCGCGCGATCAGGCCGCCCAGCGAAGGCACCGAGAGGTTGGCCGCATGGCGGCGGCCACGCGTGCGCAAGCCGAGCAGCATGATGGCAGCGCCAGGCAGCAAGGCGAGGATGTGCGATACGACTGGAGGAATGACCATGAGCTGGCCGAAGTTCACCAAACCCGAACCGTAGGGCAGGTTGATCGACCCGGTGGCGCCGAGCGCATAGAGCTGCATGCCTAAGATGGCAAGCAGCCCGGCCAGGGTCGAGATGAAGCTCGGCATGCCCAGGCGATTGAGCAGCAGCGCGTACACCGCGCCGATCACGACGCCTGCGGCGATGGCGGCGACGATGGCCAGCAGCACCGGCCAGCCCTGGTTGACCCACAGCACGCCGACCAGCGCCGAAGCGAAGCCGCTCATCGAACCCACCGACAGGTCGATCTCGCCCACCATCAGCACGCAGACGATGCCCAGTGCGATCACCCCGACCGTCGAGCAGTCGAACAGCAGGTTCACCAGGTTGTTCGGCGAGACGAACACCGGGTTCAGGCTGGTGAAGACGATCCAGATGATGATCAGGCCGACGACGACGGGCAGCGAACCCAGGTCACCGCTGCGCACCCGGCCGATGAAGTCGGACAACGCGCTGCCGACGCCGCTCGCATGGGTCACGCGGCTGTCGGCGCGGTCGAGTTGCGCCGAGGCTTCCTGCGGAGTGCCTCGATCGCTCATGGGCGCGCGTCCTTCGCCACGGGCTGCTCGGCGGTGTGGCGACCGGCGCGGCGCGACACCGCGTTTTCGGTGGCGCCGGTGATGGCGGCGACCAGTTCCTCGTTCGATGCCCCGGGAAGGAACACGCCGTTGTTGCGGCCGAGCCGGAGCACGACGACGCGATCGGCCACCGCACGCACGTCCTCCATGTTGTGGCTGATCATGATCACGGCGAGGCCGCGCTCGCGGACCCGCTCGATCAGGTTCAGCACCTCGGCGGTCTGGGCCACGCCGAGTGCCGCGGTCGGCTCGTCGAGCATGATCAGCTTGGGCTCCAGCAGCAGCGAGCGCGCGATCGCCACGGTCTGACGCTGCCCCCCCGAAAGCGACGCGACGGCGATGCGCACGCTCGGGATGCGCGCCGCGAGCTCGCGCAGCAAGGTCCAGGCGCGCACCTCCATCGCCACCTCGTCGAGGCGCAGCGGGTTCAGCTCGCGCCCGAGGTAGATGTTGGCGACGACGTCGAGGTTCTCGCAAAGCGCGAGATCCTGGAACACCGTCGCAATGCCCAGATCGAGTGCCGTGGCCGGATCGGCCAGCGTGACCTGCCGGCCGTCGAAGGTGATCGTTCCGGCGTCGGGCTGGTGCACGCCGGCGAGGATCTTCACCAGGGTCGACTTGCCGGCCCCGTTGTCGCCCACCAGCGCGACGACTTCGCCGGCGTGCACGTCGAGTTCGATGTCGGTCAGCGCCGACACCGCGCCGAAGTGCTTGGAGACGCCGCGCAGGCTCAGCACGGGCTCCGCGGCCTGGCGCGGCATCGCGGGGTTACCCATGTGATGGACCTTTCGATCGTCGGAGGCGGACGCCGGTCAGGTCGTGATGCCGAGCTTCTTGCAGCCTTCCGCATAGCGGCCGGTGCACAGCTCCTTGGCACTGGCGATGCCCTTGTCGATGATTTCCGCCTTGAGGTTCTTCGCGGTGATCACCGCCGGTGTGAACAGCTGCGAAGGCGTCTTGTACAGCGTCATCTCCGCCTTCGGGGTCTTGCCTTCGAGGAAGCCGACCGCCACCTTGGCCGCCGCGGCGGCGACGATCTCGCTCGGCTTGGAGATGGTGTTGTACTGGTCGCCGGCGATGATCAGTTGCAGACCGGCAATCGTCGCATCGTTGCCGGTCACCGGCGGCACCGGATTGACGCCCGCCGCCTTGAACGCGGCGATGGTTCCGCCGGCGGTGCCGTCGTTGGCGGCGGCGACGGCGATGATCTGCGAGCCGAATCGCGTGATCTGGCCGCTCACCCACTGCTGGGCTTTCGGCGGCTCCCAGTCCGGCGTGTCGTACTCGGCCAGCGTCTTGTATCCGCTGCCCTCCAGCCCCTCGTGTATGCCCTTCTTGATCAGCCCCGCCGCCGCGTCGGTCGGCGAGCCGTTGACTTGGAGCAGGCCGCCCTTGCCGGTCGGCACGCCGGTGGCCTTCAGATGCTGGACGAGCGACTGCGAGATCGCCTTGCCGAGGGCCTGATTGTCGAACGACACGTAGTAGTCGGCCGGGGTCGACGGTATGGGCCGGTCATAGGCGATCACCTTGATCCCCTGGCTTTGTGCCATGTGCAGCAGCGAGGCCGCCGCGGTCGAATCCACCGGGTCGATCACGATCACCTTGGCGCCCTGCGAAATCGCCGAGTTGAACTGCTGTTGTTGCTGGGATACGTCGCCATTGGCGTTCTGGTAGAGCACCTTGCATGCCGGACAGAGCTTGGCCATCTCGGCCTTGAAGCCGGGCGCATCGTGCTGTTCGTAGCGTGTCGACGCCTGGTCGGGCATCAGGAAGGCGACGGTGCCGCTCGGCGCGGCCAGCGCCGCGGTGCCGATGAGGGAGAGGGTCAGCGCGCCGGCGCCCGCCAGCCGATTCGAAAGCTTGCCCATGGAGTTTCTCCGTTTGAAGTGGTCTCGGACTGCGTGCCGCCGGAGTCTGGCCGAGTCGGCTTGGGTTGGCTTGCAGCTTGCTAGATGACAAAAAACCGTTCGGCGAAGGGAAGCGCGGGCAAGAATCGGACCCGGTCATCATGACCGCGCGGCACGTCTTGTCGCGACGCGGTCGTCGCCCGCTTGCTACGATGCCTGCGTCGTGCTTCGGGAGCGACCATGGCCGAGTACTTCGAGGGACGCAGATCGATTGCCACCTACCGCCGAAGCGTCGAGGACGGCCGCGGCGGATCGACGTCGCCGACAAGACGACCAAGACCTTCCAGTTCGCATCAACGCGGGGTCCGGACTCTGCAGCTGGCGCTCCGACCTATGCACGCGGTGCGCGCGAACGCCGGCGCATCGCCACCCCCGCACCCGACTCTTCCGCCAGGCAGCTCGCGATGAAGGCCTCCGCGGTTCTGCCCGGCCGGCGCTCGCGGTGCACGATGATCGACAGCGCCCGTGCCGCCCGTGGCAGCCGTGTCTGCACTTCGATGAGCCAGCCGGCAGCGAGCGCTTCTGCGACGGCCTTGCGCGACAGGCAGCCGAGCCCCAAGCCGGCGGTGACGACGCGTTTGACGGCTTCGCTGCTGCCGAGTTCGAGCTCGATGCGCAACGGTCTCAGCTTTTCCAGCAGCCAGCGTTCGCTTGCTTCGCGTGTGCCCGAGCCGGGCTCGCGCAGTATCCACGTCGCTGCCGACAGCTCGGCGATGCTCGCCTTGCGGCCGGCCAGCGGGTGGCCCGGCGCGGCGAAGATGACCAGCTCGTCGGCGAGCCAGTGGCGCACGACGACGTCGGGGTGGCGCTGGCGGCCTTCGATGAAGCCGATGTCGACGTCGAAGGCGACGACGGCGTCGATGACGTCGCTGGTGTTGCCGATGACGAGCCGCGCGGTCGCCTGCGGGTTGGCCTGCTTCCAGCGCGCGATCAGCGCTGGCAGCACGTATTCGCCGATCGTGAAGCTCGCCGCCATGCGCAGCGGCGCCGGTGGCGCGCGCGTGAAGAGCGACTGCAGCTCGCCGGCGTGCTCGAGCAAGGAGATCGTCAGCGGCAGCAGCGCAAGGCCGTTCTCGTTGGCGACCAGGCGCCGGCCGACGCGGTCGAAGAGTGGCGCGCCGAGGGCCGACTCGAGCGCGGCCAGGGCGGTGCTGGCCGCCGATTGCGAGCGGGCGACACGGTCGGCGGCGGCACGCGTCGAGCCGGTGCGCGCCAGCGCCGCGAACACCTCGAGCTGGCGCAGGGTCAGGCGCAGGCGCTGCGGGTGATCTGTTTTTTCGTTCATCACGACCGAGATTACCCGCTTTCCAGCTCACCGCGACCGGCCTACGATCGGTTTCGGGCCGGTCTCGCCCGCCGACGGAGCGCACCCTTGTTCAAGTTTCTCTCTTCCGAGCCGATCCACGATCCGCAGGCCCCGCCCGTTCCCGGCGCGACGACCGAGGTCAAGACCACCACCTGCTACATGTGTGCGTGCCGCTGCGGCATCCGCGTGCACCTGCGTGACGGCGCGCTGCGCTACATCGACGGCAACCCGGATCACCCGCTGAACCAGGGCGTGATCTGTGCAAAGGGCGCCTCGGGCATCATGAAGCAGGTCTCGCCGGCGCGGCTGACGCAGCCGCTGCTGAGGAAGCCGGGAACCGAGCGCGGCGCCGGCGAATTCGAGCCGATCTCGTGGGAGCGCACGTTTGAGATCCTGACCGAACGGCTCGGCCGCATCCGCGCCACCGACCCCAAGCAGTTCGCACTCTTCACCGGACGCGACCAGATGCAGGCGCTCACCGGCCTGTTTGCGCGCCAGTTCGGCACGCCGAACTACGCCGCACACGGCGGCTTCTGCTCGGTCAACATGGCCGCCGGAATGATCTACACGATCGGCGGCAGCTTCTGGGAATTCGGCGGCCCGGACCTCGACCGTGCCAAGCTGTTCGTGATGATCGGCACCGCCGAGGATCACCACAGCAACCCGATGAAGATCGCGATCAGCAAATTCAAGCGCGAGGGCGGGCGCTTCATCTCGATCAACCCGGTGCGCACCGGCTATTCGGCGATCGCCGACGAGTGGATCCCGATCAAGCCGGGCACCGACGGCGCGCTCTTCATGGCGCTGCTGCACGAGCTGATCCGCACCGACCTCGTCGACCATGCCTTTCTGAAGCGCTTCACCAACGCCCCGCAGCTCGTCGTGCAGGACGGCGGCGCGCGCGACGGCCTGTTCGCGTTCGACCCGGCGGCCGGCCCGCCGGGGGACGGCCGCGAGCCGCACAACAAGCTCGTCTGGGATGTGCCGTCGCAAGGCCTCAAGGGTGCGTACCCCGAGGGCATCGCCGACGGCTGCGACCCGGCGCTCGAAGGCCATTACACCTTGGCCGATGGCACGCCCGTGACGCCCTCGTTCCAGCTGCTGCGCGAGCGCGTGGCCGATTGCACGCCGGAATGGGCGTCGAAGATCACCGGCATCCCGGCCGAACGCATCGCGAAGCTCGCGCGCGAGATGGGCGAGACCGCACTGCAGCATTCGTTCGAGCTGCCGATCCCGTGGACCGACGCCTGGGGCAAGGAACATCCGACGACGCAGGCGCGCCCGGTCGCGTTCCACGCGATGCGCGGCCTTGCGGCGCATTCCAACGGCTTCCAGACGATCCGCGCGCTCGCCGTTCTGATGAGCGTGCTCGGCACGATCGATGCGCCCGGCGGCTTTCGCCACAAGGCGCCGTACCCGCGCCACATCGTGCCGAACTACCGCGCGTTCAACTCGCCCGAGATGGTGCGCCCCAACACGCCGCTGAACGCCGCACCGCTCGGCTATCCGGCCAATCCGGACGAGCTGGCGCTCAACGACGACGGCTCGCCGATGCGCATCGACCATGCGTTCTCGTGGGAGCACCCGCTGTCGGTGCACGGCCTGATGCACAACGTCATCACCAATGCCGTGCGCGGCGATCCGTACCGCATCGACACGCTTCTGATCTTCATGGCCAACATGGCCTGGAACTCGAGCATGAACACGATGCAGGTGCGCGAGATGCTCAACGCGAAAGACGTTGGCGCAGACGGCAAGCCGGGCGACTACAAGATCCCGTTCATCGTCGTCTGCGATGCGTTCCAAAGCGAGATGGTCGGCTTCGCCGACCTGGTGCTGCCCGACACCACCTACCTCGAGCGCCATGACGTGATGAGCATGCTCGACCGGCCGATCTCGGAGTTCGACGGCCCCGTCGATTCGGTGCGCGTGCCGGTGCTGCCGCCGACCGGCCAGTGCAAGCCGTTCCAGGAGGTGCTGATCGAGCTCGCGTCGCGCCTCAAGTTCCCGGCCTTCACGGCCGCCGACGGCGGGCGCAAGTTCAAGGACTATCCCGACTTCGTCGTCAACTTCGAAGCCCAGCCGGGCGTCGGCTTCCTGATGGGCTGGCGCGGCAAGAACGGGGAGAAGCCGCTGCGCGGCGAGCCGAACCCGAAGCAGTGGGAGATGTACGCCGCCAACAACTGCGTGTTCCAGTACCACATGCCCGAGAACATGCAGTACATGCGCAACTGGAACCGGCCGTACCTCGATTTCGCGAAGGAACACGGCTGGCGGCAGAAGAACGACGTGGTGCAGCTCGCGCTCTACTCCGACACCTTGCAGACCTTTCGTCTCGCGGCGCAGGGCAAGACCAGCGGGCGCCAGCCGCCCGAGCACTTGCGCGAGCGCATCGCCACCTACTTCGACCCGTTGCCGTTCTGGTACCCGCCGCTCGAAGACGACGCGACCGATCTGGTTGCGTACCCGCTCAACGCGATCACGCAGCGGCCGATGGCGATGTACCACTCGTGGGATTCACAGAACGCCTGGCTGCGCCAGATCCACAGCCACAACTACCTCGAGGTCAACCCGCTGACGGCGCACGCCGCCGGCATTGCCGACGGTGGCTGGTGCTGGGTCGAGAGCCAGTGGGGCAAGGTGCGCTGCATGATCCGTTATTCCGAGGCGGTCGAGCCCGGCACCGTCTGGACCTGGAACGCGATCGGCAAGGCCGATGGCGCCTGGCAACTCGCCCCCGGTGCCGACGAGGCACGCAAGGGCTTCTTGCTGAATCATCTGATCAGCGAGGAGCTGCCGTTGCGCGCGGTCGCGGGCAACGAGGGGAAGGGCGGCGCCGCTGGCATGCGCACGATCAGCAATTCCGACCCCGTCACCGGCCAGGCCGGCTGGTACGACGTGCGCGTGCGCATCCGGCCGGCGGAACCGGAAGCCACCGAAAAGACCTTTCCGCAGACCGCGACGATGCCTGCCGCACCGGGCGTGCTCGGCAGGACCGGGCACGTGCTCGCCTACTTTGCCGGACGCAAATCATGATGAGTTGGCTGAAAGACCTGTTGACCGGCGCTGGCGCCGAAGCGGCACCAGCGCGGCCGGTATTGCAGGGCGCGGGCGCCACCGGCGCAGGAGCGAGCGTCGCGATGGCCGCCCCAGGCGCCGGCACATCGCCCCGGGTCGGAAACGCCGCAAGCGAGCGCGCCTACGTCGGCGACATCGGCAAGCCCGAGACGCTGGCGCGCCAGCTTGCGCTCGTGATCGACCTCAACGTCTGCGTCGGCTGCCATGCTTGCGTGACTTCGTGCAAGGAGTGGAACTCCTCGGGCAGCGCCGGGCCGCTGGCCGACGAGAACCCGTACGGCGCAAGCCCCACCGGCACCTTCTTCAACCGGGTGCAGACCTACGAGACCGGCGTCTTCCCCGGTACCGAGACGATCCATTTCCCGAAGAGTTGCCTGCACTGCGAAGACGCGCCCTGCGTGCCGGTGTGTCCGACCGGTGCCAGCTACAAGAGAAAGGAAGACGGCATCGTGCTGGTCGACTACGACAAGTGCATCGCCTGCAAGTACTGCGCGTGGGCCTGTCCCTACGGCATGCGCGAGCTCGATGAAGAGCGCCAGGTGATGACCAAGTGCACCCTGTGCGTCGACCGCATCTACAACGAAGAGCTGGCGCCGCGCGACCGCAAGCCGGCCTGCGTGCTCGCCTGCCCGACCGGTGCGCGGCTGTTCGGCGACGTGAAGGATCCAGACTCCGAAGTCTCGAAGGCGATCCGCGAGCGCGGCGGCTACGAGCTGATGCCCGAGTGGGACACCAAACCCGCCAACCACTACCTGCCGCGGCGGCCGAACCAGGCGGTCGGCTCGAATCCACCGGAGACCTGGAAGGATGCTGCGCCGAAGGGCTCGCAGACGGTCTGACATGAATTGGCGTACTGGGCATTCGATGAATCGCGATCAACCAACCCGCAACGCACCATGAATCCGGCCTTTTCCGTCATCATCTTCACGACCGTGGCCGGCGCGGCGCAGGGCATGGTGGTCGCGCTCGGCATCGCCGCACTCGGTGGCCTCGCGGTTTCGCCAGCTTTTCAAAGCACCGCGCTGCTGCTTGCTGTCGTGATGCTCGTGATCGGCCTCGGCGCCTCGTTCGCGCACCTCGGCCACCGCGAGCGCGCGTGGCGCGCCGCGTTGATGTGGCGTACCTCGTGGCTCTCGCGCGAGGTCATCGTGCTGCCCGCATTCATCGGGCTGGTCGTGCTTTGGTGGCTGGCGCTGCATTTCGGCGTCGGCGGGCCGTGGCGCTGGTTGCTGCCACTTGCGTGCATCGTGGTGGCGCTGCTGCTCTGGTACTGCACCGCGATGATCTACGCCTGCCTGCGCTTCATCGAGGAGTGGGCGCACCCGCTGACCTTCGTCAACTACACCTTGCTCGGGCTCGCGTCGGGGCTGGTGCTGGTCTGCGCGTTGGCGGCGCTCAGGGACGAGGCGCATATGGTGCACGCTGCCGGCCCCTGGGCGCTGGCGCTGACCTTGCTTGCCTGGCTGATGCGCACCGCGACGCTGCGCCGCAACGCAAAGCTGCGCCACCGTTCGAACCTGTCGAGCGCAACCGGCATTCACGCGCCGCACCTGCGGCAGAAGGCGATGGGCATGACCGGTGGCTCGTTCAACACGCGCGAGTTCTTTCACGGCGCCACGCAAGTGGCGCTGAAGCAGGTCAGGCTCGCAACCATCGTGCTCGGCTACGCCGCCCCTGCGCTGCTGCTCGTCTGGGGGCTGGCAAGCGATCTCGCGCTCCCGTGGGGATTGGCGCTCATCGTGCAGGCACCCGGCATCATCGCCGACCGCTGGCTTTTCTTCGCCCAGGCCAAGCACCCGCAGAACCTGTACTACCAGGTGGTGTCTTGATGTCTCCTCGATGCTCGCCCGGCCGGACCTCAGGGCAATGCGTCTAAGCGTTTGAATCGCTTTCGCTGCATCCTGTCATCAAGTCGGGTCCGAGGAATTCGCGTTGACCGTCGGTGAAGGCGCGGCGTCAGAGATGCCGAAGGCGAACAGGGCGCCGAGGAACGCGCGCGAGATCAATTGCCCGGCAGCTTGTGCGCTTCGGGCATGTACATCTCCTGCCAGGACGTCGGCTTGACCTTGAGCGCCCCTGACCCGTACATGAAGTCGACGATCTTCATCGTTCCCTGGGGAGTCAGCGTGTACTGGACCTGCGGGTTGTTGAGGATTTTCAGAACGGCCTCGAGGGGCAACTTGTCCTTCGACACCCTCAGGTAGATCTCGGCGGCCGCCTTCTTGTTGTTTTCGATGAATACCGTCGCCTGCTCGAAGGCGCGCAGGCACGCCGCATATATGTTCGGATTGGCGGCGCGGAATTTACTCGTCGTGTAGATGACATTGAGATTGTGCGGACCGCCCAGCACATCGTAAGAATTGAGCACGGTGTGGATCCCCGCATGCTCGAGCTCTTCGTAGCTGTACGGCGGCGAGGTGAAGTGGCTGTCGATTTCGCTGGCATTCGACAACAGCGCGGCCATGCCGTCGGCATGCGACCGCGTGACGGTCAGGCGGTCGAGGCGGTTTTCATGACCGGCGCCAAAGGCCTGCTCTGCTGCCATCTGCAGGATCACCGCCTGTATCGACACCTTCACACCCGGCAGGGCGATCTTGTCTTTGTCGGTGAAGTCCTTGAGGGTCTTGACTTCCGGATTTCGGGTGTTGAGCAGCATCGGCATCGAGTTCACTGCATACACGGCCTTGACGCCGAGGTTGCTGCGCGTTTTCGACCAGAGCGTGGCAAACGGTGCCACTCCACCGAGCGCGAACTGCAGGTCGCCTGAAATGACCGCATCGTTCATCGCGGCGCCGCCCGGAAACCGGATCCAATTCACCTTGACGTCGCCGAGCCCGGCCGCTGCGGCTTGCTTCTCGATCAGCTTCTGGTCCTGCATGACCATGAACGTCAGCGAGCCGATGCCGAACTGTTGAGCGAGGTTCACCTCGTGAACCTCTGCCGATGCCCTGCTGCCCAGTCCGAGCAGCAGGGCGGTCGCACAGAACAGGCGAAAGATCATCCGGGTGCGTTTCATTCGTTCTCCACAGCGCGAAACCTGACGCGGTGCCACCGGGCGGCGCGTCGTGCATGACCCGGCTCTAGCGGGCCCCGTTTCATGTGCCGCGGTGCAACCTTACAACTTCTCGTCCCGCAGCCAGTACCACTTGTAGAGGAAACGCTGGCCAAAGCGGCGAAACGGCGCGAATGCTTCGGACTGCATCAGTTCGAACACATTCGGATATTGCAGCGGCGAGTCGTAGATCGGCAGACTAAAGACGTCGCGGCCGCTGTCCTTGCCGGCTATGCGCTCGGCCAGGCGCTTGCCGGCCCAGGTCGAGAACGACACGCCGTTGCCGCCGTAGCCAATCGCATACCAGATGCTTTTCGCTGGGTCGGGTTGCGCGATGCGCGGCATCATGTCGTGGCTCACGTCGACCCAACCCCACCACGAGTAGTCGATGTCGATGCCGGCCAGCGGTGGGAATTTGCGCGCGATCGCATCGGTCAGCAGCTTCAGGTGGATCGGGTCCTCGGCATCGGCGCCGGTCACCGAGCTGCGGCTGCCCAGCTGCAGCCGGTTGCCCTTCAGGAAGCGGTAATAGAAGCGCAAGGTGCGCGTGTCGGTCATGAAGGTTTCCGACCTGACATTGCAGGCCGTCATCTCGGCGTCGGTCAGCACTCGCGTCACCACCGAATTCGACAGGATCGGCATGATCTTGTTCTTCAGCAGCGGGTTGAGTGTCTGTCCGGTGTAGCCGCCGGTGCAGACCGCGACGCGCTTCGCGCGCACGGTGCCGCCGGGTGTGCGCAGATGGTGCACGCCGTTGACGGTATGCCAGCCCTGCACCGGGCTGGCCGGGTGCAGCTTGACGCCGAGCGCGCGCGCCTTGCGCGACAGTCCGTAGGTCATCTTCAATGGGTGGATGCCGATGCCTTCGGCTTCGAGCAGCGCGCCGGCGTTCTCGCGTTCGTCGCAATAGTCACGCCGCACCTCGTCGGCGCTCAGCATGCGCGGCCGGTAGCCGAACTGCTCGCGCATCACCTGCGCGGTCTGCCGCAGGTACGCGAGTTTTTCGGGGCGGTGGGCCAGGTAGAGATGACCACCGTCAAAGGCGTCGCAGTCGATCTGTCGGGTGAGCTCGCGGAAGTTCTCGAAGCCGGCGCGGATCTCGGCGTCGAGCTGCCTGGCGATATCGAGGCCCCAGCGCGCGGTCCACTGCGAACGGTTCAGCCGGCCGCTGGCGTTCTGGCCCTGGCCGCCGCTGCGGCTGGAGCAACCCCAAGAGGTCTGGTTGGCTTCGAGCACCACAGCCGGGATGCCTTGCTCCTGCGCCAGGTAGAGCGCCGCCGACATGCCGGTCGAGCCTGAACCGACGATCACCACGTCGACGTCGATGTCGTGAGTGACCGGGCCGTCGTCCTCGGGTGGCGTGCCGGCGCTCGCGACCCAGTAGGTCGGCGCATAGGCGCGCCCGGCGCCGGGCGTCGGGGCGACCAGCGGGTCGTACTGCGGGTCGTAGCGCTTGTCTGCAGGCACGGCGGCTGCCGTGAACTGCGCCGATTGCGTCATCGCCATGCTGTCTCCCGGAGTCCTGGGATTCTCGAAGGCTTATTTCGCGGCAGGCAGGTTCGGCCGCGCCTTGCGGAAGACGTTCTTCAGCACGATCTTCCCATCCTTGAAGGTGAACAGGTCGACCCCGTCGCTCTCGATGCGGCTGCCGTCCGCGGCGGTGCCTGTGAAGGTCCATTGCGAGACGCCGAAGTCACCGTGCACGAAGTGCTGGCCGCGCGTCCATTGCGCGTCGGGCACCGCTTCCCAGGCACCCGCAAAGGCCTTGCGCACCGCCTCCGGCCCGCTGACGCGGGTGCCGCAGGCGTCGGAGCCGGCGGCCGTCTGGAACACGCAGTCGGGATGCATGAAGCTCATCAGCGCGTCGATGTCGTGGCGGTTCCAGGCGTCGCTGAAGGCGGCGAGCGTGGCTTCGGTGATGGGATGGGCTGGGTTCACGGGCTGACTCCTCAAAGGCGTGGCGGGCCCGGCAAGCGTAGGCAATTTCGGACCTCCGCGATAGGTCCAGATGCAGTGATTCGGCTGCGCCAGCACTGTTCGGACAGCGTAGACTTTGGCAGCGTTCGTGCAGCCCGGGCTATCAATGAACCATCCGCGTTCGATCCAGTGGACGCAGCTGTTCCAGCTGCCCGAGCAGTCGGCGCTGCCGCTCCAGGGACGGGTGCGCTTGGCGGTTGTGCAGGCGATCCTCGACGGCCGGCTCGGCGATGGCGCGTCGCTGCCGTCGTCGCGCGAGTTGGCCGGCCTGCTCGGCTTGAGTCGCAACACCGTGACCGCGGCCTACCTGCAGCTCATCGATGAAGGCTTCCTCGAGGCGCGTCCACGCAGCGGCGTATTCGTCGCACCGAATGCGCGGCCGCTGTCGGCGGCGCTGGCCGAACCGTTGGCCACGGGCCACGTGCCCGGCCGGCCACCGGTCTGGTCGACGCGGGTGCTGCGCTCGCTCGTCGACCAGCCGACCCTTGCCAAGCCTGACCAGTGGCGCTCCTACCCTTACCCGTTCGTCTACGGCACCTACGACCCGCAGCTTTTCCCCGCCGAGGATTTTCGCGAATGCTGCGCGCGCAGCCTGGCGCGCTCGCAGTTACCGCACTGGACGCCCGATTTCGAGATCGACGACGTCCCCGACCTGATCGAGCAGATTCGCACCCGGTTGTTGCCCAAGCGGGGCGTGTTTGCGCTGAAGGAAGAAGTCATCGTCACGGTCGGTGCACAACATGCTTACTACCTGCTGGCCGAGGCGTTGTTCGATGCTGGCACGCGTCTGGGGCTCGAGGAGCCCGGCCATCCCCATGCGCGCAACAGCTTTTCGCTGCGCCGGCCACAGGTCATCGAGATTGCGGTCGATGACGACGGGCTGGTGGTCGACGCGCTGCCGGCGCTCGACTATCTGTTCGTCACGCCATCGCATCAGAGCCCGACCACAGCGACGCTGAGCCTCGAGCGCCGCTTGCGCTTGCTGCGCCAGGCCGAACTCGACGACTTCGTGCTCATCGAAGACGACTACGAGGCCGAGAACCTGTACGCGGGCCAACCGATGCCGGCGCTGAAAAGCCTCGACAAGAGCGGCCGCGTGATCTATGTCGGGTCGGTTTCGAAGAGCCTGTCGCCGGTGTTGCGGCTGGGTTACATCGTGGCGCCACGCGCGTTGATTCGCGAGCTGCGCTCGATCCGGCATGCGATGTTGCGCCACCCGAGCGCGTTGCTGCAACATGCCTACGCGTTGTTCCTGTCGCTCGGCCATCATGAGTCGCACGCGCGGCGTGTCAACCAGGCGATGCAGGAACGTCTCGCGCTGGCAGCGCAGACGCTGTGCGAGCACCTGCCCGACTGCGATTTCGTGCTGCCGCAGGGCGGCGCATCGATCTGGGTGCGTGCGCCGGCCTGGGTCGATGCCGCCGAGTTGTCGTTGACCGCGCGCAGCCACGGCGTGCTGATCGAGGCCGGCAACGTCTTCTTCGGCAAGCCGCCCTATCCGTGCCCGTTCTTCCGGCTGCGGCTGTCATCGATCGCGGCGGCGCAGATACCGGCCGGGATATGCGCGCTCGGCCTCGCGCTCGACGAACTGGCATTGGCGCGCGGCGAGCGCCGGGAACCGACTCGGGCGATCCACTGATCGACCGGAGCGGAACGCCATGCACGCATCTGAGGGTAAGTCCCAGGATGCTGGCTCCATGCTGCCCGGCGCGCTGGATCTTATCGGTGCACGATGCAGCGGGCACACTCGGCGAGCGCGCCGGCACCTGCGCGGCGGCCATGGTCCCACGGTGCGCGCAACCGCACTTTGCCCCGTCGAAACGATGCCTGATGCGCAATCGCGCGCAAGATGTCGATTCGGCGAGTGCTTGGCGCTGTGTTTAAACCGTGCAAGACTGCCGTGCACGCTGGTCGCTTTTCTTTGCAGCTTCAACCACAACCTCGAGGTCCGCCATGAAAAACAATCTCTCACGTCGCGATTTCAACCTGAGTGCTGCCGCCCTGGTGGGAAGCTCCATCGCCGGCGCATCCATGCTGGGTGCACCCAGCGCGTTCGCGCAGTCGAAGTCAGTGACGATCGGCTACCAGTTGATCGTCGGCCCGTTCCTCGTCGCAATCGCCGACGGCAGCTTCGAGAAGGCCACCGGCTACAAGATCGACTGGCGCCAGTTCTCGTCAGCCGGTGACATCACCAGCGCCTTTGCCTCTGGCGATGTGCCGCTGGGCGTGCTCGGCTCCACCGGGATCGCCGCGGCGGCCACGCGCGGCGTCGACATTGAATTGTTCTGGATCCTCGACAACATCGGCAAGTCCGAAGCGCTGGTCGCGCGCAACGGTTCGGGCATCAGCAAGCCAGCCGACCTGAAGGGCAAGAAGGTCGCGGTGCCGTTCGTCTCGACCTCGCACTTCCACTTGCTGGTTGCGCTCGATCAGATCTGGCACATCAAGCCGAGCGATGTGGAGATCCTCAACATGAAGCCGCCGCAGATCGTTGCCGCCTGGACACGCGGCGACATCGATGCGGCTTATGTCTGGCCGCCGGCACTGACCGAGATCGAGAAGACCGGAAAGATCATCGTCACTTCGGAAGAGGTGGGCAAGAAGAGCGTTCCGACCTTCGACGGTCTCGTCGCGAGCAAGGCATGGGCCGCGAAGAATCCGGATTTCATGCTCAAGTTCACACAGGTGCTGGCGAAGTCCTACGCCGACTACCGTGCCAACAGCGCGAAGTGGACCGGCGATTCGCCGGAGGTCAAGGCCATGGTCAAGCTGGTCGGCGGCAAGGCCGAGGACGACGCCGAGGCGCTGAAGCTGCTGGTCTATCCGACGGTGCAGGAGCAGGCGTCGCCCGAGTGGCTCGGGGGCGGCAAGAACGGCGGCGCGCTGCGCGCACTCACCAAGAGCGCAGACTTCCTGAAGAGCCAGCGTCAGATCGACCATGTGCTGCCCGACTACGGCACGGCGATCGACGCGAAATTCGTCGAGCAAGTGACGAAGTAGCGTCCGGTCATCAGCTGTTCGCGAACCGCGGGCCGTGAGGGCCGCGCTTCGCGGTCCATCCCGAAGGAGCGCATCATGTCAGCGCAGACCCAGACCCTCGAGGTCAACGACGTCAGTGTCATATTCCCCGGCCGTCGCCACGGCGAACAGGTGCCGGCACTCGAGCGTATCAATCTCGTGGTCAACGATGGCGATTTCGTCGTCGCGCTCGGCGCCTCGGGCTGCGGCAAGACGACGCTGCTCAACATGATGGCCGGGTTTCTTTCGCCAACCAGCGGCACGTTGCTGCTGGGCGGCCGCGAGATCACCGGCCCAGGTTCCGACCGTGGCGTCGTCTTCCAGAAGCACGCGTTGTTGCCTTGGCTCAACGTCATGGAAAACACCGAGTTCGGGCTGAAGCTCCAGGGCGTCGCCAAACAAAAGCGCCGTGAGATCGCTGCGCGCAACCTCGCGCTGGTCGGCTTGGAGGATTTTCACGGCCACATGATCTATCAGCTCTCGGGCGGCATGCAGCAGCGCGTGGGCATCGCGCGCGCCTTGACATGCAACCCCGCGACCTTGCTGATGGACGAGCCGATGGCGGCGCTCGACGCGCTGACGCGCGAAACGATCCAGGAACTCCTGCTCGATGTCTGGCAAAAGACCGGCAAGATGTTTTTCTTCATCACGCACAGCGTCGAGGAGGCGCTTTTCCTCGGCAGCCGTGTGATCGTGATGTCGCCGCGGCCCGGGCGCATCACCAACACCTACGAGCTCGACTTCAACCGCCGCTTTCTCGAGTGTCGCAACGCGCGTGCGATCAAGTCGAGCCCCGATTTCATCCAGATGCGCGAGAAGGTGCTGGGCATCATCTACGGCGATGAGTTGGCCGCGGAAGCCGGTGAAGAGGTGGTCCATGTCTAAGCGCAGTCTGTCGCCACCGCCGCCGCACGCGGCGCAAGTGCTTTCCGTCGCCCATGCGGAACCCGGCCTGTTCATGAGGCTCTTTGCGCGCAAGGCGGCGGCACCCGGCCAGGTTTACGGCGCGCCGGGTCAGGGCAACAGCACGACGATCAGCATCGTCACGGCGATCGTGCTGATCGTTGCGTGGTTCGTCGTCACCGACATGGGCTGGATCAAGCCGCTGTTCCTGCCGTCGCCGCAGGCGGTCTGGGGCAAGTTCATTGCCGCCAATACCGAAGGCGTCTCGAACTCGACGCTGTGGCAGCATACCGTCGCCAGCTTGTCGCGCGTCTTCGGCGCCTTCGCGCTGGCGTGTGTCACAGCAATCCCGATCGGCATCCTGATGGGCACCAACCGCGTGATGCGCGGCATCTTCGATGCGCCGATCGAGTTCTACCGGCCGTTGCCACCGCTCGCCTACCTGCCATTGGTGATCATCTGGTTCGGTATCGGCGAGTTCTCGAAGATCCTCTTGATCTTCCTGGCGATTTTCGCGCCGATGGCAATTTCGGCGCGTGCCGGGGTGCGCTCGGTCTCGATGGAGCAGATCCACGCCGCCTATGCGATGGGGGCGACGCGGCTGCAAATCGTCTGGCATGTGATCGTGAAGGCGGCAATGCCGGAGATCTTCACCGGCATGCGCATCGGCATCGGCGTCGGCTGGACGACGCTGGTTGCCGCGGAAATGGTCGCGGCGCGGCGCGGCCTTGGCTTCATGGTGCTCAACGCCGCCGAGTTCCTCGCCAGCGACACCGTCATCATGGGCATCATCGTGATCGGCCTGTTTGCGTTCGGCTTCGACCTGCTGATGCGCTACATCGAGCGACTGATGGTGCCGTGGAAGGGCAAGGTCTGATCTACGCCTTCGAGTCGAGCGCGAGTGGTCTTCCGCGCGGGGCGGTGCACGGGTCAATGTATCAACAGGATCGACGCGATCCCGGCCGCGCAAGCGGCCAGCGTGACCAGCGCGGCCGTCATCATCACGATCGACGGCGGCGCGGCGGAGCCCCGGCCATCGATCAGATGGCGCCGCCGCCACGCGCCATAGCCGATCGCAGCGCCCGAGGCGACCAACAGCACCGCCGCCGCCGCGGTCAACGACGCTTGCCCGCTGACCCAGCCGGAACGCAGCACCAGCAGGGCATTGGCGAAGACCGACAAGCCGGTGCGGTTCCACGACAGTGCGGTGCGCTCGGCCTGCAGCCCGCGATCGCGAGGCCGGCCGACCGGGATGCCGGCCGCGCTCACTGAACGGCCAGCAGCACCGCGATGGCCGCGGAGATGCCGAGCGTGACGGCGGCGAGCAGCGGAATCGCCAGCGTGCCCGGCAAGCGGCGCGCATGCCGCATGGCGATTTCATTGGCGCGCCAGCGTACATAGGCCATGCCGCACAGCACCGCCGCGAGCACGCCGAGGACGATCGCGAGTGTCAGCACGACGACATGGGGCGCCAGCTTGGTCGAAAACTGATCGAGCAGGACGCCACCGGCCAGCAAGGCGAGGGCGGTGCGGATCCACGCCAGAAACGTCCGTTCATTGGCCAGCGAGAATCGGTAGTCCGGCTCTTCTCCCTGCTGCCGCCAGTGCGGTTCTTGCATTCGATGTCCTTGTCCGTGCCGTCTCGTCCTGGGGTCTCGATTGTGCAGGATGGCGATGCGAGGCGCATGCTCGACTCATCGTGCAAGCGGTCCTCGGGCCAGTTGCGTTTGCATGACGGCCGGACTCCTCGCGATCCGCATGGCATCGGCGGGCTCGCTGTCGAGCGCGGTGACCGGGTTGATATCCCTGCGATACGTTTCCGGCACGAAGATCAGCACGACGAAGCTGATCACCGCGACGGCCACCATGTACGCCGCGAACGCCCATGGCTCGCCGCCCGTGTACTCGATCAGCGCGGCACCGATCAGCGGCGTGAGTCCGCTCGCGTAGATGCCCGAGAACTGGTAGACGGAACCCACGCCGGTATAGCGCACGCGGGTGTCGAACATTTCGGCCCAGAACGCGGCGAGCGGCGCGTAGATGGCCGAGTAGATGATGCCGAGCCCCAGCACGATGCTCAACCAGATGAGCGGCGTCGAGCCGGTGCGGATCAGCGCGAACGACGGGAAGGTGAAGAGCGCGATGGCGACGACCCCGGTTCCGTAGACCGCCTTGCGGCCGAACCGGTCGGACAGATGGCCGTAGAAGGGGACCAGGACGACGCCGAACGCCGCGCCGATGACGATGCCGTTGAGCACGACGGTCTTGGCGACATGGACGTACTGCGTGGCATAAGCCACCGCGAGGACGGCGTAGGCGTTGAAGGTGAGGCCCTCGATCCATCGCAGGCCCATGCCCTGGAGGACCTGCTTGCGATGTGTCCGCAGCAGATCGAAGAACGGGACCTTCGACTCTTCCTGGGCCTCCTTGACCTTGGTGAATGCGGGCGTCTCCAGCACGCGAAGCCGGATGTACACCCCGATGATGGCCAGCACGATGGTGGACAGGAAAGCCACGCGCCAGCCCCAGGCGACGAATGCGTCGTTGGGCATCAGCGACAGCAGACTGAACATGCCCGACGCCAGCAGCAGCCCGGCCGGTACGCCGACCTGCGGCCAGCTGCCGTAGTAGCCACGCCGGCCAGGTGGCGCATATTCGACAGCCATCAGCACCGCGCCGCCATATTCGCCGCCCACCCCGATGCCTTGGAGGACGCGCATCAGGATCAGCAGGACGGGCGACCAGACACCGACCTGGGCGTACGTCGGCAGCAGGCCGATGACGAAGGTGCCGACCCCCATGATCACCATGGTCAGTACCAGCATGGTCTTGCGGCCGATGCGGTCGCCCATGTGGCCGAACAGCACGGCTCCAACAGGGCGCGCGAGGTAGCCGACTGCAAAAGTCGCGAACGCCACGAGGGTTCCCACAGCGGGTGGCAGGTTGGAGAAGAAGAGCTTGTTGAAAACCAGGGCGGCGGCAGTCCCGTAGATGAAGAAGTCGTACCACTCGATCGTCGCGCCGATGGAAGCAGCCAGCGCCACCCGGGTGACAGACTGCGCAGCGGGCCGTTCGGAACGGGGATGGTCGGATGGTCGATTCATCATTGGCGCTCCATCAAATGTGGCGCAGAGCAGGGTTTCAGCCCCGCGCATCCTCACGGATCAGGTCGACGGCCTTCTCGGCGATCATCACGGCCGGTGCGTTCGTGTTGCCCGACACCAATGTCGGCATGACCGAGCAGTCGATCACGCGCAGCCGATCGACGCCGTGCACGCGCAGCCTCGCGTCGACCACGGCAAGCGGATCGATGCCCATGCGGCAGGTTCCGGTCGGATGGAAGATGGTGGCGCCGTTCTCGCGGCAGAACTCGAGCAAGTCAGCGTCGCTTGCCGCCGCGGGTCCGGGCTTGACCTCGCGTCTGACGTAGGGCCGCATCGCCGGCGCCGCGGCGATGGCACGCGCTGCTTTCAGCGCCGCGACCGCCGTCTGTCGATCGAGTTCGGTCGCGAGATAGTTGGCTTGCATTTCGGGTGGCTCGAACGGATCGGTCGAGCGGATGCGGACGTGGCCGCGCGACTCGGGCCTCAGTTGGCAGACCGACAAGGTGAAGCCGGAGAACGGATGCACCGCGCCACCGGCCATGTCGGCCGACAAGGTCGCGACGTGGAACTGGATGTCGGGCGTCTTGGCAATGCCTTGCCCATGCGAATCCTGCAGTGCGCGCATGAAGCAGCCGCCCTGGTTGATGCCGACAGCCAGCGGCCCGGAGCGAAACAGCAGCCACTGCAGGCCGATCTTGGCCTGGCCCAGCCAGGAGTTGAGCTGGTCGTTGGTCGTGATCGGCTTGGCGCACTCGTAGGTGAGCCGTAGCTGCAGGTGGTCCTGCAGGTTCTCGCCGACGCCCGGCGCATCGACCGCGACCGGAATGCCCAGACGCTCGAGCAGGACGCGCGGCCCGATGCCCGAGAGCTGCAGCAGCTGCGGCGACTGGATCGAGCCAGCGGCCAGCAGCACTTCGCCACGGCAGCGCGCCGACTTCATCGTGCCGCGCTGCCGGTAGCGCACTCCGACCGCCGTGGTGTCCTCCAGCATCAACTCGGAGGCGAACGCGTCGGTCTCGATGCGCAGGTTGGGACGCCGCTTCGCAGGGCCGAGGTAGGCCGTCGCCGTGCTGCAGCGCCACCCCTTGTCGGTGGTGAGCTGGTAGTAGCCCGCGCCTTCCTGCCGGGCGCCGTTGAAGTCCTCCGTGCGCGGCACGCCGCATTGCTCGGCGCCGGCGATGAAGGCCTCGATCAGCTCGTGTCGCGCACCGATGTCGGAGACCCGCAGCGGTCCGTCGGCACCGTGCAACGCGCCTGCACCGCGCACGTTGCCTTCGGAGCGGATGAAGTACGGCAGGACGTCGTCGTAGCCCCAGCCCTCGTTGCCGAGCGCGGCCCAGTGGTCGTAGTCCTCGCGCTGGCCGCGGATGTAGATCAGCCCGTTGATCGAACTGGAGCCGCCGAGCGTCTTGCCGCGCGGCCAGTAGATGCGACGGCCGTGCATGTTCGGTTCCGCATCGGTCGAGTAGCACCAGTTGTAGACCGGGCTCCACATCGTCTTGCCGTAGCCGATCGGGAGATGGATCCAGATCGAGCGATCGGCAGGACCGGCTTCGAGCAGCAGCACGCGGGTCCGCGGGTCTTCGCTGAGGCGGCCGGCAAGGACACAACCCGCAGAGCCTGCTCCGACGACGATGTAGTCGAAAGTGTCCTGCTCGGCGTCGGCCTTCTCGGGCATGATGGGAACGATGCGGTCCGATTTTTCAGTTTTATAACTCCGTTTCGGAACGAATCGTTCCGAAATTTTCCTAGAGCTTTTGCGGCGTCTGGCCTACGACAGCTGCTTTGAGCGCGTTCGCGGTCTGCTACGCGTGTTCCGCTTTGTAAGGTGTTCCCCGAGGCGCGTGGGCCCGAGGCTGTCGTCCCGAACGACGCATCGTTCGAGCGCGGCCAGAAGCAGGCTCAGCGATCTTCCGATGCGACACCGAGCCAGCGGTCGAGCAGCGCCGGATCGGCCGCAAGCGCCTTGCTCGGCCCATGGTAGGCGATGCGGCCGCGCTCGAGCACGACCGCCTGGCGCGTCAGCGGCAGGATCTGGTGCGCGTGCTGCTCGACCAGGATCACCGCCATGCCGCCTTCGCCGACCATGCGCCGGATGACCGAGAGCAGTTCCTCGACGATGATCGGCGCCAGGCCCTCGAGCGGTTCGTCGAGCAGCAGCAGCCTTGGATTGGTCATCAGCGCACGGCCGATCGCAAGCATCTGCTGCTCGCCGCCCGAGAGCTGATTGCCCATGTTGCGGCGCCGCTCCTGCAGGCGCGGCAAGGTCGCGTAGACTCGCGCGAGATCCCACGGTCCCGGGCGCGCGACGACGCTGAGATTTTCATCGACACTGAGCGACGCGAAGACATCGCGCTCCTGCGGCACCCAGCCGAGCCCGGCGCGCGCGCGTCGGTGCCCCGGCATGGCGGTGATGTCCTGGCCGCCGAAGACGATTGCGCCACGGCTTTGCCTCGTCGCGCCCATCAAGGTCCCCAGCAACGTCGACTTGCCCATGCCGTTGCGGCCGAGCAGCGCGAGCGTGTCGCCTTCGTCGAGGCCGAGGCTGATGTCCTCGAGCACGGTCGCGTCGGCGTAGCCGGCCCAGACCTGGTCCATGCGCAACAGCTCAGCCATGCGTGCCGGCTCCGAGGTAGACCTCGCGCACGCGCGCATCGCGGGCAATCGCCTCGGGCTCGCCTTCGGTCAGCAAGGCGCCGCCGACCAGCACCGAGATGCGATCGGCAAACCGGAAGACGAGGTCCATGTCGTGTTCGATCAACAGGATCGTGACCTCGCGCGGCAGGCGCGCGATCGTCTCGAACAGTTCGCGGCTTTCGCTGGTCGGCACCCCGGCGGCCGGCTCGTCGAGCAACAGCACGTGCGGTCCCGCGGCCAGTGCCAGCGCGATCTCGATCAGGCGTTGCTTGCCGTAGGCGAGGCTGCGCGTTTGGGCGTTGGCGACATGGGCCAGGCGCAGCCGCTCGAGCAGTTCAGCCGCCTCGTCGACCGCCTCGGTGTGCGCGGCCACCGGCCGCCACCAGCGTGCGCCGAGGCCGCGCCGTTCGAGCACCGCCAATGTCACCGATTCGAGCACCGTGAGATCGGCAAACAGCCGGTTGATCTGGAAGGTGCGTGCCAGCCCGCGCTTCACGCGCGCATGCTGCGGCAGCGCGGTGACGTCGCGGCCGTCGAGCAGAACCTGGCCGGCAGTGGGTGTGAGAAAGCCGGTCAGCAGGTTGACGAGCGTGGTCTTGCCGGCGCCGTTGGGGCCGATCAAGGCATGCCGGCTGCCGGCGGCAATGTTCAAGCTCACGCCGTCGGCGGCGCGGAAGGCGCCGAAGGTCTTCACCAGGCCGCGCGTCTGCAGCACAGGGTCCACCGTCATGATCGGATGCGCCGCTGTGCCAGTCGCTCGGCGCCGCGCCGCAGCCCGCCCATGATGCCGTCGCGAGCAAACAGCACCACCACGATCAGCAGCAACCCGAGCCAGAACTGCCAGTACTGCGGATTCATGTCCGACAGCAGATCGTGCGCGGTCATGAAGACGATCGTGCCGAGCAAGGCGCCGTAGAGGCTGCCGGTGCCGCCGAGCACCAGCATCAGCAGCAGCTCGGCCGAGCGTGAGAAGCTCAGCACGTCGATCGAGACGAACTGCGTCGTCTGCGTCAGCAAGGCGCCGGCGACGCCCGCGTAGGCTGCGCCGATGGTGTAGATCGCGACCAGCCGGCCGTTGACCGGCGTGCCCAGCGCCGGCATGCGCGCTGCGTTCTGCTGGATGCCGCGCAGCGCCAGGCCGAACGGCGAATGCACGAGGCGCCGGGCGATCCAGAACAGCCCGAACAGCACCAGGACGCAATAGATGTAGCCGGTCTTGCCGTAGAGGTCGAAGCGAAAGAGCCCGAGCACCGGCTTCATCTCGATGCCCTGCAGGCCGTCGACGCCGCCGGTGTAGCGCGTGAGCTTGTTGGCGGCTTCGAAGAGGATCAGCGAGACGCCCAAGGTGACCATCAGCCGCGTCAGCTCGGCGCCGCGCAGCACCAGGAAGCTCGTCGCGAAGCCGGCCGCCGCGGCCACCAGCATGGCGACGACGAGCCCCAGCAGGGGCTCGCCCCAGCCGGCCACGCCCATGAAGCCGGCGGCATAGGCTCCGATGCCGAAGAAGGCGGCATGGCCGAGCGAGAGGATGCCCGCGTAGCCGAGGATCAGATCGAGCGAGAGCGCGAAGAGCGCGGTGATCGCGATCTGGCTCAGCAGCGGCAACTGTTCCGGGAAGGCGAACCAGCCGACGATCGGCAGCAGCCAGAACAGGTATTCGGCCGGCCGCCAGCGTGCGGCGCGGCGCAGCGCTGCGAGATCGACACGGCTCGCAGGGGTTGGCGCAATCGGTTCCTGGCGCCCGATCGGCCCGGCGACCGAAGCGCCGTGCGACGCCGCGTCGCGAGGTGCGCTCACGGGCCCGCGCTCATTTCGCCGCACTCCGGCCGAAGAGGCCTTGCGGCCGGAAGATCAGCGCGACGACCATCACCACGTAGATCGCGAAGGCGCCGATCTGCGGCAGGTAGTACTTGCCGAGCACGTCGGCCAGCCCGATCAGGAGCGACGCGTACAGCGAGCCGCTGATGTTGCCACTGCCGCCGAGCGCAACGACGATCAGGAAGTAGACGATGTAGCGAATCGGGAACTGCGGGTCGAGCCCGAGCATGTCGACGCCGAGCGCGCCGCCAAGCCCGGCCAGCGCCGAGCCGAGCGCGAACGCCAGGCTGAAGACCCGGTCGACGTTGATGCCCAAGCCGCGCGCCACGCGCGGGTTGTCGACCGACGCGCGCAGCTCGGCGCCGAAGCGGGTGGCGCTGACCATCCACTGGAGGACCACGGCGACGCACAAGCCCACCGCGATCAGGAACAGTCGATAGGCGCCGATGTCGACGCCGGCGAAGTGGAACTGTCCGCGCAGGAAGTCGGGCAGCGTGAGCGGCTGCTGGCGCGCGCCGAAGAAGTAGCTGGCGACGGCGATCGACATGAAGACCAGGCCGATCGAAAACAGCACCTGGTCGAGCGGGGAGGCGCCGTAGAGGCGCCGGTAGAGCGTGCGCTCGAGCACGACGCCGGCGGCCGCGCTTGCGGCGACGGCGGCCGGCAAGGTCCACAGGAACGGCACGCCGTAGCGGTTCAGCAGCACCACGCAGACATAGCCGCCGAGCATCGAGAATGCGCCGTGCGCGAGGTTGACGAAGTTCATCAAGCCGAGCGTCACCGACAGCCCGACGCTGATCAGGAACAGCAGCAACCCGGCTGCGATGCCGTCGAATACGACCGTCATGCCGCGCTCCGCACGTCTCGCATGGCCATCTCGCGCGGTGCTTGCTGCGGCTGCCCGCCGTCTACTCCTTCACCGGATCCTTGACGTCGGGGATGGAATCGAACTCGACGTTCTGCAGGTGATCGCCGACCTTCTCGACCTTGCGGATGTAGACGGTCTGCACGATGTCGCGGGTCTTCGGGTCGATCATCACCGGGCCGCGCGGGCTGACCCACTTCATGCCCTTGGCCGCGTCGATGAACTTCTCGGCGTCGGTGCTGCCGTTGGTCTTCTTCAGCACCGCGGCGATGAGGTGCATGCCGTCGTAGCCGGCCGTCGACATGAAGTTGGGGCGTGAGCCCGGGTAGGCCTTCTCGTACGCCGCGACATAGGCCTTGTTCTCCGGCGACGGGTGCACTTCGGAGTAGTGGAACGCGGTGATGATGCCAAGCGCCGCATCGCCTTCGGCGTCGAGGATGTCCTCGTCGGTCAGGTCGCCGGTGGCGATGATCTTGATGCCGGCCTGCTTCAGGCCGCGGTCGGCAAAGCCCTTCATGAAGGCGATCGCACCGGCCCCCGGCGGAATGAACAGGAACACCGCATCGGGATGGCTGTCCTTGATCTTCTGCAGGTAGGGCGCGAACTCGGTGTTCGTGACCGGCACGCGCACCTCGCCGATGATCTGACCGCCGGCCGCGGTGAAGCTCTTCTTGAACTGAGCTTCGGCATCATGCCCCGGGCCGTAATCGGCGACCAGGGTGTAGACCTTCTTGATGCCGTTTTTCGCGGCCCAGATGGCGATCGGCGCGGTGTCCTGCGCCAGCGTGTGCGAGGTGCGCACGATGTAAGGCGATTTCTCGGTGATGATGGAGGTGGCGGCGTTCATCACGACCATCGGCTTCTTTGCCTCGGTGGCAACCGGTGCCACCGCGAGCGCCGAGGGCGTGAGGCCGAAGCCCGCGAGGATGTCGACCTTGTCCCGCACCACCAGCTCCTGCGCCAGGCGTTTGGAGACATCACCGGCCGTGCCGGGCGCGTCGTCCTTGACGATCAGCTCGATCTTCTTGCCGCCGTAGGTGTCGCCGTGCTGCGCGAGGTAGAGCCGCACGCCGTTGTCGATGTGCTTGCCGTAGGAGGCGAACGGCCCGGACATCGGCAGCACCAGGCCGATCTTCACGACGTCGGCAGCAAACGCCTGCGCCGCGCCGAGCGCGAGCGCAGCGATCAACAGGGTCTTCTTGAGTTGCATGGTCGTCTCCTGGGAGGTGAGTGGGGAAGCCGCTCTCGGCGTGCCGCGCCGCACCGGTTGCGCCCGGCGCGTGGCGCGCGACACGCGCGCATCTTCTGTGTCAGTGAGGCCGCGCCGGCGGCGCCAGGTTCCGGGTGCGCCATCGCATCAGGTCAGGCAGGTCTCGGCGCGCCAGCCGTAGAGCCACTCGAGCGCATCGTAGAAGCGCTCGGGGGTGCGGCCCTTCCAGAGGTCGTTGCGCACCAGCCGCTCGACGCCATGGGCGTGATAGATGCGACCCATTTCGCGCGACGACAGCACGACCCGCGCGGTGCGCGCGACGCGCGAACGCTCGTAGTGGGCAAAGGCCGCGTGCCAGTCGCCGCCGGCCGCGCGCAGCGCCTCGCCGAGCGTCACCGCGTCTTCGAGCGCCATGCAGGCGCCTTGTGCCATGTATTGCAGCATCGGGTGCGCCGCGTCGCCGAGCAGGGTCGCGCGGCCGAAGCTCCACTGGCCGATCGGCTCGCGGTCGGCGGTCGACCAGCGCTTCCAGCTTTTCGGCATTTCGAGCAGCTGGCGCGGGCGCGGGCCGATGCCCTGGAAGTACGACAGCACCTCGTCGCGGCTGCCTTCGGTGACGTTCCAGATCTCGGGCTTGCGGCTGTGGAAGGTGACGACGAGGTTGTATTGCTCGCCGTGGCGCAGTGGATAGTGCACGAGGTGGCAGTTCGGCCCGACCCAGATCGCCGGCGCGTTCCAGCGCAGGTCGGCCGGGAAATCGTGCGCGTTGACGACGGCCCGGTAGACGACGTGACCCGAAACGCGCACCGGGTCGCCGACGAGCTGTTCGCGAACTGCCGACTTGACGCCGTCGCAGCCGATCAGCGCGATGCCGCGATGCTCGCCGCCGGCGGCGTCGAAGACGGTGACGCCGGACGCGTCCTGCTCGAAACCGACGACGTGCGTCGCGGTCAGGAACTCGATGCGATCGGTGGCGTGCGCGCCTTCGAGCAAGGAGGTGTGGACATCGGCGCGGTGGATCACCGCATACGGGTTGCCGAAACGCTCCCGGAAGGCCTCGCCGACCGGGATCGCCGCGACCTCGTGCTCGTCGATCGCATCCATCATCACCATGCGCTCGGTGTAGACGGCGCGGCCGCGCGCCTGTTCGCCGACGCCCAGCGCATCGAAGGCGGCAAAGGCGTTGGGTCCGAGCTGCACGCCGGCGCCGATCTCGCCGACCTCGTTCGATTGCTCGAGGACCTTGACATGGCAGCCCTGCCGCGCCAGCGCGAGCGCGGCGGCGAGCCCGCCGATGCCGCCGCCGGCGACGAGGACAGTCGAGGGGTACGGCGCGGCGCTCATTTCTTCGTCTGGTGCGATCGTCTGCGGTCTGTTCGATACTGTACGCGCCGCGAGCCGCGAGCCGCGAGCCGCGGCCGCCAGACGCCAGCCGGGAATGTCAGAGACTGCAGCCAATGAACAAGGCCTTTACCCGTGAACCCGAAGGCGATGCCGCCGAGCCGGACGACGACGAGCCTGCCGCGGCGGAGCTGCCGCCGGGCACGCGCAACTACATCACGCCGGGCGGCTATGCGCGGCTGCGCGCGGAGCTGCTGGCGCTGCTCGATGTCGAGCGGCCGAAGGTCGTCGACGTCGTCTCGTGGGCGGCGAAGAACGGCGACCGCTCGGAGAACGGCGACTACCTCTACGGCAAGAAGCGGCTGCGCGAGATCGACCGGCGCATCCGCTTCCTGACGCGGCGTCTCGACATCGCCGAGGTCGTCGACCCGTCGCTGCACCATGGCGGCGACCAGGTCTTCTTCGGCGCGACCGTGACCTACGCGAACCGCCGCGGCGAGGAGCGGACGATCACGATTCTGGGCGTCGACGAGGCCGACAGTGCCAAGGGCGAAGTGAGCTGGATCGCGCCGGTGGCGCGCGCCCTGCTGAAGGCACACGTCGGCGACGAGGTGCAGCTCGCGACGCCGGGCGGGGCCGAATCGATCGAGGTGCTGGAGGTGCGCTATCCGGCGCCGAGCGCTTGACGAGCCGCGTTGGCAAAGGCTGTGCGTCGGCGCAGCCGCCTATCCGGGGAAGGCGTCGTGAACCCGGGCGCGCCGCTCAGGGCTTGACGCGCGCCACGCGCAGCACTGCCGGCGCGCGCTTCAGGGCGCGCATCACGTCGGCCAGGTGCAGGCGATCGCGCACGCTCAGCAGCAGGCTCAGCTCTGCGGTCTCGCCGGCCCGGTCGTCGCCCATGTCGATGTGCGTGATGTCGGCCTCGGCATGGCTCACGGCCGAGGCGACCTGCGCCAGCACGCCCTTGCCGTTGCGCACCAGCAAGGTGATGGCGGTCTCGAAGGCACGCGTCGGCTGCTCGGCCCATTCGACCCCCATCCAGCGGTCGCTGTCGCGCTCGAACAGCCGCTTGCCGACGCTGCAGTCGACGGTGTGCACCGTCAGGCCTTCGCCCCGCCCGAGGTTGCCGACGACGGCGTCGCCCGGGATCGGGCGGCAGCAGGGCGCGTACTGCACCGAGGCGCCTTCGCTGCCGTCGATCAGCACGATGCCCTGCGAGGGCGCGGCGTCATCGACGGCGTAGCGGCCCATCGTCAGGGTCAACGGATCGGGCCGGGTGCCTTGCTCGGCGAGCAGTCCGGCCAGCCGTTTCGCGACGATGGTCGCGATCTTGCGTCCCAGGCCGATGTCGGTGAAGAGTTCGGCCGGCGTGCGGTTGCCGCTCCAGCGCGTGAGCTGCTGCCAGATCGTCGCGCCGTCGCCTTCGTTGGCCGGCGGCTTCAGGCCTTCGGCGCGCAGTGCCTGGGCCAGCATCTTTTCGCCCAGCTCCTGCGACTCCTCCTGCTCCATGTTCTTCAGGTAGTGGCGGATCTTCGAGCGCGCGCGGCCGGTCACGACGAAATTCAGCCACGCCGGATTGGGCCGCGCGCCGCTGGCGCTGACGATCTCGACGACGTCGCCGCTGTGCAGCTCGGTCCGCAGCGCCACCGGCTCGCCGTTGACCTTGGCGGCCACGCAATGGTCGCCGACGTCGGAGTGGATCGCGTACGCGAAATCGACCGGCGTGGCGCCGCGCGGCAGCGCCAGGATCTTCGACATCGGCGTGAAGACGTAGACCGATTCCGGGAACAGGTCGATCTTCACGTGTTCGAGGAATTCGTTCGCGTCGCGGGTCTCGTCCTGGATGTCGATCAGCGACTGCAGCCACATCGTGCCGAGGCGCTGCGCCTCGGGCGCCTGGCCGGGCAGGCTGCCCTTGGCCTTGTAGAGCCAGTGCGCGGCGATGCCTTTTTCGGCCACAGCATGCATCGGCTCGGTGCGGATCTGGAATTCGATCGCGGTGCCGAGCGGGCTCACCAAGGTGGTGTGCAGCGACTGGTAGCCGTTGGCCTTCGGGATCGCGATGTAGTCCTTGAAGCGTCCGGGCAGAGGCTTGAAGAGCTGGTGCAGCACGCCCATCGCGACGTAGCATTCAGGCAGGGTCGCGACGACGATGCGGAAGCCGAAGATGTCGCTGACCTGCGCGAAGCTCAGGTGCTTGTCGCTCATCTTGTGGTAGATCGAGTAGAGCGTCTTCTCGCGTCCGAAGATCTGTGCGTCGAGGTGCGCCTGCTCGAACGCCTTGGCGACGTCGCGCTCGACGTGCTCGACGATGTCTCGGCGATAACCGCGCGCCTTCTGGATTGCCTTGGAGAGCGCCGCGTGGCGCCACGGGTGCAGGTGCTGGAACGAGAGCTCCTGCAGTTCGCGGTAGGTCTGGTTGAGACCGAGGCGGTGCGCGATCGGCGCATAGATCTCGAGCGTCTCGGCGGCGATGCGCACGCGCTTGTCGTGGGCGACGGCCGTCATCGTGCGCATGTTGTGCAGGCGGTCGGCGAGTTTGATCAGGATCACGCGGACGTCGCGCGCCATCGCCAGCAGCATCTTGCGGAACGACTCGGCCTGCGATTCCTCGCGCGTCGAGAAGCGCAGCTTGTCGAGCTTGGTGAGGCCGTCGACGAGATCGGCGGTGGCGGCGCCGAAGTGTTCGATCAGCTCGGCCTTGGTGATGCCGCAGTCCTCCATCGCGTCGTGCATCAGCGCTGCCATGATGGCTTGCGCGTCGAGCTTCCAGTCGGCGCACAGGCCGGCGACGGCGATCGGATGCGTGATGTAGGGCTCGCCGCTGTCGCGGAACTGCCCGAGGTGGGCTTCGTCGGCGAACCGGTAGGCTTCGCGCACCTTCTTGATGTCGGCCGCGTCGAGATAGTCGAGCTTGTGCGTCAGCGCCGCGAACGAAGCGGCGGCCGCGTCGACGGCAGCCGGTGCCGCCGACGTCTCCGTCGCAGCGCTCGGCGGGCGCGCACGGCCGCGACGGCCGGTTTTCGGCCGCTCGCGAATTTCCCCGGTCGTGGTGTGGCCACTCATGGCCTGAATTTAGCGCGTATCGGGCGGGCCATCAGCCCGCAAGCGCAAGCCCATCGCAGCCATGCGGCGTGGCGCGGGCGATCCGGCTCGTCAGAGCGGAACCTTGCGCAGCATCTCGATCCCGATTTCGCCAGCAGCAATTTCGCGCAGCGCGGTGACGCCGGGCTTGTTGCGCGTCTCGATCTTGGGCGCATGGCCCTGGCTCAGCATGCGGGCGCGGTACGTCGCCACCAGCACGAGCTGGAAGCGGTTGGGAATCTTGACAAGGCAGTCTTCGACAGTGATGCGGGCCATGATGGTTCCGGCGGAGCGGGCCTGGGAGTGGATCTTCAGCGAAGATCGAGCGCCGCAAAGACGGCCGGCTTGCTTCTTTGCAGTGAAGCGTACTTGAGACGCTGCGAGTGGACGATCGCTTTGAGATCGAAAAGCGCCATCTCGAATAAGCTATTGATTATAACGAAATCGAAATGCCGCGCCTGAGCGACCTCGACGCGGGCCGCCGCCATGCGGAGCTCGATCGCCTCCACACCGTCCTCGCCGCGACGCTGGAGCCGCAGCAGCAATTCGTCCCAGCTCGGTGGCAACAGGAAGATCAGCACCGCGTTCGGAAACAGGCGCTTGATCTGCAAGGCGCCCTGGCAGTCGATCTCGAGCACCACGTCTTCGCCGCCGTTGATCGGCTCCTCGATGGCCGCGCGCGATGTGCCGTAGAGCTTGCCGTGGACTTCGGCCCATTCGACGAATTCGCCGCGCTCGATCATGCCTCGGAACGTGGCGGCATCGACGAAATGATATTCGCGGCCGTCCTGCTCCTGACCGCGCGGCGCCCGGGTCGTGTGCGAGATCGAAAGCCGCAGATGCGCATCGAGCTCGAGCAGCGCCTTCACCAGGCTCGACTTGCCGGTGCCGCTCGGCGCGGCGATTGCATACAGGTTGCCCGGATAGTCCATGGTGATTGTTGGTCGGTCGGTCCGTCGTGGCGTGGCACTGGCTGGCGCAGCGGCCTTATTCGAGGTTTTGCACCTGGCCACCTTCATCTCGATCGAGGCATTGGTGAGGGCGAGCGACGCAGCCTTGGAGGCGAGGGTATTGGCCTCGCGCAGCAGCTCCTGGATCAGGAAATCGAGCCGCTTGCCGACTTCGCCGCCGACCTCGAGCAGTCGCTCGATCTCGTCGAGATGCGCGCGCAGCCGCGCCAGTTCCTCGGCGACATCGATGCGGATCGCGTAAGCGGCGGCTTCGTTGAGGGCACGCTCCTGCAAGGCCTCGAGCGGGACGCTCTGCTCGGCGCCGCTGGCGGCGAGCGCTTCGCGCCAGCGTTCGACAAAGCGCTGCTGCTGGCGCTCGACGGCGGCCGGCACCAAGGGCTCGGCCTGGGCCGCGAGCTCGCGCAGCCGACCGACGCGCTCGCGCAGCACCGTGGCCAGGCGTGCACCTTCGCGCGCTCGAGCTTCGGCCAGACCGACAACGGCTTGCCGCACCGCCTCGAGTGCCAGCTCGTCGAAGCGCTCGGCGCGGGCGCTGCTCTTGCACCATTGCAGCACCTCGTGCACCGAGAGGCCTTGCGCGCTGGGCAGCCAGCCTTGCACGATGCTCTCGAGGCGGCTCAGGCGGTCGAGCTGCTCGGGCTGCGCTTGCGGCCAGGCGGCATCGCTGCGCACTTGCGGGTTGAGCCGCAATTCGATCTTGCCGCGCTTGAAGCGCGAACCCAGCAATTCGCGCAACGCCGGCTCGAGCGCGCGAAATTCGTCGGGCAGCCGAAATGCGATGTCGAGAAAGCGCGAATTGACCGAACGCAGCTCGGCGTTGACGGAGTTCGCCGAAGCGTTAAATCTGCCCGCAATGGTGTCGTTCGCAGCCGTCGATAAGGCCCCGGAAACCCCGTCTGCCGTGGCATTGGCGTAGCCGGTCATGCTGTAAACTGCCATGCGCTTTCACTCGAGCAAAACCGGATTATGTCAAAGCCCAAGCCTGCCCCCTTGCCTTCTGGCACCGTGGTGGGCGGGTATCAGGTCATCAAGAAACTGGCGGCCGGCGGTTTTGGCGTGGTCTATCTGTGCGAGGACGCCGAGCGCCACCTGGTGGCGCTGAAGGAATATCTGCCGTCGTCGCTGGCCGAGCGCTCGCCCGGCGAACTCACGCCGCGCGTCAAGCCCGAGAAACAGCCGCTCTATCGCCTGGGGCTGAAGAGCTTTTTCGAGGAAGGCCGCTCGCTCGCGCAAATCTCGCACCCGAGTGTCGTCTCGGTGCTCAATTTCTTCCGAGAAAACGAAACCGTCTACATGGTGATGAATTACCTGCAGGGCGATACCCTGCAGGATTTCATCGTCACCGCGCGCGACCTGAAGCGCGACAAGGTGTTTCGCGAGTCGACGATCCGCTCGCTGTTCGACGAGATCCTGCGCGGCTTGCGCATCGTGCACCAGCACAAGATGCTGCACCTCGACATCAAGCCTGCCAACATCTTCATCACCAACGAGAACAAGGCGGTGCTGCTCGACTTCGGCGCAGCGCGCGAGGTGCTCTCCAAGGAAGGCAACTTCATCCGGCCGATGTACACGCCCGGCTTTGCCGCGCCCGAGATGTACCGCAGGGACGGCACGCTCGGCCCCTGGACCGACATCTACGCGATCGGCGCGTGCATCTACGCCTGCATGCAGGGCTATCCCCCCAACGACGCGCCGCAGCGCATCGAGAAGGACCGCCTGGCGCTGAGCCTCTCCCGGCTGCGCAATGTCTATTCCGACAACCTGATCGAGGTCACCGAATGGTGCATGTCGCTCGATCCCTTGTCACGACCGCAAAGCGTTTTTGCGCTGCAAAAGGAACTGGCACGCGAAACCGAGCGGCAATACACCAAGCTCAGCTTCAGCGAGCGCCTCAAGCTCCAGCTCGAGAACATCACGGCCAAGGCGTGAGCCGGCTGAAGGGCGCACGGTGCAATTTTCCGTCTACCAGGTGAGCCGCAAGGGCGGCCGCGAGAAAAATGAAGACCGCATGGGCTACTGCTACACCCGCGACGCGGGGCTGTTCGCATTGGCCGACGGCATGGGCGGGCATCCGGAAGGCGAGGTCGCCTCGCAGCTCGCGCTGCAGACTCTGGCCGCGCTGTTCCAGCGCGACTGCAAGCCCACCTTGGCCGACCCGCTGCGCTTCTTGAACGAGGCGGTGATCGCCGGCCACCACCAGTTGCTGCGCTACGCGACCCAAAAGGCGCTCGTCGACACGCCGCGCACGACCATCGTCGCTTGCCTGCTGCAGGGCAACGCCGCGTACTGGGCGCACTGCGGCGACTCGCGCCTGTACCTCGTGCGCGGCGACAAGCTGGTGGCACGCACGCGCGACCATTCGTACTCGGAGCTGCAGCAGACGATGAGCCAGGTCGTGCCGATGGGCGACCGCTACAACCGCAACGTCCTCTTCACGTGTCTCGGCAGCCCCGGCAAGCCGGTCATCGACACCGCTGGCCCGCTGCTGCTGCAGCGCGGTGACCGCCTGATGCTGTGCTCGGACGGCCTCTGGGGCACCGTCAGCGACGCCATCATCAGCGACCAGCTGGCATCGAAGGCCTTGTCCGACTCGGTGCCCGAACTGGTCGAGCAGGCGCTGCGCAACGGCGGTGCCAAGTGCGACAACGTCTCGGTGCTCGGCGTCGAGTGGGAAGGCGCCGATGACGCCGAAGGCGGCGCCGGCATCTCGACACAATCACTCGGCGAGGAAGTCTTCGCCTCGACGATCCAGGCGAGCGTGCTCGGCAAGGAAGCCGCCGACGAACTCGACGACGCCGAGATCGAACGCTCGATCCGCGAGATCAACGAAGCGATCCGCCGCTCGGCTGAACAGCGCAAGGGCTGAGGCGCCCGTTGCACACGCTGAGCGCAGGCCCATCGGCCCGCGTGGACAATAGCGCGATGACCTCGCCCTATCTCAGAACCGAAGGCCGCGCTGCCGATGCGCTGCGGCCGCTGCGCATCACCCGTGCATTCACGCGCTACGCCGAAGGTTCGGTGCTGGTCGAGTTCGGCCAGACGCGGGTGCTGTGCACCGCATCGGTCGAGGACAAGGTGCCGCCGCACCGGCGCGGCAGTGGCGCCGGCTGGGTCACCGCCGAATACGGCATGCTGCCGCGCTCGACCCACACGCGCAGCGACCGCGAATCCGCGCGCGGCAAGCAAAGCGGGCGCACGCAGGAAATCCAGCGCCTGATCGGGCGCTCGCTGCGCTGCGTCTTCGACCTGGCACTGCTCGGGGAACGCACGATCACGCTCGACTGCGATGTGATCCAGGCCGACGGCGGGACGCGCACCGCGGCCATCACCGGGGCTTTCGTTGCCGCGCACGACGCCGTGAGCTGGCTGCTGGCCGAGCGCCGCATCGCCGCATCGCCGATTCGCCAGTTCGTCGCGGCGGTTTCGGTCGGCATGGTCCAGGGCACGCCGCTGCTCGACCTCGAATACGTCGAAGACTCGACCTGCGACACCGACATGAACGTCGTGATGACAGAGTCGGGCGGCTTCGTCGAGGTGCAGGGCACGGCCGAAGGCGTGGCCTTCTCGGCCGACGAGATGACGACACTGCTCGCGCTGGCGCGCAAGGGCATCGTCGAGTTGATCGCGGCGCAGCGACTGGCGTTGCAGCGCTGAAGCCGGGCGAGGCGACCGGATGCGCCTGATCCTGGCTTCGAACAACGCGAAGAAGCTTGCCGAACTGCAGCGGCTCTTCGCGCCGCTCGCGATCGAGCTCGTCGCGCAGCAGTCGCTCGGCATCGCGGAAGCCGACGAGCCCTTCGCCACCTTCATCGAGAATGCCCTGGCCAAGGCACGCCATGCCGCCGGGCAGGGCGGCGGCGCGGCGATTGCCGACGATTCGGGGCTTTGCGTCGATGCCCTGGACGGTGCGCCCGGTGTTTATTCGGCGCACTACGCCGAGGTCGAACTGCCGGCCGGTGAGCGCGAAGCGCGCCGGCGCGTGCAGGACGACGCCAACAACCGGCTGCTGCTCGAACGTTTGGCCCGGGTCGCCGAGCGCGGCGCGAGCTATGTCAGCGTGCTGGTTGCGCTGCGCAGCGCGGCCGACCCGGAGCCGCTGGTGGCCGTCGGCCGCTGGACGGGACAGGTGCTCGACGCACCGCGCGGCTCCGGCGGCTTCGGCTATGACCCGCTGATGCACATCCCGGCGCTGGGGCGCAGCGTCGCCGAACTCGGGCCCGCGGTCAAGGACGCCCACAGCCACCGCGCGATCGCGGCGCAGCGCATGCTCGAGATGATGCGCGAGGCCTGGCGGCTCGGATGAGCAGCGAGACTTCGCGATCCGCCGAAGCTGCGGCAACTCCCGCGGCAAATGGGGGCGCCGGCGGCACCGCAAACGAGAATGTCGCTGCGCGACTGGCGCACTACATGCGTCCGGGTGAATCGAGGTTCTTCGCGCTGCCGCCGCTCGCGCTCTACGTGCACCTGCCGTGGTGCCTGAGGAAGTGCCCGTACTGCGACTTCAATTCGCACGAGTGGCGCGGCGCAGCGGCCGAGGGCTCGACGGCCGATTCCGCCTTGCCCGAAACGCGCTACCTCGACGCGCTGCGCGCCGATCTGGAGGCGGCGCTGCCCCCTATCTGGGGCCGGCCGATCCACAGCGTCTTCATCGGCGGCGGCACGCCCAGTCTCTTCTCGCCTGCGGCGATCGAGCGGCTGCTGGGCGATGTGCGCGCCTTGCTGCCGCTCGAGCCGGCTTGCGAGATCACGCTCGAAGCCAACCCGGGCACCTTCGAGCGCGACCGCTTCCGCGGCTATCGCGCAGCCGGCGTGACACGCCTTTCGGTCGGCGTGCAAAGTTTCGATGACGCCAAGCTGCGTGCGCTCGGCCGCGTCCACGACGCGCGCCAGGCGCTCGCGGCGGTTGCCGAAGCGGCGGCCGCATTCGAGACCTGGAACCTCGACCTGATGTACGCGCTGCCGGGCCAGACGCTGGCCGAGTGCGAGGCCGACCTGGCGCAGGCACTGGCGCTGCGCCCGCCGCATCTCTCGGTCTATCAACTGACGATAGAGGCCAACACCTACTTTGCGAAATATCCGCCGGCCTTGCCGGCCGACGACCTTGCCTCCGAGATGCTCGATGCCATCACCGAGCGCACCGCGGCCGGCGGGCTCGAGCGCTACGAGGTCTCGGCTTTTGCGCGCCCGGGCCATCGGGCGGCGCACAACGTGAACTACTGGCAGTTCGGCGACTACCTCGGGCTCGGCGCCGGGGCGCACAGCAAGCTCACCTTCGCGCACCGCGTCGTGCGCCAGGTGCGCTTTCGTGATCCGGCGCGTTACATGGCGCAGGCACTGGCCGGCGCGGCCGTCGCACAAGACGATGAAGTCGCACGCGAGCAGCTTGCCTTCGAATACGTGCTCAATGCCTTGCGGCTGCGCGAGGGCTTCGAGCTGGCGCGCTTTTGCGAGCGCACCGGGCTCACCCTGCAGGCCATCGCCGCGCCGCTCGCCGAGGCCGAGCGCCGTGGGCTGGTGACACGCGACCGGGTGCGCGTGCGGCCGACTGCGCGCGGCTTCGATTTTCTGAGCGATCTGCAGGCGCTGTTCCTGCCGCCCGGCTGAGCGAGAACTGCTCAACGAAACGCGTGCGAAATCGTGTCGTGCGGCGTCGACATCTGGCCAGCACCACGCAGCGCCGCTGCTAGACTGCCGCGAACAAATTTGCCGCCACGTGCCCTCGATCGATCTCAGCTTCATCGACAGCCGGGCGCTGCGACTCGAGACGGCGCTGCAATTGCTGCAGCAGTCCGACCATCCCTTGCCCGATCGCGGCACGTCTGGCAGCCACGCATGGCTTCAGGCGGTCGTTGACGGCCTGTGCGAAATCTCCAGTCGCGATGCGCTGACCGGTCTGGCCAATCGCCGGCAGTTCGAGCTCGCGCTGGCGCGCGAGGTCGACCGCGTCGCACGCACCGGCGAGCCGGCCCTGGTGCTGATGGTCGACATCGACCGCTTCAAGCAGGTCAACGATGCGCATGGCCACCCGATCGGCGACCGGGTGCTGCAGGGGGTGGCGCAGACCTTGCATGACTGCATCCGACCGATGGACACGGTGGCGCGCTTCGGCGGCGAGGAGTTTGCGCTGATCCTGCCGAACTGCGCGCCGGCGTTCGGCCAACTGGCCGCCGAGCGCATTCGCCTGGCGGTGCACGGCCGGTCGGTCGCCGTCGCATCCGGCCAGACGGTCGAGGTCAGCGTCAGCATCGGCGGCGCTTACGCGCCGCAATGGGTCAAGTCGTCGCCCACGCTCTGGCTCGCGCGTGCGGACGAACAGCTCTACCGCGCCAAGGCCGAAGGCCGCAATCGCGCCTGCCTCGAACAGCCGCCGGTGTCCTTTGTCAGCGCAGAGGAAAAGGGCCTGCTGTTCGGCACCTCGCAGTTTCAGGAATTCGAATGAAGAGCGCACGTGAGGATGTGAGCGGCGCCGCTGAGGACGCTCGAGGCAGCGGCGGGCAGACGACGGCTGACATGCCCGATGCCGATGCGCGGCGTGCCGGGGCCAGGGTGCTCGCGCTCACCAGCGGCAAGGGTGGTGTCGGGAAGACCTTCCTGGCGGCCAACCTGGCAGCAGCCCTGAGCGAGCGCGGTGAGCGCGTGCTGGTGCTCGACGCCGACCTCGGCCTGGCCAATCTCGATGTGGTGCTCAATCTCGCGCCCAAGAAGACCTTGCACGATGTCCTTGGCAACGCTGCCGATCTCGAAGACGCGATCCTGCCTGCGCCCGGCGGCTATTCGGTGCTGCTGGCCGGCTCGGGGCTGATCGAATACTCGCGGCTGACCCCGGAAGTGCGCGATCGGCTGGCGCAGATCATCGCCCGGCTCGCACCGCGCTACGACCGCATCCTGCTCGACACCGGCGCCGGCATCTCGGACGTCGTGCTCTACGCCGTCTCATTGGCCGACGACGTCCTGGTGGTGACCACGCCCGAGCCAACGGCCATGACCGACGCGTACGCCACGATCAAGGTGCTGGCGACGCAGCAGCAACGCCGCGCCATCGGTCTGGTCGTGAACCAGGCCGGTCGCGCCGGCGAGGGCCGCGTGATCTGCAAGCAGCTGCAGCTGGTGGTCGATCGCTATGTCGCGCCGCTCGCGCCGCTGCGGCTCGAGCTGTTCGGCGAAATCCCGACCGACGAAGCCGTGCGCGCCGCGGTGCAGCGGCGTCAGCTGCTGCTCGAACTCGCGCCCGGCTGCGCCGCGGCGCAAGCCGTCGGCGCGATTGCCGCGCGCTTCCTCGCGAATCGCGGCTAACGCCGGGTCGGCGCAGCGACGCGCCTGGCCTCGACGGGGCGCAGCAGCACGACCAACGCGCCCTGGCCGCCCTCGGAAGCGCGTGCCTGGGTGTAGGCGAGCACCTCGCTGCGCTGCACCAGCCAGCTCCTGACGCGGGTCTTGAGCACCGGCTCGCGACCCGGCGAGCCGTTGCCCTTGCCGTGGATGATGCGCACGCAGCGCAAGCGCCGTTGTGTCGCGTCGCGCAGGAATTCGACCAGCCGCGCGCGCGCCTCGTCGCGCCGAAAGCCATGCAGATCGAGCTGCGCCTGCAGTACCCAGACGCCGCGGCGCAGCTTGCGCACGACGTCGGGTGAGATCCCGGGGCGTCGGAACGACAGCGTCTCGTCGGTCTCGAGCAGCGATTCGACATCGAACTCGTCCGAGAGCAGTTCGACCAGCACCGCGGCCTCGTCACGCTGGCGCTGCCGCGGGATCGGCGCCGGGCGGGGCAGTGGCAGGATGGGTGACGGCGGCTTGCGCAGCGGCGCGACGTGGCCGACCGTGGCCGCGAAGAGATTCTGCTCATGACGCTCGCGCGCCGCGCGTTCGCGCGCCTGGGCCGCGCGCGCTTCGCGCTCGCGCTGCGCAACCTGCATGGCGTCCTTCAGCGCGGCCAGCTCCTGCAGATTGCCGGTCTTCATCATGCTTTCGATACTAGAGCAAGCCGCGTTCGGCAAACGACACGACCTCGGACTGCCCGACGACGAAATGGTCGAGCACCCGCACGTCGACCAGCAGCAACGCGCTCTTCAGGGTCTGCGTCAGGTATTCGTCGGGCTCGAGCGCGCGCTTGACGACTTCGCGCGGGTAGACGCTGGTTTGCGTCAAGGTGCCGCGAAACAGCTCCTCGAGGCAGACGAGCCGATGCTGCGCATCGAGGAACAGCACGGCGAAGACTTCGTGCGCGCGTGCGCCGAGCTGCAGGCGCAGGTAGTCGCGCACCTTGGCTGGCGCATCGAAGAGCGGCCGTTGCCTGAGCTCGCGCTGCAGTGAACGGCGCGCCAGTTCGACCACAGCGGCGATCTCGGCCCGCTTGGCCGGCCCGAGGCCCTTGATGCGCTTCAGATCATCGGGGCCGGCGTGCAAGAGGCCGCCGAGACCCTTGAAGTTGTCGAGCAGTTGCTGGGCGAGCTGCAACACCGAGGTGCCGGCCAAGCCGGTGCGCAGCAGCAAGGCGACGAGCTCCGCGTCGGCAAGGGCGCCGGGTCCCAAGGCCAGCAGCTTCTCGCGCGGCCGGGCGGCGGCGGGGATGTCCTTCAGCAGCATGGTCGGGCCCTCAGGCAGCCGCGGGTGTGGGCCCGCGGAGAGGTTCGCGGGGCAGCGCGTGCGAGCTTGTAAAATTGATCCTTCAGTCTACCCAGGGTGTGCCGTGCCGGCATCCACCTCTCGAGCGAGTCGCTCGACCCTGTCACGCCGACCGGCGCTCGCGCCGGCCATCAATCCACGGCCTTGCGGCCCGATGCCATGTCTGCGAACCGCGTGCAACCGGGATCCTTCCTGACCTTGCACTACCGCCTGGCCGGCCCCGACGGCGGCGACGTCATCAACACCTTCGCGCATCCGCCGGCGACCTTGTCGCTGGGCACCGGCGAGCTCGCGCCGGCAATGGAGGCGCGGCTCATCGGCCTGGCCGAGGGTGAGCGTGCCTCGTTCGAGCTGGCCGCCGGCGAGGCCTTCGGCGAGCGCAACCCCGAATTGCTGCAGCGTGTCAAGCGCGCGCTGCTCGATGAACTGGGCGACGCCGGCGCGAGCTACGAGGCCGGCGATGTCGTCGCCTTCCCGACGCCCGACGGGCAAGGCAGCTATGCCGGCGTCGTCGTCGAGGCCGGCGCGGAGTCGCTGCTGTTCGATTTCAACCACCCGCTCGCCGGCCGTTCGGTGACGTTCGAGGTTCAACTGATCGGAGTGCTCTAGATGTCGGACGGTATCGAAGAGGTGTTGCTGGCCGAGCCGCGCGGCTTTTGCGCGGGCGTCGATCGCGCGATCGAGATCGTCGAGCGCGCGCTGAAGAAATTCGGCGCACCGATCTACGTGCGCCACGAGATCGTGCACAACACGTATGTCGTCAACGACCTGAAGGCCAAGGGCGCGATCTTCATCGAGGACCTGGCCGACGTGCCGCCCGGCGCGACCCTGATCTTCAGCGCCCACGGCGTCTCGCAGGCGGTGCGTCGCGAGGCCGCCGAACGCGGCTTCAGCCTCTTCGATGCGACCTGCCCGCTGGTCACCAAGGTGCACGTCGAGGTCGCCAAGCTGCACAAGGAAGGCTACGACTTCATCATGATCGGCCACAAGGGCCATCCGGAAGTCGAGGGCACGATGGGGCAGCTCGATGACGGCCGCATCTACCTCGTCGAGGACGTGGCCGACGTCGTCAGCATCGAAGTGGCGCAGTCGGAGAGGCTTGCGGTGGTGACTCAGACGACGCTCTCGGTCGACGATGCGGCGGAAATCCTGGCCGCGGTGAAGCGCCGTTTCCCGAACATCCGTGAACCCAAGCAGCAAGACATCTGCTACGCGACGCAGAACCGCCAGGATGCCGTGAAACTCATGGCGCGCGAGGTCGACGTGCTGGTCGTCGTCGGCAGCCCGACGAGTTCGAACAGCAACCGGCTGCGCGAGCTGGCGCAGCGCCTGGGCACGCCCGCCTACATGGTCGACAGTCCTGAAGACCTGCAACCTGAATGGTTCGAGGGTCGGCGTCGGGTCGGCCTCACCGCCGGCGCCTCGGCGCCCGAGCTTCTCGTGCAGCAGGTGATCGAGCGGCTGCGCAGCCTCGGCACGGTGGCGGTGCGCAGCCTGCCCGGCGTCACCGAGACGGTGCACTTTCCTCTGCCGAAGGGGCTGGGCGACAAGTCGATGGCGCAGCTGCTGCCCGAGGTGACGATCAAGCGGTAAGCGGCAGCGCCCAGATTCTTTTGTCCCTCCGCTTGCAAATGCGAACCATTCCCAATCATAATGGGCTCGATGGCGTCCGAGCAGCTTTTGATGGCGAGCAAGCAATTCCCCGAGACCTTCGGTGTTCGGGGCGACGCGGGCCTCGCCTCGGTTCGCCGCGTGCTCGCTAGCATGGCGGAGCCCTGCAACCGACCGGAGGCTCCCGATGAAGAGTGACCCGCAAGTCGTCGCGCACCTGAATGCGCAACTGAAGAACGAACTCACCGCGACGAACCAGTACTTCCTGCACTACCGCATGCTCGATCACTGGGGCTTCGAGCGTCTGGCCAAGAAGGAGCGCGAGGAATCGATCGGCGAGATGAAGCACGCCGACCGGCTGATGCAGCGCATCTTCATGCTCGACGGCCTGCCCAATCTGCAGGATCTGGGCAAGCTGCTGATCGGCGAGAGCGTGCCCGAGATCCTGCAGTGCGACTTGAGGCTCGAGACCGCGGCACAGGCGACGATCAAGGACGGCATCGCGTACTGCGAAAGCGTGCGCGACTACGTCTCGCGCGACCTGCTGCAAGACATCCTCGACGACACCGAGGAGCACATCGATTTCCTCGAGACCCAGATCGAGCTGCTCGGCAAGGTCGGGCTCGAGAACTATCTGCAGACGCAGATCGGCGAGTCGAGTTGACGCCGATTTGAAGGAAGCCGAGGGAACGACATGATCGTCTGTGTGTGCCGCCGCGTCTCCGACCAGAATATCCGCAAGGCCGTGGCCGAAGGCGCCGAGAGCTTCGAGGAACTGCAGCTCGAACTTGGCGTCGCGATGCAGTGCGGGCGCTGTGCCGACTGCGTTTGCGCGGTGCTCACCGAAGCGCGGGCGCTGCAGCGTGCCGCGCGCAGTTCAGCCGGCGCGGTGCTGCCGGCGGCCGAGCACGAGCGCGAAGCCGAGACGGTCTGAGCGCGGCGCCGGGCTGCCCTGACCGTTGCCCGACGGCTCCCTACAATTTGGGGCTTCATGCACTACAGCGGGCTGCCTGCGCGCGGCTCGGGCTCGATCTATGAACCGCCCCCACGCGTCCCTCACTTCGCCGCTCCGCAGGGTGTCCTGCCGATGCCTTGGCGTGGCCGAGGGGATCTGACATGCTCGACATCACTCTCTTGCGCAAGGACCTGCCGCAGGTCGTCGCCCGGCTCGAGCGGCGCCAGTCGCCGCAGCCGTTTCTCGACGTCGGGCGCTTCCGCGCGCTCGAATCCGAGCGCAAGACGCTGCAGACGCGCACCGAGGAACTGCAGGCGCAGCGCAACCAGGCGTCGCGGCGCATCGGGCAGCTCAAGTCCCGTGGCGAGGACAGCACCGCGCTGATGGCCGAGGTCAACGGCATTGCCGGCGAGTTGCAGCGTTCCGCCGAACGGCTCGATGTCCTGCAGTCGGAGCTGAACGATGTGCTGATGTCCTTGCCCAACCTGCCCGACGAAAGCGTTCCGCTCGGGCCCGATGAATCGGCGAACCTGGAGTTGCGCCGCTGGGGCACGCCGCCGAGCTTCAGCTTCACGCCACGCGACCACGTCGACCTCGGCGCGGCGCTCGGCCTGGATTTCGACACCGGAGCGAAGCTCTCGGGTTCGCGCTTCAGCTTCCTGCGCGGGCCGGTGGCGCGACTGCACCGTGCACTGGCGCAGTTCATGCTCGACTTGCAGACGGGCGAGCACGGCTACACCGAGTGCCAGGTGCCCTATATCGTCAATCGCGAAGTTCTCGAGGGCACCGGCCAGTTGCCGAAGTTCAAGGACGACATGTTCTGGGTCTACCGCGGCGCTGCGGCAGCCGACCATGCCGCAGATGACCCGGCGTCGAGCGCGGTCGAGCAGTACCTGATCTCGACCTCGGAGATCCCGCTGACCAATTCGGTGCGCGAGCAGGTGCTGGCGGCCGACGCGCTGCCCTTGAAGCTCACCGCGCACAGCCCGTGCTTTCGCTCGGAGGCCGGAAGCGCCGGGCGCGACACGCGCGGCATGATCCGCCAGCACCAGTTCGACAAGGTCGAGATGGTGCAGATCGTGCGGCCGGAGCAAAGCGCCGCTGCACTCGAAGAGATGGTCGGCCACGCCGAAGCGGTCTTGCAGCGGCTCGGTCTGCCCTATCGCGTCGTGCTGCTGTGCAGCGGCGACATGGGGTTTTCCGCCGCCAAGACCTACGACCTCGAAGTGTGGCTGCCCGGGCAGGACCGCTATCGCGAGATCAGCTCGTGCTCGAACTGCGAGGCGTTCCAGGCTCGGCGCATGCGCGCGCGCTACAAGAACGAGCAGGGGCGCAGCGAATTCGTCCACACCCTGAACGGCTCGGGCCTTGCGGTGGGCCGCACCTTGGTCGCGGTGCTCGAGAACGGCCAGAACGCCGATGGCTCGATCAGCGTGCCGGCAGCGTTGCGGCCCTACCTCGGCGGCCTCGAGACCTTGCGGCCATGATCCGTGCCATCGAGGGCAACGAACGATGAAACACGCCGCACGGGTCGACGAGTTGCTGGCGGCCTACGACGCCGGTACGCGGCTTGCGTTGCCGAGCGCGCGCAACCCCGACTTCACGGTGGCTGCCGCCTACGAGGTGGCCGAGGCGCTGCGTCAGCGGCGCCTGGCGCGCGGCGAGCGCACGCTCGGCTACAAGATCGGCTTCACCAACCGCAGCATCTGGTCGCGCTACGGCGTGCATGCGCCGATCTGGGCGCCGGTCTGGGACACGACGACGCGCTTGCTCGACGGCGCGCGCACCAAGGTTTCACTGGCCGGGCTCGTGCAGCCGCGACTCGAGCCCGAGGTCGTGTTCGGTCTTGCAAAGGCGCCCGAGCCAGGCATGAGCGAAGCCGCGTTGGCCGGCTGCATCGCCTGGGTCGCGCACGGCCTCGAGATCGTTCAGACCCATTTCGACGACTGGCGTTTCACCGCGCCCGACACGGTGGTCGACTTCGGTCTGCACGGCCGTCTGCTGGTCGGGCCGCGGGTGCCGATGACGCAATTTCCCGACGCCGCGACCGGGCTCGCCGCGCTGCAGGTGCAGCTCGTGCGCGATGGCGCCGTCGTCGACCAGGGGCAGGGCAGCATCGTGCTCGACGGCCCGTTGAGCGCCTTGCGCATCTGGGTCGAGGCGATGCACCGGCAAGCGCCAGCGTGGCCCATCGTCGCCGGCGACATCGTCACCACCGGCACGATCACCGACGCCTGGCCGCTCGGGCCCGGCCAGCTCTGGAGCACCCGGCTGAGCGACGCGCGCCTGCACGCGCTCGAACTCGAGACCACACCCTGAAGACGCTCACCGAACCGATCGCCGCAGCCTTCCGTCGGTTAAACTGCGCGGCTTGGCACTGACCCGCCAAGCCGCTGCAAGCCCAGCCGGAGAGGTGGCAGAGTGGTCGAATGCGCCGGACTCGAAATCCGGTTTACGGTTACGCCGTAACGTGGGTTCGAATCCCACCCTCTCCACCAGAATGCCAGGAAACATGCGGGCCAGTCATGTCATTCGGTCCGTCGGATATCGAGGTCGTTGCCCTGGAACGGAAGAGTGCGC
>CAJDUZ010000037.1_pt1 | contig 56387 bp, 50 predicted proteins | sample 7391221 | NCBI WGS metagenome assembly CAJDUZ01 (sample SAMEA7055692, study PRJEB34461) | soil metagenome | biome: terrestrial ecosystem; feature: Peninsula; material: soil | place: Antarctica | collected 2016
CGCCGCTCAGCGCGGCGCGCGCGGCAGGATCTCGAGCACGCTTTCGGCCGGCCGGCACAGTCGCGCGCCGTGCGGCGTGACGACGATCGGCCGGTTCATCAGGATCGGCTGCGCGACGATGAAGTCGATCAACTGGTCGTCGGTCCATTGCGGAGCGTCGAGCTTCAGCTCGTCGTAGGACGTGCCCTTGCGACGAAGCACCTCGCGCACCGGCACACCCATCGCGGCAATCAACTCGACCAGCCGGGCACGGCCGAGCGGATGCTTCAGGTATTCGACGATCTGCGGCTCGATGCCGCTGCCGCGGATCAGCGCCAGCGTGTTGCGCGAGGTGCCGCACGCGGGGTTGTGATAGATCGTGACGGCCGCCGCCGGGTGATCCTGCTTCATGATGTCGTCCTCGCTGTGCGAGCCGCCATGCTCGCACGGAAAGCCCATTTTGCCTGCCGCCCATCCTGCCTGCCGGAGGCCGCGGCGCCGGCTACGATCGCTGGCCGAACAAGCTTTCCTCGTGAAGTCGCACATCGCCGCCCGTCTCCTCTGCCTGCTCGTGCCGGCCCTGTGGCAGGCGATGCCGGCCCAGGCCCTTGCGGCCTCCGGCGATGCGACCAACTCCGAAGCGGCCGCGGATTGCGCGCGCGAGCCCGACGATGCGCTCCGGCTGGCGTGCTACGACCACCACTTTCGAAGGTCCGGCGAGGCGCAGACGCAAGCGCATCCAACGGCGCCGCCGGCGCCCACCGGATCGGTTCCGCGGGCGATCGCGCCTCGAACGGGTGTCGCGCCGCCGACCGGCAGCGTCGCCTCGGTGCTCTCGAAGACCTGGGAGCTGCAACCGGCCGACAAGCGCGGCACCTTCGTCGTCCGCACCTATCTTCCCAATTACTTCCTGCCGTTTCACGCCAGCAGCAGTATCGGAAACCCGTCGAGCCCGACGCATCCGGCCAGCACCGAGCCGCACCAGTACCGCCGCGTCGAGACGAAGCTGCAGATCTCGTTACGCACGAAGGTGGCCGAGGATCTGTTGCTGCCGGGTGCGGACCTGTGGTTCACCTACACGCAGCGCTCGCTGTGGCAGCTCTGGACGCCCTCGGAGTCGTCGCCGTTCCGCAGCACCGATTACCAGCCTGAAGCCATCTTCGTCGTGCCGGCGCCCGCGAGTTGGTCGCCGCTGCCGTTCGGCTGGCACTGGCGCATGGCGCAGCTCGGCATCGTGCATCAGTCGAACGGCCAGAGCGACCCGCTGTCGCGCAGCTGGAACCGCGTCTACGTGGGCGCGGCGCTCGAGCGCGGTGAGCTGGGGCTGCAGCTCAAGGCGTACAGGCGGCTGCCGGAATCCGGCGAGGCGCAGACGCAAGCGCATCCAACGGCGCCGCCGGCGCCCACCGGATCGGTTCCGCGGGCGATCGCGCCTCGAACGGGTGTCGCGCCGCCGCCCCCAGTCGCGCAGGATCGCCACCGCGTCGCTCACCTGGCGCACCGACCTCGCGTCACCTCGGCGCGGCTCGCTGCAGTTGGACTGGACCTATCCGGTGAAGAACGATCAGCTGCTCGGGCTGCGCTGGTACGTGCAGCTCTTCAGTGGCTACGGCGAGACCTTGCTGGACTACAACCACCGGCAGACCAGCATCGGGGTGGGTCTCAGCCTGTTCCAGTTTTGATCCGGGCGGCCGGGTATCGGATGTCCCTGCATCGAGTGGCCGCACGTGCCGGCGCCGCCTGACGCCGCCTGAGCGTGACTCAGGGCAAGGTCGGCAGGCGCTGGTAGTCGGCGACGAAGCGCTCGAAATCGATTGCCGGGGCGCTCTCCATCGCGTGTTGCGCGGCGTGTGAGGTCTGCGCGAGTTGCTCGAAGCTCAGGCGTTCATCGGGCCTGAGCGGGCGGCTCTGGAACCCGGCGCGATGCGCGAGGCTTTGCTGCATGCCGAAGGCCTCGAACGATCCGCCGCAGTCGTGGAGCGCCTGCAGTGCGCGCGCCGACGGCAGCAACTCGGGTTTCAACAGCCGCTCGCGCTGCACCGCAAGGCTTTGCAGGTGCTCGGCGTTGCCGCGCTGCGCATCCAGCAGTTCGCCGGCGCCGGCGATGCGCTCCAGCAGTTCGAGCCCCCAGTCGCGCAGGGGAGGCGTTCTCACGGCCATCCGCCGGGCTCGTCGGCGGGCTTTCATCGAGCGCGCAAAACAGCAGGAAGGCATCGAGGAAGCGGGCCGCCTCGAGGCCGATGCCGACCGGCTCGAACGGGTCGACGTCGAGGCAGCGCACCTCGACGTACTGGATGCCGCGGCTCGCCAGCGCCTCGAGCGGCCGCTCGCCGGGCCGGATCACACGCTTGGGCCGGATCGTCGCGTAGTACTCGTTTTCGATCTGCAGCACGTTGGTGTTGATCTGCAGCCACTCGCCGTCTTCGCGCCGCGTGCCGATTTCCTCATAGGGCGCGTGCGGCAACTGCACCGCGCGCGCGAGCTGACGCATGTAGCTCGGCAGGTCGTTGTAGGCCGGCATCAGGCCGGCCTGCGCGGTGTTCTGGTAGCCGAGGTCGCTCATGCGCAGGCTGGTTGCCCACGGCAGGTAGAGGGTGTCGGCCGACAAACGCTCGAGCCGGTGCGGCCGCCCGCGCAAGAACGCTTCAGAGAGCGCCGGCGAGGCGCCGAGCAGAACCATCAGCAGCCAGCTGTAGCGGTCGAAGTTGCGGATCAGCGCGATGTAGCGCTCGGACTGCGCGTCGCGTGCCGAGCCGGGCGTGTGCTCGGCCTCCTGAAGCACGCGCCACAACGGCTCGGCCAGCGAGTAGTTGTAGTGGATGCCGGCGATGCATTGCATCGTGCGGCCGTAGCGTACCGCCAGGCCCTGACGGTAGACGTGCTTGAGGCGCCCGATGTTGGACGAGCCGTAGCGCGCGATCGGGATCTCGTCTTCGGCGGGCAGCCGGCACGGCATCGACTGGCTCCACAGCAGCTCGTCGCCGATCCGGCCGTAGGCAAAACGGTGAACGGCGTCCAACTGCAGCAGCGCCGTCGCGATGTCGGGCTCGGGTGTGGTGATGAACTCGAGCAGCGACTCGGAGTAGTCGGTCGTGATCAGCGGGTTGGTCAGCGCCGAGCCGAGCCCTGCTGGGTGCGGTGTCAACGCGAGGCTGCCGTCGGGGTTGACGCGCAAGGTCTCGCGTTCGATGCCGCGCAGGCCTTGCCCGAGCAGCGGCCGGTGCGCCGACTCGGCCAGCAGCCTCAGGCGGCGATGCAGCAGATCGGTCAAACGCGTTCCTCGTGGGTTGAGCTTTTGGCGACACGCGTCGACCGAGCGGCCGGCCTGAAGCCGGCCAGGGCAGGGAGGCTAGGCGGCGACGACTTCGAGATCGGGCTCCAGCGTGCGCAGCAGGTTTTCGATACCCCGAAGTGTCCCCGAAATCGAGCTCGGGCATGTGCCGCAGGCGCCGTGGTAGCGCACGACCAGTTGGTTGCCATCGAGTCCGAGGATGTCCAGGTCGCCGCCATCGCCTTGCAGATAAGGCCGGATCTGCTCGTCGAGCACGACATTGATCTGCTCGAGGCGGGCCTGGTCGCGCTCGCTCAGATGCTCGAACGATGCGCGCGCTGTCGCGACGGCCGTCTTCGACTCCTCGCTGGCCCCGGGCGCGGCGCGCAGCGGCACCGCGATCTCGCGCACCAGCTGCTTCCAGTCGGCTTGACCGTCCTGTGTCACCGTGAGCCAGCGGTCGACGTAGAAGACGTTGATGACGTGCTGGATGGCGAACAGCTGGCTGGCGAGCTCGTCGTCCTGGGCCTCCTGGGCGCTGTTGAACGAGCGCGTCACACCCCAGGTGAGCGGCTCGCGCAAGGTGAACTTCAGCGCGTTCGGGTTCGGCGTGTCTTCGATATCGGCAATCTTCGGCATGATCTTCTCGGTGACGGGCGCGTGCGTCAGGCGTCGCCCAGCGGCGTGTGCATCGGGTCCTGCTCGGCCTCGGTCGAGGTCACGGGCTGCGCATTGAACGCGGCCTGCAGGGTGTGCCACGGCAGGATTGCGCACTTCACGCGCATCGGCAGTTCACTGACACCGGCAAAGACGGCGAGGCGCCCGAGATGGCGACCGTCCTGCGGCGCCATCCGGCCGGTCGCCATTTCGACGAATTCGTGCGCGAGCGCCTTGGCATCGTCACGCGACTTGCCCTTGACGGCCACCGTCATCATCGATGCGGCGGCCTTGCAGATGGCGCACGACTCACCCTCGAAGCCGATGCGCGCGACGATGTCGCCATCGAGCTCGAGCGCGACGTGGATGTGGTCGCCGCACAGCGGATTGAGGCCTTCGGCACGGTGGCTGGCGTGCTCGAACATGCCGTAGTTGCGCGGCTTGCGGTTGTGATCGAGGATCACCTCCTGGTAGAGGGCCTTCGGGTCGCTCACCGGTGCACCCTGCGCGTTGCGCTCGAGCCCGCCAAGCGGAAACATTCGCCCTCGGGGCGGCCTAGCGGCCACCTGCGGCCACTCACGTGGATTGCGGCGCACGGCAAGGTCATGCGAACACCTTCTGCACGCTGCGGATGCCGGCGGCCAGCGCCTCGACCTCCGATGCGGTGTTGTAGAACGCAAATGAGGCGCGCGACGTGGCCGGCACCCCCAGGCGCTGCATCAGCGGCTGTGCGCAGTGGTGACCGGTGCGCACCGCGACGCCCTCGACGTTGAGCAAGGTTCCGACATCGTGCGGGTGCACGCCCTCGACCACGAACGAGAGCACGGCGGCCTTGTCGCGCGCCGTGCCGATGATGCGCACGCCGGGCATCGCCTGCAGCAGTTCGGTGGCTTGCTGCAGGAGCTCGTGCTCGTGCGCGGCAATCGTCCCCATGCCGAGCGCCAGGAGGTAGTCGACCGCCGCGCCGAGGCCGATCGCCTGGGCGATCGGCGGTGTGCCGGCCTCGAACTTGTGCGGGATCTCGGCGTAGGTCGTGCGCTCGAAGCTCACCGTGTGGATCATGTCGCCACCGCCTTTGTAGGGCTGCATCTGCTCGAGCAGCGCGGCGCGGCCATAGAGCACGCCGATGCCGGTCGGGCCGCACATCTTGTGGCCCGAGAAGGCGTAGAAATCGCAGTCGAGCGCCTGCACGTCGACCGCCAGGTGCGGTGCGGCCTGCGCACCGTCGAGCAGCACCGGAACCCGGTGCGCATGCGCGAACTCGATCATCCGGCGCACCGGGTTGATGCTGCCGAGCGCGTTGGAGACATGCCCCAGCGCAACAAAGCGGGTGCGCTCGTTGAAGAGCGCTTCAAAAGCGTCGAGCTGCAATTCGCCGGCGTCGTTGATCGGCACGACTTTCAGACTCGCGCCCTTCTCGGCGGCAAGCATCTGCCACGGCACGATGTTCGAATGGTGCTCGAGCACCGTCACGATGATCTCGTCGCCGGCGGAGATGAATTTTCGGCCCCAGCCATGCATCACCAGGTTGATCGCATCGGTGGTGCCGCTGGTGAAGATGACTTCGCGCTCCTCGCGCGCGTTGATGAACCGCTGCAGCTTGCGGCGCGCCTCTTCATAAAGGTTGGTCGCGGTCTCCGAAAGGTGGTGCACCGCACGGTTGATATTGGCGTGCTCGCTCGTGCGGTAGCGCACCAGGCGGTCGATCACCGGCTGCGGCATCTGGCTGGAGGCGGCGTTGTCGAGATAGACCAGCGGCCGCTCGCCGACCTTGACGCCAAGGATCGGGAAGTCGGCGCGCACGCGCTCGACGTCGAACGTGCGGCGTGGCGCTTCCGCCCTGGCAACGGGGCTTGCGACGGCACTCATGAGGCAAGCTCCGCGCTTCGCACTGCGGTGCGAGCCCCATTTTGAACGACCGGGCGGGGGCTCATCACCGGCTCCCGGTCTGTTCGAGCACCAGCTGTTCGAGCTTCAGCCGCAGCGATTCGACCGGAATGCGGTCGATGACCTCGGCACCGAATGCGTAGGTCAGCAGCTTGCGGGCGGCGTCTTCCGAAAGGCCGCGGCTCTGCAGATAAAAGACCTGTTCGCTGTCGAGCTGGCCGACCGTCGCGCCGTGCGTGCACTTGACGTCGTCTGCGAAGATCTCGAGCTGCGGCTGCGTATCGACCCATGCGCGGGTACTCAGCAGCAGGTTGCGGCTCGATTGCGCCGAATCGGTCTGCTGCGCGCCGGGCCGCACCATCACCTGCCCGTTGAAGACCGCACGCGCCGCGCCGCCCACGATGCACTTGTGCAACTGGCGGCTCGTGCCGTGCGGCTTGGCGTGGTCGATGTAGCTGTGGGTGTCGGCCAGTTGGCGCTCGCCGATCAGCGCCAGTCCGTCGAGCGAGCAGTGCGTCGCCTCGGCGGTCTGCAGCACGTTGAGTGCAAGCCGCGAGATCTTCGCGCCGAGCGTGACGCTGACCGAGTGATAGCTCGCAGCATGAGCGAGCGCCACCGCGCAGCTCGCGATGTGGAAGGCCTGGAGGCTTTCGCGTTGCACACGAATGTGCTCGACGGTCGCGTTGGCTCCGACGGCGATCTCGGCCACCGCATTGCTGAAGTAGGCGCCGGCATGCAGCGCGACATGGTCTTCGATGACACTCGCCTTGCTGCCGGACTCGGCCACGACCAGCACCCGCGGGTGGCTTGCGACATCGGGCTGAGTGGCGACGAACAGCAGATGCACCGGTGCCGCCACCGCCGTGTCGCGCGGCACGACGACGATTGCCGCGTCGTGCAGGAAGGCCGTGTTGAGTGCCGAAAAAAGGTGTTCGCGAAACGCGTCGTGGCGGCCGAGATGCGCCTGCAGCGCCCCCTCGTGTGCGCCGGCAGCCCCGAGGTTGCCGACAAAGATGCCGCCCGGGCGGCTCGGCACGCTGGAGAGCTCGGGTGCGTGCACGCCGTCGACGAAGACCAGCCGGGTCGGCGCCTCGTCGATCGCGAACGCGGCGATGGCCTCCGGCAGCAAGGCGGTCGCCTCGTGCGGCGGATGGAACGACTGTCGCGCCAGCACCGAGATGTCGGTGAAGCGCCAGGCCTCGTCGCGCGAGCTCGGCAGCTTCAGTGCACCGACGCGTTCGACCGCCTCGGCGCGCAGTGTCTTCAGCCAGCCGAGAGCCGGCGCAGCGCCGGTGCTCGGCGGCCTGAGCTCTCCGGCAAGCAGCGCTTGCAGATAGCCGCGACCGACCGGTGCGTTGGCCGCAGGCTTGAGCGTGCTCACGACAGCGCTCCCACGGCCCGGCTCTCGGCCTCGATCCAGTCGTAGCCGCGTTCCTCGAGCTCGAGCGCAAGCTCCTTGCCGCCGGTCTTGACGATGCGGCCGGCTTCCATCACGTGGACGTAGTCGGGCACGATGTAGTTCAAGAGCCGCTGATAGTGGGTCACCAGCACCATCGCGTTGTCGGCGCTCGCCAGCTGGTTGACGCCCTTGGAGACAACGCGCAGCGCATCGATGTCGAGGCCCGAGTCGGTCTCGTCGAGGATCGCCAGTTTGGGCGCGAGCAGCGCCATCTGCAGGATCTCGTTGCGCTTCTTCTCGCCGCCGGAAAAGCCCTCGTTGACGCTGCGCTCGAGGAACTCGGGGTTCATCTCGAGCAGTGCCATCTTCTCGCGCACCAGATCGTCGAACTCGAGCGGGTCGAGCTCTTCGAGGCCGCGCTCGGCCGCGACGGTGTTGTAGGCAAGCCGCAGGAACTGGCTGTTGCCGACGCCGGGGATCTCGACCGGATACTGGAACGCGAGGAAGACGCCGGCACGTGCGCGCTCCTCGGGCGCGAGCTCAAAGAGCTTGCGGCCTTCGAACAGCACTTCGCCCGCCGTCACCTCGTAGGCGTGATGGCCGGCCAGCACCTTCGCGAGGGTGCTCTTGCCCGAGCCGTTCGGGCCCATGATCGCGTGGATCTCGCCGGTCTTCACCGTCAGGTCCAGGCCTTTCAGGATCGGCGTGCCGTTGACGTTGGCGCACAGGCCGCGCACCTCGAGCAAGGTCTTGCTGTCGGCAAGGATCATCCCACGCTCCCTTCGAGCTTGAATGCGAGCAGCTTGGTCGCCTCCACGGCGAACTCCATCGGCAACTGCTGGAACACGTCCTTGCAGAAGCCATTGATGATCATCGAGACGGCCTCCTCGGCGTCGATGCCGCGCTGCGCGAAATAGAACAACTGGTCTTCGCCGATCTTCGACGTGGAAGCCTCGTGCTCGACCGTCGCGCCCTGGTTGCGCACCTGGATGTAGGGGAAGGTGTGGGCGCCGCAGCGGTCGCCGACCAGCATCGAGTCGCACTGCGAGTAATTGCGCGCGCCGGTGGCGGTCGGCATGATCTTCACGAGGCCGCGGTAGCTGTTGTTCGACTGGCCCGCCGAGATGCCCTTGCTGACGATCGTGCTGCGCGTGTTCTTGCCCAGGTGGATCATCTTGGTGCCGGTGTCGGCCTGCTGGAAATGGTTGGTCACCGCCACCGAATAGAACTCGCCCACCGAGTTCTCGCCCTGCAGCACGCACGACGGATACTTCCAGGTGATCGCGGCGCCGGTCTCGACCTGCGTCCACGAGATCCGGGAATTGACGCCCTTGGCGAGGCCGCGCTTGGTGACGAAGTTGTAGATGCCGCCCACGCCGTTCTCGTCGCCGGCGTACCAGTTCTGCACCGTCGAGTACTTGATGTCGGCGTTGTCGAGCGCGACCAGTTCGACCACCGCCGCGTGCAACTGGTTGGTGTCGAACTTCGGCGCGGTGCAGCCTTCGAGATACGAGACCGACGCGCCTTCCTCGGCGACGATCAAGGTGCGCTCGAACTGCCCGGTCTCTTCGGTGTTGATGCGGAAATAGGTCGAGAGCTCCATCGGGCACTTCACGCCCTTCGGGATGAAGCAGAACGATCCGTCGGTGAAGACCGCCGAATTGAGCGCGGCGTAGTAGTTGTCGCCGCTCGGAACGACGGTGCCGAGGTATTTGCGCACCAGTTCGGGATGGCTTTGCACCGCTTCGGAGATCGGTCCGAAGATGATGCCGACCTCGGCGAGCTTTTGCTTGTAGGTGGTGGCGACCGAGACGCTGTCGAAGATCACATCGACGGCAACGCCGGCCAGCGCCGCGCGCTCATGCATCGGCACGCCGAGCTTCTCGAAGGTGCGCAGCAACTCCGGGTCGACCTCGTCCATGCTCTTGAGCTTGGCCCGGGACTTGGGCGCCGAGTAGTAGCTGATGTTCTGATAGTCAATCTTCGGGTGCTTGACGTTGGCCCATTCGGGCTCGGCCATCGTCAGCCAGTTGCGAAACGCCTTCAGCCGGAACTCGAGCAGCCACTCGGGCTCGTTCTTCTTCGCCGAGATCAGCCGGATCGTGTCCTCGCTCAGTCCCTTGGCCGCGACTTCTGATTCGATATCGGTGACGAAGCCGTGCTTGTACGGCTGGTTGACGAGGTTTTGCAGCAAAGCGCTCATGCGTGTATCCCTTTTTCGGTGCCCGTCTTCAGGTTGAAGCTCTCGCCGCAGCCGCAGGTGCTGTCGACGTTCGGGTTCTCGAATTTGAAGGTCTGCTTCAGCCCCTCGGTGACGAAGTCGAAGCGCGCTCCGTCGATGTAGCCCAGGCTTTTCGCATCGACGACCAGACGTGCGTCGTGGGCCTCGAAGACATGGTCGTCTTCGCGGACTTCGTCGGCGTAGTCGTAGTTGTACCCAAAGCCCGAGCAGCCCACCGGCTTCACGCCGACACGCAAGCCCAGGCCCTTGCCGCGCTTGGAAATCTGCGCCCGGATCTGCTTTGCGGCGGCTTCGGTCACGGTGATGGTCATCGTTGGCTCCTCATGGATCGGGCGGCGATAATAGGCGCCGCCGCGAGTCACCGCACGCTCCGGCACCCGAACGCGACGCTAAGGTTTATTGGAAATATATCTTATAGACCTGCCGGAAATTGTCAATGCCCGGACCGTCGGATGGGGACTTCGACAATGGGCCGGCCGTCCGCGCAGCGGGGCGACTGCCACGGCGGCCCGCGGGCGCTCAGCGCCGGATGAAATCGATCGCGATCGCGCCCGGGTCTCGCTGGCGGTATTCGATCGTCACCGCGTCGCCATAACGGGCGCCGATCTGACTCAGGAGCGGCAGCGGATCGTGGTCGTTGACGAAGCGCATCGTTTCGCCAGGGTTCAGCGCATCGAGCGCGCCGAAGATTGCCGCATGCCGGAAACGCTTGGCGACACCGCGCGCGTCGAACGGGTAGATCGCATCGGCGGAGAGGTGGAGGTGAGCCTGTGCCATGGTCTGTCTTTCAAGGTGAAGGAGCGGGTTGTGGCTGCGCGCGGTTGAGCGTCGCGGCCAGCGGGACGAGGTCGAGCGCGCGCTCGGCCAGCGGGAACAGCTGACGTTCCTCGAAGCGCACGTGAACCTGCATCGCCTGGCCCCAGGCGGCGAGCGCCTTCAGGTCGCCTGCGCGCAGACATTCGATCAGGCGCCGCAGCTCCGTGTGCTGCGCCAGCGCTTCGCTTGCCTCGGCGCCGCAGCCGGCGGCCGTCAAGGCCGGCAGCAGCACCTCTTCCTCGAGCGCGAAGTGCGGCTCGAACTGCGCGGCCCAGCGTGCCAGCAGATGCTCGCGCAGCGCCTCGGCCGCCGCGCCGTGCGGCTCGGCACTGCCCGCGCGGCGCCCCAGCAACAGGGCCTCGTGATGCTCGCGCGACAGGCCAAGCAGGGCTGGGGAGCGTTGCATGCGTCGGATGAAGGTTCGGCAGGCTTTTCAGTACAGGACGCGGCAGCGAATCGTCGCCTGCACCTCGCACAGCTGGTCGAGGGCCTCGTTGCCGACGCCGTTGTCGACGTCGATCACGACGTAGCCGACTTCCTCGTTGGTGCTCAGGTACTGGGCGGCGATGTTGAGCCCGGCGGCCGAGAGCCGCTCGTTGACGTTGGCGAGCACGCCCGGCACGTTGCGGTGGATGTGCAGCAAGCGCGTGCGCCCGGTGTATTCGGGCAATGCCACCTCGGGGAAATTGACCGCCGACGTGGTCGAGCCGTTGTTGCTGTAACGGATCAGCTTGGCGGCGACTTCCTTGCCGATGTTGACTTGCGCCTCCGAGGTGGAGCCGCCGATGTGCGGCGTGAGGATCACGTTGTCGAAGCGCGTCAGCGCCGAGACGAAGGCCGAGTCGTTGCCCTGCGGCTCGTGCGGAAAGACATCGATCGCCGCGCCGAGCAGGTGCCGGCTCTCGAGCGCGGCGGCCAGCGCATCGATATCGACGACGCTGCCGCGCGAGGCGTTGATCAGGTAGCTGCCGGGCTTCATCTGCGCCAGCTGTGCCGCGCCGATCATGTTGATGGTCTGCGGCGTCTCGGGCACGTGCAGGCTGACGACATCGGAGAGCTGCAGCAGCTCGTCGAGGCTGGCCGCTTCGTGTGCGTTGCCGAGTGGCAGCTTGGCCTCGATGTCGCGGAACAGCACGCTCATGCCGAGCTGCTCGGCCAGCACGCCGATCTGCGTGCCGATGTGGCCGTAGCCGATGATGCCCAGCGTCTTGCCGCGCACTTCGTAGGAGTGAGCCGCGCTCTTGACCCAGCCGCCGCGGTGCAGGATGGCATTCTTTTCGGGAATGCCGCGCATCAGCATGATGATCTGCGCCAGCACCAGTTCGGCCACGCTGCGCGTGTTGGAGAACGGCGCATTGAAGACCGGCACGCCCTGGCGCATCGCCGCCTTCAGGTCGACCTGGTTGGTGCCGATGCAAAAGCACCCGACCGCCACCAGTTGGCGCGCATGCTGCAACACGTCTTCTGTGAGCCGGGTGCGCGAGCGGATGCCGATCAGGTGTGCATCGGAGATCGCCTCGAGCAATTCCGGGCCGGCGAGCGACTTCGGGTGCGTCTCGATGCGCGTGTAGCCGTCGCGACGCAAGGCCTCGATCGCCGAGGCATGGACGCCCTCGAGCAGCAGTACCTTCAGATCGCTCTTCGGGGCGTGGGATTGGGTTGATTTCATGCGGGAAGATTGTTCGGAAGCGGGATGGATATTCAGCTCGGCGTGAGCATCCTCGGCTTGCCGAACGTCACGGGCTGGATGCCGCCGGCGATACCGGCCGGTGGCAGCAGATCGGCGAGACTGTAGCGGTCGAGGTACTGCATGAAGCTTTGCAGCGCGCCACGCACGATGCCGGTGAGCTGGCAGTGACCGGTCAGGGTGCAGTCGGTATCGGTTGCAAGGCAATCGACCAGGAAGAAATCAGGCTCGATGCTGCGCACGACGGCGCCCAGGTTGATGTCGGCAGGGGGTGCCGCCAAGCGCATGCCGCCGCCCTTGCCGCGCACCGTCTCGAGCCAGCCTGCCAGGCCGAGCTGGTGCGTGATCTTCATCAGGTGCGCTTCCGAGATCGAATAGGCGCCTGCCACTTCGGAGATCGTGCAGAGCCGGTCGGGATGCTGCGCCACGTACATCAGCAGCCGCATCGCATAGTCGGTCATCGTCGTCAGGCGCATTGCGGTCTCCGCTCGGTACTGTGTGATCTCAAGCGCGCGGCCGGATCAGCCACGGCGCGAAGCGCCAGAGGTAGAGCGCGAAGGCCGTGATCCATGCGGCGGCCGAAAGCTGCCACGCGAGCAAGGTGAAAGCGCTCGGATAGATCGCGATCAGGCGCAGCGCGACGGCGACGAGCACCAGCACGTAGCTCGCCACCATGCTGCGGTCGGTGGCGAGCGGCCGGCCGAGGTGGCCGAGCGCGGTGCGCGTCACCATGCCGATGATCAGCACGCCAAAGCCCGCCATCGCGATGACGTGCACCGGCAAGGCGGGCGGCAGGCCGGCACCGGCGGCATTGCAGGCGGTGATCAGGAGACCCACGCCAAGCCCGGCGTAGCCGAGATAGAGAATCCACAGCAGCGGGTTGTGGCGCACCGCCAGCGGCTTCCAGACCACGATCTGGAACAGCGAGATCAGCCCGGCCAGACCGAGCGCGATGGCGGTCGGCCAAGGCCAGCCGGCAAGGAGGAAAACCACGGCGGCCGCGCCGGCGGCGAGTTGCACCTGGCCGCTGCGCGTTTGCATCGGCAATTGCAAGCCGCTGACCGCGCGCATGGCGAAGAACGGAATCACTCGGCGCGCGATCAGCAGCGCAATCAGCGCCATCACCAGCAACCCGGCGTTGAAGCGCTGCATCAGCAAGGCATGATCGCCGCCGCGGGCGGCGAGCAGATAGAGCACATCGGCCGCGGCCAGCCCCACGAGCAGCCACGGCACTGCGTAGTTGCGCGCGTTGCGCGAGCGGTAGACGGCGTTCATCATCGCACCGGCGGCGAGCAGGAAGAAGGCGAGTTCGGCTGCCATCGCAATCCAGAATCCCGGCTCTCCGCCGAACAGGAAGCCGAGCCGCGCCACCAGCCACAGCAGTGCGGCCGCGGCGAGCGCGCCACCCTTGAGAGGATTGATGCCGGTCCAGTTGGCGCCGGCCGTCATCAGGAAGCCGACCGCGATCGTCGCAATGAAGGCCCACAGCATCTCGTGTGCGTGCCAGGCGACGCCCGCCAGCGGGCCTTGGAGCCATTGCGGCGCGTAAATCCAGATGCCGATGGCGACCAACGCCCACGTGGTGCCGGCGAGATAGAGCGGTCGGAACGCCAGGCCGAGGAAGGCCTGCAGGTTCGGCGCGGGTCGCGCGGCAGCCTTGTCGAGGGGGGCGGTGTGTTCCATGCTCAGCCTTCGCTGACGACGTGCTCGCGCCGGTGCGCCAACCTGGCCGCCATCTGGTCGGGTGCGTGCTGCAGCTGGTAGCCGTACCAGAGGCTTTGCGCGATGCGTTGCGAGAGCTGCACCGCGCGCTCGGCCATCGCCTGGTTTTCCAGCTCGCTGGCCGCATCGAAGAAGAGGTCGAGCCAGTGCTCGAACATCGGGTGCGTGAGCCCCGGAAGCGCGCAGTGCACCGGCATCGGCATGCCGCGGTAGCTCTTCGAGCCGCGCAGTGCGGTCGACCAGAAATCGACCATCTTCGGCAGGTGCTGGTTCCAGTCGCCGACGTGGCGCTCGAACACCGGGCCGAGGATCGCGTCGTCACGCACCTTGGCATAGAAGGTGTGGACCAGTCGGGTGACGTCGTCCTCGGTGCACAAATGGGGCATGGGCATGCTGTCAGCTCATAAGCTATATCTCTCGCATATCTTATAGAACGGCCTGCGGAGCTGTCAACCGACAGGGCGCGGTCGGGGCGCGGGTCGCCGCCGTAACGCTTATGCCCGACTGAGGCTCAGCTCGCGCTCGCCTGCAGCTCGCGCGACGCCGGTGAGGCTTGCTCGGGGCCTGAATCCGTCAGCTGCGCAATGGAAGGAGTTGTCAGCTTCGAGCTGTCTCGCCGGCCAACTCGTCGATCTGCGTACTGAGTTCGAGCCAGCGGCCTTCCAGTTGCTCTATTTCTTCCGCAATGACCTTCAACCGACGCCCGCCCTCCGCGACGGCGCTCGGGGCAACCTCCGCTGCGAACGAGGCCTCGAGCGCATCGCGCTCGGCGAACAGCACGCCGAGGCGGTTGTCGACCTGATTCAATTCGCGGCGCAGCGGCCGGGTGAGGTCGGCTTGCTGGCGGCGCCCGGTGGCGGCAGCCTTGCGGGCGTCGTGCCCCGCTACGGTGGCCGGTGCGCCAGCTCGGCCCGGCCCTGTCGGGCTCGCGCTCTTGCCGTTGCGCGCAGGCGGGTCGGTGGCGGCGCGCTTGTTGCGATGCGCCAGCGCTCCGAGCTTGGCGCGCTTGTCGCTGCCCGACGCCTCTCGCGCCGCGGCCCGCGAGCGCTCCAGCAGCCAGCGCTGATAGTCGTCCAGGTCGCCGTCGAAGGGCTTCAAGGCGCCATCGGCGACCAGCCAGAACTCGTCGCAGACCTCGCGCAGCAGCGCGCGGTCGTGGCTCACCAGCATCACGGTGCCTTCGAACTCGTTGAGCGCCATGGAAAGCGCCTCGCGGGTCGTGAGGTCGAGGTGGTTGGTCGGCTCATCGAGCAGCAGCAGATTGGGGCGCTGCCAGACCAGCATCGCCAGCACCAGCCGCGCCTTTTCGCCGCCCGAGAGCGTGCCCACCGCCTGCCCCACCATCTCGCCGGTGAAGCGAAACGAGCCGAGGCCGAGAGCACCGGCAGTTCGCCGGCAACGGTCTTGACGAAGGTCGACTTGCCCTGGCCGTTGGCGCCCAGGATGCCGATGCGCTGGCCGGCCAGCACCGAGCGGTCGATGCCGCTGACGATGGCGCGGGCGGCTGACGCGGCGACCCGCGCCGCGACTCCGGCGCCCTGGGGGGGCGTGTCGCCGTAGCCGGCGCCCGGCAGCACCCTATATCCGCAATCGACATCGGCAAATGCGAGCATCGGGTTCGGCAGGCTCAGCGGTTCGCGGAACCGGAACTGGAAATCTGCGCTGGTCAGCACCGGTGCCAGCCGTTCCATGCGGGCGAGTGCCTTGACGCGGCTTTGCGCCTGACGGGCCTTCGTCGCCTTGGCCTTGAAGCGGTCGATGAAACGCTGCAGGTGCTCGATGCGCTCCTGCTGGCGCTCGTAGCCGGCTTGCTGCTGCGCCATGCGTTCGGCGCGCATCTCCTCGAACGCGGTGTAATTGCCGCTGTAGCGCGTGAGCCGGGTGTCGTCCAGGTGCAGGATGACGCGCGTTGTCGCGTCGAGGAATTCGCGGTCGTGGCTGATGACGATCAGCATGCCGTCGAAGCGCTGTAGCCAGTTCTCGAGCCAGACCAGCGCGTCGAGGTCGAGGTGGTTGGTGGGCTCGTCGAGCAGCATCAGGTCGGCGGGGCACATCAAGGCGCGCGCGAGCTGCAGTCGCATGCGCCAGCCGCCCGAGAAGCTCGCGACCGGTGCGTCGAGTTCGCCGCTCTTGAAGCCGAGACCAAGCAGCATCGCGTGGGCGCGCGGCCGCGCATCGAAGCCGCCGGCGTCGCTGATCGCCTGGTGCGCCTCGGCCATCGCGTGGCCGTCGTCGGCAGCCTCGGCCTGAGCGAGCTGGCCGAGCGCTTCCTGCAGCCTGGTGTCGCCCTGCAGCACGAAGTCGGTCGCGGGCTCGTCGGTCTCGGGCATCTCCTGCGCCACTTCGGCCAGGCGCCAGCGCGGCGGCATTGAAACCTCGCCGGCGTCGGACTGCAGCCGTCCGGCCAGCAGCGAAAACAGCGACGACTTGCCGGCGCCGTTGCGGCCGACGAGGCCCGCCTTTTCGCCCGGTTGCAGCGTGACGCTGACGTGATCGAGCACGAGCTTGACGCCGCGACGCAGCGAGACTTGATTCAGGGCGAGCATGGGGAGCTGGGTTCGGTGGCTGGCGGCCGGGTTGGGTTTTGTCGCCGCGCAATGCAATGCCGCGGAGCACGGGTCGAACATCGGTCGAGTGCACACTGGCGATGGAGCAGCACGCGCCGTGGCGATTGGACGGCCCACGCTGCCAGCACTGCAGCCCACTCGCGCGGTCAGCACGGCGAGCGCCGCAGCACCGCCAGCCGGCCCCGGCTGGCAGCGCTACCCGGCCCGGTATCGACTCAGTGCGTCGCGCGTCAGCAGCAGTACCGAATTATCGCCTGCGCTCGTTTCGAGCCACGCCGCCTCGAGGCGCGGGAAGGCGCGTTCGAAGTGGCCGCGTTCGTGGCCGATCTCGAGCACCAGCACACCTCGCGGCGTCAGGTGCGTTGCCGACTCGGCGACGATGCGCCGCACCAGGTCCATGCCGTCGACGCCGCCAGCCAGTGCCAGCGCCGGCTCCGCGCGGTATTCGGGCGGCAGCTGCGCCATGCTGCGCGCGTTCACATAGGGCGGATTGCAGACGATCAGGTCGTAGCACCCGGGCAGCTTCGTGTAGAGGTCCGATTCGATCGGGGTGATGCGACTGCTCAACCCATGCCGCTCGATGTTGATCCGCGCGACCTCGAGCGCTGCGACGTCGATGTCCGCCGCATCGACGACGACCTCGGGATACGCCATCGCCGCAATCACCGCCAGGCTGCCGTTGCCCGTGCACAAATCGAGCACGGCGTGCGTCTCGTCGGAGAGCCACGCATCGAGGGTGCCGGATTGTTCGCCATCGACCAGCAGTTCGGCGATATAGGAGCGCGGCACGATGCTGCGCTGGTCGACGTAGAACGGAACATTCTGCAGCCACGCCTCGCGCGTGAGATAGGCCGCCGGCAGGCGCCTCTCGATGCGCTGGTCGACGAGGGCCGTCGCGCGGGAGATTTCATCGCCGCTCAGGTCGCGCTCGGCCCGGTCGTCGATCGCCTCGAACGGCACGCCGAGCGCAAACGCCACGAGCCACGCGGCCTCGTCGAACGCGTTACCGGTACCGTGGCCGAACACGACGCCCGCCTCGCGCAGGCGTTCCGCTTGCGATTGGATCATTTCGATCAGGGTCATCGAACGCACCCGTATCCGGTGTGCTCGGTGCGCTGCGCCTGTTGCTCGGATGCCGATGGCTCGATCTGCATAACGCTTGCCTGACTTTCTCGTGGCGTCACGACTTGGGTAAACACCCCTTGCCGAAAACTGAACGCTTCCATCATGATCCGCGCCCATCGACTCATCCCTTCAGTATGCAACGGTTGAGTGATGTGAACGGACCCAGCGCGTCTTGCTGCGCGTATCGCCGCGTCAGTGACGTCCAGTCGGCATTTTTGAGGAGGGTGTCATGCAAGTGAAAATGGGTTGGAAAGCGTGTGTGAACAGTGCCATCGCCGTGCTGGCCGGGCTCGCGTGCCTGCCGGCGCTGGCCGACATCACGCTCAAGGCCTCGCATCAGTTTCCCGGCGGAAAGGGCGACGTGCGAGATGAGATGGTGCAGATCATCGCGCGCGAGGTGAATGCGGCCAAGGTGGGGCTGGAGATCAAGGTCTATCCGGGTGCCAGCCTGGTCAAGGCGGCCGAGCAATGGAAGGCCATGCAGACGGGCCAGATCGACATGGCCGCGTTTCCGCTGGACTATGCCTCGGGCTTTCACCCTCAGTTCGGTGCCACGCTGATGCCGGGGCTCGTCAAGAACCATGCTCACGCGTTGCGGTTGAACAAATCGCCCTTCATGGACGACATCCGCAAGGTGGTCGAGCAGGGCGGTGCCCGTGTGTTGGCCGATGCCTGGTTGGCCGGCGCCTTCGGCGCCAAGGACAAATGCATACGCAGCCCGCAGGACGTTCAAGCCATGAAGGTCCGCTCGGCCGGTGCCACCTTCGCAAGCATGTGGGCCGGTGCCGGCGCTTCCATCGCCTCGATTTCCTCCAACGAGGTCTACAACGCGCTGCAGCAGGGCGTCGTCACCGGCACCGACACCTCCACGGGCTCGATGGTGTCGTTTCGGCTCTACGAGCAGCTCCAGTGCGTGACGGCTCCCGGCGATCATGCGCTGTGGTTCATGTACGAACCGGTGCTGATCTCCAAGCGCAGCTGGGACAAGCTCGACGACAAGCAGAAGGCAGCGCTCACGGCCGCCTCGGCCAAGGCCGAGGCGTACTTCAGTGCCGAATCAGCCAAGCTCGACGAGAAGATGAACGACGCGTTCAAGAAGGCCAACAAGGAGGTGATCACGCTGACCGCAGCCGAATTCGACGCGTGGCGCGCGGTCGCTCAGAAGACGTCGTACAAGGAATTTTCCGATAAGGTGCCCGGCGGCAAGGAACTGATCGAGAAGGCGCTGAGTGTCGAGTAGCGATCCAGGCACACCGGCGGATGCGATCGCGCGGCTGCCGGTCTGGGCGGCGACCGTGAACGCGGTCTCTCGCGCCTTCGGCGTCCTCGCAACCGGCTTGATCGTGCTTTCGATCGGTGTCGTTTGTCAGATGGTCTTCGTGCGCGCGGTGCTGGGGCGCTCGGCCGTCTGGCAGACTGAGTTCGCGATCTTCGCGATCGTTGCTGCCACGTTCCTCGGCGCGCCCTACATCCTGCTCACGCGCGGCCACGTCGCCGTCGACGTGGTGCCGCTCCTGCTCGGCAAGGCAGCCAACCGCTGGCTCTTCATCATCGGCCACGCGGTGGCGCTGCTTTTTTGCCTGCTGTTCCTGTGGGCATCGATTCCCTGGTGGTACGAGACCTTTGCCGCCGGCCAGACGACATCTTCGATGTGGCGCGCACGCTTGTGGATACCGTACCTGTCGGTGCCGGTGGGCTTGAGTCTGCTGTGCCTGCAGATGATCAGCGAGATCACGCTCGTCTTTCTGCGCCGGAATCGGCCGTTCGATTCGCATGCGGAGGGTCGATCGCAGGCCGGGAGCACGGCGTGAGTCCGCTCTTGATCGGCCTGCTCATCTTCGTCGTCACGACGCTGATGCTCGCAACCGGCATGCCCATCGCCTTTGCCCTGGGCGCGGTGGCACTCGGCTTCATGGTGCTGTTCGATGGCTGGGGCAGCGTGTTCTATGTTTCGGAAACGATCTTTGCCGGACTGAACGACTTCACGCTGGTCTCGCTGCCGATGTTCATCATCATGGGCGCGGCGGTTGCCGGGTCACGCGCCGGCGCCGACCTGTACGAGGCGCTCGCGCGGTGGCTGCATCGTGTGCCCGGCTCGCTGGTGGTATCCAATCTCGGCGCCTGCGCGCTCTTCTCGGCGTTGTCGGGCTCCTCGCCGGCAACCTGCGCTGCCATCGGCAAGATGGGCATCCCGGAGATGCGCAAGCGCGGCTACGACGCCGACCTCGCCACCGGTGCCATTGCCGCCGGCGGCACGCTCGGGATCCTGATTCCGCCGAGCATCACGATGATCCTCTACGGCATCGCATCGGAGACCTCGATCGGCCGCCTCTTCATCGCGGGCATCCTGCCGGGGCTGATGCTGGTGGGCCTGTTCATGGCCTGGGCGATATTCCTGAGCTGGAAGCGCGGCATACGCCTCGTCGACCACGGCCGCATCTATTCGCTGCGCGAGAAGCTCGAACTGCTGCCGCGCATCGTCCCCTTCGTCGTGGTCATCGTCGGCGTCGTGTACGCGCTCTATGGCGGCATCGCCACGCCGTCGGAGGCGGCGGCCGTGGGCGCCATGCTGTGCCTGGCGATGGTGGTGGTGATCTACCGCATCTGGCGTCCCGCGGACTGCTGATGATCATCGGCACCTCGATCCTCTTCGGCTACATGATGAGTTCGCTGCAGGTGACGCAGTCGGTGGCCGAATCGATCGCGGCCATGCAGGTCAACCGCTGGTTCGTGATGGCGGCGATCAACCTGCTGCTGCTGGTCGCTGGCTGCTTTCTCCCTCCGGCAGCCATCATCCTGATGACCACGCCGATCCTGATGCCGGTGATCACGGCCGCCGGTTTCGATCCCATCTGGTTCGGCGTGATCCTGACCATCAACATGGAACTCGGCCTGATCACCCCGCCGGTCGGGCTGAACCTGTTCGTCATCAACGGCATCACGCCGGATGTGAGCCTGCCCACGATCCTGCGCGGGGCCTTCCCCTTCATGCTCTGCATGGTGCTGGCGATCGTCATCCTCTGTGTGTTCCCGGAGATCGCGACCTGGCTGCCGCAGAAACTGATGGGCTGAGGCCCTTGCCGCGAGCCGGCGGCGCGGTGGCCAACACCGTTCAGCAAATTCCTATTCACTCCGTTGGCCACCGCGCCGCCAGCTCGCGGAGACCCTCGCCGGCCGCTCAGAGCAGCCGCTCGAGCACCCCGCGGTAGACGTCCTTCAAGGTCTCGATGCTCGCCAGGTCGACGCATTCGTCGATCTTGTGGATCGACGCGTTGACGGGGCCGAACTCGACCACCTCGCGGCAGATTCTCGCGATGAAGCGGCCGTCCGAAGTGCCGCCGCTGGTCGAGAGTTGCGCGGTCACACCGGTGTGCGCGGCGATCGCCTCGGCGAGCGCCTCGCTCAGGACGCCGGCGGCCGTCAGGAACGGCTCGCCGCCGAGCGTCCAGACGATCTCGTAGTCGAGGCCGTGGCGCCGCAACACGTCTTCGAGCCGTGCCTGCAAGGCCGCCGGGGTCGATTCGCTGCTGTAGCGGAAGTTGAAATCGACGACCAGTTCGCCAGGAATGACGTTGGTCGCGCCCGTGCCGGCGTGGATGTTCGACATCTGCCAGCTGGTCGGCGGGAAGTACGCGTTGCCGCGGTCCCATTCGATGGTGACGAGCTCGGCCAGTGCCGGCGCCGCCCGGTGCAAAGGGTTTTCTGCCAGATGCGGATAGGCAATGTGGCCCTGCACGCCGCGCACGGTGAGCCTTCCCGAGAGGCTGCCGCGGCGTCCGTTCTTGATCGTGTCGCCGAGACGTTCGACGCAGGTCGGCTCGCCGACGATGCAGTAGTCGAGCCGGATGCCTTCGGCTTCGAGCCAGCGGCAGACGGCGACGCTGCCGTCGACGGCAGGGCCTTCTTCGTCGCTGGTCAACAGGAAGGCGATGGCACCGACGTGGTCGGGTCGCGCCGCAACGAATTCCTCGACGGCGACGACCATTGCCGCGATCGAAGTCTTCATGTCGGCGGCGCCGCGGCCGTAAAGCCGGCCGTCGCGCAGCGTCGGCACGAACGGCTCGCTTCGCCATTGCGCCGAGGGTCCACTCGGCACGACATCGGTGTGGCCGGCAAAGATCAAAAGCTTCCCGGCCGCGTCGGTGCCCCGGCGCAAGGCCCAGAGGTTCGAGACCGGCGCCTCGGCCGGTCCGGAGGGTAGCGGCGTGCACTCGAAGCCGAGCGGCGTGAGGCGTGCGGCGATCAGCTCCTGGCAGCCGGCGTCGACGGGCGTCACCGAACGGCGCGCGATCAGCGCCTCGGCCAGTACCAGGGTGCGTGAGGCCATCGGCAGCGTCAGAAGTGCAGCGCCTCGGGCATCAGCGCGGCGACAGCATCTTCACGCACATCGATCGTGATCTCGGTGAAGTTGGGCTGGTCGTCGGACTCTTCCTTCTTCGGCAGGATACGCGTGCCGGGCCTGGTGTCGTTTTGCAGCCGCCACATCAGGTTGGTGGGCGAATCGGCGAAGGCGAGGCCCTCGTCGCGGGTAATGGTGCCGGCGCCAATCATCTGCGCCAGGTCCTGTTCGAAGGTCTGCGAGCCTTCGGCGAGCGACTTCTCCATCGCCTCCTTGACGCCGCTGAAGTCGCCTTTCTCGATCAGTTCGGAGACGAGCTTGGTGTTGAGCATCACCTCGACCGCCGGCCGCCGGCCGCCGGCAATGCTGCGCACCAGCCGTTGCGAGACGATTGAGCGCAAGCCCGCGCCGAGGTCGGCGAGCAGCGCCGGGCGCGCCTCGGGCGTGTAGAACGACAGGATTCGGCCCAAGGCGTGGTAGCTGTTGTTTGCGTGCAAGGTGGAGAGCACGAGGTGACCCGAGAGCGCATAGGAGATCGCCGCGGTCATCGTCTCGCGGTCGCGGATCTCGCCGATCATGATGCAGTCGGGCGCCTGGCGCAGCGCATTCTTCAGCCCGGTCATCAGGTTTTGCGTGTCGCGGCCGACCTCGCGCTGGTTGATCACCGACTTCTTGTTGTTGAAGAGGAATTCGATCGGATCCTCGATCGTCAGGATGTGGCCGGCCATCTGCTGGTTGCGCTGCTCGAGCATTGCCGCCAAGGTCGTGCTCTTGCCGGCGCCGGTGGCGCCCACCATCAGGATCAACCCGCGCTTCTCCATCACCAGGGTGTTGAGCACCGAGGGCACGTTGAGGCTCTCGAGCGTCGGGATCTCGAACGGGATGCAACGAAACACCGCGGCGATCGTGCCGCGCTGTCGAAAGCCCGAGAGCCGGAAGCTCCCGACGCCGGTGAGGGCCACCCCGATGTTGAGCTCGCCGGTGTCGTCCAATTCCTCGAGCTGGCTCGGCGTCAGCAGTTCGGCCAGCAGCTGGCGCGGCTGCGCATGCGTCAGCGGCTGGTCGCTCAACTGCAGCAGCTGGCCGTTGATCTTGATCAGGATCGGCGAGCTGGCCGACAGGTAGACGTCCGACGCACCCTTCTCGGACATCAGCCGCAGCACGCGTTCCATGTTGCCTGGCGTCATGGGTCTCTCCGCTCTGGGGGAGCTCGATTGTGCAGTGGACCCGCGCCCTGCGGCCGCTCGAGCGGGCCCGAATCAGTGAACGAATGCCGTACCGAAGGCAAACGCCGGGCCGCTTTTGGCGTTTCCTGGACCGCCCCGGGACGTACCCGGCTTGCCCCGAGCCTCGTTCCGTTCAGGCGCGCAGCAGCTCGTTGATGCTGGTCGTCGCGCGGGTCTTGGCGTCGACGCGCTTGACGATGACTGCGCAATAGAGGCTGTACTTGCCGCCCGGCTTGGGCATGCTGCCGCTGACGACCACCGATCCGGCCGGCACGCGGCCGTAGCTCACCTCGTCCTTCTCGCGGTCGTAGATCGGCGTGCTCTGCCCGATGTAGACGCCCATCGACAGGACGCAGTTCTCCTCGACGATGACGCCCTCGACGATCTCCGAGCGCGCGCCGATGAAGCAGTTGTCCTCGATGATGGTGGGTGCGGCCTGCACCGGCTCGAGCACGCCGCCGATGCCGACGCCGCCCGAGAGGTGCACGTTCTTGCCGATCTGCGCGCAGGATCCCACGGTGGCCCAGGTGTCGACCATCGTGCCCTCGTCGATGTAGGCGCCGATATTGACGTAGCTGGGCATCAGCACGACGTTCCGCGCCAGAAAGCTGCCGCGCCGCGCCACCGCCGGCGGCACGATGCGCACGCCGCTCGCGCGCATCTGCTCGTCGTCGAGATGCGAGAACTTGGTCGGCACCTTGTCGAAGAAGGCCAGTTCACCGGCGTGAATCGCCTGGTTTTCGCTGAGCCGGAAGTTCAGGAGCACCGCCTTCTTGATCCACTGGTTGACGCGCCAGCGGCCCACATCCTCGCGCTCGGCGACGCGCAGACGCCCGGTATTGAGTTCGCCGATCACCGTGTCGACCGCGCTGCGGATCTCCGGCGCGTTCTGCGGCGTCAGCCGGTCGCGGCCGTCCCAGGCGATGTCGATCGTGTTCTGCAATTCGTGGCTCATTGGGTAGTCTCCATGCTTCGCACTGCCGGAGGCCCCTTCGGAACGGCCGCGCGAGGGCTCACGGCGACGACCTCGCGCGGGAAGAGGGCGATCGGGCGTGCGTGACGATGCGCTGCGCGGCCTCCATGCATTCATCCAGCCCGGCGACGAGCGCCAGGCGGATGCGGCCGGCGCCGGGATTCGTGCCGTGCGCGCTGCGTGCCAGGAGCGTTCCGGGCAGCACCGTCACATTGTATTGAGCCAGCAGTGCCTGCGCGAAGCCGATGTCGTCGCCGCCGGGCACCGCAGCCCAGAGATAGAAGCCCGCGTCGGGCAGCGTGACATCGAGCACCTCGGCCAGCAAGGGCGTGACGCGTTCGAACTTCGCACGATAGAGCGCGCGGTTTTCTTCAACGTGGACCTCGTCGCTCCATGCCGCGAGGCTCGCGCGCTGCACCGTCGGGCTCATGGCGCTGCCGTGGTAGGTGCGGTAGAGCAAAAAATTCTTCAGCAACTGCGCATTACCGGCGACGAAACCCGAGCGCATGCCGGGCACGTTGGAGCGCTTCGAGAGGCTCGAGACCACCACCAGCCGGCGCCAGTCAGTGCGGCCGAGCGCCTGTGCCGCCGCCAGCGCGCCGAGCGGCGGCGCGCCGGCGCCGTAGATCTCGGAATAGCATTCGTCGGAGACGATGACGAAGTCGTGGCGGTCGCTCAACTCGAACAGCCGCTGCCACTCCTCGAGCGGCAGCACCGCACCGGTCGGATTGCCGGGTGAGCAGACGTAGACGAGCTGCGTCCTGGCCCAGACGGCCGGATCGATGCTGGCCCAGGCGGCGGCGAAATTGCGCGCCGGGTCGCTGTTGGCAAACACCGTGGCAGCGCCGGCCAATAGCGCCGCGCCCTCGTAGATTTGATAGAAGGGGTTGGGGCAGACGACGGTGGCGTGCGGCCGCGTCGGGTCGATGAGCGTCTGCGCGAGGGCAAACAGCGCCTCGCGCGAACCGTTGACCGGCAGAACCTGCGTGGCCGGGTCGAGCGTCGTGCCGTAGCGCCGCGCGATCCACGCCGCGATGGCGGCGCGCAAGGGCGGCTCGCCGACGGTGGCCGGGTAGCTCGCCAGGCCATCGAGGTTGTCGACGAGTGCCTGCCGGATGAAGGCCGGCGTCGGATGACGCGGCTCGCCGATGCCGAGGTTGATCGGCTGGTAATCCGGGTTCGGCACGATGTCGCGCGTGAGCGTGCGCCAGCGATCGAACGGGTAGGGGTGCAGCCGCGAGAGCAGCGGATTCATCGGGCGATTATCGGGCGCCACAGCGCCGCTCCGGCCGGCGTTGCGCCAGCGCCGTAGCGCCGCCGCCGGTGTTGTCGCTCAGGCGATCGGCACGCCGATGCGCCCGCTCGACGGCAGATCGACCCTCGGCGGCGCTTGCCAGCCCTTCTTCCGATGCTCGACGACGACATTGGTATAGATGCCGCCGCGCACGAACCACTTCGCGGTGATGCGCAGGAAGCGCGGCCGGGTCGCGGCGACGATGTCGTCGGCCACGCTGTTGGTGACCTTCTCGTGGAATGCGCCCTCGCCACGATAGCTCCACATGTACATCTTCAGGCTCTTCAGTTCGATGCAGAGGCGATCGGCAATCATCTCGATCGTGAAGTGCGCGAAATCCGGCTGGCCGGTGAGCGGGCAGTGGCAGGTGAACTCGGGGATCTGGAACTCGATCAGGTAGTCGCGCTCCGGCGCGGGATTGTCGAAGACATCGAGCTGGCGGCTCGGCGCGCTCGGTGGCTCGGCTGGCGCGACGCGTTCGCCCACCTTCACGGGGCGCGGCGCGACGCGTGTCTTCCTCGACGCGCGCGCCGAGGCTTTTGCCGCAGCGGCGGAAACGGTATCGTTGGCCATCGACCGAAGTGTTCCAGGGGGTTTCGGAAAACCCGCGATGTTATCATCGCGACTCTCCAGAGGCTTCGGAACACCCGGAATTCCTCAGGCAGATCAAGCACTTAGCCGCATCGCCGACGCCCGTCCCCGCCCTCGCCCATGCGCCTGAACTCGATCAAGCTGTCCGGCTTCAAATCTTTCGTCGAACCCACCCACTTCCAGTTGCCGGGGCAGTTGGTCGGCGTGGTCGGGCCCAATGGCTGCGGCAAGTCCAACATCATGGACGCCGTGCGCTGGGTGCTCGGCGAGAGCAAGGCGAGCGAACTGCGCGGCGAGTCGATGCAGGACGTGATCTTCAACGGCTCGGAGCAGAGAAAGCCGGCGAGCCGTGCCAGCGTCGAGCTCGTCTTCAGCAATGACGAGGGTCGTGCCGGTGGGCAGTGGAACCGCTTCAGCGAAATTGCCGTGAAGCGCGTGTTGACCCGTGAGGGCAGCAGCACCTACTACATCAACGGCCAACCGGTGCGGCGCCGCGATGTGCAGGATGTATTTCTCGGCACGGGTCTGGGTCCGCGTGCCTACGCGATCATCGGTCAGGGCACGATCTCGCGCATCATCGAGAGCAAGCCCGAGGAACTGCGCCTCTTTCTCGAGGAGGCCGCGGGCGTGTCCAAATACAAGGAGCGGCGCCGAGAGACCGAGAGCCGGTTGAAGGACACGCGCGAGAACCTGACGCGCGTCGAGGACATCCTGCGCGAGCTCAATGCCAACCTCGAGCGGCTCGAAGTCCAGGCCGAGGTTGCCGGACGCTACCGCGGCCTGCAACAGCGCGCCGAGCTGAAGCAGCAGCAGCTCTGGTTCCTGAGGCACCGCGATGCCGCGCGCGACGAGGCCCGGGTGCAGCAGGCGATGCAGGAGGCGCAGACCGCGCTCGAATCGCGCACCGCCGAACTCCGCGCCGCCGAGGCCGCGCTCGAGACCATCCGCCAGACGCACTACGGCGCAAGCGATGAACTGCACGCGGCGCAGGGCGCGCTGGCCGCCGCGGCGCTCGAGGTGAGCCGCTTCGAGGAGCGCATCCGCTACGTGGCCGACGGGCGCCAGCGCGCGCTGCAGCGGCTGCACGAATTGGCGACGCAGACGGCGCAGTGGCAAGACCGCGAGCAGCAGGCGGCCGCCGAGCTCGAGCAGATCGCGCAACAGATCGAAGACGCGGAAGCGCAGTCCGCTGCGCTCGAGGAGGACGCCGCCGGGCACGCCGATCGCGTGCCGCAAGCGGAAGCCGCGCTGCGCGCGGCGCAGGCAGCCAGCCACGAGCAGCGCGGCGCGGTCAACGCGGTGCAACAGCAGATCCAGGTGCTTGCCGCCGAGAGTCGCAGCCGCGACGAGCAGCGCCGCCAGCTGCAGGCACGGCACGAGCGCTTGAGCGGCGAAGAACGCCAACTTGCGGCGCCCGACAGCGCCGAACTCGAGGCCTTGCAGACCCGCTTCGAGACCGCCGGCGAAGCGCAGGAACTCGCCGCTGCGCGCCTGGCCGAGCTGGGTGAAGCCGTGCCGGCGCTCGATGAAGCGCGCCGCGTGCAGCAGCAGCAAGTCAGTGCCGAGGGCGCCAAGCAGGCCGAGCTCAACGCGCGGCTCAACGCCTTGCGCGCCTTGCAGGAAAAGCTCCAGATCGAAGGGAAGCTGCGGCCCTGGCTGGCGCGCCACGGGCTCGAGAGCTTGCAGGGCCTGTGGACGCGGCTGCACGTCGAAAGCGGCTGGGAGGCGGCGCTCGAGGCAGCGCTGCGCGAGCGCCTGGGCGCCTTGCAGGTCGGCCGGCTCGAGACGGTGCACGCCTTTGCCGCTGATGCGCCGCCGGCGCGGCTGGCGTTCTATTCCGATGTCGCAGCACCGGCCGCCGTCGCCGCCACGCCGCATGCGTTGCCACGGCTGGCCGCGCTGCTGCGCTTGGAAGACGCGGGATTGCGCGCCCTGCTCGACGATTGGCTGGCCGGCGTCTACACGGCAGTCGACCTGGATGCGGCGCTCGCCGCACGCGGCAGCCTCGGGCACGGTGAAGTCGTGATGACGCGCGACGGTCATGCAGTGAGCCGCCATGCCGTGAGCTTTTATGCCCCCGATTCCGAGCAGGCCGGGTTGCTGGCTCGGGCCCAGGAAATCGAGAACCTGGAACGCCAGACGCGCGCGCAGGCGCTGCTTGCCGACGAATCGCGCAGCGGCCTGGTGCGCGCCGAGGCCGCTGGTTATGCCCATTCAACCGAGATTTCCGAAGTCGAGCTGCTGCGCCTGACGCAACTGGCCGAGCACACCGGGGCGCGGCGCGGTCAGCTCACCGAGGAGCTGGCGCAGATCAACGAGCAGCTCGACCAACTCGACGAACGTGCCGAGGCCGACCAGGCGCGGCTCGAGACGCTCGACGCCGATCTCGGAATCGCGCAGGAGCGCCACGCCGAACTCGAGGATGCGGTGATCGGCGCCGAGCGCGTGCTGGCCGAGGCGCGCGAGGCCTTGCGCGCTTACGAGCGGCGCACCCAGGAGGCGCAGTTCGGGGTGCGCGCGCTCGCCGCGCGGCGCGGCGAATTGCAGCGTGCCGGGGAAACCGCGGCGCAGCAGCTTGCGGTGAATGCCGAAAACGCGAAGCTGCTGGACGACGAACTGGCCCAGCTCACCGACGACAGCGCGCAAGACGGCCTGCAGGCGGCACTTGCGCTCAAGCTCGAGCGCGAAGCCGATCTCGGCGCGCGCCGCAGCCAGTACGACGACCTCGCGTTGCGCCTGCGCCGCGCCGACGAGGAGCGTATGTCGCACGAGCAAAGCCTGCAGCCGCTGCGCGAGCGCATCACGCGGCTGCAGCTCGAGCAGCAGGCCGCGCAGCTCGGCGGCGCGCAGTATCTCGAGCAGTTGCAAGCGGCCGGTGTCGATCTCGACGCGCTCGGCCGCGGCATCGAGGCCGAGGGCGTGCGGCTGGCCGGGCTGCAGGGCGAGATCGACCGCATCCAGCGCGAGGTCGGCGAGCTCGGCGCGGTCAACCTCGCGGCGCTCGACGAGCTGACGCATGCGCGCGAGCGCAAGGGCTTCCTCGATGCGCAGAACGCCGACCTGAACGAGGCGATGCAGACGCTCGAGGATGCGATCCGCAAGATCGATCTCGAGACGCGCGAGCTGCTCGGCCATACCTTCGAGCAGGTCAACGGTCATTTCGGTCGCATGTTCCCGCAGCTCTTCGGCGGCGGCAATGCCCGGCTGGTGATGACCGGCGACGAGATCCTCGACTCTGGCGTACAGGTGATGGCGCAGCCGCCGGGCAAGAAGAACAGCACGATCCACCTGCTGTCGGGCGGCGAGAAGGCGCTGACGGCGATCGCCCTGGTGTTTGCGATCTTCCAGCTCAACCCGGCGCCGTTCTGCCTGCTCGACGAGGTCGACGCGCCGCTCGACGATGCCAACACCGAGCGCTACTCCAGGCTCGTCAAGGAGATGGCGGGCAGCACGCAGTTCCTCTTCATCAGCCACAACAAGATCGCGATGGAGATGGCCGAGCAGCTGATCGGCGTGACGATGCAGGAGCAGGGCGTCTCGCGCATCGTCACCGTCGACATGCCGGCGGCGATCCCCGCCGATGGACGACCTGACGATCGCGCTGGTGGTGCTGGCCGCCGTCGTGCTGTGCGGGCTGATCGCGCATGGCATGTGGACGGCGCGCCGCGCGGGCCCGCGGCGCGCGGCCACCGCGCCGCTGCGCGACGAGCAGCGCGAACCGGTGCTCGGCGTGGAGCCGGAGGTGCCCGACGACGAAGCGGACGGTGGCCCGTCGACCTTGCCGGCGCGGCGCGCGCCACGGCGCCATGCGCCGCGCCTCGATCCGCTGATCGATGCCTGCGTGAGCCTGGGCCTCGAGGCGCCGATCAGCGGCGATCAGCTCATCGTGCATCTGCCGCCGACGCGGCGGGTCGGCAGCAAGAGCCTGCTGATCGAGGGCCTCAACGGTGCAAGCAGCGAATGGGAGGCGCCGGCGGCCGGCGAGCACTACCGCGAGTTACAGGCCGGCGTGCAGCTTGCCAACCGAACCGGCGCGCTCAACGAGATCGAATACTCCGAATTCGTGCAGACCGTGCAGGCCTTTGCCGACGCGATCTCGGCGCAGCCCGACTTCCCCGACATGCTCGACGTGACGGCACGTGCACGCGAAGTCGACGCCTTTGCCGGCGAGCACGACGCGCAGCTCGCCTTGCATCTGCGCGCGCGCGGCGCCGCCTGGAGCGTGGGCTTCATCGCCGAGCATGCGCGGCGCCAGGGATTCGTGGCCGGCGCGGTGCCGGGCCGGCTCGTCTTGCCGAGTGGCGACGATGGCGCGCCGCCCATCCTCACGCTCAGTTTCGATCCGCAGGCCGCGCTTGCCGACGACCCTGACCGTGCTGCACTTCGCGACGTGACGCTCAGCTTCGACGTGCCGCAGACCGAGCCGGTGGTGCAACCGTTCGCGGCCTGGCAAGGCGCGGCCGAGGCATTGGCCGCCAGCATGGGCGCGGCCATCGTCGACGACAGCGGCCGGCCGCTCGACTCTGAGTCGTTCGGCGTCATCGACGGCGAACTCGGCAAGCTCTACGCGGCGCTCGAGGCGCGCGACCTCGCCGCCGGATCGGCGGCGGCGCGGCGGCTTTTCAGCTGAGCGGCGCAGTCGCGCGCGTCCCGATGTCAGCTCCTCCTGCGCCGCCCGCCACCGCGGCGCGGGCCGCGCAGCTGCGCGAATGGCTGCGCCACCACGCCGAACGCTATTACGCGCTCGACGACCCCGAGATTCCCGACGCCGAATACGACCGGCTGTTCCAGGAGCTGCAGGCGATCGAGGCCGCGCATCCCGAGCTGCTGAGTGCCGATTCGCCGACGCAGCGCGTCGTCGGCCGCGTGCTGCCCGGCTTCGAGCCGGTTCGCCACACGGTGCCGATGCTGAGCATTCGCACCCTGACGCCCAAGGACGGCGGCAGCGTGGCGGACGTGGCCGAGGCTTTCGACGCCCGAGTGCGGCGTGAACTCGGCCTGGGCAACGACGACCCACCGCTCGAATACTGCGCGGAGCTCAAGTTCGACGGCCTGGCGATCAACCTGCGGTACGAGCAAGGCCTGCTGGTGCAGGCGGCGACGCGCGGCGATGGCGAGACCGGCGAGGACGTGACGCAAAACATCCGCACCGTGCGCGAGATTCCGCTCCGGCTGTGCAGTGCCACGCCGCCCGAACGGCTCGAGATCCGCGGCGAGGTCTACATGCGGCGCGACCGCTTCGATGCGCTCAACGAGCGCCAGCGCCGCCTCATTGCCGAAGGCGCGAGGCACGAGAAGACCTTCGTCAACCCGCGCAACGCCGCTGCCGGCGCCGTGCGGCAACTTGACTCGTCGGTCGCCGCGCGCCGGCCGCTCAATTTCTATGCCTATGGCCTGGGCGACGTGCAGGGCTGGGACGTGCCCGCGACGCAGAGCGCGCTGCTGGCGGCACTGGCGGGGCTGGGCCTGCCGGTGTCCGATGAACACGCAGTGGTGCAAGGCGCGGCCGGCCTCGCAGCGTTCTACGAGCGCATCGCCGCACGGCGCGCGAAGCTGCCGTTCGACATCGACGGCGTCGTCTACAAGGTCGATGCGCGCGTCGTGCAGGAGCGCCTCGGTTACGTCTCGCGCGAGCCGCGCTGGGCCGTTGCGCAGAAGTTTCCCGCGCAGGAAGAGATGACGGTGCTGCGCGACATCGAGGTGCAGGTCGGGCGCACCGGCAAGCTCACGCCGGTGGCCAGGCTTGAACCGGTCTTCGTCGGCGGCACGACGGTGACGAGCGCGACCTTGCACAACGAGGACGAGATTCGGCGCAAGGACGTGCGCATCGGCGACACCGTGATCGTGCGCCGTGCCGGCGACGTGATCCCCGAGGTCGCCGGCGTCGTGCTCGAGCGCCGCCCAGCCGATGCGACTCCGTACGACCTGCGGCAGCGGCTGGGCGGCCACTGCCCGGTCTGCGGCAGCGCGATCGTGCGCGAGCAGGGCGAGGTCGACTGGCGCTGCTCGGGCGGCCTTTATTGCACGGCGCAGCGCAAGCAGGCGATCCTGCACTATGCGCAGCGCCGCGCGCTCGACATCGAGGGCCTGGGCGAGCGGCTCGTCGACCAGCTGGTCGACACCGGCCTGGTGCGCAGCCTGCCCGATCTCTACCAGTTGACTGCGGCGCAACTCCTCGAACTCGACCGACTCGGCGACAAGAGCGCGACGAACCTGCTCGCCAATTTGCAGCAGAGCCGCCACACGACGCTGGCGCGCTTCCTCTACGGGCTGGGCATCCGCCACGTCGGCGAAAGCACCGCAAAGGAGCTGGCGCGGCATTTCGGCACGCTCGATGCAGTGATCGCAGCCGATCTCGACGCGCTCTTGCAGGTCGGCGACATCGGGCCGATCGTCGCCGAGAGCATCCGCACCTTCTTCGACCAGCCGCACAACCTCGAAGTGGTCGAGCAGTTGCGGCGCGCGGGCGTCGGCTGGCCCGAGCACGCCGGCGTCGAACGCGCCGCGCCCTTGCCCCTGGCCGGCAAGACCTTCGTGCTGACCGGCACCCTGCCGAACCTGACGCGCGAGGTCGCCAAGGAGCGGCTCGAGGCGGCCGGTGCCAAGGTCGCCGGTTCGGTCTCGAAGAAGACCGACTACGTCGTCGCCGGCGCCGAGGCTGGCAGCAAGCTCGACCGGGCGCGGGGGCTCGGCATCGCGGTGATCGACGAGGCGGCACTCGAGGCGCTGCTGGTCGGGAACTGACGGCGCTGCTGGCCGCGAGTGCCACGTCATCGACGGTCTCTAGATTGGCAACTTCCCCGTCCTGGATGCCGCCCACGTGGCCAGCGCAGGTGAAGCTCGCGTGACGCAGCCGCTCGAATTCGACTACGTCATGATCCGGCGTTCCTGACGCACCCCGACGACCTGCAGACGATGCTGCGCGCGTATCGCGCGTATCGCGCGTATCGCGCGTATCGCGCGACCGCGGCGCTGCTGCGCACGCGCGCGCTGGCACCGTATGCGGCAAGACTCCTGCACGCCGGGCCCGACGCCAACGACGATGCGGCAGTCGAGCGCCATGTGCGCGCCCGCGTCGACACCATCTACCACCCGGTGGGCACCTGCCGCATGGGCAGCGACGCCGCGGCCGTGCTCGACCCGCACCTGCGCGTGCGCGGCGTGCAGGGCTTGCGCGTCGTGGACGCGAGCGTGATGCCGAACTTGATCGGCGGCAACACCAATGCGCCGACCATCATGATCGCCGAGAAGGCGGCCGAGCTGCTGCGCCGGGCCGCCTGATACACCAGGGAGGCCCGCGATGACGGGCGGCTTCGATCCCGACGCGCTGCGCATCGGCCGCACCCCGCGCGGCAGTGAGGCTGCCGAACGCGGGCGAGGGCCGCCCGCGTCGGCTACAGTTTCCGGCTTTGTGCCGATGAGCCCGCCCGCACCGCATCTTCCCGATTCACGCTTTGCCGTCGTGCGCCTGGGCGTGACCTTGCTGCTGATGACGGTCGGCAGCGCCGGCATGTACGTCGTCTCGGTCGCACTGCCGGCGGTGCAGGCCGAGTTCGGCGTCGCGCGCGCTGCCGCGTCGCTGCCGTACACCGCGCTGATGGTCGGCTTCGGCCTTGGCGGCATCCTCATGGGGCGCCTCGCCGACCGTCACGGGGTGATGGTGCCGCTGCTGATCGGTGCCGTCGGTCTGGGGGCCGGCTATGCCGCGGCCGGCCTTTCGGGCAGCATCGGCGGCTTCGCGCTGGCGCACGGGCTCCTGATCGGGTTCTTCGGCAGCTCGGCGGTGTTCGCGCCCCTGGTGGCCGACACGTCGCTGTGGTTCGTGCGCCGGCGTGGCATCGCGGTGGCGATCTGCGCCAGTGGCAACTATTTCGCCGGCGCGATCTGGCCGCCGATCACGCAGTCCTTGATCGAGAGCCACGGCTGGCGGGCGACCTACATCGGCCTCGGCGCGCTCAGCCTGTTCGTGGTCGGGGGCCTTGCGCTGCTGATGCGCGCCCGCCCGCCGCTTGCCGCCGCATCGACCACGGGCACCGCGGCGGCGACGGCCTCGAGCCGACCGTTCGGCCTTTCGCCGACGTCGGCGCAGGCGCTCCTGTGCGTCGCCGGCACCGCCTGCTGCGTCGCGATGGCAATGCCGCAGGTGCACATCGTTGCCTACTGCGGCGACCTCGGCTTTGGTGCGGCGCGCGGCGCGCAGATGCTGGCCTTGATGCTCGGCTGCGGCATCGTCAGCCGCCTCGTCTCGGGGCTGATCTGCGACCGCATCGGCGGGCTGCGCACCTTGCTGCTCGGCAGCACCCTGCAGGGCCTGGCGCTGCTGCTGTTCCTGCCGTTCGACGGCCTCGTGTCGCTCTACGTGATCTCGGCCCTCTTCGGGCTGTTCCAGGGCGGCATCGTGCCGTCCTACGCGATCATCGTGCGCGAACACTTTGCGCCGGCCGAGGCGGGCCGCCGCGTCGGCACGGTGCTGATGTTCACCTTGCTCGGCATGGCGCTCGGCGGCTGGATGTCGGGCAAGGTGTTCGACCTGACCGGTTCCTACCACGCTGCCTTCATCAACGGCATCGGCTGGAACCTCCTGAACCTCACCATCGTGCTGTGGCTGCTGTACCGTGTGCGGCGTGGCGGGGGCACGCCCGGCGCGGCATCGGTTCAGGCGACGCCGGCGGCCGCCTGAACCGATCCCGGCGCGGCGGGTCGGACAGGAAGACCGACGAGGCCTGCCGAAAGACGCCGAAGCGCCGACCCTTGCTGACAGCACGAATTCGACCGCAAGACCCGGAGTGCAGCGCTGCCGCGCGCTGCCTACAGTGCCGTCATCGATCATTGAGACGGGAACTTCCATGAAGATCAGCCAAATCGAACTGCGTGCCGCCGCGACGGTCGCCGACCCGCGCTGGGCCGCGGTCGAGCGCCGCGACGCGACGGCGGACGGGCACTTTTTCTATTCGGTCAGGACGACCGGCGTCTACTGCCGGCCGAGTTGTGCTGCGCGGCGCGCGCGTCCCGAGAACGTGGCGTTCCACGACAGTGACGCCGCGGCCGAGCGTGCCGGCTTTCGTCCCTGCAGGCGTTGCCGCCCGGATCGGCCGCAGGTGCATGGCCACGCGGCGCTGGTGGCCGAACTGTGTCGCGTCATCGATGCGGCCGAACAGCCGCCGACGCTCGCCGAGCTCGCGCGTCGCGCCGGCCTCAGCGCCTGGCACCTGCAGCGCGTCTTCAAGCAGGCCACCGGCATCACGCCGCACGCCTATGCCGCTGCCACACGGGCGCGCCGGGTGCGCGCCGAACTGGCGCGCGGCGCGAGCATCACCGAGGCGATCTACGAGGCCGGTTACCAGTCGAACGGGCGCTTCTACGCCGAGTCCGGCCGCCTGCTCGGCATGACGCCGACGCGTTACCGCTCGGGCGGCGTGGCCACCGAGATCCGCTTCGCCGTGGGCGATTGCTCGCTCGGCGCGATCCTCGTTGCCGAGAGTGGGCGCGGCGTTTGCGCGATCCTGCTCGGCGACGACGCCGATGCCTTGTTGCGCGAGCTGCAGGACCGCTTTCCGCGGGCGGAGCTCGTGGGTGCCGATGCGGCGTTCGAGCAGCGCGTCGCCCAGGTCGTGGGCTTCGTCGAGGCCCCCCGGCTTGGCCTGGCACTGCCGCTCGACGTGCGCGGCACGTCGTTCCAGCAGCGCGTCTGGCAGGCGCTGCGCGAGATTCCGGCTGGCCGCACCGCGAGCTACACCGAGATTGCCGCCCGTATCGGCGCGCCGCGTTCGGTGCGGGCGGTGGCGGCCGCCTGCGCGGCCAATGCACTCGCGGTCGCGATCCCGTGCCACCGCGTGGTGCGCCAGGATGGAGGCTTGGCGGGCTATCGCTGGGGTCTCGAGCGCAAGCGCACCCTGCTCGAGCGCGAGGCGGCTGGATGAACGAGGGCGCGGCTGCGCTCGACTCGCTCGACACCGGGCGTCTCGCCGCCGATCTCGACCAGCAAGGCCACGCCATCATCGAGCGCTTGCTCGAACCCGCGGCCTGCGAGGCCCTGGCGGTGCTCTACGACGACGAGGCGCGCTTTCGCAACCGGATCGTGATGGCGCGACATGGCTTCGGGCAAGGCGAGTACCGCTACTTCGCCTATCCCTTGCCCGAGCCGATCGCGTCCCTGCGCGGGCGCCTTTATGCCTTGCTCGCGCCGATCGCCAACCGGTGGTCGTCGGCACTCGGCCAGGACGTGCGCTATCCGGAGTGCCACGTGCAATTTCTCGCGCGCTGCCACGCCGCCGGCCAGTCCAAGCCCACGCCGCTGCTGCTGCGCTATGGCGCCGGCGACTACAACTGCCTGCACCAGGACCTCTATGGCGAGCACGTCTTTCCGCTGCAGGTCGTCGTGTTGCTGGCGCAGCCGGGGCGCGACTTCAGCGGCGGCGAGTTCGTGATGACCGAGCAGCGGCCGCGGATGCAGTCGCGGCCGATGGTGGTGCCGCTGCAGAAGGGCGACGCCGCCGTGATCGCGGTGCACGAGCGGCCGGTGGCCGGCACGCGCGGCGTCTACCGCGTCAAGCTGCGCCATGGCGTCAGCCGCGTGCGCTCGGGCCGTCGCCACACCGCCGGCATCATCTTCCACGACGCGGCCTGAGGACCCTGCCGCAGCCTTGGGCCCACGGGTGCGAAGATGTCGATGATGAAAACGCCGGCGACGCCGATGCTCTTCGACGAACCGCCACGCGCCACCGAGGCCTTGGCGCTCGGTCCCGGCGCGGTCCTGCTGCGTGGCGCTGCCGCACCCTTCGAAGCGGCGCTGCAAGCCGATCTGCAGACCGTGCTGGCCGCGGCGCCGTGGCGCCACATGACGACGACGCGCGGTTTCCGGATGTCGGTCGCGATGACGAATTGCGGTGCGCTGGGCTGGGTCAGCGATCGCAGCGGCTACCGCTACGACGCGCTCGACCCGGAGAACGGCCGGCCCTGGCCCGCGTTGCCGGCGTCGTTTCGCGACCTGGCGCGCCGCGCGGCGGCGCAAGCCGGCTTCGAGGGCTTCGAGCCCGACGCGTGCCTCGTCAACCGCTACGAGCCGGGCGCCAGGCTTTCGCTGCACCAGGATCGCAACGAGCGTGACTTTGCGCATCCGATCGTTTCGGTCTCGCTCGGATTGCCGGCGCTGTTCCTGTTCGGCGGATCGCGCCGCAGCGACGCGGCCGCGCGCATCCCCTTGTTCCACCGCGACGTCGTCGTCTGGGGCGGCCCGGCGCGGCTGCGCTACCACGGTGTGTTGCCGCTGCCGGACGGCGAACACCGCTGGGCGGGGCGCTGCCGCGTCAACCTGACCTTGCGCAAGGCCGGTTGACGCGCCGTTGCGTTACGCTCGTCGGTTCGAATTCCGGAGCCGACATGAAAGACCTGCCCGCACGCGAACGCTTCGACCTCGTCGAGAAGGTGGCCCAGTACCTGGTGCTCGCCGGTACGCTCGACAAGACCTCGGCGCTGGAGGACTACGAACGCGCCAATGAACTGAGCCTCGAGCTTGCGATGTTGCTGCCTGCGGCGATCTACCGCGCGATGACCGAGGCGGCAGCGCAGCCGGGCGGCACGGTGAACCCGGCTTCGGTTGCGCTGATGATGCGGCGCGCGATGATGGACGAGGAGGACGACCCGTTGCCGGCCGCGCAGATCACGTTCCACGCCCCCAGCGTGCCCGAGCGGCCACGCGGCCGCTCGCACTGAGGGCTTGGTCACGCGGTCGCTCGCACCCAGGGCTCGGCCACGCGGCCGCTCGCACCGAGGTGGCGGGCCCCGCGCGGCGGCTCAGACCGCGCTGGCGACAGCGGCTCACGGCGCGCTGCTTGTCGCGTCGCCGGGCAGCGCGTAGGCTCTGGGCTCCAGGCCCGCTTCAGCAAGGAGAGCCCATTGTCTTCGACCCCTAACCCAGCGGTCGGCTCGATCCGCACGCTGGCATTGGTCGGCCAGGCCGCAGCCGGCAAGACCATCCTCGCCGAAGCGCTGTTGTGCAAGGCCGGCGCGATCGGCGCCGTCGGCAGCCTCGAGCGCGGCTCGACGGTCAGCGACTTCGATCCGCTCGAGCGCCGCGCGCAGCATTCGCTGCACTCGGCGCTGTTGCATCTGCAGCACGAGGACGTGCGCGTCCACCTGATCGATACCCCCGGCTATGCCGATTTCCTCGGCCAGTCGCTGGCGGCGCTCGAGGCGGTCGAGACCGCGATGGTCGTCGTCAATGCGTCCACCGGCATCGAGGCGATGAGCACGCGCATGATGGACTGGGCGCGCGAGCGCGGCCTGGCGCGCATCGTCGTCGTCAACAAGATCGATGCTCAGGGCGTGGACCTGGCCGAACTGCTGGCGCAGATCCAGCTCGCGTTCGGCCGCGAGTGCCTGCCGCTGAACCTGCCGGCCGACGGCGGCACGCGTGTCCTTGACTGCTTCTTCAGCGCCGCACCGCCCGACGGCGCCGCGGCCGATTTCTCCAGCGTCGAGGCGGCGCATCGGGCGCTGGTCGAGCAGGTGGTCGAGGTCGACCCCGATTTCGTCGAGCGCTATCTGAACGAAGGCGACGTCGACCCTCGCGAACTGCACGCACCGCTCGAGCAGGCGTTGCGCGAAGGCCATCTGATCCCGGTGTGCTTCGTCAGTGCGCGCAGCGGCGCCGGCATCGGCGAGTTGCTGGACGTCATCGTGCGTCTGCTGCCGAGCCCTGGCGAAGGCAATGCGCCCGAGTTCCTGAACGGCGAGGGCAGTGCGGCACAGCCGCTGGAGGCCTGCGCCGACCCGGAGCGTCACGTGCTGGCGCACGTCTTCAAGATCACGCAGGACCCGTACGTCGGCAAGATGGGGATCTTTCGCATCCACCAGGGCACGGTCGGCCGCAACAGCCAGCTCTACATCGGTGACGGGAGGAAACCCTTCAAGGTCGGGCATCTGTTGATGCTGCAAGGCAAGGAGCACGTCGAGGTCGAGTCGGCGCTGCCCGGCGACCTCTGCGCCGTGGCCAAGGTCGACGAGATGCAGTTCGATTCGGTGCTGCACGACGCCGCCGAGGACGACCATATCCATTTGAAGCCGCTCGGCTTCCCGCGGCCGGTGCATGGCATCGCGGTTGCGCCCAAGCGCCGCGGCGACGAGCAGCGGCTCTGGGACGTGCTGCAAAAGCTCGTCGACGAAGACCCGTGCCTGAAGGTCGAGCGCGTCGCGGCGACCAACGAAACGGTGGTCTACGGGCTCGGTGAACTGCACCTGCGGACCTTGCTCGACCGGCTCGCCGAGCTGCACCACTGCGAGGTCGAGACGCGACCGCCGCGCATCGCCTATCGCGAAACCATCACGGCGAAGGCTGAGGGCCACCACCGGCACAAGAAGCAGACTGGCGGCGCCGGCCAATTCGGCGAGGTCTACCTGCGTGTCGAGCCGCTGCCGCGCGCCGATGGCGACGGCGGCAGCTTCGAATTCGTCGACGCGGTGCGCGGCGGCACGATCCCGGGCGTCTTTATCCCGGCGGTCGAGAAGGGCGTGCGCCAGGCGATGGCCGCCGGTGTCATTGCCGGCCATGCGCTCACCGACGTGCGCGTCACCGTCTACGACGGCAAGCACCACAGCGTCGACAGCAAGGAGATTGCCTTCGTCACCGCGGGCCGCAAGGCCTTCGTCGATGCGGTGCAAAAGGCGCACCCGATCGTGCTCGAGCCGATCGTCGACATCGAGATCGGCGCGCCCGAGGCGGCGATCGGCGACATCACCGGCGATCTCGCCGGACGGCGCGGTCAGGTCAACGGCACACACGCCGCTGGCCCCGGCATGTTGCAAGTGTCGGCCCAGGCGCCGCTTGCCGAACTGACGAGCTACCAATTGCGCCTGAACGCCCTCACCGGCGGCCAGGGCCACTACACGCTCACCCTGAGCCACTACGAGGCGGTGCCACCGGGGCTGCAGCAGCAACTGGTCGCGCAGCATCACACGACGGAGAGCGAGTAAGGTTGCGAACCGAAGGGCTTATCGGTGCGAGCCCAGAATCGGCCGATACACGAACATGCTCATGGCGTGGCCTGGAAGGTGGCCTGATGGATTCCACGAAGCCGATCCCGTCTGTTGTTGAACCCGACGCAGCCCGCGACGCCGAGCGCGCGCTCGGTGCCGGTGTGCGGGTGGGTGCGTTCCAGCTGCAGGCGGTGATCGCCGAGAGCGCAGCTTCACTGGTCTACCTGGCGCGTGACCCGGCTCTGGAGACCCAGGTCGCCATCAAGGAATACATGCCGCAGCGCATCGCGCGTCGCGAGGGCGGCTCGGTGGTCGCACTGGCGGCACACGCCGAGGCCTATCGCCGTGGCTTGCGCGCGTTTCATGCGGCTGCGCGCACGATCGCGCGCATCGACCACCCGGCGTCGCCGCGTGCGCTGCTGTTGTGGGATGCCAATGACACCGCCTATCTGGCAATGCCGTACTACCCTGGCACCGCCTTGCTCGAACTGCGTCGCGGCATGCGGCGCTCGCCCGACGAGTTGTCGCTGCGCGCGTTGCTCGACGGACTGCTCGGTGCACTCGACGCCTATCACCGGCGCGACCTGATCCACGGCGATGTCGGTCCGTCGAAGATTCTGCTGTTGCCCGACGACCGGCCGTTGCTGCTCGGCCCCGGCTCGGCGAGCGAGCGGCTGGCGAGTGGCGCGGCCGAGCGCGCGGCGCCGTTTGCCGCGCCGGAGCAGCTGGCACCGTCGCCCGATGCGCCGCTCGGTCCCTGGACCGACCTCTACGCACTGGCCGCGGTGCTGCGGTTTTGCATTACCGGCGAGCTGGCGCAGACTGCCCGCCTCGAGGCGGAGACCGACGTCGGCGAGCGGCCGCCGGTCTACAGTGCGGCGTTGCTCGAGACGCTGGAGGTGGCGCTATCCCCGCAGTGGGAACGCCGACCGCAAAGTGCCCAGCAGTTTCGCGAGTGGCTGGCGCGGGCGCCGCAGACTGCACGGGCATCGGCCGCCCGGGCCGCCGAGGGCCAGGCTGAGCCGACGCCCGAGACCGGTGCCGCGGCGCGCGTCGAGGCCGATACCGGCGGCGCCGAGTTGCCTCGCGCGCCCGGTGAACCGCGTCTCGAGCCCGGCACGCCGGCACGGCGAAGCGGCGTCTTCACCTCACCGCCGCGCGCTCAATCCAAGGCGCAGGCGACGCTGCAGCCAGCGCAACGCCCCGAGCCCGGCCGCGACAAGGTGCGTGACGATCTGCGTGACGCAGCGTGGATCGAGCAGCGCCATGGACTGCCTTCGGCAATCGAGCCGGGCTTCGATTTCGACGCGGGCAGCATTGCGCCGGGCGATGGCCGCGAGGAACTGGCCTGGAGCGCGTCCGGCGGTTCGCGCCGGCGACGCCGTGAAGTGTTGCTGGGTTCGGCGCTGCTGATTGTTCTGGCGATCGGTGCAGGGCTGTTCGCGACCAACGCCTGGAAATCGATGCTGCCGGTGCACGTCGACATGGACACCGCGCCGGCGACCCAGCCGCCGGCGGACCCGCCGCCAGGCCCGACGCGCGATTCGACACCGCCGCGGCAGCGTGCGCCGGAGCCGGCCGCGCCGCAGACCGTCCCGGGCACGCATTCCGAATCCGGCGGCCCGGCCGTGCTGCCGGCGCCGATCGATGCAGGAGTCGTGCGTGCCGCGGCCGAGCGGTCCGGCGATCCGTTCCCTGCCCCAGGGTTCGCGGCCGCGCCGCAGCTCGCCTCGCCGATGGCCTCGGCGAACCCGTCGCCGTCCGCTGCGCCTCACAACCGCGTGACGGCGCCGGGCGCATCGAACCCCGCCAGTGCGGCGCAGCCTTGAGTCGTCCCGATGTCGTTGAGCCCGGCAGGCCCGGCTCTCGGATGTGCGGCGCCTCTTCGGTCTGGCTTCAGCCGAATCGCAGCGCCATGACACCGCCGACGACGACGGCGGTGCCGAGCGCACGTTGCAGGCCGAAGCGCTCCTTCAGCAGCCAGGCGCCGAGCAGCGCGGCGAACAGCACCGAGGTCTCGCGCAAGGCCGCGACCGAGGCGACCGGCGCTTCGGTCATCGCCCACAGCGCAATGCCATACGAGCCGATCGACGCGGCCGCGCCGAGCGTCACGACGAAGCCGCGCGCACGCGCGTGCTGCAGCAGCGCATTGCGGCCCTGCGTGCCGCGATGCAGCCACACCGCCGCCGGATAGGCGATGCCGTCGAGAACGAACAGCAGCATCGCATAGCGCAATGCGCTGCCGCCGCCGGCGACGCTCGCGCGCACGCCAAGACCGTCGACGACGGTGTAGAGCGCGATGATCACGGCGTTGCTGAACGCAAACGCCAGTGCCTTGCCGTGGTGCAAGGCCGCGCCGGGGCGCGCGAGCCCGACGAGGCCCACGCCGAGAGCGATGCCGACGATGCCGAACCAGGCCACAGCAGACGGCGATTCGCCGATCAGTACGCCGCTGCCGAGCGCGACGAGCAGCGGTGCGAAGCCGCGCATGATCGGGTAGGTGAGGCCGAGTTCGCCGTGACGGTAGGCCCCGACCAGCGCGGTGTGGTAGGCCAGGTGCAAGACCAGCGACATCAGGAGAAAGGGCCAGGTCGACGGCGGCGGCAGCCCGAAGCCGAGCAGCAGCGGCAAGGCGAGCAGCGCGCCGGCCACCTGCAGCAGCGCGGTGTCGGCCGCCTTGTCGCGGCCCGACTTGATCAGCGCGTTCCACGAGGCGTGCAGCGCGGCGCCGCACAGCACCGCCAGCACGACCGGCCAGCTCAAGGCCATCGTCGCGGCGGCTCAGCGCGCGTCGCCGAGCTCGCGCAGGACGCCGTGCTCACCGAGTTCGCCGAGCTCGGCATGCTGCGACGGGCGGATACGCGTCTTGGTCAGCACGCCGGCCGCCTCGAGGATCGGGTAGGCGATCGAGCAGATGTGCGAGTTGATGCGCTTCAGGTCGCTGATCAAGTCCAGGTGCAGCGAACTGGTCTCGATGCTCTGCGTGGTGTTGCCGCGCAGCCGTGCGATGTGGTTGGCCGCATATTCATGTTCGAGTTCGCGAAAGCGCGCCTTTTCCTCGAGCAGCTTCTTCGCATCGCGCAGGTGGCCGTCCAGGAATACGCTCATGCCCAGACGCAGGTTCGAGACCAGTCGCTCGTGCAGATGGCAGATCTCCGCCATGCCGGCCTCCGAGAAGCGCCGGTTGGTGCGCACCTTCTTGTCCTCGATGTCCTGCAGCACGCGCTCGATGATGTCGGCGATCTGCTCCATGTTGATCGTGAACGAGACGATGTCGGTCCAGCGCCGGCCTTCGCGCTCGGAGAGCGCCTCGAGCGAGATCTGCGTCAGGTAGAACTTGATGGCCGAGTAGAGCTGGTCGACGATGTCGTCCATCTTGCGCAGCCGCTCGGAGAGCACCAGGTTGTTGTCCTTCAGCACCGGCAGGATGCCGCGCAGCATCGTCTCGACCACGTCGGCCTGGTGCAGCGCCTCGCGCGCCGCGCAGCTGATCGCCAGCGACGGCGTCGTCAGCGCCACCGGATCGAGGTGCTGCGGCCGCGCCGTCGACACGTCCGGCGCGGGCTCGGGGAGCATGCGCTCGAGGCTGCGTCCGACGAGGCTGGTGAAGCCGATGAAGGCCAGCGCCAAGGCGATGTTGAAACCCAGGTGGAACACCACCACCTGCAGGTGGACGCCGGGCACGAGCTGCTGCGCCAGAGCCTGGATCTGCGGTATCAGCGGCATCACGCAGGCCGCGCCGAGCACCTTGAAGATCAGGTTGCCGAACGGCAGCCGCCGCACCTGCGGCCCCGCGCCGGTGGTGGCGAGGATCGCCAGGATGCCGCTGCCGACGTTGGCGCCGAGCACGAGGCCCAGCGCATCGGCGACCGGCAGCAAGGCCGAGGCGGCGAGCGAGGCGATCAGCAGCACGATCGCCAGGCTCGAGTACGACATGACCGTGAGCGCCGCACCGACCACGATGTGCAGCAGCACATCGTTGGGCAGCGCGAGCAGCAGCGCGCGCACCGCCTCCGATTCGGTCAGCGGCCGGGTCGCGCCGACGATCAGTTGAAGCGACAAGGTGATGAGACCCAGGCCGATCAGCACCCGGCCGACGCGGCCGACGTTGCCGTTCTCGCGTGAGATGAAGAGCAGCACGCCGGTAAAGATCAGCAGCGGCGACAGCCACGACAGATCGAACGAGAACACCAGCGCCATCAGGCTGCTGCCGATGTCGGCGCCGAGGATCACCGCGAGTGCGGCGGCTGTCGTCACGAGGCCGCTGCCGACGAAGGAGGCGACGATCAGGCAGGTCGCCGTGCTCGACTGCACGAGCGTGGTCACCCCGAGGCCGGCGAGCAGCGCCTTGCCGCGATTGCTGAAGCTGCGCGTCAGCACGGCGCGCAGGCTTTCGCCGAAGAGGCGCAGCATGCCGGTGCGCACGATGTGCGTGCCCCAGACCAGGAGCGCGATCGCGGCGAGCAGGTTCAGCAGGGGCAGCACGTGGGTCGGGCTCGGGGCGAGAGGGGTGGCTTCGGACGACGCCGATTGTCCACGCTGGCAGGCGCTGCTTGACGCGCGGCGGCTAGACGGCCGGGGCGGCGTCGATCTTCGCTTCGACCGGAGCCCGTGCCGGCACCGCATGCGCGGCGACGGCGCGGTCGCGGCCTTGCGCGCGGGCCTGATTCAAGGCGTCCTCGGCGCGCAGCAGCGCCGCGCCGATGGCCTCGCCGGCCTTCACCTGGATCACGCCGATGCTGAGGGTCACGCGGGCAATGCGCGGCGCAACTTGGCGGTCGTCGAGCCGCGCGACGATGCGGGCCGCGGCCTTCATCGCGTTGTCGATCGAGGTCTGCGGCAGCAATGCCGCGAATTCGTCGCCACCGACCCTGCCGGCGACGTCCAGGCCACGCAGGGTTTCGCGCAAGGCATGGCCGACCTGGCGCAGCGCCTCGTCGCCGGTGGCGGCGCCGAGCAGGTCGTTGATGACCTTCAGATGATCGACGTCGAACAGCAGCAGCGCCGCCGAGGCCGGCTCGGCGTCGCCGAGCGCGCGCACGACAAGCTCGTCGAAGCGTCGCCGATTGGGCAGCCGCGTCAGCTCGTCGATGTCGACCAGGTCGCGCAGTTTGCGATGGCTCGCGCGCAGACTGCGCAGGCTGCGTTCGTAACTCAACAGCAAGGCGACCCAGGCCAGCACCAGGGCCGAGACGACTGTCGGCAACGCCGCGATCAGGGGGTTCAGCGCCGCCAGCCGGGTCGGCTCGGCACTCGCATAGGCGAGCCAGGCCGCCTGCGCACCGGCGCTGGTGGCCTGGATTGCAGCAAAGGTCTTCAGCGCCGGGCTCGCGGCAAAACCGCTCAGAAGGGTCAGGAGCACGGCGGCATAGAGGTTCAGAGCGAGCGTGGCGATGGCCGGTGCGACGATTTGCAGCCCCGGGGCGACCGCCTCAAGCATGATCACGGCGCCGCCGGCCACGGCCAGCAGCGCCCAGTCGGCAGCCGGCGGCACGGCGGGCGGCCGACGCGAGGCGTAGCGGCGCAGGCCAGCGAGCGCGACGATGGGCCATTGCAACAGCAGCAGCGTTGCCAGCGGCGCGATGGCCGCAGCCATCGGCAGCGACGCGAGCAGCAGCGCCAGCGCGAGCAGTGCCTGCGCCGCGACCCACCACCAGTAGCCGCGGTGCACGCGCTGCGTCGTGCCGAACAACACCAGCGCGCCGGCGGACAGCGCGACGATGACGAGGCAGGCAAGCAGCAGGCTGGCGGGGTGAAGATCCATGCAGGGTTGGGGTCGACGGCGCGGGTCGAGCGGCGATTCTATGAACGCCTGCCGCCGCAGGGCGCACCTGCCGCGGACGCGGGCCCTGTCCACCGACCGAAACCGGCAGGATTTGGCAGGCTGCAGCGCACCGCTATCCTCACGCCATGAATCCTCTGCTCGACGCCTTCTGGCGCGCCGTGGCCTATTGCCTGCATCCGCGCGTCATCCTGCTGTCGATACTGCCGCTCGTGATCGTCGGCGGCCTGGCCTATGCGCTGAGCTACTTCTACTGGGAGCCGGCGGTCGCCGCGGTGCGCGACTTCCTCATCGGCTGGCTGCCGATGGCCGGGCTGCTGCAATGGCTCGAGTCGGTGGGCCTCGGCGCCTTCGGCAGCGTGCTCGCGCCGCTGGTCATCGTTGCGCTGGCGGTGCCGGTGACCATTGTTGCGACCTTGCTGCTGGTATCGCTGCTGATGACGCCTGCGGCGGTCGCTCTGGTGGCCGCCCGGCGCTTTCCGCAACTCGAGCGACGCCACGGCGGCGGCTTCTGGCAAAGCCTGTGGTCGTCGACCGGCTGCACCGTGATCGCGTTGCTGGCACTGGCCATCAGCGTCCCGCTGTGGTTCGTTCCGCCTTTGATCCTGATCGTGCCGCCGCTGATCTGGGGCTGGCTGACCTACCGCGTGCTCAGCTTCGACGTCCTGGCCGCGCATGCCAGCCGCGACGAGCGCCGCCGCATCCTGCGCGAGCGGCGCTGGCCGCTGTTCGCGATGGGCGTCATCGCGGGCTACCTCGGCGCGGCGCCGTCACTGCTGTGGGCGATGAGTGCGCTCACGCTGGTCCTGGCGCCGCTGCTGATCGTCGTCGCCGTCTGGCTCTACACGCTGGTGTTTGCGTTCTCGGCGCTGTGGTTCGCGCACTATGCCCTGGCGGCGCTGTGGGAATTGCGTGAGTACGAGACCCGCCCGCCGCTGGTTCGCCCCGCACCCCCTTCGTCGTCCTAGAAAGCCGGAAAAGCAGAAAGCCAACGCATGAACTTCGGTCTGATCATCATCGGAGATGAGATCCTCTCCGGCAAACGCCAGGACAAGCATCTGCCCAAGGTCATTGAACTGCTGGCCGCGCGCGGGTTCGGTTTGAGCTGGCTTTGCGGCATCGGCGACGAGCCCGATCGCATCACGCGCGTGCTGCGCGAGGCCTTCGCCAGCGGCGACGCCGTGTTTGTCTGCGGCGGCATCGGCGCGACCCCGGACGACCACACGCGCCAAAGCGCGGCGGCCGCGCTCGGCGTGCCGCTCGTGCTGCATCCGCAGGCGCGCGAGTTGATCACCGAGCGCATGCGCGATACCGCCCAGGAGCAGGGCGTGGCGTTCGAGCCCGAACGCGCCGACAACGTGCATCGTCTCAACATGGGCGTCTTTCCCGAGGGCGCAGCCATCATCCCCAATCCCTACAACAAGATTCCGGGCTTCTCGGTCGGCTCGGTGCACTTTTTCCCCGGCTTTCCGGTGATGGCCTGGCCGATGATCGAATGGGTGCTCGAGACCTGCTACGCCGATCGGGCGGGCCCACCGCAGCGCCGCGAACGCTCGGTGATCGTGTACGGTTCGATGGAGGCCACATTGACGCCGCTGATGGAAGCGATCGAGGCGGCCTTCCCGGGCATCAAGGTCTTCAGCCTGCCGAGCGTCGACCATCCGCAGTGGGGGCGGCACATCGAGCTGGGCGTCAAGGGCGCGGATGATCAGCTCGCGGCGGCCTACGCGATGCTGCTCGCCAATCGTCGCTCACGCGTGGCATGAGGCTGGCGCGGCCGTGCCGAAGGGGCGCGCACCGCAGTACGAAGCCAGGCGTTGACCCGGAAAGCCTGGCACGCTCCCTGCTTTATAGCCTGCCGTTTCGCGCCCGCTTCCCGGTGCGCTTCCCCGTTCAACCAAGGAAATTCGATGACCAAGAGCGTCGCCGACGTGATCAAGATGATGCAGGAGAGCGACGCCAAGTTCGTCGACCTGCGCTTCACCGACACCCGCGGCAAGGAGCACCACGTCACCATCCCGGTGTCGCACTTCGACGAGGACAAGTTCAGCTCGGGCCACGCGTTCGACGGCTCTTCGATTGCCGGCTGGAAAGGCATCGAGGCCTCGGACATGCTTCTGATGCCCGATCCGAACACCGCCAACATCGACCCGTTCTTCGAAGAGCCGACCCTCATCATGAGCTGCGACGTCGTCGAGCCGGGCGACGGCAAGCCCTACGAGCGCGACCCGCGTTCGCTTGCCAAGCGCGCAGAGGCCTACATGCGTGCCTCCGGGTTCGGCGATGAGGCCTTTTTCGGGCCCGAGCCCGAGTTCTTCGTCTTCGACCACGTGCGCTGGAACGTCGACATGTCGGGCTGCTTCGTCAAGATCGAGTCGGAGGAGGGTGCCTGGAACTCCGGCCGCGACTACGAGCACGGCAACTCGGGCTACCGCCCCGGCGTCAAGGGTGGCTACTTCCCGGTGCCGCCGGTCGATTCGTTCCAGGACATGCGCTCGGAGATGTGCCTGATTCTCGAGGGGCTCGGCATCCCTTGCGAGGTGCACCATCACGAGGTCGCGACCGCCGGCCAGATGGAGCTCGGCACGCGTTTTTCCACCATGGTGCAGCGCGCCGATTGGCTGCAGCTGCAGAAGTACGTGATCCAGAACGTCGCGCACCGCTACGGCAAGACCGCAACCTTCATGCCCAAGCCGATCGTCGGCGACAACGGCTCGGGAATGCACGTGCACCAGTCGGTCTGGAAGGACGGCAAGAATCTCTTTGCCGGCGACGGCTACGCCGGGCTCTCCGAGTTTGCGCTCTACTACATCGGCGGCCTGATCAAGCACGCGCGCGCGCTCAACGCCATCACCAACCCCGGCACCAACAGCTACAAGCGGCTGGTCGCCGGCTACGAGGCGCCGGTCAAGCTCGCCTACAGCGCGCGCAACCGCTCGGCATCGATCCGCATTCCCTACGTCGCCAACCCGAAGGCGCGGCGCGTCGAGGCGCGCTTCCCCGATCCGCTGGCCAACCCGTATCTGGCGTTCTCGGCGCTGCTGATGGCGGGGCTCGACGGTGTCGAGAACCGTATCCATCCGGGCGAAGCGGCCACCAAGGATCTCTATCATCTGCCGCCCGAGGAGGACGCGAAGATTCCGACGGTCTGCCACAGTCTCGACCAGGCGCTCGAGCACCTCGACCGCGAGCGCGCATTCCTGACCAAGGGCGGCGTCTTCACCGACAGCTATCTCGACGCCTACATCGAGCTGAAGATGCAGGAAGTCACACGCTTTCGCATGACGACGCACCCGGTCGAGTTCGACATGTACTACACGCTCTAAACTCGGCCGGCCACGGCAAAGGGACGGCGCTTGCCGTCCCTTTTTTCATCGAGGCGACAATCGCCGCGAGACACGCGCAGGTCGCGCACGAGTTTGAGGAGCACCCGTATGCAGCAGTGGGATCGAAGAGCGCGCGCGCTCGCGGCGGCTGCGATCGGCGTCCTCTGGGCGACGGCGGGCGTGGCGGCCGAACCCTCGCCGGTCTATCGCTGCCCGGGCAGCCCGGTCCTCTACACCGACGCGCTCTCGGCCAAGGAAGCGCAGGAGAAGGGCTGCCGCACGCTCGAGGGCGCGCCGATCACCGTGATCCAGGGCTTCAAGCCGCGCCCGGCGGCGCCGGCCACGCCGGCCGCGCAGAATGGCTCCGGTCCGGCCGCCGCGCGCATCAGCCCGGTGGTGCAGCGCGCCCGCGACAGCGACGCCCGGCAGATCCTCGAAGCCGAGCTGAAGACCGAGGACGAGCGGCTGGCCGCGCTGCAGAAGGAATACAACAACGGCGAGCCCGAGCGGCTGGGCAGCGAGCGCAATTACCAGAAGTACCTGGAACGTGTCGCCGAGATGAAGGCGCAGATCAGCCGCAAGGAAGGTGACATCGTGGCGATCAAGCGCGAGATCGCCAAACTGCCGAAGTGAACGGCCCGGCAGCCGACGGCCGCGGGCTGCCGGACTGCAGCGGCCTCGATCTGCTGGCCACGCTGGTCGCGATCGTCGCGCCCGATGGCCGCTGTCTCTGGGTCAATGCGTCGTTCGAGCGCGTCTTCGGGCTGCCGCGGCGCCACATGCATGGCACGTCGCTGTTCGACTGGTGCGCCGATGCGCCGGCCTTGCGCGAGACCCTCGTCGCAGTCAGCCGCAACGACTATTCGAGCGGTCGCCTCGAGATTCGCTTGCAGCCGCCGCCGGGCGCGGCGCCCTTCGAATCGCTGGCGGTGCAGGCGATCGTGAACCAGATCGACGGCTCGCCGAACGTCGTCGTCGAACTGGTCGAGGCCGAGCAGCAGAGCCGGCAGGATCGCGCCGAGCGCGCCTCCGAACAGGCGCAGGCGACCAAGGAACTGGTGCGCAACCTGGCGCACGAGATCCGCAACCCGCTCGGCGGCATCCGTGGCGCCGCGCAACTGCTCGAGGGCGAGCTCGACCCGAGCTTGCGCGAATACACGCAGGTCATCATCGGTGAGGCGGACCGGCTGCAGGCGCTGGTGGATCGGCTGCTCGCGCCGCATCGCCAGCCGCAGGCGATCGTCGATGTCAACATCCACGAGGTCTGCGAACGCGTGCTCGGCCTGATCGAAGCCGAATTTCCGCGTGGCCTCAACGTGGCGCGCGACTACGACGTCTCGATCCCCCTGTTGCGCGGCGACCGTGAGCAGTTGATTCAGGCCGTGCTCAACATCGTGCGCAACGCCACGCAGGCCCTGGCCGAGCGCATCGCCGCCGGCGATGCGCGCCTGGTCGTGCAGACGCGCGTGGCGCGTCAGGCGACCTTCGCCGGCGAGCGCCACCGGTTGGCACTGGACTTGCGAGTCGAGGACAACGGCGGCGGCGTCGCCGAGGCGATCCGCGAGCGCATCTTCTTCCCGCTGGTGTCGGGACGCAACCAAGGATCGGGCCTCGGGCTGACCCTGGCACGCAGCTTCGTGCAGCAGCACGGCGGCACGATCGACTTCGAGAGCGTTCCCGGTCGAACGGTCTTCAAGATGCTGATCCCGCTGCATTGACGCTTGCCGTGCAGCGTCGACGGCCCGAGCATTGCCCAACATGACGCGCCCACTTCGTTCGCTGGCTGCCGGCTGGCAGCTTGGAAGGCGTTCGCCAGCCACTCGCGAGCGCGTGCGCGCCCGCTCGGTGCGGGGGGCTCACCCTCCCGACGAGGCGCTCAGTGCCCTCGGGTCGGCCCGTCGGGCGCTGCCATGAATCCGATCTGGGTCGTCGACGACGATGCCTCGATCCGCTTCGTGCTGGAGCGGGCCCTGGCGCGCGCCGGCTTCGAGGTGCGAAGCTTCGCGGCGTCCGCCGAAGTACTGGCCGCGCTCGATGCGGAGGCGCCGGGGGTCATGGTCTCCGACATCCGCATGCCGGGTGGTTCGGGCATCGGCCTGCTGCAGCAGGTGAAGGCGCGCCACCCGGGCCTGCCGGTCATCATCATGACCGGTTACGCCGATCTCGACAGCGCCGTCGCGGCGTTCCAGGGGGGCGCCTTCGACTACCTGCCCAAGCCGTTCGACGTCGCGCGTGCGGTCGAGATGGTGGGCCGCGCGGTCGACGAGAGCCAGCGCGAAGCGGTGGCCGACAGCGCGGCGCTCGAGACACCCGAGATGCTGGGCCAGGCGCCGGCCATGCAGCAGGTGTTTCGCGCGATCGGGCGCCTTGCGAACAGCAACGCCACCGTGCTGATCACCGGCGAATCGGGCTCGGGCAAGGAGCTCGTCGCGCGCGCCTTGCACCGGCATAGCCCGCGCTCGGGCGGCCCGTTCGTCGCGATCAACACCGCGGCCATTCCGCGCGACCTGCTCGAGTCGGAGCTTTTCGGCCACGAGCGCGGCGCCTTCACCGGCGCGCAGACGATGCGGCGCGGACGCTTCGAGCAGGCCGAAGGCGGGACGCTCTTTCTCGACGAGATCGGCGACATGCCGTTCGAACTGCAGACCCGGCTGTTGCGCGTGCTCTCCGATGGCCAGTTCTATCGGGTCGGCGGCCACAGTCCCTTGCGCAGCAAGGTGCGCATCGTCGCCGCGACGCATCGCCGGCTCGAGGAACAAGTGGCAGCGGGCGCGTTTCGCGAAGATCTGTTCCACCGTCTCAACGTGATCCGGCTGCGGCTGCCGGCGCTGCGCGAGCGCGGCGAGGACGTTCCGGCCTTGACGCGCCACTTCCTGCAAAAGAGCGCGCACGAACTCGGCGTCGAGCCCAAGCGCATCGATGCGGCGGCGCTGGCGGCGCTCGAGCGCTTCGACTTCCCCGGCAACGTGCGGCAACTCGAGAACATCTGCCATTGGCTGACCTTGATGGCGCCGGCGCAGGTGATCGAAGCCAAGGATCTGCCGCCCGAGGTGCAGGCGCAGATTGAACCGGCGCCACTCGATCAGCAGCCGGCGTCCGAAGCGTTCGAGCCGTCGTCGCCGGAGCGGTCATCGGTCGTTATTGTTTCGTCATCGTCCGAGGCCGCAACATCAGCGCCCGAGACCGCATCGGCAGCGTCCGAGACGGCAGCGTCATCGTTCGCAACCGATGGCTGGCTCGCCGCCGCCGGTGCCGATGCGCGCCGGCGGCTGGAGGCGCGCGAGGCGGACGTCTGGGACACGCTGACTCGCGACCTCGAAGCGCAATTGATCCGCTCCGCGCTCGCGGCCTGCGGCGGGCGCCGCATCGAGGCAGCGCGTCGCCTGGGCATCGGCCGCAACACGATCACGCGCAAGATCCGGGAACTCGGGATCGACGATCCCACTTCGTGAGTCGCGGATCGGCTGGCTCCGGCGGCTCCTGCTTCACTTCGCGACGCGGAACGCCCCACCGGCCCGATCCTGTGGCATCGAGCTCCGCGACGCACCTCCCGTGGGTCCGGGCGTGCGGCGGCGCCTTCGATGGCGTGACTCAGTGCGGTGCGTTCCGGACGTAGCTGACGAAGTTGTAATCGATGTTGCCGGCGCCGTGACCCGTTGTGCGCGATGCCTCGGTGAAGTCGCGCCGATCCCAATCGGGAAACCAGGTGTCGGCCGGGAATTCGGCGTCGATCTCCGTCAGCAGCAATTCGTCCGCCAGCGGCAGAGCCGCTGCGTAGAGCTCGGCGCCACCGATCACGAAGGCCTTTTCCGCGTCCGTGACCAGGGCGAGCGCCGCATCGAGCGAGGCAGCCGTTTCGGCGCCGACGGCGTGCCATCCCCGGTTGCGCGTCACGACGATGTTGCGCCGCCCCGGCAGCGGACGCCCGAGACTGTCCCAGGTCTTGCGACCCATCACGACCGGTGAACCCAGCGTCACACGCTTGAAGTGCTGCAGGTCGTCGGGCAGGTGCACGAGCAGCCGGCCGCCCAGGCCGATGCCGCCGTTGCGCGCGACCGCGGCAATCAGGATGATCCGAGGGCCTGTGGCGGGTGTCGGGTCGCTCATCGCGGCAATTGTCGCCGCGCGGCCCGAAGCCGCTCGGGCACATGAATGAATTGCGCAGCCGCTCCGCTCGGGTCGGGCAATCGGCCCGGCTGTACAGTCTGCCGAGAGGCAGTGCGTCCGTTCGGCGCCCGTTGGGGCGACATTTCCGCTGCCGCACGCAGATGGAGCATGGGATGGGCGAGAAGAAGTTGCTGGATTCGAAAGCGCTCGAGCAGTGGCGCGCGAGCGCCGCGCGTGCGGCGCCCGGCGGCGAGGTCGCGAACCTCGACTGGATGACACCCGAAGGCATCGCGGTCAAGCCGCTCTATACCGCGGCCGACCTCGAGGGCCTGGCCTACACCGACACCTTGCCTGGCTTCGAGCCGTATCTGCGCGGCCCGCAGACCACGATGTACAGCGTGCGGCCATGGACGATCCGGCAGTACGCCGGCTTCTCGACCGCCGAGGCGTCGAACGCGTTTTATCGCCAGGCGCTGGCGCAAGGCGGCCAGGGCATCAGCGTCGCGTTCGACTTGCCAACGCACCGCGGCTACGACAGCGATCACCCGCGCGTGCTCGGAGATGTCGGCAAGGCCGGCGTCGCGATCGACAGCGTCGAGGACATGAAGATCCTGTTCGACGGCATCCCGCTCGACAAGGTGAGCGTCTCGATGACGATGAACGGCGCGGTGCTGCCGGTGCTGGCCGGCTACATCGTCGCGGCGCAAGAGCAGGGCGTGGCGCAAGCGCAGTTGAGCGGGACGATCCAGAACGACATCCTCAAGGAGTTCATGGTTCGCAACACCTACATCTACCCGCCCGAGCCGTCGATGCGCATCGTCGGCGACATCATCGCCTACACGGCCGGGCAGATGCCTCGGTTCAATTCGATCTCGATCTCCGGCTACCACATGCAGGAGGCCGGCGCCAACCAGGCGCTCGAACTCGCGTTCACCCTGGCCGATGGGCGCGAGTACGTGCGAACGGCGTTGAAGCGCGGACTTGCCGTCGACGACTTCGCACCGCGCCTTTCGTTCTTCTTTGCGATCGGCATGAATTTCTACCTCGAGGTTGCGAAGCTGCGCGCCGCGCGCCTCTTGTGGTGGCGGATCATGAAGAGCTTCGAGCCGAAGAGCGCCAAGAGCCTGATGCTGCGCACCCATTGCCAGACCTCCGGCTGGTCGCTGACCGAGCAGGACCCGTACAACAACGTCGTGCGCACGACGGTCGAGGCGATGGCTGCGGTGTTCGGCGGAACACAAAGCCTGCACACCAACGCGCTCGACGAGGCGATCGCCTTGCCGACCGAATTCAGCGCACGGATCGCGCGCAACACGCAGCTGATCCTGCAGGAGGAGACCCACATCACGCGCGTCATCGACCCGTGGGCCGGCAGCTACATGATGGAGAGCTTGACGCAGCAGATGGCCGATGCGGCCTGGGCGCTGATCGAGGAGGTCGAACAGCAAGGCGGCATGACGCAGGCGGTCGAGAGCGGCTGGGCCAAGCTGAAGATCGAGGCGAGTGCCGCACAGAAGCAGGCACGCATCGACAGCGGCCATGACGTCATCGTCGGCGTCAACAAGTATCGGCTCGAGCGCGAGGACGCAATCGACGCGCGCGACATCGACAACCACGCGGTGCGCGAGAATCAGATCCGGCGGCTCGAGCAGGTGCGCGCGGGGCGCGATGCGGCGGCCGTCAAGGCGGCTCTGGCGGCGCTCACGCAATGCGCCGCGAGCGGCGAGGGCAACCTGCTCGAGCTTTCGATCGAGGCGATGCGCCGACGCGCGACGGTCGGGGAGGTGAGCGATGCGCTCGAGCAGGTCTGGGGGCGGCACCGCGCCGATACGCAGATGGTGAGCGGCGTTTATGCCGCGGCCTACGACAGTGCCGAGGGCTGGGAGCGGTTGAAGGCCGAGATCGCCGCGTTCGCCGAGGCCGAAGGTCGCCGTCCGCGCGTCATGGTCGCCAAGCTCGGTCAGGACGGCCACGACCGCGGCGCCAAGGTCGTCGCGACCGCGTTCGCCGATCTCGGCTACGACGTCGACATCGGCCCCTTGTTCCAGACCGCCGACGAGTGCGCGCGCCAGGCCATCGAGAACGACGTGCACGCGGTCGGCATCTCGACCTTGGCGGCCGGCCACAAGACCTTGGTGCCGGCGATCATCGAAGCGCTGAAGCGCCAGGGCGGCGGCGACATCGTCGTCTTCGTCGGCGGCGTGATCCCGCGCCAGGACTACCACTTCCTCTTCGATGCCGGTGTCAAGGGCATCTACGGACCCGGCACGCCGATTCCCGCCTGCGCCAAGGACGTGCTCGAGCAGATCAAGCGGGCGCGCGCCTGATGGCGTTGCCGGCCGCCGACCAGACGCTCGCCGACGCGCTGCGGGGCAGCGATGCGCCGGCGCAGCGTCGTGCATTGGCCAAGGCGATCACCTTGTGCGAATCGACGCGGCCCGAGCATCGCGCCCGCGCCGACGCCTTGCTCAATGCGCTTCTGCCGCACACCGGCCAGGCCTTGCGCCTGGGCATCTCGGGCGTGCCAGGCGTCGGCAAGTCGACCTTCATCGAAGCGCTGGGCCTCTACCTGATCGGCCGCGGGCATCGGGTTGCGGTGCTGGCGGTCGATCCGTCGTCGAGCGTGTCGGGCGGCGCGATCCTCGGCGACAAGACCCGCATGCAAGGGCTGGCGGCGAGCGAGGCGGCCTACATCCGGCCGAGCCCGTCCTCGGGCACGCTCGGCGGCGTGGCCGAGCGCACGCGCGAGGCAATGTTGCTCTGCGAAGCCGCGGGCTACGACATCATCATCATCGAGACCGTCGGCGTCGGCCAGAGCGAGGTAGCCGTTGCCGGGATGTGCGACCTCTACACCTTGCTGCAACTGCCCAATGCCGGCGACGACCTGCAGGCCATCAAGAAGGGCGTGATGGAGCTCGCCGAGCTGATCGTCGTCAACAAGGCCGACCTCGACGCCGACGCGGCGCGGCGCGCGGCAGCCCAGATCAGCGCTGCGCTGCGCCTCTTTGGCCGCCACGGTCAGCCCGGTGCGCACGGGCAGGCGCGCGTGCTGCAGTTGAGCGCATTGAAGAGCGCCGGCATCGACCAGTTCTGGAGCGCCGTCGAAGACGACATGCAGCGGCGCCGCGCCGACGGTTCGTTCGACGCCCGGCGCCGCCGCCAGGCGCTCGACTGGATGTGGGACATCATCCACGCCAGCCTGCAGGGCCGCTTTCGTCAGGCGCCGCAGGTGCGCGACGCCTTGCCGGCGATCCTGGGCGACGTCGCTGCGGCGAAAATGGCGCCGTCGGCGGCGGCGCACGCCTTGCTTGCCGCCTACGACCGCAGGGGGCGCTGAAGCGCCGCGAACGACCGAGGCTTGTTCATGCACGACATCATCCAGCAGCTCGAAGACAAGCGCGCCAAGGCGCGGCTCGGGGGCGG
>CAJDUZ010000006.1_pt1 | contig 48383 bp, 50 predicted proteins | sample 7391221 | NCBI WGS metagenome assembly CAJDUZ01 (sample SAMEA7055692, study PRJEB34461) | soil metagenome | biome: terrestrial ecosystem; feature: Peninsula; material: soil | place: Antarctica | collected 2016
GCCTCGTCGATGGACCCATCCGCCGGCAGCAGCCGCTGTGCCAGCGCGCGCTCGGCGGCCGGCAGCGTGGCCAGGAAGCGCTCGTCGTCGCGCGCGCCGTGCACGAGGAAGCCGGTGCTGCGAAAGCCGGCCGCCAGGCCGACGCGCATGCCGGATTCCTCGTAGGCGGCCAAAGCCGCGTCCAGTTGCTGCGCGTACTGCGCGGCCGTGCCGCCGGCGCTCATGACATCGACGCAGGCGGTGACGCCGCCGCGCATCTGGCGCGCCGCCGCGAGCAAGGTGGCCAGCCGACGGTCGCAGGGGCGCAGGCGCAGCAAGCTGAGCAGCCACGGCTCCAGCACGTCGTCCTCGACGCCCTGCTGTAGCGCAGTCACGCCATGGCTGTGATGGTGCGCGTTGACCAGGCCGGGCAACACCGCGTCGTCCGGGCCGCCCAGCACTGGCAGGCCGGGGTGCCGCTCGCGCAACTCGCGCCAGTGGCCGATCTCGGCGACCAGGCCGTCGCGCAGATGCAAGCCCGCGTCGCGGCGCACCGGCTCGATTGCGCTCGCAACGAGCCAGCCGGCACGCACCAGGATCTCGGTCATGGCTTGCGGCCGGCTTCACGCTGAACAAGCACGACGCCGACGCTGTTGCGCCCGCACGCGAGCTCGGGCGCGCAGGGCCTTGACTTCAGCATGGCGTTGCGCGGCCTCGCGTGCCGTTCGAGCGACATCCCACCACTCCTGCTTGAGTTGCATCGTCGGGAACGGCCACAGCGGACCGCTCCATCTCGATGCAGCATAGCCGGTCGGCGCCGCACTGCGGCCGCCCCGCGGACAACACCGGACGATGCGTGCTAAGCGGGTTGCGGCTGCGCCGCCGGCAGGAAGGCATCGGAGAAGCACAGATCCTCGGAGAGGCCCTGCGCGATGAATGCCGGCACGGCTGCATCGACCATCTTCACCGAGCCGCAGACGTAGACCTCGTAGCCCTGCATGTCGGGAAAGTCTTCGAGCATCGCCGTATGCACCAGGCCGCGGCGTCCGCTCCACGGGTCGTCGGCCGCGACATCCGACAGCACCGGCACGAAATGGAAATTGGCGTGGTCTCGCTGCCACTGCTCCGCAAGCTCGGCCATGTAGAGGTCCTGCTGCCGTCGCACGCCGCAGTACAGCCACATCGGCCGCTGCAGGCCGCGCGCGAAGGCGTCCTCGACGATGCTCTTGACCGGCGCGAAGCCGGTCGCGCCGGCAACGAAGAGGATGGGCCGATAGCTCTCGCGCAAGGTGAAGCTGCCGAGCGGGCCTTCGAAGTTCAAGGTGTCGCCGACCTTCATCGCGTCGAACACCTGCCCGGTGAAGCGCCCCCCCGGCACGCGCCGCACGTGCAGCTCGATCGGCGCATCGGGCTGCGGCCGGGTGGCGAACGAGAACGCACGGCGCTGGCCGTCGTCGAGGATGATGTTGATGTACTGGCCGGCGACGTAGTCGAGCCGCTGCGGCAAGCTGACGACGATGCGCATCACGTCGGGCGCGAGCAGTTCGAGCTGCTCGACGCGGCCGACGTGCTGTTGCGGCGCGGCAGCGGCGGGTGCACCGAAGTGCTCCACCTCGATCGCGACATCGCTGCGGGCGGTGGCGCAGCACATCAGCGCCTGGTGTGCTGCGCGCGCCGCCGGCGGCAGCGCGCTCGGCTGGTACGGGCCCAGGTCGACCTCGCCTTGCAGCACGGTGCAGATGCAGACGCCGCAGCCGCCGTTGCGGCACTCGTACGGCAACACCAGGCCTTGGCGCAGCCCGGCATCGAGCAGCGTCTCGCCGGTGCGCACGAGCACTTGCGCATCGTGCACCAGACCATCGTCCTGCTCGGCACCCCCGTGCACGTCGAGGCGGAACTCGTGCTGCGGCGCACGGCGCAGCCGCGGCGGCAGCCACGGCAGCAACGCCAGCAGCACGCTCGCACCGACCAGCAGCGCCCAGACCTGGCCGATGCTCCACTCATAGAGCAGGGGATACGCCGCGAGGAAGAACCAGTCGAAGGACAAAAGCCCCGGTGCTACCGCGAGATCCGCGGCACCGCCCTGGCTCACCACCGGATGCACCACCGCGAGCAGCACAAGCGTCGCGAGCAAGCCGCCACGGATCGAGCGCGACGGATTGGTGCTCGCCTTGGGCACGCGTTGCACGTGCACCCACATCAGCAGCAGCAGCACCAGCGGCACGCCGATGTGCATGAACGCGAGCAGCGAAAACAGCCGGTCGTTGACGCTGCTCACGTAGATGAAATTGCGCATCAACGTGCCACCGAAGCTCGGCAGCCAGTCGAGCGCCTCGAAGCTCGCCACGATGACGAACTGCGCGAGCTGGTCCCACGGCAGCATGTAGCCGTTGATGCCCGAGATGTAGAGCAGCCAGATCAATGCGACGCCGGTGACCCACGAGAACCAGCGCCAGCTGCGGAAGCGGTCGAACGCGAAGTGACGCAAGAGGTGCAGCAGCATCGTCAGCACCATCGCGTCCGACGCGTAGCGGTGGACGCTGCGCAGGATGCCGCCGACCCAGCGCTGGCCGTGCGTCAGATATTCGACCGAGGCGTAGGCATCGGCGACGCCGGTCTTGAAGAAGATGTAGAGATAGAGGCCGCTCGCCACGACGATCCAGAACAGGAAGAACGTGATCGCGCCGAGCTGGTAGAACGGATTCAGCCGATCGCCGAAGGCACGGTTGAACAGCGCCTCGACGCGCATGAACGCGGCCTGCAGCAGCCGTTGCAGCAGCTTGATCATCGTGTCGCCCAGACGGCTCGGGCAGAGGGCCGGGGTGCGCGCGGCTGGCGCAGCGCACGTGCGACGACGACGACGAAGAGCAGGCCGCCGATGATCGCAATCAGGCCGCCGAGCCCCATCAACCCCATGCCGGCCACCTCGGCGTTGCTGCGCAGCACCTGCTCGGCGCCGCCGACCTTGCGCTGCACGCCGTAGCCACCCGACCAGACCAGACCGATGATGTGCAGCAACTGGCCGCCGCCATAGCACCACGGCTGAGCGGTTGCGAGCCGCCCCTCGGGTGCCCGATAGCCGAGTTGCGGCAGCAGGTGGTAGACCAGCCCCATCAGCGCCAACGTGACGCCGACGATGCAGCCATGGTAATGCGCCGGAATGCGCACATTGCTGCCGCTGATGAAGATGCCGATGATGCCACCGGCGCCGAACAGCAACAGAGAGGCGAGCAGAGCGGCGCGCAACGGCCGCGCCGCCGCGCTCGGCGCCGGCCGTGCCGCAAGGCCCAGCACCACCGCCAGGGCGATTGGAAGGATCGCGACGCCACCGCCGAAGCGCATTGCCCAGGTCAGCAGCTGGCGGTGCTCAACCGATTCAATCGGGTGCGCCAGGTAGGCATACGGCGTGATGAAGACGCTGGCGAGCGCCAGCGTGAACATCAGCAAGGTGACGCGCGGGCTGAGCGGCACGCGCGCACCGCTGGCATCGGCGAGCCAGAGCCAGCCGACCAGCATCAGCAAGGTCCAGGTGAACTGCAGCGCATGGCCGCCGCCCCAGAACAGGATCTCGTAGTAAGCCCGGGTGTCGAGGCTGCGCGGCAGCTCGACATAAGACCAGGCGAAGGCAAGCAGCGCGACCGCCGCCGAGACCGCCGCTGCGCTCAGGCCGAAGCGCAGCGCGCCGGTGCCGTCGAACGCCAGGCCGAGCGGCATCGCGGTCAGGAGGCTGCGCACGACCAGCACGGCCGCGCCGGCGGCGAACAGCAGCAGCCCGTCGATGAAAAGCGGTGTCGTCAGCATCGGGATGTAGTTGGCCATCACCGCCGTGCCGTCGCCGACGAAAGGGGCCAGCGCCATCGCCGCAGTACCGCCGGCACAAAGGCCGAGCGCGACCCAGCCCCAGCGCAGACCGCGGGCCGAGCCGCTCGCGCTCCACAGCAGGCCGGCCAGCGCGACGAACCACACCAATACCGAGAGGTCGACATGAACGACGAGCGCGACATGAAAGAAGTCGGCCACCGGCAACAGGCGATTCAAGCCCGGTGTGCGCGACAGCACCAGCAGCACCGAAAAGATTCCCGATCCGATCAGCGCGAGCAGGCCCAGCAGGAGCCAGGCGCGCGCCAGACGGGCGCGGCCGTCGGCGGGCACCGCGAGCTGGTAGGCACTGCCGGTTCGCGCCGGCGCGAGCCGGGCCGCGGCACCGGGCCAGGGTGCGGTAGATGCGTTCATGACAGTACGATGCCTCCCTTTTCGGCGTCGAAGTCGATCACCAGGATCTGCGCCGCTTTCAGCACCACCTGGCTGTCGTGCCGGTAGTCGAAGCCGCCGGTGCCGGCGCTGTCCTTCAGGCGCACCGCGATCCGATGGCTGCCGGCCGGCAGCGCGAAGCGGTGGTAGACCGACGAGGCGCCGTCCTTCGAGAGGCCCGAGGGCACCGCGGTCGCGGCATAGACGAGCCGACCATCGACCTCGACCTCGATGCGCACCGGCGCGCGCTCGCGCGGGCATTGCAGTGGCGCGCGCATATTGGGCGGCAACTTGGCGAGTTCCTCGGCGCTGCGTCGGCGGCATTCGCCGACGCGTTGGCCGTGGTGCACGAAGCTGACCTTGACGAGGGCGTCGCCGGCGGGCAGGTCGCGATAGCTCGGCCAATGCGAGAAGACGCCGATGAAGAGCGCAAAGAGCGCATACAGCACGGCCTGACCGGCCCAGACGACGCCGCGCTTCATTCAGGCGCTCCTGTGGTGCGAAAGTGCTTCATCCGATGCTGCGTCATGACACGGCCGGCGCCTCGATGGCCGGCGCGCCGACAGCCGGCGCCTCGATGACTGGTACCGGCTGCGCGCGCAGCTGCGCGAGCGCGGTGTCGAGCCGGTCTTCGCTGCCGCGGTCGGCGTGCACGATCTGCACGCGTTCGAGCGGCGTGGCGCTGCGCAGATGAGGCTCGCGCCAGCCCGTCAGGCGCGCGTCGGTCCAGCGCGGGCCCAGCCGGAACTCGCAGCCACCGTCGGCGCAGCTGGCGACCAGCACGCCGGCCGCCCCTTGTCGCAGCGCGTAGTCGATGAAGGACGGCGGCAGCATCGCGCTGCAGAGCAGGCTCGTGGTCAGCACGTCGGGTGCGGCGAGCGTCTCGACGCGCGCGCCCCGCTCGCAACCGAAGACAACATAGCGTGGTGCATCGCCCGGCCGCGCCAGGCCGTGCTGCAACTCGCGGCGCAGCGCGTCGACCGGCCGCTGTGGCATGTCGATGCCGGTGAGCAGCGTCTCGATGCCGCGAAACGGCGTTGCCGACGGACACGCACCGGCGCAGATGCCGCAGCTCGCGCAGCGCGCCGCATCGACCACCGCGAGCTCGCGCCGGCCGTTCGGATGCGGCACCATCGTGATGGCGGCATAGGGACAATCGTCGAAGCAGCGTCGGCAGCCGCTGCAATTGGCAGGGTCGACGCGCGCGACCGGCGCGCGCGCGTGCGGCAGCCAGGGCAACGCACAGAGCCCGAACAGCACGCCAGCGAGCAGCAGCCACACCCACTCGCCCGAGGTCGCCTCGACCAGCGGATGGAGGAAGAGCAACAGCCAGTCGAGCGGCAGTTCGGCCGGCACGCTCGACAGATCGGCCGGCGGCTGGCTTTGCACCGGCAGCACGCCGGCCAGCAGCAGCAGCACGGCCACGGTGCCGACTGCGAGCGCACGTGCCGGCCAGACCTCGGCATGGCTGATGCGCTGCAGATGCGACCACAAGCCGAACACCAGCAGCAGCGGCACACCGAGATGGACGAAGACGAAGAGCGAGAACAGCCGATCGCCGACACTCGCGACGGCGACGAAGTTGCGCGTCAGCGGCGTCGCGAACAGCGGCAGCACGTCGAGCCACTCGGCGGTCGCGGTGGCCGAGTACTGGCCGAGCCGATCCCAGTTGAGCCAGAAGCCGCCGATCGCGCAGACGAAGACGAGCGGCAGCAGCGGCACGCCGGTCAGCCAGGACCAACGACGAAAGCCGAGGAAGCGCCCGAACATCCCTTCGCGCAGCAGGTGCAGCAGCAGCACGACGACGAAGGCGTCTGCGGCGTAGCGGTGCACGCTGCGCAGCACGCCGCCCAGATACCACTGCTCGCGCGACAGATGCTCGATCGAGCGCCAGGCGCCGTCGACCGAGGTGTCGAACGCGGCGTAGAGATAGATGCCGCTCAGGGCCAGCAGCCAGAGCAGCCATAGGCCGAGCGCGCCGAGGTGGCGCAAGGGGTTGGCCGTGCTGCCGAACGCAGCATCGAATAGCGCATCGGCGCGACGCCACAGCGCCTGCGCGAAGGTATCGGGCCGGGACAGGTGTTCGGAGGTTGCGGGCATCGCGCAGGCATCGCGATGCGCCGGCACTCGACAGCGGCACCAGGCGCATCAATCGATCACAGTCTGCGCCACGATCACGGCAGGTGGCTTGCGGCGCGTCAAGCGGCGCGCCCGATGTCGAATCCACCATTCATTGAGGCCGTAGGCGAGCATCGCCAGCAAAAACGTGATGCCACCGGCAATCTCGATTGCCAGGGCATAGTCGACGCGATCGGTCCCGGTGACCGGGTCGTAGATGGTGCACAGCAGGCGCACACGATCGAACAAAGCCTCCCAGCGCGTCGGCTCGGGGGGCGTTGCGCCGTCGAAGAGCCGCTGCAGCAACTCGCCGAGTTGCGCGGTGGCGGGCCGGTCACCGTAGATCTGGCGCACCAGGCGACCCTCCGGGTCGAGCACGCTCAGTTGCAGCACGTGGTCGAAGCCGGCCGGCGTCTCACGCCAGCGAAAGCCGAAGTCGGCCGTGAGGCGTTCGACGATCGCAGGATGCGGGCTGAGGAACTCCCAATCGGGCGAATCGATGCGCTGCTGCGACGCGAACGCCTTCATCGCCAGCGGCGTGTCAACCGGCTGGTTGAAGCCGATGCTGACGACGTTGAAACGCTGCGTGCCGAAGCGTTGCTGTAGCGCCCGGACCGTCTCGTGCAGCGCGCGCGTGTTGGCTGGGCAGATCTGGAAGCAACCGGTGTAGATGAAGCTCACCAGCAGCGGCTTGCCACGGTAGCCGGCCAGGCGCACCGGCTGCCCGCGCCGGTCGAGCAGCGTGTAGTCGGCGATCGTGCGGCCGAGCGCGGCCTGACTGCTGCGCCAGGCGTCGTTCGCGTCGAGACCTGGAGTCGAGGCGACGCGATCGGTGTCCTGCGCATCGGGAGCGGCCGCGGCAACCACCATCGCCGGATTCACCGCATCCGGTGGGGTGGCCGCTGCGGCGTCGCCACCGGGTTCAGGCGACGCCGATGCAGCGGCTGCGCTCGGCGGCAGGGACGCCGGCACCTCGACCGCCGCCGCCGCACCGAGTGCGGCGAGCCAGAGCGCCAGCAGCGCGGCCAGGCGCGGCCGATGGCCAGACCTGCAGAAGTTGAGGGTCGGCGCCATCTCGCGCGACACGCGCATCAGCGCAACAGCGCGTCGATGCAGGCGGCCAGCAGCACGACGCTCAGGTAGACCAGCGATGCGAAGAACGCACCCATCGCGGTTGCGCGTCCGGGGCGGCGCGCCAGTTGCCAAGTTTTGCGCAGGAAGTGCGCGCCTGCGCCGATCGCGCCAATCGCGTAGACCAGCCCGGCGCCATAGCCGAGCGCCAGCAGCGATGCCGCCACCAGCGCCACCGTACTGGCGAAGACGACCTGTGCCGCGCGTCGCTCGCCGACCACGACCGGCAGCATCGGCACGCCGGCGGCGGCATAGTCGGTGCTGTTGGCGATCGCCAGACTCCAGAAGTGCGGCGGTGTCCAGAGGAAGAGCACCAGCGCGAGCAGCAGCGGCAAGGCGCTGGGCACCGGATCGACCGCGGCGGCACCGGCCAGCACCGCGAAGCTGCCCGCCAGGCCGCCGATCACGATGTTGAACGCGCTGCGGCGCTTCAGCCAGATCGTATAGACCACGCCGTAGAAGAAGGCGCCGAGCAGCACGTAGAGCGCGGCCACCGCGTTCAGCACCAGCGCCGCGGCGCCGACGGCAAGCACGAGCATCAGCGCCATCAGCCCCAGCCAGGCCGGCGTATGCGACAGGGACCCGGTGACGAAGGCGCGCCCGCGGGTGCGCGCCATCAGGCGGTCCGACTGGTACTCGACGTACTGGTTGAAGGCCCCGGCACTGGCCGACGCCACCAGCACCGAGAGCGCGAGCACGACCACCTGCGTCAGGCTCAGCGCCGGCCCCGGCGTGATCGCCAGGCCGACCAGCGCGGTGATCATGATCAGCACCCCGATGCGCAGCTTGAACAGCCCGAGCACCTGGCGCGCCAGCAGCATGCGGGAGCGCCCGGAGCGGGGCAATGCCGCGGTCGTCGTGTTCATGTCCGGTTCCGGGTTGCGTGCCGGCTGCGGCGTCTGGCCAACGTCTGCAGCCCGCGGCCGCATCGTTTCAGCTCAGGCCCCAGAGCTGGCTCAGATACTTCCAGTTGATGAAGTAGTAGAGGACGAAGGCAACCAGGAAGACCATCGCCAGCACGAACGTGCCCGGCGCCGCGAAGCCCATCGAGCCGTAGCTCTGCGCGACGGCCGACGGCGCGGTCGGCGGGATCGGCGTGACCTTCGCGCTGGTGATGCCGGCGTCGAGCTTCTTGCCCCACAGCAGCGAACCCACCGTGACGTAGATATAGATCGCGCCGCCGACGATGGCCGCGACACCGCCGATGCCGACCAGCCCCATCATCAGATAGGCCGCACCCGGCCACTCGTGCGGAAGTGGGCCCTGGAACGAGATGTCCCAGGTGCGCCGCGGTACGCCGAGCGTGCCCGCCCCCATCATGACCAGGCAGAAGAAGTACATCGACAGGCCGAACAGGTAGGGCTGGATCTTGGCCAGGCCAGGTGCGATCATCTCGCGCCGGAACAGCGTCGGGATCAGGTAGTAGGTCAGCGCCATGAACGTCAGCGTGGTGCCGACGACGACCGTCGCATGGAAGTGACCCGGCACGTAGATGGTGTTGTGGATCAGCATGTTGAGCTGCTCGGTGCCCATCATCACGCCGGAGATGCCGCCGAGGAAGCCGAAGCCGATGATCGAGATGAAGACGCCGGAGAACGTCGGGTTGCCCCAGGGCGCACGCCGCAGCCACTCGAACAGCCCCTTGTTGAAGCCCTTGGCGCGTTGCGCGACTTCCATCGCGCCGGGGATCGTCAGGCCGTGGATCATCGACGCGAGCACCGCGAAATACATGAAGTAGCTGGTGTTGACGACCTTCCACGCGGTGCTCACGCCCGGGTCGGCGAGGATATGGTGCGCGCTGGCGAGTTGCAGGAAGAAGATGTAGAGCAGGAAGGCGCCGCGGCTGACGCGCTCGGACATCGGCTTGGCGCCGAACGCAATGGCCGCAACCAAATACCAGATGGTGATGTGCGCGGCAACGTTGATCTGCTGCGACGAATGGCCGAAGGCCCACCAGATCACACGGTAGATCAGCGGATCGACGTTCTTCACCAGGCCGATCGACATCAGGTAGGTCGGGATCAGGATGATCGCGCCCGAGGCAATCGTGAAAACGGCAATGATGGCCGCGACGACGGCACCGAACACCACCAACGGCACCGAACCCTGGTAGGTGCGATCGCGCCGTGCCACGACCAGGGTGCCGAAGAAGACGAAGCAGGCGATCAGCGCGCCCACCGCAAACAGGATCAGGCCGAGATAGAACGACGGCTCGGCCATCATCGGCACATAGGACGTCATCATCACGCTGGAGCCGCCGCGGAACACCGAGATGTTGTTGGTGACCGCACCGATCAGCATCAGCGCGTAGGCGAGCCAGGCGATGTTGGGCGTCGCGATGCGACAGCGCAACAAGGTCGACGCGGCGAAGTACAGCACCGCGACCTCGAAGAAGATCATCCAGTAGATCAGCATGTCGAGGCCGTGCGCGGTCAGCACCATGTAGAAGGTGTCGGCCGGCAGCCAGTGCACGGCCGGCCAGCGCGTCAGCACCACGCCGATCGCAAGGATGCCACCGACGAGCAGCGCCACCACCGCGGTGACGGCATTGGCGATGATCAGCCGCTCGGCCTGCAGGTTGAACTGCAGGCCCGAGCGCGGGCACATGCGGTAGGTGCGTGCGTTGGAAGAGGCAGCGCCCGGAACGCCGCTGGCAGTGGGTTGTTGCATGGGGTTCTCGCTACTTGACGTAGAGGCGGCCGATCATCGTGTGATGGCCGATGCCGCAGAATTCGTTGCACACCAGCGCAAACGTGCCTGACTGGTTCGGTGTGATCTTCAACACGTGCTCATAACCCGGCACGACCTGGATGTTGATGTTGGTCGGCTGCAGCGAAAAGCCGTGGTTGTAGTCCAGGGACGTCATGTGCAGCGTGTAGGTCTTGTCCTTCTCGAGCTCGAGGATCGGCCACCAGCTCCAGAGCCGCGCGATGAGGTAGATGTCGGCACCCTCGGGCGGATGCACCACCGGGATGTTCTGGTCGCTCTCGGTGCGCACCGTGTACTTGTCGACAAAGGCCTGCGCCTGGAGCGTGAACTTCTCGGGCGTCGTCTTGTAGGTCACGGTCGAGAGGTTCTGGCGGCCGTAGACGTGCCAGTAGATCATCATGAAGAACATCACCAGGCACCAGACGAAGGCGATGGCGATCCAGGTGCCCTCGACGCGGTCGAGCGGGTGTTTCCACCACAGGCGTTCGGCGGGTGGCAGGATGGCGCTCATGTCGGGCTCCTCACTTGGCCAGCGGTATGGTCAGGATGTCGATGACACCCCACAGCACGTACACCACCATCGGCACCATCACGCCGATGAAGAGCAGGAGGAACGGGTTGTCGAGCAGCTGCTGCACCATGGGGACCGGTTCGTCGCCCGTATCGTGTTCGCTCATGAACCTCTCCAGTTTTCTGATGGCGGATGCCAGACATTCTTCGGTGCCTGCGCCATTCGGGAATTGAACTGGGACAAGAAACGGCGATGTCGTGCCGTAGCGCAACGCTTGCGGCGCCTACCATCGCGACGATGACCGCTGGCGACCATCGCTCCGTACGGCTGCATCGCATGGCGTGGCTGTGCCTTGCCCTGGTGCTTACGGTCACCAGCCTCAGCGCCTTCATCCGGCTGTCGCGCGCCGGCCTCGGCTGCGCCGATCGCGCGGCCTGCCACACCCACGCCCGGCTCGCGGCGCACGACCGGGCCGTGCCACTGGCCGACAGCAGCGCGGTGATGGCAGCGCGCATGACCCATCGCGTCAGTGCCAGTGCGGCCTTGCTGCTGGTGTTGCTGATCGTGATGACGGCATTCGCGACGCCGAACCGCTGGCCCGTCGCCGGCCTTGCGCTGGCGCTGCTCGGCCTGGTGCTGATGCTGGCGCTGCTCGGCCGCTGGAGCGCCGATGCGCGCATCCCGGCGTTGACGCTTGCCAACCTGCTCGGCGGCTTCCTGCTGGCCGGCTGCGCCTGGCTGCTGCTGCGCGGCACAGGCGCCCTTGCGGCGGCCCGGGCCCCGACGGCGTTGCAGCGCTGGGCCCGCTTGGCGGTGCTGGCGCTGCTCGCCGAGGTCGCGCTCGGCGGCCTGGTCGGCGCCAACTTCGCCGGCATGGCGTGCCCCGGGCTCGTCTGCAGCGCGCCGCAGCTGCCGTGGCAGGCGTTCGCAGCCTGGCGCGAGCCACTGCTCGATGCGCACGGCATCACGGTCGGTGCAGAAGGGCTGCAGCAGGCCCATCGCCTGGGTGCGCTGCTGCTGGTGGCGCTGCTGGTGCCGCTCGCACTGCAAGCCTTGCATCACGGCCGACGCCGGGCCGGCGTTGTGCTGCTCGGACTGCTGCTGCTGCAGGTGCTGCTCGGCCTCGGCCTCGTCGTCGCGGCGCTGCCGCTGCCGCTGGCACTGGCGCACAACATCGTCGCCGTGCTGCTGCTGCTCACGCTGCTCGAGTTGGCCCGCGCCACACCGGCATCGGCGATGCGCTGGCGCTGAACATCCACGCAGGCGCTGAACAGCACCGGACCGCGATCGCGCGCTTGCGCTGTGTCAAGCGCGCAGCGCGCCCGTGCCGCAACAATGGCCCAACATCCTGGGAGCCTGCAATGGAACCTCGTGCGTTCGATGTGCCGAGATACCTTTCGGTGCTGCCGCTGTTCAGCGACCTCAGTCCCGACGAGTTGAGCCACGTCTCGCAGGGCTGCGTGCTGCGCCGACTCGAACGCGGCGACCTGGTGTTTCGCACCGGCGAGCGCTGCGAGGAGTTCCACGTCGTCGTCACCGGGCAGGTCAAGCTTTTCGTGATGTCGCCCAGCGGCCAGGAGAAGGTGGTCGAGCTGATCAGTCCGGGCCAGAGCTTCGGCGAGGCCATCATGTTCACATCACGGCCCTACATCCTCAGTGCACAATCGCTCACCGAGACCTTGCTGCTGACGGTCTCGAAGCAGGCGGTGTTGCAGGAGATCGAGCGTGACCACCGCTTCGCGCTGCGCATGATGGCCGGCTTGTCGCGCCGACTGCACGGGTTGATCCACGACGTCGAGGCCTATGCCTTGCATTCGAGCCTGCAACGCGTCATCGGCTACCTGCTGCGCGACCAGGACCTCGACGGCAGCACGGCCACCGAGACGCGCACCGTCTCGCTGCCGGTCAGCAAAGCGACCATCGCCTCGAGGTTGTCGATGACGCCCGAGTACTTCTCGCGCGTGCTGCACGAGCTTGCCGACGAGGGCCTGATCGAGGTCGACCGGCGTGAGATCCGGATCGTCGATCCGCCGCGGCTGGCGCGCTTCCAGATGCAGGCCTGAGGGTCGCACTGCCGGTCGCAGTCGGCAGCCGGGCGCAGGCGAGCCACACGCTCAAGGCGCGGCGTCCGCCGCGTCTGCCTCGTCCAGTGGCTGCCACGCCGTCGCATGCTTGAGCACCGCGGTGAGAAAGAGCAAGTCTTGGCCGCGACAGGCGTCGGCAAGCAGACACAGGATCTGCAGCGCGACGCGTTCGGCCTCGGCACGGCTCGCACCATGCACCAGCGTGAAGAGGTTGTAGGGCCAGTCGGGCAGGCGGCGCGGCCGGCGATGACAGTGCGAGACGCGGTCGAGCGCACCGACCTTGGCGCCGAGCTCGTCGATGCGCGTGTCGTCGACATCCCAGACCGCCAGCGCGCTGACGACGAAGCCCAGGCGCTCGCGGTTCGGTGCCGCGCCGACGCGGCGCAGCAAGCCTTCGCGCTGCATGCCCGAGAGGCGCTCGCGCACGACTTCGCCGCTGACGCCGAGCGCTGCACCGACCACATCGAACGGTCGCGAAACCAGCGGCAGACCGCTGCGGGTCGCGGCGATCAATCGCCGGTCGAACGGGCCCAGCCGCTGCATCACGATGCGAGCCGCCACTCGGTCGAGTAGCCGACCTCGTCCGGGAAGCAATAGACCGGCAAGCCGGTCAACGCGGCGATGCGCTCACAACTCGCCTGGGCTGCGTCGCTGCTGCGATGCGCGACGACGAACCACATGTTGAAGCGGTGCTCGCGGCGCACGTTTTGCGTCACTTCGGCCAGCGCATTGACCTGCGCGGCCACCGCATCGAAGCGCTCCTCGGGCACCTGCATCGCCGCGAGCAGGAAGCGCTCGCCGCCCCAGCCGACGTGGAACAGTGGCCCGAGCGGACCCACCACGCCGCTGGCGAGCAGACGTTGCAGGCGCGCCAGCGTCTCGGCCTCGCTCAGGCCGAGCCCGCCACCGAGGTCGGCATACGGGGTGTCGGTCAGCGGCAGCCCGATGCGCAACATGCGCAGCAGCAGCACGTCGATCGCATCGAGGGGCGTGGCGGAGGTTGGCAGCGCGGGGGGCATGGGCGGGCACGCCTGCCCTCGCGGCGACGCATCGACCGCCCAGCGAGAACGTCGCGCGGGCGTCGGGCGTCGGCGTGAGCTTCGGCGTGGTTCGTATCGTCAGCGCCGCGGGTATCCGGCGTCCTTGAAGCAAATCAAGGTCGCGACCGGGCGCACGACGCGCGCAACGCAGTTGTGCGGTTGCGCAGTTGCGCGGTTGCACGGAGCGCGGTGGCGCAGTCACGCGGTTGCGCCGGACACCGCCGCACCGCCGCACCGCCGCACCGCCGGACCGCCGGACCGCCTCAGGCGTGCAGCGCCCGGTACTTCTGCAGCAGCGCGTCGCGGCTTTCGCGGTACTGCGGATGCGGCTCGATCGAATCGGCCGGGCAGACCAGCATGCATTGCGGCTCGTCCTCGGCACCCACGCATTCGGTGCAGATCGTCGGGTCGATGACGTAGACCGGGTCACCGACGCTGATCGCTTCGTTCGGGCAGACCGGCCTGCAGGCGTCGCAGGCGGTGCAGTTTTCGGTGATGAGCAATGCCATGGTCGTCTCCGTCGAAAAGGGGGCCACGCCGTTGCGGCGCGGTGGTTCCAGTGGCGCGCCGCGACGAGACCTGCCGGCGTCGCCGGTGGTCAGCGTCTTCGCTCACTGCGTGATCCTTGTGCTATGTGCTGCGGTGCGAGCCTTTCTCGGGACGGCAGCGGGGGGCTCAGCCGTGCTGCCACACCGCCTCGCGCTTGCCGAGGAACGCCGCCAGGCCTTCCTGGGCGTCGTGCGTTTGCATCAGCCGCTCGAGATAGAGCCGCTCGACTTCATCCAGACGCTGGCGCACGTCGCGCTGCATCGGGCCGCGCGCCGCCTGCAGCGCACAGCGCAGTGCCGCCGCACTGCGGCCCTCGAGGTAGCGCCTGTAGTAGTCGAGCGCAGCCGCCTGCGGGTCGGCGGCGATCTGCTGCACCAGGCCGATCGCGTGCGCCTCCTCGGCGCCGATCGAGCGCCCCGAGAGCAGCAGGTCTTCCGCGGCCGGCTGGTTGACGCGGTACGGCAGCAGCACTGAGGCAGCCGGCGCGAACACGCCGAGCTTGATCTCGGGCTGACCGAACTGCGCGTCGGGCGCCGCAAAGATCAGCCCCCCGGCCAGCACGACCTCGAGGCCGCCGCCCAGGCATTGGCCGCGCACCGCCACCAGCACCGGTGCCGGAAACTCGAGCAGCGCGATGATCAGCGCGTGCAGCGACGCGAGCATCGCACCGCAGTGCTCGGTCAGATGCTCCTCGACGCTGGCGCCGAAACTGAAGTGCGGGCCGGCGGCATCGAGCAGCACGCCGCGCAGCCGCGGCTCGGCACGTGCAGCGTCGAGCGCTGCGTGCAGCGCACCGATCATCGCCGCATCGACGATGTTGGCCTTGGGCCGATCGAGCCGCAGCCGCAGCAGCGCACCGCCCTCCTCGAGCCAGTGGCGCAACGGCGCATCGCTCATTTCTTCGCCCCCGGCTGGATTGCGTCGTGCAGCGGGCCGACCCAGCTCGCACCTGCGGCAAGTTGCTGGCGCAGCAGCACGAAGTCGACCTCCCGGTCGTCCTTGGGCCCGTCGTTGAAGGCGGTGAACCCGGCACGCGCCTCGGTCACCATGTTCAGCGCAAGCCAGGCGCGCGCGTTTTCCTTGTTGCGGTTCCACGCATCGAGCTTGGGCTTGCGCAACTCCTCGAGCGTCTTGGTGGTGCAATCGGGAAAAGTGAGCAGCATCTTCGCGCACAGTTCCTCGACCCGCGCATCGAGCAGCGAGAGGTCGACGGTGCCGGCGGCAAGCAGCGCCTTGCCCTCCTTCGCGGCGGCGCCGGTCTTGAATTCGCCATAGGCATTGCGGCCGTGGTCGTCGAACATCCGCTGGGTCTCGACCAGCGGATTGGCGACGAACTTGCCGTCGACCTTCAGCGCCGGCACGACATCGGTCAGCACCCCCATCTGATAGGCCTTGTGCGCCGAGAACGGCTCGCACAGCACGCAGGCCGCCATCGCGCGCTCCGCGCCGACCATCACCGGCAGGAAGTCGGTCGCGCCGCCGATCGGTGCCGAGCCGTGTTTCGGGCCGGCCTGACCGAAGCGCGCCAGGTCCTGTGCGACCGAGAAGTCGCAGGCCATGCCGATCTCCTGGCCACCGCCGATGCGCATGCCGTTGACGCGGCAGATGACCGGCTTGTCGCAGGCGAGAATCGCCGACACCATGTCGTTGAAGAGCCGCATGTACTGGCGGTATTCCTGCGGATGACCGGCGTAGTACTCGGCGTACTCCTTGGTGTTGCCGCCGGTGCAGAAGGCCTTGTCGCCGGCGCCCGTGAAGACCACGCAGTTGACGTCGCGGGCGTTGGATGCGGCCCGAAACGCATGGATCACGCCCTTGACCATGTCGGTCGTGTAGGAGTTGTACTGGACCGGGTTGTCGAGCGTGATCCAGGCGTTGTAGAGGCCGGTGGCGACGTCGCCGGCCGGCGTCTTCGCGGGCCGCTTCTCGTAGTGCACGCCCGGCCGGACGATGTCGTCGACGAGGTCGTGGTTCTTCATTTCGCGCAGGGCGGCGAGGGTGGCTGGGGCATTCATCTGAACTCCTGGTGGTTGCATTGCAGGCTGGGTGGGTGGCAGTGCGTCAGGGCACGAGCACTGCGCGCTTTTTGATCTCGCGCCGGTGCACCGCATCGAACACGCGGTTGATCTCGGCCAGCGGATGAGTCTCGACGAACGGCCGCACCTGCACGCGGCCCTCGAGCACAAGGTCGAGCGCGGCTGGATAGGCCTCGGGCGGGCAGCCCCAGTTGCCGAGCGCACGAGCGTCGAAGGCCATCAGGTTGGACAGCCGCACCTCGACCTTGTCCATCGTGAAGCCGACCACGGAGAGCGTCGCACCGTGCACCAGCAGACTGAACGCCGTGGTCTGCCCGGCAGCGGTGCCCGAGCACTCGAAGATGCGCCATTCGGTGGCGCGCAGTCCGTTGCCTTTCGCATGCGCGGCGATCGCCGCCTTCAGCGCCTTGGTGTCGAGCGCGCGGCTGTTGAGCGTCAGCGCGGCGCCGTGCGCGGCGACGGCCTGCAGCTTGGCGTCGTCGACGTCGACGGCGACGACGCTCGCACCGAACGCGCGTGCGACCTGCACGCAATAGCCGCCGACGCCACCGGCTCCGATGACGATCGCCAGCTGGCCCGGTTCGACGCCGGCTCGGCGCACCGCCTGGTAGGGCGTGGTGACTGCGTCGGCGACGATCGAGACCTCGGGCAAGCTCAGCCCGGCCTTGGCCAGACGCGCCGGCTCGACGACACAAAGGCCGCGCGCCGGCACGACGATGTGCGAAGCAAAACCGCCCTGGATGTCGTTGCCCGGCATCTTCTGAGCGCGGCAGATCGTGCCGAGGCCGCGCCGGCAGAGATCGCATTCGCCACACGGCAGCACCGCCGGGACGATCACCGACCGGCCGAGCCAGCTCTGAACGCCCTCCCCGACGGCGACCACCTTGCCGCTGATCTCGTGGCCGAGCGCGAGCGGCAACGGCTGATTGGTGCGCACGCCGTCGTAGTAATAGCCGAGGTCGGTGTGGCAGACACCGCAACCGGCGACTTCGACGACGACCTCGCCGGCGGCCGCGGTGGCGACGAAGTCGGCACGCTGCAGCGGTGCGCCGATGGCCGTCATCAACCAGCGATGGGATGGAATGGACATGCTGCTTGCACTCCTTGCGGACTTGACCGATGAACCGGTCGTTGCTAATGTGGCATTGTGGTACTGGAATACCGATTAAGGTGAAACCTCGCCACTAGCATCGCCCCACCTGATTGAACGACCTTTGATCTTGATCAGATGTCCGGCAACGACAAACGCGTTTCATCAGGTCCAGCCACACCGAAGGAGAGTTCCCGTGCCAGCCTTGCGACCCCACGATCCGCGCCACGCTGCGGGCCCCACCAAGAACGCGACCTCGATCTCGATCGCCCTCGCCGGCAGCGGCGGCAGCGGCATCATGACGGCCGGCATGATGCTGCTCGAGGCCGCCGCGCGCGCCGGTCTCTACGGTCTGATGGTGCGCACCAGCGGACCGCAGATTCGCGGCGGTGAAGCCGCCGCCTTGCTGCGGCTCGCGCACCATCCGGTCGACGCGCTCGACGATCGCTTCGACCTGCTGGTGGCAATGGACTGGCAGAATGTCAACCGCTTTGCCGACGAGATCCCGCTCGGCGCCACCAGCCTGATCGTCGGCGACAGCGACGAAGGCGAGGTGCCCTCGGTGTTCCTGGCCAGCGGCGCGCGCAGTGCACCGGTCGCGCTGAAGAAAGCCGCCAAGACCATCCCCGGCGCCTGGGCCAACATGGTCACCCTCGGCGTCGCCGGAGCGCTGGCCGGGCTGCCGCTGGCCGCACTCGAGGCGGCGTTGCGCGCGTCGTGGAAGCGCAGCTCCGGGCTGGATGCCAACGTCGCGGCGCTGCACGCCGGCGTCGCCGCGGCCGGTGGCATGGCGGGCTTGGCGCCGCTGCAGGCGGAGGCAACGCCAGCCTCTGCGGCACCGCGCTGGCTGCTCAGCGGCAACGAGGCCGCCGGCTACGGCGCGATCCGCGGCGGCGTGCGCTTCGTCGCCGCCTACCCGATCACGCCGGCCACCGAGTTGCTCGAATGGATGGCGCCCGCCCTGGTGCAGGTCGGCGGCAGCCTGGTGCAGGCCGAGGACGAACTGGCCTCGATCAACATGGCGATCGGCGCCTCCTACGGCGGTGTGCCGTCGCTCACCGCCACCGCCGGACCGGGGCTCGCCCTGATGACCGAGGCGATCGGCCTGGCGGTCAGCGCCGAGGTGCCGGTGGTGATCGTCGACGTGATGCGAGGTGGCCCGTCCACCGGCATCCCGGCCAAGAGCGAACAAAGCGACGTCTCGTTCGCGGTCTCGGGACTGCCGGGCGATGCGCCGCGCCTGGTCCTGGCACCGAACTCGATCGCCGATTGCCTGGCGACGACGCAATGGGCGGTGCAGCTCGCCGAGGCGCTGCAGGCGCCGGCGATCGTGCTGTCGGATCAGTTCATGGGCCAGTCGCGCACCATCATCGACCGCCCGGCAGACCCCGGTTTCGTCGCCGCGCGCCTCACCGCCGAAGCCGACACACCCGAATACAAGCGCTACCGCGACACGCCCTCGGGCATCTCGCCGATGGCCATCCCCGGCACGCCGGGCGTCGCCTACACGGCCGACGGCCTCGAGCACACCGAGATCGGCCATCCGAGCAGCCAGGCACGCGACCATCAACTGCAACTCGACAAGCGCGAGAGGAAGCTCGCGCAACACGACTACGGCCGCTGGTGGGCCGACATCGAAGGCGACGCCAGCGCCGCGGTCATCACCTTCGGCTCGGTCACCGGTGCGGTGCGCGAGGCGATCGCACGGCTGCAAACGCAGGGCGTCGCGTTGCGGCTGGTGGCGCTGCGGCTGTTGGCGCCGGCCTTGCCCGAAGCGATGACAGCCGCACTGGCCGGCGTGGAGCGCGTCATCGTCATCGAGCAAAACCACGGCGCCCAACTCTACCGCTGGCTGCGCGCGATGCACGACCTGCCGGGCAAGGCCACGAGCCTGCACCGCGCCGGGCCGCTGCCGTTTCGCCCTGGCGAGCTGGCCGACGCCTTGCTCGCCTGGCACGCCGCCACTGCGCGTCCGCACGCCGTCCGCACGGAAAAGGAGTACGCATGAACACCGCCGTCGCCCCCGCGGCCGCACGCACGCCCGCCGACTACAAATCTGCCTACAAGCCGGTGTGGTGCCCGGGCTGCGGCGACTTCAGCGTGCTCGGGTCGATCACGCGCGCCCTGGCGTCCTTGCAGCTGCCGCCGCACGAGGTCGCCGTCGTCTCGGGCATCGGCTGCTCGTCGCGCATCCCGGCCTACACCACCTGCTACGGTTTCCACGGCGTGCATGGACGCGCGCTGGCGGCCGGCACGGGGTTGAAGGTGGCACGCCCCGACCTCACGGTGCTCGTCACCGGCGGCGATGGCGACGGCTACTCGATCGGCGGCAACCACTTCATGCACGCCTGCCGGCGCAACGTCGACCTCACGTACATCGTCATGGACAACCACGTCTACGGCATGACCAAGGGCCAGGCCTCGCCGACCACCGAGCCCGACTGGGACAACAAGCTCGCACCCGGCGGCACCGGCATCCGCTCGTTCCACCCGCTGGTGATCGCGCTCGCCTCGGGCGCGAGCTTCGTCGCCCGCGCGTTCTCCGGCGATCCGAGCGGCACCGCGCAGATCCTCTCGCAAGCGATACGCCATCCGGGCTTCTCGTTCGTCGAGATCCTCAGCCCCTGTGTCACGTTCCGGCCCGAGCAGCGCGAATGGAAGCAGCAGGTGCGGGCGGCCGCGGTCGATCCGACCGACGACGCCGCGCGCGCGGCGCGCCGCATCATGACCGACGATGGGTTCAACATCGGCGTGCTCTATGCCGGAACGCGGCCGGCCTTCAGCCTGCGTCGGCCGACGGCGCGCCGCGAAGTCGCCGACCTCGCAGCGGGGTTCGCGCTGTGAGCGCCGCACGCACCGCCGAGGCCACGCTGGCTGCGCTGATGGCGCAGGCGCTCGCGATCGAACACGAGGCGGTCGAACGCTACAACGCCCTGGCCGATGTGATGGAGGTGCACAACAACCGCGAGGTGGGGGCATTGTTTCGCAAGATGGCGCAGGTCGAGACGCGCCATGCCGAGATGATCATGACCGAGATGGGCTGGAAGAGCGCGCCGGCGATGCCGGCGCGTGCCTGGACCGACGGCGAAGCGCCCGAGAGCGTGCCCGAGGACGAGGTCCATTACCTGATGTGGCCATGGCATGCGTTGCAGCTCGCACTCGCCGCCGAGCAGCGCGCCGCGGCCTTCTTCACCAAGCTCGCCGAGGAGGCGCCGAGCGACGCGGTGCGGCGCGCCGCACTCGAGCTGCGCGACGAGGAGCGCGAGCACGTCGCGCTGGTGCAGGCCTGGCTCGACAAGACGCCACCGCCCGACACCGGCTGGGACGAGGATCCCGACCCGCCGCGCTACACCGATTGAAGCAGGAGCGACCGATGCAAGTCCTGTTACCCGAAGGCTGGGCGCCACCCATCGGCTACGCCAACGGCATCGCCGTCGATGCCGGGCGCATCGTCTTCATCGCCGGCCAGGTCGGCTGGGATGCCGAGCAGCACTTCCACAGTGAGTCGATCGTGCCGCAATTCGAGCAGGCCGTGCGTAACGTGCTGGCGATCCTGCGCAGCGCGGGCGGCGAGCCGCATCACATCTGCCGCATGACCGCCTATTGCTGCGACAAACCGGCTTACCTGGCAGCGCGCCGCGAGCTCGGCGCGATCTGGCGCCGCCACATGGGCGCTCACTACCCGGCGATGAGCATGATCTTCGTCTCCGACCTGCTCGACCACCCCGGCAAGATCGAGCTCGAGGCGACCGCGGTGGTGCCCGCCTGACCGGGATGCACCGCGCCGCGGCGATCCCGTCGGATCGGGTCGCCAGGGCACCTTGCTGCGCTCATGTCCCCCGGCGCCGGCCTTTGGCCGTCGCCTCCTCCTTTACTTCGCTCCGCAAGGCGCCCCGTCGACCCGATCACACGTCAATCCGCGGTTCGCTGCTCAAGCGGCGCGGCGGCGCGTAGGTCGCGCCTGCTGGCGCTCGATCAGCCGCAGCATCGTCGCCAGCGTGATCGAGCCGAACGTCGCCGCGGTGTTGGCATCGATCTCGCCGAGCACGGTATCAAGCGCACGCTCGACCGGCGTGGCTGTCGGCGGCGTGGTGTGCGCGGTCACGTCCTCGAACAACTGGATGATGTCGAGCAGCGTCAGCCGGCGCGCGTTGCCGGCGAAGCGGTAGCCGCCGCCGACGCCGCGCACCGACGCGACGATGCCGGCGCGTGCCAATGCCGCCAGCACCTTGGCCAGGTGATGCGGCGAGACGTCGTGCTTGGAGGCGATCTCGGCCGCCGAAATCTGCCGCTCCGGGTCGCTGGCGAATTCCAGCACGCTGAAAAGCGCAAGCGAGGTGTTCTTCTGCAGCCTCATCGAGCCGCCCCCTGCTCCTCGAGATCCATCTCGAGCGAGACCAGGCCGCCAGCCATCATCCCGTGGCTGCGAAAGAACGACAGAATCACGGCGTTGTCACGTGCCAGCATCGTGCGCAGCTTGGTCACGCCGACCGCTCGAAAGCGCATGCTGATCGCTTCGAGCAGGCGCGTGCCGATGCCGCCGAGCCGGGCGCCGGGCCGCACGTCGATTGCGAAGACCCAACCGCACGGCGGCGAGCCGAACTCCCAGTCGCGCACCTCGCCGATGATGAAGCCGACGATCTCGTGCTCGAGTTCGGCGACCAGGAAGTGGCGTTTGTCCTGCGCAGCGCCGCCGTAGCGCCGATGGATCGCTTCCCAGTAGGCGTGCTTCTGGATCCCGGTGGTCGTCGCATCGATCGCGATCACGGCGTCGAGGTCGGTGCGGCGCGCGCGGCGGATCACCACCGCTTCGGCAGCCGGTGCACGCGCTGTCTGCACCGTGGCGCCGGCTGCCGCCGTCGCGACCTTGGGACGGCGCCGCGGCGCCGGCGGCCGGCTGTGCTGCGCACGGCGCACCGCGCGCGCGCCAGGGGATTCACTCATGGAAGTCTCGCTCAGTATTGAACTAAATCAAATCCAAACCGGCATTCCGGTACCAGAGTACCGCATAGCGACGAAAAGATCGCCTCTGCCACACAACCCCGGACCACCGGCCCCGCAGGTCTTGGGCACGTCAGTGTACGGGCAGCGCCGCCGGACATCGGCCACGCAGACACTTTGCAACAGGAGACGACGATGAAATTCCGTATCCCCGCACGCGGCCTGCTCGGCGCCGCGCTCGTCGGCCTGCTGGCCGCTCCGGCGCTGACCAGCGCGGCCGAGCCGCTGCGCATCGGCACTTTCCTCTCGGTGACCGGGCCGGCCGCGTTCCTCGGTGACCCCGAGAAGAAGACGCTGGAGATGGTCGTTGAACGGCTCAACGGCGCCGGCGGCGTCGACGGCCGCAAGCTCGAGCTCGTGGTCTACGACTCGGGCGGCGATGCCGAGAAGGCACGCACCTTCGCGAAGCGCCTGATCGAGCAGGACAAGGTCGACGTGATCATCGGCGGCTCGACCACCGGCGAGACCATGGCGGTGATCCCGTTGGTCGAGCAGGCCGGCACGCCGTTCCTGTCTCTGGCGGGCGCGGTCGGCATCGTCGAGCCCGTGAAGAAGTGGGTCTTCAAGACGCCGCATACCGACAAGATGGCCTGCGAGAAGATCTTCGCCGACATGCGCGGGCGCAAGCTGACGAAGATCGCGTTGATCTCGGGAACCGGCGGCTTCGACAAGTCGATGCGCGGTGAATGCCTCAAGGTCGTCGGCAAGTACGGCCTCGAAGTCGTCGCCGACGAAAGCTACGGCGCAGCCGACACCGACATGACCGCGCAGCTCACGAAGATCAAGGCAACGCCGGGACTGCAGGCGGTGCTCAACGCGGGCTTCGGCCAGGGCCCGGCGGTGGTGACGAAGAACTACAAGCAGCTCGGCCTCGCGCAGCCGCTCTACCAGTCGCACGGCGTCGCATCGAAGGAGTACGTCCGGCTGAGCGGCGATGCCGCCGAAGGCGTCCGGCTGCCTGCCGCCGCACTGCTCGTGGCCGAGTTGCTGCCCGAGAAGGACGCTCAAAAGCCGATCGTCGTCGCCTACAAGCACGACTACGAGACGCGCTACAAGTCCGATGTCTCGACCTTCGGCGGCCACGCCTACGACGGCTTGATGATCACCGTCGAGGCCTTGAAGCGCGCCGGCAGCACCGACCGCGCGAAGCTGCGCGATGCGATCGAGGCGACGCGCGGCTATGTCGGCACCGGCGGCGTCGTCAACATGTCGGGCACCGACCACCTCGGCCTCGATGAGACCGCGTTCCGCATGCTCGAGGTGCGCAACGGCAACTGGGTCATCGTGCCCTGAGCCGGTCCCGCGCCTGCGCCACGAAGCCCTTGCCGCCATGAGCGCCCAGACCCTGCAGTTTCTCGCCGGCGGCCTGACCGCGGGGTCGATCTATGCACTCGTCGCGCTTGGCTTCTCGATCATCTTCGTCGCCAGCCGGGTGATCAATTTCGCCCAGGGCGAGTTCGTGATGATCGGCGGGATGGGCGCGTCCTCGCTGCTCGCGCAGGGCGTGCCGCTGCCCGCGGCGATGGCGCTGGCGATCGCGCTGGCGACGGTGATCGGGCTGCTGCTGGAGAAGCTCGCGATCGAGCGCGCGCCGCATGCCGATGTCACGACCCTGATCATCATCACGATCGGTGCGTCGATCCTGCTGCGCGGCCTGGCCCAGGTCATCTGGGGCAAGGGCATCCACGCGCTGCCGCCGCTCGCCGGCGATCAGCCGATCAGCTTGGGCGGCGCATCCATCATGCCGCAAAGCCTGTGGGTGATGACGACGATGCTCGCGATCGTCGCCGCGCTCTCATGGTTCTTCGGCCACACCCGGCTCGGCCGCGCGATGCTTGCGACGTCGCACAACCGGCTGGCCGCGCAGCTCGTCGGCATCGACGTGCGGCTGGTGCTGTTTGCGAGCTTCGGCCTGGCTGCGGCGCTCGGCGCCGTCGCCGGCGTGCTGATCACACCTATTGGCTTCACCTCCTACGAGGCCGGTGTGATGCTCGGTCTGAAGGGCTTCGCCGCGGCGATCCTCGGTGGCCTCGGCAACTTCCACGGCGCGATCCTCGGTGGCATCCTGCTCGGCCTGCTCGAGAGCCTGGGCGCGGGCTTCGTCTCCTCCTCCTACAAGGACGCCATCGCCTTCGTGGTGCTGCTCGCGGTTCTCTTCATTCGTCCCGATGGCCTCTTCGGTGCACTCCGCAGCGACCGCGTCTAGCCGGACCGCGGCGCGGCCGCGGCGCAGCGGCAAGCGGCACGCCGGACTGGCGCTGCTCGTGCTGGTCGTCGTCGCGCTGCCGCTCACGTTTCGCAACGACTACATCGCCGACGTCGCGATCCTGGTCGGGCTGAATGCGATCGTCTGCGTCGGCCTCAACCTGCTGATCGGCTACGCCGGACAGATCAGCCTGGGCCACGCCGGCTTCTTCGGTCTGGGCGCCTACGGCACCGCGCTGCTCGCGGCGCGCCTGGGCTGGCCGCCGCTCGTGGCCCTGGCCGTCGCGAGCGCCGCGGTAGGGTTGCTGGCCTTCGTCGTCGGCCGGCCGATCCTGCGGCTGCGCGGCCACTACCTGGCGATGGCCACGCTCGGCCTGGGCGTCATCATCGCGATCGTCATCACCACCGAAGACCGCATCACCGGCGGTCCTGACGGCATGGCGGTGCCGCCGCTGGCGATTGCGGGCTTCGTGTTGCAGGGCCAGCGCGCCTGGTACTGGGTCGTCGGTGGCGCGCTGATCGTGGCGGTCTGGCTCGCGCGCAACCTGATCGGCTCACCCACCGGGCGGGCGTTGCGTGCACTGCACACCTCGGAAGTCGCCGCCGAGCTCGCCGGCATCGACAGCGCACGCCACAAGCTGATGGCCTTCGTCATCTCGGCGCTCTTCGCCGCGGTTGCCGGTGGCCTCGCCGCCTTCTACGCCGGCTTCATCACGCCGGCCAAAGCCTCGTTCATGCATTCGATCGAGCTGGTCACGATGGTCGTCTTCGGCGGCATGGCCTCGACCTTCGGTGCAGTCGTCGGCGCGGCGATCTTGACGGTGTTGCCGCAGTTTCTGACGACGTTGAAGGACTACGAGATGGTCGTTTTCGGCGCCTTGCTGATGCTGACGATGGTCTTCTTCCCGCGCGGCGTCGTGCCGACCCTGGCCGCACTGTGGCGGCGGTGGCGGAAATGAGCGCTGCGCCCGGCCGCGCGGAACAGGGCTCGCTCCGGCCCTGCGGCAGCCCGCGCAGCACGAGGGTAGTCCAGTGAGCACCTTGCAGGTCGAGGCGCTGTCGCGCCGCTTCGGCGGGTTGCACGCGGTGGCCGATCTCTCGTTCGAGATCCGCGCCGGCACGGTGCATTCGATCATCGGACCCAACGGCGCCGGCAAGACCACCTTGCTGAACCTGCTGACCGGCGTCTACCGCCCGAGCAGCGGGCGCATCGTCTTCGACGGCGTCGACCTGACCGGGCAGCCACCGTACCGCTACGCCGCCGCCGGCATCGGCCGGACGTTCCAGAACCTGCAGATCTTCTTCAACATGAGCGCGCTCGAGAACGTCATGACCGGGCGCCACCGGCTCGAGCGCTGTGGCCTGCTCGCGGCGCTGCTGCACACGCCGCGGCTGGCGCGCGCCGAAGCCGAGTGCCGCACGCGTGCACTCGAATGGCTGCGCTTCCTCGACCTGGCCGACGCCGCCGAGCGCGGCGCCGACACGCTGCCCTATGGCGCGTTGAAGCGCCTGGAGATCGCGCGTGCACTGGCCGGCGAGCCCCGGCTTCTGCTGCTCGACGAGCCGGCCGCCGGCTTGAACCCGACCGAGGCCGAGGAGATCGCCGCACTGATCCGCCGCGTCGCCGCGACCGGCACCACGGTGGTCCTGGTCGAGCACAACATGCGCCTGGTGATGGGCGTCTCGGACCACATCCTGGTGCTCGACCACGGCCAGCGCCTGTGCGAAGGCACCGCCGATGCCGTGCGCCACGACCCGCGCGTCATCCAGGCCTATCTGGGCGCTGCGCCGCAGCCGCACGTCGTTGCGGAGACCGTCGATGCTTGAGGTCGCCCGACTCGGCAGCCGCTACGGCCGCATCCCGGCGCTCGCCGATGTGAGCCTGACGGTGGCGCGTGGCGAACTGGTGGCGCTGGTCGGTGCCAACGGTGCCGGCAAGTCGACCCTGCTGCGCGTGCTCTCGGGCGTGCAGCCGGCCGCCAGCGGCAGCGTGCGCTTCGATGGCATCGACGTCACCCGCATCGCACCACGCCGGCGCGTGCAGATGGGCATGGTGCAGGTGCCCGAGGGACGCCAGGTGTTCGCCGAACTCTCGGTCGAGGACAACCTGAAGCTTGGCGCCTTCGTGCGACCGCAGAGCGAGGTCGCGGGCGGGCTCGAGCGCATCTACACGCTCTTTCCGATTCTCGCGGCCAAGCGCCGCGAGTCTGCCGGGACGCTCTCGGGCGGCCAGCAGCAGATGCTCGCGCTCGGTCGCGGCCTGATGAGCCGGCCGCGTCTGCTGCTGCTCGACGAGCCGAGCATGGGGCTGGCGCCGCGCATCGTCGCCGAGATCTTCGCGATCATCCGCGCGCTCAAGGACGCCGCGACAACGATCCTGCTGGTCGACCAGAACGCACAGGCCGCGCTCGGCGTCGCCGACCGCGCCTACGTCTTGGAGACCGGCCGCATCGCCCTGCAGGGCGGTGGTCTCGAACTGCTCGCCAACCCGCGCGTGCAGCAGTCCTACCTCGGGCTCTGACCGAGCCCCGTCCCCTCACGGAGTCCATGATGAAGCCCAGTCTTGCCAGCAGCATCAGCGCCACCACGCAGCTCGAGGTCGACCGCGAGCGCACGATCGATTTCATGGGCGAGCATGCCCGCGTCTATGCAACGCCGATGCTGGTGCGCGACATCGAGATCGCGTGCCGCACGCTGCTGCTCGAGCACCTCGACGACGGCGAGGACTCGGTCGGCACGCGGGTCGAACTCGACCACATCGCCGCGACCCTGCTCGGCATGACGGTGACCTTGACGGTCACCGTTGCCGAGGTCAAGGGGCGCGCCGTCAGCTTCGAGATCGAGGGCCGCGACAACGTCGAAGCGATCTGCCGCGGCCGTCATGCGCGCTTCGTCGTCGACGTGAAGACCACCGAGGCGCGGCTCGCCGCAAAGGCAAAGAAGGCGGGGCTGGCATGAGCGCCGCGGCACGACCGCCCGAAGGCGGCATTCCTCCTCCCGCGGGGCGGTGGCCGCGCAGCAGCCGGAGGGTCGTGCCGTGAGCGCCCGGCCGGTTGCGCGCGACGTGCGGCGCGTGCCGACGTACTGCTACCAGTGCGTGGCCGGGCCCGACCTGCTCACTGTCAAGGTCGAGGACGGCGTCGCCACCGAGATCGAGCCGAACCTGTGTGCCGCCAAGGTCCATCCGGGGGGCGGCAAGGTCTGCGTCAAGGCCTTCGGGTTGATCCAGAAGACCTACAACCCGAACCGGGTGCTGCAGCCGATGAAGCGCACCAACCCGCAAAAGGGCCGCGAACACGACCCGGGCTTCGTGCCGATCTCGTGGGACGAGGCCTATTCGCTGATCGCCGACAAGCTCAACGAGATCCGCACGACCGGCCTGACCGATGCCTCGGGCTACCCCAGAGTCGCCGCGAGCTTCGGCGGCGGCGGCACTCCGCAGTCGTACATGGGGACCTTCCCGGCGTTCATGGCGTCGTGGGGCCCGATCGATTTCGGCCTCGGCTCGGGCCAAGGCGTCAAGTGCTACCACTCCGAGCACCTCTACGGCGAATTCTGGCACCGCGCATTCATCGTCGCGCCCGATACGCCGTTGTGCAACTACCTGATCTCGTGCGGCTCGAACATCGAGGCCTCGGGCGGCGTCGTCGGCATCTGGCGCCATGCGAAGGCACGCGTGCGCGGCATGAAGCGCGTCCAGGTCGAGCCGCATCTGTCGGTGACCGGCGCGTGCTCGGCGCAGTGGGTACCGATCAAGCCGAAGACCGACCCGGCCTTCCTCTTCGCGCTGATCCACGTGATGCTGCACGAGACGCCGCGCGAGCGTCTCGACCTCGCCTTCCTCGCACGGCGCACCGCGTCGCCCTACCTGGTCGGCGCAAACGGCTACTACCTGCGCGACCGCGCGACGAAGAAGCCGCTGGTCTGGGACCGCTCGAGCGCGAGCGCCCGGCTGCACGACGCGGTCGGCATCGACGAGGCGCTCGAGGGCCGCTACACGGTCGATGCGGTCGAGATCGGCCCGGACGGCGACGTCCTCGCCGATGGCCTGCTCCAAGGCGACACTGGCTTCACGAAGCTGGTGGAGCACATGCACGCCTACTCGCCCGAGTGGGCAGCATCCATTTGCGACGTGCCCGCAGCGGTGATGCGGCGCATCGCCAACGACTACATCGCACACGCCTGCGTCGGCGAAACAATCGAGATCGAAGGCCGCACGTTGCCGTATCGGCCGGTCGCGGTGACCCTCGGCAAGACCGTCAACAACGGCTGGGGCGGCTACGAGTGCTGCTGGGCCCGCACGCTGCTCGCCACCCTGGTCGGCGCGCTCGAGGTGCCGGGCGGCACGATCGGCACGACGGTGCGGCTGACCCGGCCGATGTCGCAGCGCCACGAGAGCGTCAAGCCCGGTCCCGACGGCTTCATGCACTATCCGCTGAACCCGACCGACAAGGCGCACTGGTCGGCCAAGCCCAACATCCGCAACGCCTACCGCACGATGGTGCCGCTGGCGGCCGACGGGCCGTGGAGCCAGGCGCTCGGTCCGACGCACTTCGCGTGGATGTTCCTCGACGAGACGCCCAAGGGCCTGCCGCGCGTCACCGCCCCCGATGTCTGGTTCGTCTACCGCACCAACCCGGCGATCTCGTTCTGGGACACCGATGCGCTTGGCCGGAAAATGGCGCGCTTCCCGTTCGTTGTCGCGTTCGCCTACACGCGTGACGAGACGAACCATTTTGCCGACGTGTTGCTGCCCGACGCGATCGACCTCGTTCTGGGATCATGAAGGCTACGCGTTACGACAGCCGGTGGTCGAGAGCCAAGGTGAAGCACGCGACTTCACCGACATCGCGAGCGAACTGGCGGCGCGCACCGGCCTGACCGAGCGCTACAACGCTGCGATCAACAAGGGCGCGGCCGGCGTGCCGCTGAAAGGCGAGTACAGCGACCACTCGCTCGAGCCGACGCGCCGCTACAGCCGCGACGAGATCTGGGATGCGGTCTGCCGCGCGGCGAGCAGCGAGCTCTCCGACGGAACCCAGATCAACGGCCTGGACTGGTGGAGGCACAACGGCCTGGCCACCAAGCCCTATCCGCGCGATCGCTGGTACCTGCTGCCGACCCTGATCGAGCAGGGCCTGCGCTTCGAGCTGCCCTACCAGGAGCGCCTGAAGCGGGTCGGTGTCGAGCTCGGCCGGCGCCTGCACGAGAACGAGATGCATTGGTGGGACACCCAACTCGAGGAATACCAGGCCCTGCCGAAGTGGAAGGACTTTCCGGCGATCTGGGAGGCGGTCGTCACGCAGGGCGGATCGGCCGCCTCCGACTACCCGTTCTGGTTGCTGACCGCGCGCTCGATGCAATACGCCTGGGGCGGCAACGTCGGCATGCAGATGATCAAGGAGGTGGCCGACAACATCGCCGGGCACCGAGGCGTCATCGTCAACACCCAGGCCGCGCGCCGCCTGGGCATCGCCGACGGCGACCCGATCGAGATCTCGACGCCGCTGCGCAAGGTGAGCGGCCGCGCGGTGCTGCGCCAGGGCATACGCCCCGACACCCTGCTGCTGATCGGCCAGTTCGCCCACTGGGAGACGCCGCTTGCAAAGGACTTCGACGTGCCCAGCCTCAACAGCCTGGCCACGATGTCGATCGCGCTGACCGACGCGACCGGTTCGGGCGCCGACATCGTGCGCGTTGCGCTCAAGCGCGGCAGCGAGAGGTTGCCCGCCGGCGGCGTCGCGCTGAAACCGAAACGACGTGAGCGCACAGAGGAGCCGTCATGACGCGCTGGACCATGATCGCCGACCTGCGCCGCTGCGTCGGCTGCCAGACCTGCACGGCGTCCTGCAAGCACACCAACGCAACGCCGCCGGGGGTGCAATGGCGCCGCGTGCTCGACATGGAGTTCGGCGAGTACCCCGATGTCCAGCGCGCCTTCGTGCCCACCGGCTGCCAGCACTGCGAAGACCCGCCCTGCCTGGAGGTCTGCCCGACGACCGCGACGCGCAAGCGCCCCGACGGCATCGTCACGATCGACTACGACCTGTGCATCGGCTGCGCCTACTGCGTCGTCGCCTGCCCCTACCAGGCGCGCTACAAGACGGAGCGGCCGACGTTCGCCTACGGCGAGCCCACCGCGGTCGAGGCGCTGCGCCACGACGACGCGCGCATCGGCGTCGCCACCAAGTGCACGTTTTGCGTCGACCGCATCGACGCCGGCCTCGAGCGCGGTGAGACCCCCGGGGTCGACGCCGCGGCGACACCGGCCTGCGTCAACTCGTGCATCGCCGAGGCGCTGGTCTTCGGCGATATCGAGGACCCGCAGAGCAACGTCTCCCAGTTGCTCGCCGAGAACCAGCACTTCCGGATGCACGAGGAGCTCGGCACTGGGCCGAACTTCTTCTACCTCTGGGACAAGGTCGACGCCACATGAACGTCACACCACGCCGCGGCGCCCCGATGCGCCGCCGAACATGCGCAGCGGAGGACCCCGGATGAGCTACGGACCCGAGCCCCGCCAGCAAACCGTCTGGGACTGGCGCGCTGCCGGCAACTTCATCGGCGGCGGCGCCGGCAGCGGCTTGATCGCCGTTGCCGCGCTGGCGCAGGCATTCGGCGGCACCGCCCGCGCGCCGTTCGCCTGCGGCATCGCGCTGGTGGCGTTCGGTCTCTTCTGCGTCTGGCTCGAGATCGGCCGGCCGCTGCGTGCGCTGCACGTCTTCTTCCACCCCAAGCGCTCGTGGATGTCGCGCGAAGCGTTCGTTGCGCTGCTGCTGCTGCCGGCCGGTCTGGCCGCGGCTCTCGACGTACCCGGCCTCGGTGCGCTCGCCGGGCTGCTCGCACTCTTCTACATGTACTGCCAGGGGCGCATCCTGAAGGCCTCGCGCGGCATTCCGGCCTGGCGCGAACCGCGGCTGGTGCCGCTGATCGTGACAACTGCATTGGCCGAAGGCGCCGGCCTCTTCCTGCTGTCGGCGCCGTTGCATCGCAGCACCGACAGCTGGCTGCTGATCTTCACCGGGCTGCTGCTGATTGCCCGCTGGAGCCTGTGGCGCCGCTACCGCCAGTCGATCGCGCGCGGCGTCGCGCCGCCGGCGCTGGCGGCCCTCGACGCCGCGGCGCTGAAACTGCAGTGGCTCGGTACCTTGGCGCCGCTGTTGCTGCTGGCCGTCGCGCTGGCGCTCGCACTGCTCGCCGGTGCCCGGACCGATGCCCCGGCGGCACTCGCCGCCGCGGCGCTGGCCGGCCTCGCTGTACTGCTCACGGGTGCGGCATTCAAGTACACGTTGATCACCCGTGCCGCCTTCAACCAGGGCTTTGCCCTGACGCGGCTGCCGGTGCGCGGCGTGCCTCGCTAGACAGGGCGCGACGGCTGGGCGCTGGCCCGGCATCCGGCGCTGGCAAAGGAGAAAGCATGGGCGCAATCCACTCGGCCGAAATCGGTCTGGCGACGAACGACACGCGCGGCGCGCCGCTGCACCCGGTCTTCGAGATGATGCCGCGCGAGCAGCTCGCCGCGCTGCAACTGCAACGCCTGCAACTGACGGTGGCCGACGCCTGGCAGCACGTGCCGCTGCAGCGCGCCCGCCTCGACGCCGCCGGCATCGGCCGCGACGGCATCCGCTCGCTCGACGACGTGGCGCGGCTGCCGTTCACCGTGAAGGCCGATTTGCGCGAGCACTATCCGTTCGGCCTGTTCGCGCGGCCGCCCGAGAAGCTGGCGCGCCTGCACGCCTCGTCGGGCACGACCGGCCGGCCGACCGTCGTCGGCTACACCGCCGGCGACCTCGATCGCTGGTCCGATCTGGTCGCGCGCTCACTCAAGTGCGCCGGCGCGGCGCGCGGTGATGTCGTCCACAACGCCTACGGCTACGGCCTCTTCACCGGCGGCCTCGGTGCGCACTATGGCGCCGAGCGGCTCGGCGCCGTGGTGGTGCCGATCTCCGGCGGCTCAACCGAGCGCCAGGTGGCGCTGATCATGGATTTCCGTGCCCGCGTGCTGTGCTCGACGCCATCGTACGCGCTGGCGATCGCCGAAGTGGCCGAGCGCATGGGCATCGATCTGCGCACGAGTGCGCTGTGCGTCGGCCTGTTCGGTGCCGAGCCGTGGAGCGCGGCGATGCGCAGCGAGATCGAGGCCCGCATCGGCCTGCGTGCGGTCGACATCTACGGCCTCTCCGAGATCATGGGGCCGGGCGTGGCCTGTGAATGCAGCGTGCGCAACGGCTTGCACGGCTGGGAGGACCATTTCCTGTTCGAGATCATCGACCCGGAAACCGGGCGACAACTGCCCGAGGGCGAAGCCGGGGAGCTGGTGATCACGACGCTGACGAAGGAGGCGCTGCCGATGCTGCGCTACCGTACCCGCGATATCACGCGCCTCAGCAGCGCACGCTGCGACTGCGGCCGCACACACGTGCGCATCCTGCGCGTCACGGGGCGCAACGACGACATGCTGATCATCCGGGGCGTTAACGTCTACCCGTCGCAGCTCGAGGCCGCGCTGCTCGGGCGCCCAGGCATCGCTCCGCACTACCAGCTCGTCGTCGAGCGGCGCGGCTCGCTCGACCAGGTGAGCGTCGAGGTCGAGGCCCAGCCCGGCGTCGACCCCGCGACCTACGCGGCGATCGGGCGCGATGCGGGGCACCACATCAAGTCGTTGATCGGCATCAGCGCCGCGGTGAGCGTCAAGGCGCCTGGCCTGATCCCGCGCTCCGAAGGCAAGGCGGTGCGCGTGCGCGACCTGCGCCCCAAGGAGACGGTCTGAGGTTGCCGGCAGCTGTCGCCGTTCGCGCGCGCCCCACCGAAGTTTGACCTGGATCATGGGGCGCGCGGGCTTCCGCGAACAGCATGGCCGGGTTAAATAGGTAAACCGGTACCAGAATCCAATCGCCGTTGCACGGTCCATTTTCCCGAGGAGGTTCCGGATGACGACCAAGCGTCTTCTGAGTCTGAGCGTCAACGGCCGCGCGCGCGAGGATGCGGTCGCCGATGCCACGCTCCTGCTCGACTACCTGCGCGAGACCGCCGGCCTGACCGGCACCAAGCAAGGCTGCGACGGCGGTGAATGCGGCGCCTGCACGGTGCTCGTCGATGGCGCGCCGCATCTGGCGTGCATCACGCTGGCAGCAAACTGCGCCGGCCGCGCCATCGAGACGATCGAGAGCCTGGCCGGTTGCGACGGCCGCATGAGCCGGCTGCAGCAGTCTTTCCACGAGCACCTCGGTGCGCAGTGCGGCTTTTGCACGCCCGGCATGGTGATGAGCGCCGAGGCGTTGCTGCGCACCAATCCGGCACCGAGTGAAGCCGAGATCCGCGCCGCGCTCGGCGGCAACCTGTGCCGCTGCACCGGCTACGTGAAGATCATCGAGTCGGTGCAGAGTGTCTGCGCAGCGCTGGAGGGCTGATCGATGGACACCCTGGTCAAGCCGATGCCGGTCGACGCGCTGCGCGAACGCAGCATCGGACGCCCGACGCCGCTGGTCGACGGCATCGAGAAGGTCACCGGGCGCACGCGCTACACCGCCGACCTGCCGCCCGGCGATGCGCTGGTCGGACGCATCCTGCGCAGCCCGGTCGCGCACGGCCTGATCCGCGCCATCGACACGAGCCGTGCGCGCGCCCTGCCGGGTGTGCGTGCCGTCATCACCAGCAACGATTTCGTCGCCCCCTACGGCGTGATCCCGATCGCGCAGAACGAATGGCCACTGGCGCGCGACCGCGTGCGCTACCGCGGCGAGCCGCTGGTGGCGGTTGCGGCGATCGACCAGGCCAGCGCCGATGCCGCACTGGCCGCCGTCGTGCTCGACATCGAGGCGCTGCCAGCCTACTTCCAGGCCGCCGACGCGCGCGTCGAAGGCGCCGTGCTGCTGCACGAGAACAAGCGCGGCAATGTCGAGCGCGAGGTCGACCAGACCTTCGGCGACGTCGATGCAGGCTTCGCCGCGGCCGACCTGGTGCGCGAGCAGCACTTCCATTACGCCGAGGTCGCGCACGGCCAGATCGAGCTCAATGCCGCACTCGCTGTCTGGGAACCCGAGCGCGAGCGCCTGACGACGCACTCGACGACGCAGGTGCCGTACTACCTGCACCTGACCCTGGCACAGGTGCTCGGCATCGACAGCTCGCAGATCCGCGTCGTCAAGCCGGCCCTGGGCGGCGGCTTCGGCCACCGTGTCGAGCCGCTCGGCTTCGAGATGATCACCGCAGCGCTGGCGCGCGCTGCGGGCGGCGGCGTGCGCATGCTGCAATCGCGCGAGGACAGCTTCCTCAGCCACCGCGGCCGGCCCGAGACCGATGTGCGGCTCAGGCTCGGCCTGAAGAAAAGCGGCGAGATCTGCGCGGTCGACTGCGAGGTCGTGCAGCGCGGCGGCGCCTACGGCGGCTATGGCCTGGTGACGATCCTCTACGCCGGCGCCCTGCTGCACGCGCTCTACGAGGTCGGCGCGGTGCGCTACCGCGGGTATCGCATCTACACCAACACGCCGCCGTGCGGCGCGATGCGCGGCCACGGCGCGGTCGACGTGCGCCACGCCTTCGAAGCCCTGCTCGACCGCATGGCCGGCGAACTCGCGCTCGATCCGTTTGCGGTGCGGCGCGCCAACCTGATCACCGCACCCTATCGCACGTTGAACGCGCTGCAGGTCAACTCCTGCGGCCTGCCTGCCGCGCTCGACTGGGTCGAGCAAGCATCGGGCTGGCGCGAGCGTCACGGCAAGCTGCCGCGCGGCCGCGGCCTCGGCATGGCGTGCTCGCACTACGTCTCGGGCTCGGCCAAGCCGGTGCACTGGAGCGGCGAGCCGCACGCGGTCGTCAACCTGAAGCTCGATTTCGACGGCTCGATCACTGCTCTCACCGGCGCCTCCGACATCGGCCAGGGCTCGTCGACCTTGATCACCCAGGTCGTCGCCGAGGTCCTCGGGCTGCCGATGGCGCGGGTGCGCATCGTCACCACCGACAGCGCGCTCACGCCCAAGGACAACGGCTCGTACTCGTCGCGCGTGAGCTTCATGGTCGGCAACGCCGCGCTGCGTGCCGCCGAGGAACTGCTGCGCGTGCTGGTCGCCGCAGCGGCCAAACGCCTCGACGTCGCCGTCGAGCGCATCGAGTGGCTCGGCGAGGGCTGCCGTGTCGCCGGTGAAGACCGCGGCCTCGATTTCGCCGCGGTCGTCGGCGCCGCGCTCGCCGACAGCGGCACCATCACCGTCAAGGGCACGTGGTCGACACCGCCGGAAACCCAGGGCGGCAAGCACCGCGGCGCCGCGGTGGGGTCGACTGCCGGCTTCTCGTATGCCGCGCAAGTGGTCGAGGTGGCGGTCGACGAGGATACCGGCCAGGTCAAGGTCGAACGCGTCTGGGTCGCGCACGACTGCGGCTACGCCTTGAACCCGCTGGCCGCCACCGGCCAGGTCCAGGGCGCCGTCTGGATGGGCATGGGCCAGGCGCTGCAAGAGGAGACGCGTTACCACGAAGGCCTGCCGATATGCAGCAACCTGATCGACTACAAGATACCGACCATCGCCGAATCGCCCCCGATCCACGTCACGCTGGTGGAGAGCATGGACCCGCTCGGTCCGTTCGGTGCCAAGGAAGGCAGCGAAGGCGGGACCGCGTTCTCGAAGCCATCCAGCAACGCCGGCGTGCCGACAGGCTCGCCGCCAGCCGTCAGGAGAGCGGAGGATGAACAACCTGCCCACGTTCGAACTGCGTCATCCAACGCGCCTGGCCGAAGCCGCGGCGCTGCTCGCCGCGCCCGGCGCCCGGCTGCTCGCCGGTGGCACCGATCTGCTGCCCAATCTGCGCCGAGGCCTCGAGCGGCCGAAGCAGCTGGTCGCGCTCGGTGAGCTCACCGAGCTCCGCACGATGTGCGCCGATGCGAGCGGGCTGACGCTGGGTGCCGGCGTGACATTGGCGCAGCTTGCTGCGGCCGCGCTTGCCACACCGTACCGGGCCATCGTCGAAGCGGCACGCGCGGTCGCCGGACCGACCCACCGCAATGCGGCGACGATCGGCGGCAACCTCTGCCAGGACACGCGCTGCGTCTTCTACAACCAGAGCGAGTGGTGGCGCGCCGCCAACCACTACTGCCTGAAGCGCGGCGGCGACACCTGCCACGTCGCACCCCAAGGGGCGCGCTGCCACGCCGCGTTCAGCGGCGACCTCGCACCGGCGCTGATCGCACTCGGTGCCGAAGTCGAACTGCTGGGGGCGCACGGCACGCGGAGGATGCCGCTGCACGCGCTGTACCGTGACGATGGTGCCGCGCACCTGACGCTGGCCGCCGGCGAGTTGCTCGTCCAGGTCCACGTGCCGGCCGCGGCCGCTGCGGCGCGTTCGGGCTACCGCAAGACGCGGGTGCGCGGTGCCATCGACTTCCCGCTTGCGGGGGTCGCGATCGCCTTGCGCCGCGATGGCGAGCGACTCGGTGCGCTGGACGTCGCGCTGACCGGCACCAACTCGCACCCGCTCATGCTCGGCGGTCTCGACGCGCTGCTCGGCAAAAGCATCGACGACGCGCTGCTGGTGCAACTCGGCAAGCTCGTGGCCAAGCAGGTGAGCCCGATGCGCACCACGAGCACCGCGTCGAACTACCGGCGCCAGGTCGCCTCGGTGCTGGCGCAGCGGCTGCTGCGCGAGCTCTGGGCCGAGGCAGCTGATGTGCCTTCCGCCGCCGGCACGCCGCGCCACAAATGAATGCGGCCGAAATGCTGCTCGATGCGCACGACGCGCAACGCCTCGCGCTGGTCTGCGGCAACGAGCAGATGACGCGCGGCGAACTGCGCGACTCGGTGGCACGCGCCGCCGGCGCCTGGCACGCGCGCGGCCTGGCACGCGGCGAACGCGTTGCGGTCAAGCTCGCCGACGGCATCGACTGGGTCGTCGCCTACCTGGGTGCGATGGCCGCCGGCGGGGTCGCGATCGGCGTCAACCCGAGGGTGCCGGGCGATGAGTGGCGCGCGATCCTCGACGCCGCCGAGATCCGCTTCATCCTTGCCGAGGATGCGTCCGACACGCCGCCACCATGGCGCGAGCACGTGGTGCTGCTGGACGCCTGGCGCCAGGAGCGGGCGGCTGCGGCTCCGCGCGCCGCGGTGCCGATGGATGCCGAGGAGCCGGCGCTCTGGGTCCATTCATCCGGCACCAGCGGCAAGCCCAAGGCGGTCATCCACCCGCACCGCTTCGCGCTCGAAGTCTCCCGGGTCGGCCGGTTGCGCCTCGGCCTGTCGGCCGACGACCGGCTCTACGCCAGCTCCAAGCTGTTCTTCTCGTACCCGCTTGCAAACTGCGTCTTCACCGGGCTGCAGATCGGCGCGACCGTGATCCTCGATCCCGAATGGCCGAGCGCCGATGGCGTCGTCGCCGGCGTGCTGGCGCAACGCGCCAACGTGCTCTTCAGTGTGCCCTCCCTGTACCGCAACCTGCTCAAGCAAGGCCTGGCCGGCAAGCTCTCACAGGCCGGCGTGCGCGCCTACGTCTCGGCCGGCGAGGCACTGCCGGCAAGCCTGCGCGACGAATGGCAACGCCAGACCGGGCGCACGATCTTCAACGGCTTCGGCTGCTCCGAGACGCTGGTACTGGTGCTGGTCGACCGTGGCGACGGCCTGGGTCTGCAGCTCTCGCCCGGCGTGACGATCAGCGCACTCGACGACACACCCGGCGATCTGGGCCCGGGCGGGCCGCCCGGCCGCATCCTGATCCGCGGCACGATGGTCGCGCTCGGTTACTGGCGGCGTCCCGAGGCCCAGGCCGAGCATTTCGGCGCCGGCGGCTTCGCGCCATCGGACCTGTTCCAGCGCAGTGCCGAAGGCGGCTGGCGCTTCGCCGGTCGCGAAGACTCGCTGGTCAAGGTACACGGTCGCTGGGTCGACCTGATCGAGCTCGAGCAACGCATCGCGCTCGCCTGCCCGGCCCTCTCCGAGGTCGCCGCGGTCACGGTACCGGACGCCGACGGGGTCGATGCGGTGGCGATCTTCTTCGTCACCCGGCCGGGCGCGCCGCAGCTCGACGATGGCACCCTGCAGCAGCACGCCAATCGACTGCCCCCGTACCAGCGGCCGCGCTGGCTGCATTCGATCGAGGCGATGCCGCGCACGCCCACCGGCAAGCTGGTGCGAAGGCGCCTGCGCGAGCTGCACTTCGCACTCGCCAGTCACGAGAGCGGACTCGGCGATGGCTGGCATTGAACGCACCGCCTTGCTGCAGCTCGTGACCGAGCGGCGCGGCGCCCTCGTCGTCGCGACGCTGGCACGCGCGCCGGTCAACGCGCTCGACGCCGGAATGCTCGGGCTGCTCGAGGCAGTCGTCGCGGCGGCCGAAGCCGACCCCGACGTGACCGTGCTGCACCTGCGCAGCGCCGAACGAGTCTTTTGCGCCGGCGCCGATCTCGCGCTGATGCGCGAGTGCATCAGCGGGCCGGATGGCGCCGAGGCAATGGTCGCGGTGGTCGGGCGCATGCAGCGGCTGTTCGAACAGCTCGAGCGCGCACCCTTCGTCACGCTGGCCGAGATCGGCGGCGCCGCGCTCGGTGGTGGCCTCGAGCTCGCACTCGCCTGCGACCTGCGCGTCGCCGCGCACGAGGCCCGGCTCGCGCTGCCCGAGGTCGGCCTGGGCCTGCTGCCGGCAGCCGGCGGCACGCAACGTCTGAGCGCCCTCTGCGGACCGGGTGTCGCGCGCCGGCTGATTCTCGGTGGCGAGACGATCGACGGCCTCGAGGCCGAACGGCTCGGTCTGGTGCAGTGGGCGCTGCCCGCGGCGCAGCTCGCCGACTGGACCGCGCAGCTTGCCGCGCGCCTGGCGACACAGCCGCGCGCCGCGCTGGCCGCCACCAAGCGTTGCATCGCGATGGCCGGCGGCGGCTCGGCTGCCGGCTACGCCGAGGAGCTTCGCGCGACGCGCCTGCTCTACGCCGCACCGCAGACGCTGGCACGCGTCTCGGCCTTTCTCGAACGACCGAAGTCGGCCCGCTGACCCACTCCAAGGAGCTCACGTGTCAAAGCTGTCACTGCAAGACCGGATCGTCGTCATCACCGGCGCCGCTTCCGGCATCGGCCGCGCGACGGCCGCGGCGCTCGCCGCCGCGCACGCGCAAGTCGTCGTCGCCGACATCGACGAGGAACACGGCGAAACCGCTGCCGCAGCACTGCGCGCGAGCGGCGGCCGCGCCGACTACGTCGCGGTCGACATGACCGACAGCGCCTCGATCAACGCCTTTGCCGACGCCGTACAGACGCGCCACGGCGTGGTCGACGTGCTCGTCAACGGCGCCGGCTGGGGCCGCACCCACCCGTTCTGGGAGGGCACACCGGACCTCTGGAGCAAGCTGATTGCACTCAACTTCGTCGGCCCGATGACGCTCGTCAAGGCGCTGCTGCCGGCGATGATGGAGCGCAAGAGCGGGCGCATCGTCAATATCGCCAGCGATGCCGGGCGGGTCGGCAGCCTCGGCGAGACCGTCTACTCGGGCGCCAAGGGCGGGCTGATCGCGTTTTCGAAGTCGCTCGCACGCGAGACCGCGCGCTACGGCATCAACGTCAACTGCGTCTGCCCTGGGCCGACCGACACGCCGCTGCTCGCAGCGGTGCCGGCCGGGCATCTCGAGGCCTTCAAGAAGGCGATCCCGCTGCGCCGCTTCGCCCAGCCCGAGGAGATCGCCGACGCCGTCGTCTTCTTCTCCGGCGCGCAATCGAACTACATCACCGGCCAGGTGCTGAGCGTCAGCGGAGGGCTGACGATGGCTGGCTGAAGGTCCTATCGACATCACCTGACGAGCCGACCGATGAAACGCAACGGCTCGCCCGATCAACGCGCGTCGCAGTTCAGTTGCTCCCGCGCGCTTGGCGCGTCCCACGACGCATGAGGCCTCGATCCGCTGCCGGACATCGAGTTCGGGGCGCACATGCAGCCGGGAATGGGGCCACCCGCTGCGTTCAGCCAATTCCTATTCACTCCGCGGGTGGCCCCATTCCCGGCTGATGCAGTGACGTTCGCAGCGTCGACGCACTCGCCCGTGGTGCGTCGAACGCCACCGAATCAGCCGAGGGCGAGTCCCCGGCGTGCACGCTGCACGAATCCGCGAACGATTTCATCTCCAGCCAGGCAGTGAGCGGCAAGCGCAGGACCGTCGATCGCCTGGCACTGTCGCCATCAACATGCCGGCACCGCGCCATCCCAGCGGTCGAGCCGCGCGCTTACCGCCACTTCCGGGCGTGAAAATTGCCATCTGCACCCAACTGGTCAAGACCGAAGGGGCAAGGCATGCCACATCCTCGCGACAGCGAGCAGTTTTCGAACGCGTGGCCGGATGTCGCCAGCGCGGCGCTCAGGATTGCCTTCGGCATCATCTGGGCAATCGGCGCCGCGTTCACATGGACATCGCAATTCGCGGCCAACTATGTCGGCTATCTGCACAACGCGGCCCAGGGGCAGCCGGCGTGGTCCGGGTGGTGGTTCGACATGTGGATCGCGGTGGTCACGCCGAACGCGATGGTGTTCGTGTGGCTCACGCGCATCGCCGAAACCCTGCTCGCCATCGCACTGCTGCTCGGGTTCGCGCGCAAGACCACCTACGTGCTGGGCGCGCTGTTCAGCCTGCTGATCTGGGCCACGGCCGAAGGCTTCGGCGGCCCCTACACGGTCGGCGCGACGAACATGGGGACGGCGATCACCTATGTCCTGATCTTCCTGTTGCTGATCGGGACCAACTATCGCGGCGGCACCAGCCCGTACAGCGTCGACTACCTGATCGAGCGGCGCTGGCCCGGCTGGAGCCGGGTCGCCGAATGGAGCCAGGGCGTCCCGCTGCACCCGCCGCGCCCGTCGTCGGCCGCCGCTCAGGTCACCGCGATCATCGGGATCGCGCTGCTGGTGTTCTTCCTGATCGGCGGCCTGGAGAGCACGATGCATGTCGCGGCACCCACGCCGACGGCGGCCGCGGCGGCGGTATCGCCGCTGGCGCTCGCTTCGAAGGAGCCCATCAACAAGGCCCGCGATGCACGGTTGCCGCCGCTCAACCCCGGGCCGAGCGTCGACGTGACGATCGAATCCACCGACAAGACCGTATCGATCGCCAACGGCGTCCAATACCAGGCCTGGACATTCGGCGACGAGGTGCCGGGGCCGGTGATCCACGTGCGCCAGGGCCAGACCGTCAACGTGACCTATGTCAACCGCGGCATGATGGAACACTCGCTCGATTTCCACGCCGCCGTCACGCCGCCCAACCTGCACTATGCCGAAGTGAAGCCCGGAGAGAAGCTCACCTATTCGTTCGTCGCGAACGTACCCGGTGCGTTCGTCTATCACTGCGGCACGCCGCCGGTGCTGCTCCACATGGGCAACGGCATGTACGGCGCGATCATCGTCGATCCCGCGACACCGTTCCCGTCCGCGGACGAGAGTTACGTGATCGTGCAAAGCGAGTGGTACACGCAGCAGATCTCGGGGCAGCTCATGGGCCCCAGCTACGAAAAGATGCTGGCCGAGCGCGCCGATGAGGTCGTGTTCAACGGCGTTGCGTTCCAGTACCGTGATCGCCCCCTGGCGGTTGCGGCCGGCAAGCGGGTGCGCATCTACTTCGTCAATGCCGGCCCGAGCCTGTGGTCGTCGTTCCACGTCATCGGTGCGATCTTCAGTGACGTGTACCCGGACGGCAATCCCGCCCACGCGCTGACGGGCGTCTCCACCTACACCGTCGGCCCCGGCGCAGGCGCCATCTTCGACCTGGTGATTCCCGAGGCCGGCCAATACGCGTTCGTGGACCACAGCTTCGCGCACCTGATGATCGGCGCGGTGGGCATCCTCGACGTGCAGGCACCGGGCGGCGCGCAGGCGCCTGCCAAGCCACCGATCGAACGGGCGGCGGCGGCGGCCCCTTCTGCCCCTCCGGCCCCGGCGGCTTCGACGGCTTCGACCCCGACGGCCAGCGCGGCGCCCGCAGGGCCGTACAGGTTCGACGCGGCGCGCGGCGCGGCGCTCTATGGCACTCACTGCGCCGCCTGCCACCAGGCCACCGGCATGGGACTGACCGGTGCCTTCCCGCCGCTCAAGGGCAATGCCGCCGTGCTCGACGCCGATCCCGCCACGCACATCGACACGATCCTGCACGGCGCGCAAGGCGTGGTGATCGGCGGAGTCACCTACCCGAGCCCGATGCCGCCGTTCGCCGCCGCGCTGAGCGATGCCGACGTTGCCGACATCGCCAACCACGAGCGCACGTCGTGGGGCAACCAGGGCAGGCCCGTCACCGCCGACCAGGTGAAGGCGGCGCGTGCAAAGCACCCGACCAAGTAGCGGGCAGCGCAGGCCCCATGTGTACCGGCGTGCGGCCTTGCCCGCGTCGACCGGTGCGGCTCGACCCTGCGGATCAGGCCGCGAGCGCGCGCTGCTTGAGTTCGATGACCAGTTGCTTTGCGGCGTCGGGCCCGAGCGCGCGGTCGGTCATCGGATACATCATCTGCTCCTCCTTCATGTTGTGCTGGTGCAGCAGCTCGTAGAGCGTCTGCGACACGTCGAGGTATTGCGCGGCGTCGTGTCCGTTTGCCGCCGCGCGCATCTGCGCGAACATCGGCTGCATCATCTCGTGCTCGGCGCGCATCGTCTGGCTCGGGCCCTCGCCCGACATGCCGCTCGCCTCGTCGAAGGCCGGAAAGAGGATCTCTTCCTCCATCTCGATGTGGCGACCGATTCGGGCCAGGAACAGCGCGCAATCGCGCTCGAGCCCGGTCCAGTCGGCGCCGGCCGCCGCGGCCCGCGCGCGCTCGAAGATCGCGTCGACCTCGCGGTGGTCGTTCATCATGTAGTCGTTGATCGGCTCCATCGGGTGCTCCAGGTCAGGACTGCTTCAATTCGTTGCGCTTGTCGGTGACGGTGGCCCAGTAGGCGGCCTCCGGCAGCGGCGACTGCTTGCGTGAAAGCGACGGCCAGTCGTTCGCGAGCTCGGCGTTGAGTGCGATGAACGCCTGCTGCGCGGCCGGGACATCGGCTTCGGCATAGATCGCCTCGACCGGGCATTCGCTGACGCAGGCCACGCAGTCGATGCATTCATCGGGGTGGATCACGAGGAAGTTGGGCCCGGCGTGGAACGCATCGGTCGGGCAGACTTCGACGCAATCGGTGTGCTTGCAGTTGATGCAGGCTTCGGTGACGACAAAGGTCATCTCGGTCTCCTGGAAATCCCGTCCGCGGCGTCAGCCGGCAATCGCCGCGGGCTGCGGCTTGGCCACGACCTGCACCACCGGGCATTCGCCGGTGTCGCCGCAGGGCTCGAAGCGCTTGCGCGTTGCCGCCATCGCCGACCAGCGCCGCGCCACCTTCTCGGCCGCCCCCTGCTGGCCGGCGGTTGGTGGAATCGGCTTGCCTTCGGCCCGCAGCTTCTCGATGCGACGCAGGCCGAGGAAGGCCGCGCCGTAGGCGCCATTGAGTTGGCCGAGCCCGTTCGGCGCCACATGGAAAGCGGCGCCGAGCGTGGTCTCGAGCGCCTTGACCATCGCCTCGTTGCGCGTCATGCCGCCCGTCAGCATGTAGCCCGGCTCAAGCCCGACGCGGCGCATCAGCTGGATTGCACGCCCGCCGAGCGAGACCATCGCGCCCATCATGATGTCCTCGGCCGGCACGCCGTTGGCCAGGTGGTTGATGACCTCGGATTCGGCGAACACCGCGCACACGCTGCTGATCGACTTCGGCGCGGTCGAACGCAGCGCATAGGGACCGATGTCTTCGGTCGTGATGCCGAGGTAGCGCGCGGTCTTCTCGAGGAAGGCGCCGGTGCCGGCCGCACACTTGTCGTTGAGCCGGAACGCCTTGACGCGTCCTTCGGCGTCGACCTTGATCGCCTTGATGTCCTGCCCGCCGATGTCGAGGATGGTGCGTGTGTCGGGGAACAGGTGCACCGCGGCCTGTGCGTGCGCGGTCAGTTCGGTGACCTGCGCGTGGCGGAACGACACCGTGTAGCGGCCATAGCCGGTCGCGGCGACGTAGCTGATCTGGGAGCGGTCGAGCTTGCAGGCCTGCAGCAGGTCCTCGAAGACCGCCTCGGCCGCGGCCGACAGCTTGAAGCCGGTGCGCCGCACCGCGGTGCCGACGACCTCGCGCTTCTCGTTGAGCGCGATCGCCTTGGTGTAGGTCGAGCCGATGTCGATGCCGACGACGTTGAGCATGGGATTCTCCTAGGCCAGCGCGGCGGCCGTTTGGGGTTGGGCGAGCTGCTCCGCGTGCTCGCGGGCGAACAGCGCGGCACCCAGCGCGCCGCAGTAGTGGGCGTCAGCGCTGATGTTGATCTTGTAGCCGACGGCTTCCTCGATCAGCTTGACCATCGCGACGTTGCGGCTCACGCCGCCCGTGAAGGTCACCTCGGGGTGGATGCCGACACGCCGCGCCAGCGAGACGCAGCGGCTCGTGATCGCCTGGTGCACCCCCATCAGCACGTCCTCGGGCAGCATCCCCTTGGCGAGGTGGCTGATGATTTCGGACTCGGCGAAGACGGTGCAGGTGGTGGTGATGCGCACCGGGTTCTGCGACTTCAGCGCCAGCGGGCCGAGGTCGGAGAGCGACATCTCGAGCGCATACGAAGCCGCGCCAAGGAAGCGCCCGGTGCCGGCCGCGCACTTGTCGTTCATCGTGAAGTCGGCCACTTGGCCGTCGGGCTTGACCGCGATCGCCTTGGTGTCCTGGCCGCCGATGTCGATCACCGTGCGGGTATTTGGAAACAGCGCGATCGCGCCGCGTGCGTGGCAGCTGATCTCGGTCACCTGCTCATGGCCGAACGAGACGTTGTAGCGGCCGTAGCCGGTGCCGGCGACGCGCTCCACCTGCTCTTCGGTTATGCCGGCATCGGCCAGCGCCGCCTGAAAGGCGTCCTGGGCGACCGTCTTCATGCTGGTCTCCATGTCCTTGAGCGCACGGCCGACGAGCTTGCCTTCGGCATCGATGATGACGGCCTTGGTCTGTGTCGAGCCGACATCGACTCCTCCGTAGTACTTCATACCTGGCTCCCGATCGAAGTGGCGGTGATCTTGCCGGCGTGCAGCACCGGGCCGCCACGCTGGTTCAAGGATTCGAAGAACGCGTCGACGCGGTTCTTGATTTGCGCATCCGACCAGTAGCGCGGGTCGATCAGGTCCGACTCGATGTAGAGACTCGGCACCTTCAGCCGCTTGTTCAGGTAGTCGCGCGTATCGGACATCCCCGATGAAACGAACCGGCAACTCTTGATGCCATGGAAGACGATGCCGTCGACGTCGTAGTCCTTGATCTGCTGCGCCAGCCGCTCGTGTGCGAAGAACTGGTTCGAGAGCCCGCGCTGCGCGGCCAGTGCCGAAACCTCCGCCAGGCTCTCGAGCGGCCGCGAGGTGTCGTAGACGAGATCACCTGAATCCATGCCGCCGGCCGCGAAGGTCAGGTAGTCGGAATAGGCGAAGACGCCGCCCCAGCTCTCGAACAACTCGACCAGCCGGCGCATCGAGACGTAGCACGGCGTGCCCGAGAACAGCAGCCGGAACTTCTCGCCCGCGACACGGCCCTCGCCGCGCGCCACCTTGGCACGCAATTGCTCCTCGAGCCGGCGCATGTACTCGGTACCTTCGGCCGTCCCCCGGTAGACGTTCATGATGCCGATGTAGGACAGGCCGTCGAGCATCGCGTTGTACGGCGCAGGGCAGGTGCGGTTCAGCGCCATCACGTTGTTCCAGTGGAACACCATGCGGTTGACCTGCTCCTCCACCTCGGCAAGACGGTCCATGTCGAACTTCTTGCCGGTGATCTTCTCGCAGCGCTCGATCAGGTCGCGGAACTGCGCCTCGACCCAGCGCGAATCGGTGACGTGCTGGGCGTCGCCTGGGCGTACCTGCCAATTCGCGCCGCGCTGCCCGGGCAGGTCCAGCACGAAGGTCGGCGTCTTGAGCATGCGCTCCCAGATCTCGGCCCACTTGACGAAAGTGCTGCACATATTGGAGGCAATGGCGATGTCGGCCTTGGGCAGCACCCCGGCCGGGTGCTGCTGCTCCTTCAGGATCAGGCCGACATCGGCCTTCACGTAAGAGCACACGTCGGGCGACATGCCATAGTCTTCGGAGAGTCGCAAGTACTCCTCCGAGACCTTGCGCACGCCGGTCTGCAACGCGTTGATCTCCGGGAAGACGAGCTGGAAATCGAAGGTGCGCAGGATCTCGATGGCGTTGCCCATCACGAAGACATTGGCGACCTTCTGGCCGCGTGCGGGGGCCTGCTCGAGCCCCGCGTACCAGCTCTTCATCAGGCGCTGGCCTTCGAGGCGGGCATCGAACTCAGCGAGCGGGGGGGTGGTTGGCGTTTGCGTCATGGTGGGTCTCCGGTTAGGCGACGGCGAACAGCAGCGATTCGGCGAAGGTCTCGAGCTGCATCGCCATCTGCTCGAAAGACGTCATCTTTTCCTCGAATTCGAGGATCAGGTACTGCACGCCGACCTGTTCGAGGTGCTTGGACCAGGCCACCTGCTCGTCCAGGCCCGGCTCGCAGAATTTGGCGGCGGTGACGATGGCGGCGTCGGCGCGACTCGATTCGATCATCGCCATCAGATAGCCTTCCTTGGTCTTTCTCTCATCGTGCTGTGTCGTCCATGGTCTCGAGCATCTCGAGCGGCGGCTGTTCGCAAAAGCCGCCGACGAAGACGACGCGCGGCTTGTCCTGGGCGGCGCGGTGGCGTGCGTGAATGGCCGGCAGTGCGGCCTCGAGCATCGTGTTGTGCTCCTCGCACGGGATGCGGGTGCGCGCACGCAACAGCAGGTACGACTCGGTGCAGCTCAGCTTCCAGGGTTCGTCGCGGCGAATCGCGTAGAGCTCGCGCAGCAGCTGGCGGTTGCGGTTGTAGATGCGGATGCTGCGACGCAAGGCCTCGTCGCTGACGGCATGCCCGGTTAATGCCTCGAACTCGCCGCGCAACCGCTGGTACTCTGCGGCGATGTAGCTGACGGCGCCCGGCGAGTTGACGTTCTGCGGCAGATAGAGGATCTGCGCCAGCTGCTCGGGAAAGTTGCGCGACCAGATGCCGGCCAGATGCTTCGCGGCGTCGCAGATCGGGTGCGTGATGAAGCCGCTCAGGCCCTTCAGCGAGCCGTTCAGGCCGAGCTCGGCGGTCGAGCGGCAGATCGAGCAGACGAACGACCCCATGTGGGCATCGGCGTACTTGAGCTCCAGTTTGTTGCCCCCGCCGATCACGTGCACCGGCAGCAGCCCGGCGGCATGCGCGATCTCTTCGGGGAAGTAGACCGGGAAGTGGCCGAGCGTGCCGCTGTAGCCTTCGGGCAGCGTGCCCTCGACAGGCATCGGCGACAATCGCAGGTCGTTGCAGTGTTCGAGGATGAGGCCGAGTTCGGCTTCGAGCTTGTCCTGCGGGGGGCGTGGCATGGGGATCTCCTTGGCGCTATCGGTATTACGGTACCGCAATACCAATTTAAGATCGACCGCGGCCAGCCTCCTTGATCTGGGTCAAACATGCTGTCCGGCCGGCGCGCGGCCATGACCCTGCCCCGCTTCGACCGCGTCACCTGGCACCCGGCACCACTGCCCGACGGCATCGCCCGCGAGGCGCAGTGGGCGGAGCGCGCCGCGGCCGGCGCGGCACCCGCGGCGCACCTGTGGTGCGGCACGCCAGGCTTTTATTGCGCCGCGCCATGAAGCGCGCCGACCCGGCTGGGACGCCGCCGC
>CAJDUZ010000003.1_pt1 | contig 46047 bp, 44 predicted proteins | sample 7391221 | NCBI WGS metagenome assembly CAJDUZ01 (sample SAMEA7055692, study PRJEB34461) | soil metagenome | biome: terrestrial ecosystem; feature: Peninsula; material: soil | place: Antarctica | collected 2016
TATTCGAGGTGGTCGACCGCCTCGTTGACGCACCGTTGAGTTGGCCGGCGGACGAAGAGGGCAACCGGAAGCGCATGGTGAAGCGATTCCCATACACGGTGTGGTTTGAAGTGCTGGGAAGCACGGTAACCGTTCTCGCCGTTGCTCACCACAGGCGGCGACCTGCGTACTGGCGGAAATGACCACAACGAGTTCGGCATAGGGTTCTAACGTTAAATGGACGGATGCCGCCCAGTTTTGATTAGGCGGCCTATCGGCTTCGACTTCTTCCGGTTCATCGGCTCTGCCCCACTCTCCTGTCCCCGCTTCGGGCGTCCCCCTCAGGGGGAGAGACTATTGCAATAGGCCGCCTAAAAATTCGCGGATGCGCCGTCTCCCCTCCCCGCCGAATCCCTCCGATCTTCCCATCGGCGACACAACGCGTCCAGCCGGGGAAACGAGCCAGCAGCAGGAAACGGCGAAAACTCCCGCTGGCGCTCCGCGATTGCTCGATCGAATCCGCCACGAAATCCGCGCCCGCCACTATTCGATGCGCACCGAGGACGCATATGTCGACTGGGCGCGCCGCTTTATCCTCTTCCACGGCAAGCGCCATCCCGCGGACATGGGCGCGGCCGACGTGACGGCGTTCCTGACGCATCTGGCGGTGGAGCGCCGGGTCAGCGCATCGACGCAGAACCAGGCGAAATCGGCGCTGCTGTTCCTGTACCAGCAGGTGCTGCAGCAGGAACTGCCCTGGCTCGATGAAATCGTCACGGCGCGCAGCAGCCGGCGTTTGCCGGTGGTGCTAACCCCATCCGAAGTTCGCGCGCTGCTGCTCGAGTTGAGCGGCACGATGCACCTCGTCGCGTCGCTGCTGTACGGCACCGGCATGCGGCTGCTGGAAGGACTGCGGCTGCGCGTGAAGGACGTGGAGTTCGAGCGGCGCGAGATCCTCGTGCGCCAAGGCAAGGGCGGCAAGGACCGGATCACGGTGCTGCCGGAAAATCTGATGCTGCCCCTGCGCGAGCAGCTCACCGCCGCCCAGTCGCTGCATCGGCAGGATCTCGCCGATGGTTTCGGCGCGGTCTGGCTGCCCGACGCGCTGGCGGCGAAGTACCCGAGGGCCGCAACGGCGTGGGGCTGGCAGTGGGTCTTCTCGAGCCCGCTGCGCTCGGATGGGATGTGATCGGCGAGGCAGGTCCACCCAACCGCCATGTACGTAGGGTGACCCGAGCGTGCCCTCGAGAGTGCAACGGTACCAAAATGGCATCATACTGGTGGCTCATGAGCAACTGGAAAGTCCCATGTCGACGAACCTGACCTTGAAGGGCGTTCCCGAAGAGGTGGTAGAACGCCTCAAAAAGGCTGCGGCCGAGAATCGCCGCAGCCTGAATTCCGAAATCATTGCCCGGCTGGAGGCCCAGGTTCTTCCGCGTCGTGCGATGGCACAGGAACAACTCGCGGCGATTCGAGCAACGCGAGAGCGCCTGAAACGGGTCGCCTTCGATCATGACGACATCGACCGACTCAAGCGCGAGGGCCGCGCGTGATCGTGGTCGATGTCAATGTGCTGGCCTACCTGCTGATTCCGGGCAAGTTCACGAGAAGCGCGGAGCAGTTGCTCGAGACCGATTCCACCTGGAGTGCACCGCGTCTGTGGCGCAGCGAGCTTCGCAACATCCTCGCGACCTACGTTCGCTCGAACCTGCTCGAGCTTGCCGATGCCACGCAGTTGTTCCAGCGCGCTACCGATCTCATCGGCCCCGAGGAGTACGAGGTCGAGACGTCGGATGTGCTGCGGCTGAGCAAGCAGAGTGGCTGCTCGGCGTATGACTGCGAGTACCTGGCCCTAGCCGAGTTTCTCGACCTGCCGCTCGTGACCGCCGACCGTAAGCTCGCGAAGGCGTTTCCGCAGCGGGCGCGGCTGCTGTCCGGTCGCTGACACGATTCGGCCGGGCAGCATCCAACGTGCCTGAACCACGAGAACGTCCACTCGCGCGACCGCTCAACCTGCTCCGAATGTCCTCAACCGTCGCCGGTCGACAAATCCAGGCCGCCCTCACTCCCCCAAATACGCCGCCCTCACCTTCGGATCGTCGAGCAGCGCCCGCGCGGCGCCGCTCATCGTGATCTCGCCCGAATCCATCACGTAGCCGCGCGTGGCGAGCTGCAAGGCGCGGCTCGCGTTCTGCTCCACCAGGAGGATCGTCGTGCCGCGCCGGTGGATCTCGTCGATGACCTCGAAGATCTTGTCGACCAAGAGCGGCGAAAGCCCCATCGAGGGCTCGTCGAGCAAGAGCACCTTGGGGCGCGCCATCAGCGCGCGGCCCATCGCGAGCATCTGCTGCTCGCCGCCCGACATCGTGCCCGAGAGCTGATTGCGCCGCTCCTTCAGGCGCGGGAAGATGCCGAAGACGTTCTCGATGTCGGCTTCGATCTGCTTGTCGTCATCGCGGACGAACGCGCCCATCTGCAGGTTCTCGACGATGGTCATGCGCGTGAACATGCCGCGGCCCTCGGGCACCATCACCAGGCCCTGGCGCACCAGGTCCCACGGCCCCTGGCCCTTGATGTCGCGGCCGAGGAATTCGATGCCGCCGAAGGCCACCGGCTGCGTGCCGGTGATCGCCTTCAAGGTCGTCGTCTTGCCGGCGCCGTTGGCGCCGATCAGGCTGACGAGCTCGCCCTCGAGCACCTCGAACGAGATGCCCTTGACAGCCTGGATGCCGCCGTAGGCCACCCTCAGGTCGCTGATCTTGAGCATCGGTGTGCGGGAGCCCGCGGCCGCGGCGGTGTGTTGGGCAGGCGCGGCGGCAACCGGGGTGGCGAACAGGGTGGGCGTGGAGGCCATGCTGATCCTCAGTGAACCTTGTGGCCGGCGCCGAGATAGGCCTCGATCACCTTCGCGTTGCGCTGCACCTCGGCGGGCGTGCCCTCTGCGATCGGCCGGCCGTAGTCGAGCACCGTCACGCGGTCGCACAGGCCCATCACGAGCTTCACGTCGTGCTCGATCAGCAGGATGGTGCGGCCGTCGCGGCGAATCGTGTCGATCAGCTCGCGCAGCACCACCTTCTCGGTGGCGTTCATGCCGGCGGCCGGTTCGTCGAGCGCGATCAGCTTCGGGTCGGTGGCGAGCGCCCGCGCGATCTCGAGGCGCCGCTGGTCGCCGTAGCTGAGGGTGCGCGCCTTGTAGTCGGCAAAGCGCGCGATGCCGACGTAGTCGAGCAGCTCGCGCGCGCGCTCGGTGATCGCCGCTTCCTCGGCCAGGAATGACTTGGTGCGAAACACCGCGCCGACCAGCCCCGAGCCGGTACGCACGTGGCGCCCGACCATGACGTTCTCGAGCGCCGTCATCTCGGCAAAGAGCCGGATGTTCTGGAAGGTGCGCGCGATGCCGGCCTTCGCCACCTCGTGCACCGCGCTCGGCTTGTAGGGCTTGCCGCCGAGTTCGAAGCTGCCCGAGTCGGGCGTGTAGAGGCCCGTCAGCACGTTGAAGAAGGTGGTCTTGCCGGCGCCGTTCGGGCCGATCAGGCCGTAGATCTGGCCGCGCTTGATCGTGATGCCGACATCGGACAAGGCCTGCAGGCCGCCGAAGCGCTTCGAGACCGCGGCCACCTTGAGGATGGTTTCGGTTGTATTCATCGGTCGGGAAGGCAGCGGTCGCGCATCAAGGGGTCGGCTGCGCCAGCGGCGCCTTGGCGACCTCGCTGCCCGCAGGAATCTCTGCCGTCGCCGAGCGGCCGTGCTCGGGCGAAGGCCACAGGCCGCGCGGGCGCGCCAGCATGATGCCGATCATCGCCAGCGCGATCAGCAACTGGCGCAGGATCGACGCGTCGAGCCGCCCGCCGGTCATGTCCTGCAAGGGCCCGGCGACGTAGCGCAGCACCTCCGGCAGGGCCGCCAGCAGCAGCGCACCGACGATCACGCCGGGAATGTGGCCGAGGCCACCGAGCACGACCATCGCGACGATCATGATCGATTCGTTCAGGCTGAACGACTCGGGCGAAATGAAGCCCTGGAACGACGCGAACATCACACCCGCGACGCCGCCGAAGGTCGCGCCCATGCCGAAGGCGAGCAGCTTCATGTTGCGGGTGTTGATGCCCATCGCCTTGGCGGCGATCTCGTCCTCGCGGATCGCCATCCAGGCGCGGCCGATGCGGCTGCGCTCGAGCCGGTAGCAGACCACCACGGAGAGGATCACGAGCACGAGGAACAGGAAATAGTAGTTCGTGACCTTCGGCATCTCGAGGCCGAACAGCGTGTGGCTGCGCGCGAGGCTGAAGCCGAAGAAGGACATCTCGTCGATCGATGCGATGCCTTTCGGGCCGTTGGTGATGTTCACCGGCGCGTCGAGGTTGTTGAGAAAGACGCGCACGATTTCGCCGAAGCCGAGCGTGACGATGGCGAGGTAGTCGCCGCGCAGTTTCAGCACCGGGATGCCGAGCAGCACACCCACACCCCCCGCCAGCAGCACGCTGAGCGGGATCACGACCCACCACGGCGTGTGCAGGCCGTTCGGGAACATCGCCTGGATCGCCGGAAAGGTGTCGCTGAGTTGCGTCGAGGCGAGCAGGCCCATCATGTAGGCCCCGACGGCGTAGAAGGCGACGTAGCCGAGGTCGAGCAGCCCGGCATAGCCGACGACGATGTTGAGCCCGAGGGCCAGCAGCACGTAGAGCAACGCGACATCGATGATGCGCACCCACGCATTGCCGAACGGCTGGATCAGGAACGGCAGGATCAGCAGCGCCACACCGGCGGCGAGAAAGGTCAGCATCCGGCGCGATCCGGCCTTGTCGCGTGGCGCACCACCTTCGAGGGCGAGGGAGGCGCCGGAGGCGCGCACCTGAGTCTTCATCGGGGCCTCCTAGGCGCGGTCGGCGACGCGTTCACCGAGCAGGCCCTGCGGCCGCAAGGTCAGCACCAGGATCAGCACGATGAACGCGAAGATGTCCTGGTAGTGGCTGCCGAGGATGCCGCCGGTGATGACGCCGATGTAGCCGGCGCCGAGCGATTCGATCAAGCCGAGCAGCACGCCGCCGACCATCGCACCGGCGAGGTTGCCGATGCCGCCGAACACCGCCGCGGTGAAGGCCTTCAGGCCCGGCATGAAGCCCATCGTGTGCTGCACCGAGCCGTAGTTGGCCGCATACATCACGCCGGCCAGCGCCGCGAGCGCCGCGCCGATGATGAAGGTGGCCGAGATCACGCTGTCCGGGCGCACGCCCATCAGGCCGGCAACCCGCGGACTCTCGGAGGTGGCGCGCATCGCGCGGCCGAGCTTGGTGTGATTGACGAGGTACATCAGCCCGGTGAGGGTCACCGCGGTGCTGACGAGGATCAGGATCTGCACGTTGTTGATGACCGCGCCGCCGATCGCATGCGGCTCGCCCGGCAGCAGGATCGGGAACGACTTGTAGTTCGGCTTCCAGATGATCATCGCCAGGGTCTGCAGCAGCAGGCTCACGCCCATCGCGGTGATCAGCGGCGCAAGCCTGGGTGCGTTGCGCAGCGGCCGGTAGGCAATCTTCTCGATCGCGTAGTTGAGCACCGAGCAGACGACGATCGCCGCCACCAGCGAGATCAACAACAGCAGCCAGCCCGGCAAGGCCAGGCCTGCCAGCGCGGTGACGACGGTCCAGCTCACCATCGCGCCGACCATCAGCACCTCGCCATGCGCGAAGTTGATCAGGTTGATGATGCCGTAGACCATCGTGTAGCCCAGTGCCACCAGCGCGTAGACGCTGCCGAGCACCAGACCATTGATGATCTGCTGGATGAAGGTGTCCATGTGCGAGGTCTCCTGCTCATCAGTCGCGTGCAGCCGCCCGAAGCCACTGAGGCGCCCCCTGCGGGGGCAGCGAACGCCGTGAGCGTGCGGGCCACTTTCATATCAGGCCGACTTCGCCGAAGCCACCCCGGAACCGCGGGCGGCCCGGGTGGCGACTCTAGTGGAAAAACACCGTCGCGAACCTAGGGACGTGCCCGATGAAGTCATGGCAAGGCGCGACCGCCATGCGCGGTTCACGAGCAGCGCATCACGACTTCTTCGCCGCCGCGGCGTTCAGGCGGCGCAGCTCCTGCAGCTTCTCGCCGATGCGGATTTCAAGCCCCCGCTCGACCGGCTCGTAGAAGCGCTGCGCCGCCATCTCGTCGGGCCAGTAGTGCTCGCCGGCTGCAAAGCCGCCCGGCTCGTCGTGCGCATAGCGATAGCCACGGCCGTAATCGAGGCCCTTCATCAGCGCGGTGGGGGCGTTGCGCAGGCGCAGCGGCACCGGGCGCGTCACATCGGTCTTGACCTGCGCCCGCGCGGCGTTCCAGGCCTTGTAGACGGCGTTGCTCTTGGGCGCGACCGCGAGATAGACGAGGGCCTGCGCCAGCGCCAGTTCGCCTTCCGGCGAGCCGAGCCGCTCGTAGGTGGCGGCCGCATCGAGCGCGAGCTGCAAGGCGCGCGGGTCGGCCAGGCCGATGTCCTCGCTGGCCATGCGCACCAGGCGCCGCGATGCGTAGCGCGGGTCGACGCCGCCGTCGAGCATGCGCGCAAACCAGTAGAGCGCCGCATCCGGGTCGCTGCCGCGCACCGCCTTGTGCAGCGCCGAGATCGTGTCGTAGAACTGCTCGCCGCTTTTGTCGTAGCGGCGCAACTGTTCGCCCAGTGCCTGCTCGAGTTGCGCCTCATCGATGGCCGGCGCCGAGGCGCCCGGCGGCGCGGTGGCGCTGACAACGCCCGCCTCGCCTGCAGGCCCCGCAGCGCTGGCATCCGCCCCGTCGTTCGCGGGCCGGGCAGCGCTGCGCACCGTCGCGATGAGGTTCTCGTAGGCATTGAGCAGCCGCCGCGCATCGCCGTCGGCATAGCCGATGAGCCGCTTGCGCGCAGCCTCGGTCAGTGGCGGCGCCTGCAGCAGCACCGCGGCGCGCTCGAGCAGCAGCACCAGGTCGGCATCGCCCAGAGGTTTCAGCACATGCACCGTGGCGCGCGACAGCAGCGCCGAGTTGACCTCGAACGACGGGTTCTCGGTGGTCGCGCCGACGAAGGTGAAGAGGCCCGACTCGACGTGCGGCAGGAAGGCGTCCTGCTGTGCCTTGTTGAAGCGGTGCACCTCGTCGACGAAGACGACCGTGCGCCGGCCGGTTGTCGCCGCGGCGCGGGCCCGCTCGACCGCATCACGGATGTCCTTGACGCCACCGAGCACCGCCGAGATCGCGATGAACTGTGCATCGAAGGCCTCGGCCATCAAGAGCGCCAGGGTGGTCTTGCCGGTGCCGGGCGGCCCCCAGAGGATCATCGAGTGCAGCCGGCCCGATTCGAACGCGACGCGCAGCGGCTTCCCAGGGCCGACCAGCTGCGCCTGGCCGATCACCTCGTCCAGCGTGCGCGGGCGCAGGCGCTCGGCCAGCGGCGCGTCGGGTTGCACATCGTGCCGTGCGGCCTCGCGGGCAGCGGCCCCGGGCGGCGTGTCGGGCTGCGCAGCGGGGCCCGGCGGCGCATCGAACGGCAGGCCCGGCGTGGACATCGAAACGCCCGCGTTATTGCTGGATCACGTCAGCGCCGGGCGGCGGCGTGAACTGGAAGGTCGAGGCCGGCAACGCGACGTTGGCGCTGAAGCGCGCAAAGCGCAGCAGCGAGCGCTGGCCGAAGCTGTCGGTGATCTCGACGGCGGCGAGCGCGCCATCGCGAAAGCCGACCCGCATCGAGCGAAACGGCCCGTCCTTGGCCTTGGGCGTCGCCTGCGCCCATTCGAGCCCATCGGCATCCGGCAGCGCCGCCAGATCGAAATCGCGCTCGAGCTGGCCGCCGGCCAGCAGCGCCGCCGGCGTCGCGCCGAGCGCCGCCGAGAGCTTGCGCGCGGTCACCTGGTCGAGATCGGCGTCGTAGATCCAGACGTTCTGCCCGTCGCTCACGATCAGCTGCTCGAACGGCTTCTTGTAATCGAAGCGGAAGCGGTTCGGCCGCTTGAATTCGAACGTGCCGCTCGAGGTCTTTTGCTTGCCGTCCGGCTGCGTCACGGTCTGCGTGAACGCGGCGCTGCCGCTGTGCACATCGCGCACGAAGGCCTGCAAGGTGGCGACGGCATCGGCGTGCGCCGCGCCGGCCGCAGCCAGCAGCAGCGCGGCCATGCCGACCCGCCACAAAGACCCGAGCGGCAACATCATTCGGCCCGGGCCGGCACCAGGATGTCGCGGTTGCCGTTGGTCGCCATGCCCGAGACCAGGCCCGACTTCTCCATCTGCTCGAGCAGCCGCGCGGCGCGGTTGTAGCCGATGCGCAGGTGCCGCTGCACCAGGGAGATCGAGGCGCGCCGATGTTGCAGCACGATCGCCACCGCCTGGTCGTACATCGGATCGGCCTCGTCGCTCGCGCCCGCGTCGCCGGGCGACGCGTCGGCGTCGCCATCCAAGGTGCCGCCTTCGAGGATGCCGTCGATGTAGTTCGGCTCGCCCTGGCTCTTCAGGTAGCTGACGACGCGGTGCACCTCTTCGTCGCTGACGAAGGCGCCGTGCACGCGCACCGGAAAACCGGTGCCGGCCGGCATGTAGAGCATGTCGCCCATGCCGAGCAGGGCCTCGGCGCCCATCTGGTCGAGGATGGTGCGCGAGTCGATCTTGCTCGAGACCTGGAACGAGAGCCGCGTCGGGATGTTGGCCTTGATCAGGCCGGTGATGACGTCGACGCTCGGCCGCTGCGTCGCCAGGATCAGGTGGATGCCCGACGCGCGCGCCTTTTGCGCGAGCCGCGCGATCAACTCCTCGATCTTCTTGCCGACCACCATCATCAGGTCGGCCAGTTCGTCGATGACGATGACGACGAAGGGCAGCCGCTCGAGCGGCTCGGGCGCTTCCGGCGTCAGGCTGAACGGGTTCGTCAAGGGCTCGCCGCGCTCGGCGGCTTCGGCGATCTTCTTGTTGTAGCCCGACAGGTTGCGCACGCCGAGCTTGCTCATCAGCTTGTAGCGCCGCTCCATTTCGCCGACGCCCCAGTTGAGCGCGTTGGCGGCCTGCTTCATGTCGGTGACGACCGGGCACAGCAGGTGCGAGATGCCCTCGTAGACGCTCATCTCGAGCATCTTCGGGTCGATCAGGATCAGCCGCACGTCGCGCGCCTCGGCCTTGTAGAGCAGGCTGAGGATCATCGCGTTGATGCCGACCGACTTGCCGGCGCCGGTGGTGCCGGCCACCAGGCAGTGCGGCATCTTCGCCAGGTCGGCGACCACCGGGTTGCCGACGATGTCCTTGCCCAGGCCGATGGTGAGCTGCGAGGCGGCGTCGGCATAGACCTGCGAGCCGAGGATTTCCGAGAGCCGGATCGTCTGCCGCTTGGCGTTGGGCAGTTCGAGCGCCATCGTCGTCTTGCCGGGTATGGTCTCGACGACGCGGATGCTGATGAGGCTGAGCGACCGCGCCAGGTCCTTCGCGAGGTTCACGACCTGCGCCCCCTTCACGCCGGTGGCGGGCTCGATCTCGTAGCGCGTGATGACCGGGCCGGGCGAGGCCGCGACGACGCGCACCTCGACGCCGAAGTCCTTCAGCTTCTTCTCGATCAGCCGCGAGGTCATCTCGAGCGTCTCGGGCGAGACCGATTCCTGGCGCCCGGGCGACGCATCGAGCAGGTCGACCTGCGGCAGCTTGGTGTCGGCGAGCTCGTTGAAGAGCGGCTTCTGACGCTCCTTGACGACGCGCGTACTCTTGGGCACCTCGACCACCGACGGCTCGATGACGATCGGCAGATGGTCTTCGTGCAGCAGCTGTTCGACCTCCACCGATTGTTCGCGTTCGCGCAACGCAAGCTCGCCGGCGCGCAGGTCCTGGGCGCGCTCCAGGCGCAGGACGCCTTCGCGGCGCATCGATTCGAGCGTCGCGCCGATCGACTCGGCCACACGCAGCCACGAGAACCCGAACGCCATCGAGACGGCAGCGACGAGGGCCGCGATCCACAGGACGCCCGAGCCGGCAAAGCCGAGCAGCTTCATGCTCGAACTGCCGAGCAGGTAACCGACAACGCCGCCGGCCTGGCCGCCGACGACGCCTGCCTCCCAGTGATAGAGGCGGCTCCATTCGAGCGCGGCGCTGGCGGCCAGCAACAGCGCCAGCCCGAACCACACGACCCAGGTCGGCCGCGTCGCCGGGTTCGATGCCGGCGGCTCGCTGCGCAGCATCCGCGCCAAGGCGGCGAGCCAGGCGCGCGCGCCCACCAGAACGGCCCACCAGATCGAATAGCCGAACAGGAAATACGCCAGGTCGGAGAACCAGGCGCCGAGCACGCCGGCCTTGTTCAGCGTCGCGGCGGAAGCGCCCGAGGTCGAGAAGGCGCCGTCGGCGACGTTGTGCGTCGCCAGCGCCAGCAACGCCAGCAGCCCCAGCACGAAGCCTGCGAGCAGGCGCAGCTGCGCCTGCCACGAAGCGGGCGGCGTCACGGTCTTGCGGGATTCGGCGGCACGGCGGCCGGTCGCGCTGCCTTCGCCGCGCAGCGAACCAAGGGGAAACGTCATGGCGTGATTGTCGGCGAAGCGCCGGGCGGCGCTAACGCATCACGCAGCCGCGAGCTGCTCCTTGATGACGACCCAGCCGTTGTCCTGCGTCTGCACCATGCCGCGGCCTTCCAGGTCCTTCATGACGCGGCTCACCATCTCGCGCGACGCACCGACCACCTTGGCCAGGTCCTGGCGCGAGACCTTGTTGCGGATCACCTTCAGGTCGCCGTCCATCTCGGACATGTCGAGCAAGGTGCGCGCGACGCGGCCATAGACGTCGAGCAAGGCGAGCGACTCGATCTGGCGGTCGGCGGCGCGCAGGCGGTGCACCAGGCCGCGCATGATCGCGTACGACAGGCTCGAGTTCTCGGGCAGGCAGCGCGCGAACTCGGTGCGCCCGAGGATCAGCATGTCGGTCTGGACTTCGGCGCGCACCGTCGCCGAATGCGGCTCGTTGTCGATCAGGCTCATCTCGCCGACATAGTCGCCTGATTGCAACACCGCCAGGATGACTTCACGGCCGCGCGAGTCGGCCGTGAGCACCCGGGCGCGTCCGGTCAGCAGGATGAAGAGAGCGTTCGACTTCTTGCCGTGCTCGACGACGATCTCGCCGCGACGGAAGCGGCGCTTGACGACGCTGTCGGCGATGCCTTGCGCCTGCTCGTTGGTCAGCAGCGAAAACAGCGGCACGCGCCGGATCAGGTCGAGATTCGAGAGCATGGCCATCGTGGAATGCCTTTCAGCGAAGAGTTGACGGATCTCAGAACGTGCGGCAGGGGAAAATCGCACGCTTCATACAATTTGTCTATTGTCACCAACACCGGGCACGCCCCAACTCCGCGTCAACCCGATGTATCACCGGCTGTTCAAAATGAAACAACCCCATTGCCTTCGTTCGCCGTTCCGCGCAGCGGCTGTGCCTGCCAGCGGCCGGCCCGCACCGACATGACGACCGCTCCCGTTCAACACGCCCGGCTGCTGATCCTCGGCTCGGGCCCGGCCGGCTACAGCGCTGCGATCTACGCGGCGCGCGCCAACCTGAAGCCGGTGCTCGTCACCGGCATGGCGCAAGGCGGCCAGCTGATGACGACCACCGACGTCGACAACTGGCCGGCCGACGCCGACGGCGTCCTCGGCCCCGATCTGATGCAGCGCTTCCTCAAGCATGCCGAGCGTTTCGACACGCAGGTCGTCTTCGATCACATCAACTCGGTCGACCTCTCGGTGCGGCCGTTTCGCCTGGAGGGCGACAGCGGCCGCTACAGCTGCGATGCCCTCGTGATCGCGACGGGCGCCTCGGCCAAGTACCTGGGACTGCCGTCCGAACAGGCCTTCATGGGCCGTGGCGTCAGTGCCTGCGCCACCTGCGACGGTTTCTTCTACCGCGATCAGGAAGTCTGCGTCGTCGGCGGCGGCAACACCGCGGTCGAGGAAGCGATCTACCTGGCCAACATCGCCTCCAAGGTGCACCTGATCCATCGCCGCGACAAGTTCCGCGCCGAGCCGATCATGGTCGACAAGCTGATGAGCCGCGTCGCGGCCGGCAAGATCGAGTTGCACCTGTGGCAGACGCTCGACGAGGTGCTGGGCGATGCGAGCGGCGTGACCGGCGTGCGGCTGAAGAGCGTCGCCGACGGCAGCACAAGCGAGCTCAAGGTGACCGGCTGCTTCATCGCCATCGGCCACCAGCCCAACACCGAGATCTTCAAGGGCCAGCTCGAGATGCAGGACAGCTACATCCTGACACGCGGCGGATCGAACGGCCTTGCGACGATGACCAGCGTGCCCGGCGTCTTTGCCGCGGGCGACGTGCAGGACCACGTCTACCGCCAGGCGATCACGAGTGCCGGCACCGGCTGCATGGCGGCCCTCGACGCACAGCGCTTCCTCGACGAGTAGCCCGGAGGTGCGGCCAGGAGCTGCGGCCAGGAGGGCGGCTTCGGCTCGCGAGTAAACTGCGGCGCCTTCCGTACCTCTCGCCGACCTCGTCCGCACAGACCGCCTCTCGATGCAGCAGAAGAACCACGATCCGCGCGCGCCACTGTCCGGCCTGCTCGCGCTCTACCGCACGATGCGACGCATCCGGGCGTTCGAGAACGCGGCGGAAATCGCCAGCCAGGGCGGTGTCGCGGCCTGGGGGCTGGACGCCAGCACCGACCGGCCGGCACGCGTGCGCGGGCCGCTGCACCTCTCGACCGGCCAGGAGGCGGTGGCTGCCGGTGTCTGCGCGGCGTTGCGCCGCGACGACCTGCTCACCTCGACGCACCGCGGTCACGGCCACACCCTGGCCAAGGGCGCCGACGTGAACCGGATGATGGCGGAGCTCTTCGGCAAGGCCAGCGGCTTCAACGGCGGCAAGGGCGGCTCGATGCACATCGCCGATTTCTCGGTCGGGATGCTCGGCGCCAACGGCGTCGTCGCGGCCGGCCTGGCGATTGCCGTCGGCGCGGCGCAGGGCCTGCGCGCGCAGCGCGCCGCCGATGCGCCGCGTGAAGACGCCCGCATCGTCGCCTGCTTCTTCGGCGACGGTGCGACCAACCGCGGGCCGTTCCTCGAGGCGCTGAACTGGGCGGCCGTCTTCGAATGCCCGGTGCTCTTCGTCTGCGAGGACAACCGCATCTCGGCCACCACGCCGACCGAAACGATGTCGGCCGGCGAAGGCATCCCGGCGCGCGCGCGCGCGCTCGGTGTCGACGGCGTCTCGGTCGACGGCAACGACGTCGAGGCCGTGGCACAGGCCGCCGCCGCATTGGCCGCACAGATCCGCACCGACGACCGCCCGCGCCTCTTGCACGCCGTGACCTATCGCTTCAAGGGCCATGTCTCGGTCGACCCGGGCAGCTACCGCGATGCCGACGAAGTCGCGCGTGCACTCGAGGACGATCCGCTGCCGCGCGCGCGCGAGCGCCTGCTGGCGCTGGGTGCCAGCGTGCGTGACATCGATGCGATCGACGCCGCGGCGCAGGCCGAGATCGACGCCGCACTCGCCGCGGCCGACGCCGACGTCGCGCCCGATGCCAGCAGCGCGATGACCGACGTGCTCGACGCCGGGCCGCAGTGGTACTGACAGATCGTGCCATCGAAGCACCACGCAGCATGACTGAAGCCTCCACCGCCTCCACCGGCCCCACTTCCTCCACCCTCAGCTACGCGCAAGCCGCCGCCGACGCCCTGGCGCTGGCGATGGCCGACAACCCTCGCATCGTGGCACTCGGCGAAGACCTCGGCCGCGGCGGCGTGTTCGGTCAGTACCGCGGCCTGGCGCAGCGCTTCGGACCGCAGCGCATCATCGACACGCCGATCTCCGAGGCCGCGATCATGGGCGTGGCGGTCGGCATGGCGCTGGTCGGCCAGCGTCCGGTGGTCGAACTGCGCATCGCCGACTTCGCGCTGTGCGCGATGGACGAGATCGTCAACCAGGCGGCGAAGAACCGCTACATGTTCGGCGGCCAGGGCCGCGTGCCGGTCGTCATCCGCATGCCGATCGGCATCTGGTCGGCGAGCGCGGCGCAGCATTCGCAGTCGTTCGAAGCCTGGTATGCGCATGTCCCCGGGCTCGCGGTGGTCTGCCCCGCCACGCCGGCCGACAACCATGGGCTGCTGCTGTCGGCACTCGACGGCGACGACCCGGTGGCCTTCCTCGAACACAAGGAACTGTGGAGCCTGCAAGGAGCGGTGCACCCCGGTGAACGGGTGCCCTTCGGCCAGGCGCGCATCGCGCGCCCGGGACGCGACCTGACGCTGGTGAGCTGGTCGCGCACGGTGCACGCGAGCCTCGCCGCCGCACAAACCCTCGCGGACGCGCACGGCATCGACGCCGAGGTCATCGACCTGCGCAGCCTCTGGCCCTGGGATCGCGACGCGGTCATCGCCTCGACGCGGCGCACCGGTGCGCTGCTGGTCGCGCACGAAGCGGTGCAGGCGGCGGGCTTTGGCGCCGAGGTGGCGGCGAGCGTCGCCGAAGCCACCGGGCTGCCGGTGGCGCGCATCGGAGCGCCGCGCCTGCCGGTCGGCTATGCCGCGGTGCTCGAGGCGCAGGCCCAGGTCACGCCGGCACTCATCACCGAACGCGCGCGGGCCTTGCTGCGACGCCCGCACGCCGGGCGCAAGCCCGCCTGAGCGCGCCGATGAGCCCGCGCCCGGCCATTGCGAAGGGGGATTGCCCCGCAGTGAGACCCGGCCTGGCCTTCGCGAGGGTGGCCTGCCCCGCAGTGCGAAGCACGGAGGCCGGCCTTTGAGCGCCGAAGACCTCGAGGGGCCACCCGCCACCGACGAAGCCGCGCCGCCGCGCGTGCCGGTCCGCCTCGAGGAGGCGATCGGCGCCGCGGCCATGGCCCTCGTCTGCCTGATCACCTTCATCAACGTCGTCGTGCGCTATCTCACGAATGCATCGTTCGCATTCACCGAGGAGGTCTCGATCTTCCTGATGGTGGTGATGGCCTTCGTCGGCACCGCCGCCGCCTTCGCACAACGCCGCCACATCGCGATGGAGTTCCTGGTGCAGCGGCGCGCCCGGCGCACCCGCATCCGCTTCGAATACTTCGCGCTGGCGCTCGGTTTCGTGCTGTTCGCGCTGATCGCGTGGTACGGCAGCTATCTGTTTCTCGACGACTGGGAATACGGCACGACCTCGCCTGGCATCGGCATCCCGCAGTGGATCTACTCGATCTGGCTGCCGCTGCTGAGCGTCTGGATCCTGCTGCGCATTGCCGGGCGCGTGCATCGGCTGATGCGCGGCAGAAGGGCAGCATGAGCGGCGCCAACGGACTCTGGCTCTTTGCCGGCTTCTTCGTGCTGCTGCTGGCCGGCGTGCCGCTGGTGACGGCGCTGGGCCTCTCGGGGGCGGTGGCGATCATCTGGTTCGACCTCGGCGCGGTCGCCGTGGCCGGCAATGTCTACGCCGGCATCGCGAAGTACCCGCTGCTGGCGCTGCCGGTGTTCATCCTGGCCGGCATGGTGTTCGAGCGCGCCGGCGTCGCGGCGCGCCTGGTGGCCTTCATGTCGGCCGTGGTGGGCGAGCGCCGCGGCGGCCAGGCGCTCGTCGCCATCCTGGTTTGCATGCTGCTCGGCGGCATCTCGGGCTCGGGACCGGCCGACGCCGCGGCCGTCGCGATGGTGATGCTGCCGTCGATGACGCGCCAGGGCTACCCACCGGCGTTCTCCTCCAGCCTGATCGCCGCGGCCGGGGCCACGGCAATCCTGATTCCGCCGTCGATTGCCTTCGTCGTCTTCACGGTGCTGGTGCCCGCCGTCGGCGTGCCGGAATTGTTTGCCGCCGGCCTGATCCCGGGCCTGATGGCCGGCACTGCACTGATGGTGCCAACCCTGATCTTCGCGCGCCGCCATGGCTGGGGCACGGCCGGCCCGAAGCAGCCGCGCCATTCGCTGCTGAAGACCACGCGCGAGGCCATCTGGGGCCTGCTCGCGCCGGTCATCATCCTCGGCGGCATGCGCGCGGGCATCTTCACGCCGACCGAGGCGGCCGTGGTCGCGGTGGCCTATGGCCTGTTCGTCGGTGTCGCGATCTACCGCAGCCTCAGCTGGCACGACATGTACCGCGTGCTGGTCGATGCCGCCGAACTCTCGGCGGTGGTGATGATCATCATCGGCACCGCCGGCGTGTTTGCACATGCCGGCTCGACGCTCGGTGCCTTCGATGCGATGGCGCGGCTGATGCTCGGCGTGACCAGCAACGAATGGGGCATGCTCGCCCTCATCATGGCGGTGCTGCTGGTGGCCGGCATGTTGCTCGACGCGACCTCGATCTTCCTCATCTTCCTGCCGATCCTGATCCCGATCGCGCAGCAGTTCCACTGGAACCTCACCTGGTTCGCCGTGCTGATGACGATGAACATGGCGATCGGCCAGTTCACGCCGCCGATGGCGGTGAACCTGATGGTGACCTCGCGCATCGCCGGCATCGGCATGGAGCAGACCGTGCCCTGGGTGCTGTGGCTGGTGTTGTCGATGCTCGTCGCGCTGTTGCTGGTGGCGATCTTTCCGCAGCTGGCGCTGTTCATCCCGCAGCGGATGGGTTTTGTCTGACACTACCTTCTTTTCCAACTTGGGGCACCGACGCCAGCCCCATCCCCCGCCGCGCCGCGGCCGCACGACCTGAGGAGAACTCGATGATGAAGAAGCGCACCTTCCTGAGCACGACCGCGGCCGCTGCGGCGAGCCTGGCTGCACCCGGCTTGTTTGCCCTGTCCGGCAGCGCCGCGGCGCAAACGAGCTACAAGCCCGAGTACAAGCTCTCGCTGGTTGTCGGCACGAGCTTTCCATGGGGACAGGGTGGCCAGATCTGGGCCGACCTGGTGCGCGAGCGCACGCAGGGTCGCATCAACATCAAGCTCTACCCCGGCGTCTCGCTGGTGCAGGGCGACCAGACGCGCGAGTTCACGGCGATCCGCCAGGGCGTGATCGACATGGCCGTCGGCAGCACCATCAACTGGTCGCCGCAGATCAAGGAACTCAACCTCTTTTCGCTGCCGTTCCTGATGCCCGACTACGCCGCGGTCGACGCCATCACCCACGGCGAGCCAGGCCAGGAGCTGTTCAAGATCATCGAGCGCAACGGCGTCGTGCCCTTGGCCTGGGGCGAAAACGGCTTTCGCGAGCTGACCAACTCCAAGCACGCGGTGCGCAAGCCCGACGACATGAAGGGCATGAAGATCCGCGTCGTGGGCTCGCCGCTGTTCATCGACACCTTCACGGCACTCGGCGCCAACCCGACGCAGATGAGCTGGGCCGATGCCCAGCCGGCGCTCGCCAGCGGCGCGGTCGACGGCCAGGAAAACCCCATGTCGATCTTCACCGCGGCCAAGCTGCAGACGGTGGGCCAGAAGTACGTGACGATGTGGGACTACGTCTGCGACCCGCTGGTCTTCGTCGTCAACCGCGAAGTCTGGAAGAGCTGGACCCCGGAGGACCAGAAGATCGTGAGCCAGGCTGCGCTCGACGCCGGCAAGCAGGAAATCGTCATCGCCCGCAAGGGCCTGGTCGAGCCCGACGCGCCGCTGCTGAAGGAGATCGCCGCGCTCGGCGTCGACATCACCAAGCTCTCGCCGGCCGAGCGCGAAGCCTTCGTCAAGATCACGCGTCCCGTGTACGACAAGTGGAAGCAGCAGATCGGTGCGCCGCTGGTGACCAAGGCCGAAACGGCCGTGGCAGCACGCAAGCAGTAAGGAAAGGGGTGCTGCCGAGGGCCCGAGGCGGCGCCGGCGACGGCGCAGGTCAAAGCCGGCTATAATTTTTGTCTTTGCCGAAATCCGGTGGCCGCCGTGTCACCGGGGCGTGCTCGGCGCAGCGGTTGGCTCAGGTCACCGGCGCGGCGCGACAGCAGCAAACCCTTCAATCAGTTCATCCGGAGTAGCGTCATGGCACGCGTCTGTCAGGTCACGGGCAAGCGCCCGATGGTGGGGAACAACGTCTCCCACGCCAACAACAAAACCAAGCGCCGCTTCCTGCCCAATCTGCAGTACCGGCGCTTCTGGGTCGAGACCGAGAACCGCTGGGTGCGCCTGCGCATCTCCAACGCGGCGCTGCGACTGATCGACAAGGTCGGCATCGAGCAGGTCGTCGCCGACCTGCGCAAGCGCGGCGAAATCTGAACCACACCTAGCAGGAGCAGACCATGGCCAAAGGTGGACGCGAAAAAATCAAGCTGGAGTCGAGCGCCGGCACCGGTCACTTCTACACGACCGACAAGAACAAGAAGACGACGCCCGAGAAGCTCGAGATGATGAAGTTCGATCCGAAGGTACGCAAGCACGTGACCTACAAGGAAACGAAATTGAAATGACAGGAGAGCGGGGTCGCGGTGCGACCCCTTCCCGGTGGCAAAAAGGCTCGCATCTGCGAGCCTTTTTTGTTGGGGAATGCCGTGCGCGGGCCGCCTCGCGGCTCTGCCCGAGGACCCTTACGTCAGCTTGACCGAGCGCAGCTTCAAGGCGAATTCCTGCAGGGCGGCGATGCCGCTTTCCTCGGCCTTCTTGCACCAGGCCTGCAGGTCAACCACCAGTTGCTCGGCCGAGACGTTGGTGCGGGTCCAGAGCTGGCGCAGTTCCTCGCGCATCGCCACCAGTTGCGCCAGCCGCGGGCTCTGCTCGATCGCCAGCGCCACCTGGGCGCGCACCGACGTCGGGATCTTGTCCTCGTCGCGGTGCAGCCAGCGCCAGGCGCGGCGCAGGTTGTCGAGGGCGATGCGGCCCTCAGGGCCTTCCTCGCGCAGCCGCTGCACCTCGGCGCGGCTGACGTGCCGCAGGCTGCGTGCGTAGTTGGCCATGACTTCGTAGCGGTTGGCGATGATCGCCTGCAAGGTCTTGTCGTCGGCGACCGGTTTGATGGCGCCGAGCTTGAGCATCGGCGGCGTCTTGCGCACCCGCGCCAGCCCCATCAACTCGAGCCCGCGGATGTAGACCCAGCCGATGTCGAACTCGAAGCGCTTCACCGAAAGCTTCGCCGACGTCGGGTAGGTATGGTGGTTGTTGTGCAGTTCCTCGCCCCCGATCAGGAGGCCCCACGGCGAGATGTTGGTGCTGGCGTCGGGCGCCTCGTAGTTGCGGTAGCCCCAGAAGTGACCCAGTCCGTTGATGATGCCCGCGGCAGTCACCGGGATCCACAGCATCTGCACGGCCCACACCGTCAACCCGATGGCACCGAACAACAGCACGTCGAGCGCCAGCATCACGATCACGCCCTGCCAGCTGAAGCGCGTGTAGAGATTGCGCTCGATCCAGTCGTCGGGCGTGCCGCGGCCGAACTTGGCCAGAGTCTGTTCGTTCTTCGCCTCGGCACGATAGAGCTCGCTGCCCCTGAACAAGACGGTGCGGATGCCGCGCGTCTGCGGGCTGTGCGGGTCGTCGGCGGTCTCGCAGCGCGCATGGTGCTTGCGATGGATCGCGACCCACTCGCGGGTGACCATGCCGGTCGTGAGCCAGAGCCAGAAGCGAAAGAAGTGCGCGGGAATCGCGTGCAGATCGACCGAGCGATGCGCCTGCGAGCGGTGCAGGAAGATCGTCACCGAGGCGATCGTGATGTGCGTCAGCACCAATGCCGCGAGCGCGACTTCCCAGCCGCTGAAGCCGAGCAGCCCATTGACGAGCCAGTCGAGCAAGACATCGCGGCTGGAGATCAGAAAATCCATTGACCTGCCTTCATTTCATGAAGCAAAAAGAACGGGCAAAAAGAACCCACGATTGTAAAGCACGCGCACCGGTGCCGATCCGGCTGAAGAACACGCAACCGGCCCATCTGCATATGGCGGCGGTGCGGGTGGAATCAACTGCAATCGGCCGCGGTGTCAGCGCCGCTGCCACAGCGCGGCAAAGAAGCCGTCGGTGCCGTGGCGATGGGGCCAAAGACGCAAGAAGTCGCCTTCGACCAGCGTTGCCGGCGCATCGAGCTGCAGCCGCTCCAGCACTTCGCTGGCCGGCAGCGGCACGAAATCGGCGGCGTGCGCCGCGCCGAATTCACGCGCGATGTCTTCGTTCTCGGCTTCCAGCACGCTGCAGGTGGCATAGACGAGGCGGCCACCGGGCTTCACCAGCCGCGCCGCGCCGGCGAGGATCGCCGCCTGGCGCAGCTGCAGTTCGGCCACGCTCTGCGGCGTCTGGCGCCACTTCAGGTCGGGGTTGCGCCGCAAGGTGCCGAGCCCCGAGCACGGCGCATCGACCAGCACGCGATCCATCTTTCCGGCCAGGCGCTTGATGCGCTCGTCGCGCTCGTGCGCAATCTGCGCCGGATAGACGTTGGAGAGGCCGCTGCGCGCCAGCCGCGGCTTGATCGCCGCGAGCCGATGACCGGAGGTGTCGAAGGCGTAGAGCCGCCCGGTGTTGCGCATCAGCGCGCCGAGTGCCAAGGTCTTGCCGCCACCGCCGGCGCAGAAATCGGCCACCATCTCGCCGCGCCGCGCCCCGGTCAGCCAGGCGACGAGCTGGCTGCCTTCGTCCTGCACCTCGACGTCGCCACGCGTGAAGACCTCGAGCCGGTGCAAGGCAGGCTTGCCGTCGACGCGCAGCCCGGTCGGCGCATAGGGCGTGGGCACTGCTGCGATGCCGGCGGCTTGCAGCGCGAGCTGGACTTCATCGCGCCGTGCCTTCAAGGTATTGACGCGCAGGTCGAGCGGCGCCGGCGCGTCGAGGCTTTCGACCAGGGGCCAGAATTCGTCGCCGAGCATCGGCTGCAGGATCTGCGCCAGCCAGTCGGGCAGGTTGTGGCGCAGGCGCTCCGGCAGCGCCGAGCGGTCGATGGCACCGACCTGCACGAGCCATTCGCATTCGCGCTCGTCGAGTGCGGCGCGCAGGAAGGCCTCGTTGCCCTGCCAGCCCAGGATCGCCAGGCGCCGCTCCATCTCGCCCTTGCCCGACTGCGCCAGATGCTGCAGGAGCGGCCGGCGCCGCAGCACCGCATAGACCGTGTCGGCCAGGGAGCGGCGCTCGCGGCTGCCGATCGCGCGCTGCTCGCGAAAGTAATCGGAAACCACCGCATCGGCCGGATGCTGCAACGCCAGGACCCGATGCAGCAGCTCGGTGGCGTGCTCGAGCAGGACATTCGGATGCATGCTCCGATTATCCTAGGCACCGATGCGCAACCAACGACCGCTCCGGCTCAGGCGCCCGTGAAAGTGCCGGCGCCGCTGCGGACGCACGTCCGGCTGTTGCTGGCGCTGGCCAGCGGCATCATCGTCGGCGTGCTGCTGCCCGAGTCGCTGCGCGGCATCACGCGCGGCCTGATCGGCTGGAACGTCGCGGTCTGGCTCTACCTGGCACTGGTCTGGTGGGTGATGGTGCGGCTCGATCATGAACGGCTGCGGCGGCTCGCCGTGGCGCAGGCCGACAGCGCCGGTGTCGTGCTCACGATCGCGATCGGTGCAACCCTGGTCACGATCGCAGCGATCTTCGCCGAGTTGGGCGGCGCGAAGAACGCCACACCGGGCCTGGCGTGGCCGCAGCTCCTGCTCGCCCTCACCACCCTGGTCAGCTCATGGCTGCTGCTGCCGACCGAATTCGCCCTCGCCTACGCCGGGCGCTACTTCGGCGGGGAGCGGCCGCAGGGCATGGAATTCCCCGGCATGGCGCAGCACGAGGGCGGGCACGCGCTGCCCGACTACAGCGATTTCCTCTATTTCGCGCTGACGATTGCCGCGACGGCTCAGACCTCCGATGTCGGCGTGACGACGCGCGCGATGCGCAGGCTGGTGATCATCCACGCGGTGCTGTCGTTCGCCTTCAACACCGCGGTGCTCGCGCTGGCGATCAACCTCGCCGCCAGCCTGTTCTGAAGCGAATTCGAAAACGGATTTTCTCAGCATAGCCACTGCGGCTCGCCGAGCGTCTGCGTGACGCAGCCCCCGTTCACCTGCAGCAGTCCGTTGACCAACCAACCGAGCGCGCGCGGATAGAGCACGTGTTCTCGCTGCAGCACGCGCGCCGCGAGCGTCGCCTCGTCGTCGTCGGGCAGCACCGGCACGGCGGCCTGCGCGATGATCGGCCCATGGTCGAGTTCGGCGGTGACGAAGTGCACCGTGGCACCGCTCAGCTTGCAGCCGGCGGCCAGCGCCATGCGATGCGTGTGCAAGCCCGGGAACGCCGGCAGCAGCGAGGGATGGACGTTGACGATGCGGCCGGCGTAGTGCTCGACGAAGGGCCGCGTCAGGATGCGCATGAAGCCGGCCAGTACGACGACATCGGGCGCAAATCGATCGATCACCTGCTGTAATTCGCTATCGAAGGCCTGCCGCGAAACGAAGCGCGTGTGCTCGACGACCGCCGTTGCAATGCCGTGCGCCGCGGCAAAGGCCAGCCCCGCGGCATCGGCGCGGTTGCTGACGACACCGACCACCTGCGCCGGCCAGCGCTCGGCGCGCGCCGCGCGCACGATGGCTTCCAGGTTCGAGCCGCGGCCCGACAGCAGCACGACGATGTTCTTCATGCCGCGCCAGGCGGACTCAGGCGAGTTCGGCGAGCGCTGCGGCAATGTCGCCTGCCGCGACATCGACACCGAATTCGACCGGGGCCGCATCGAGCGCGGCCGCGCCCTCGTGCTTCAAGCGTGCGACCCAGCGGCCGGCCTCGCGCCCCGCTTCGAAACCATGGCTTTGCAGCAGCAGCCGGCCGTCTGCCGCAACGAGCTTGAAGTAGAAGCGCCCGTCGGCCTCGCGGTATTGCTTGAAGACGGGCTTGCCGAGTGCGCGCTGGCCCTGCGGCTCGCCCGCGGCGGGCGCGGTGCGCGCCACCATCGGCCGCAGTCCGGCCGCCTGCCGCAGCTCGGCCAGGAACGGCGTGGCGAGCCTGCGTGCCTTGGCCGCGCCGTCGAGCAGGATCTGCTCGACCCGCTCGGGATGCGCCATCAGCTCGGCATAGCGCTCGCGCATCGGCCCGATCTCGTGCTCGATGAGCTGGGCCACGCGCTGCTTGGCATCGCCCCAGCCGAGCCCGCCCTGCAGATCGCGGCGGAAGGCCGCGCGCTCGGCGGCATCGGCAAACGCCTCGTAGATCGTCACCAGGTGCGACTGATCGGCGTCCTTGGGCTCGCCGGGCAGCCGCGAATCGGTGACGACCTTGGCAAGCGCCTCGCGCAAGCCACGCGCTCCGCCCTCGAACAAGGGGATCGTGTTGTCGTAGCTCTTGGACATCTTGCGGCCATCGAGACCGGGCAAGGTCGCCATCTGCTCGTCGATGTCGGCCTCGGGCAGCACGAACAGCTCACGCCCCTGGCCGAACAGGTGGTTGAAGCGCTGTGCGATGTCGCGCGCCATCTCGATGTGCTGCACCTGGTCGCGGCCGACCGGCACGCGGTGCGCGTTGAACATCAGGATGTCGGCGGCCATCAGGACCGGATAGCTGAAGAGCCCCATCGTGACGCCGGCGTCGGGGTCGTTGCCGGCCGTGACGTTGGCATCGGTGGCCGCCTTGTAGGCGTGCGCGCGGTTCATCAGCCCCTTGGCGGTGACACAGGTCAGGAGCCATGTCAGCTCGGGGATCTCGGGCAGATCGCTTTGCCGGTAGAACGTGACCCGCCCCGGATCGAGGCCGGCGGCCAGCCAACTCGCCGCGATCTCGAGACGCGAGCGCTCGATGCGCTCCGGCTCGTCGCACTTGATCAGCGCGTGATAGTCGGCCATGAAGAAGAAGCTCTCGGCTCCCGGCTCGCGACTCGCGGCAATCGACGGCCGGATCGCGCCCACGTAGTTGCCGAGGTGCGGGGTGCCGGTCGTCGTGATGCCGGTGAGAACGCGTTGAGTCATCGCTGCAGTAGGGTCGGGGCGCTGCGCCGCGCAAGCATGGCGCCGGGCGAAGCGGCTATTTTGGCGCAGCGCCGGAGGTCAGGGCCGCGCGCCCTTCTTGTGCGCCGGCTTGCGGTCGCGCCGACGTCGCGGCGGGGGCGCCGTGGCGGCTTCCGGTGCGCGCCGGCCGATGCGGCTTTCGGTGCCGGCGAGCAATCTCTGGATGTTGAGCCGGTGGCGCCACACCAGCAGCAGGCTCATCACGCCGACCGCGACGGCCGCCGGGCCGCCGCCCCAGATCAGCAACAGATAGAACGGCGCAAACACCGCCGCCACCAGCGAGGCGAGCGACGAGTAGCGGAAGAACGCAACGATGATCAACCAAGTTGCAATCGTCGCAAGTCCCAGCCACGGGTTGATGCCCAGCAGCACGCCGCCCGCCGTCGCGACGCCCTTGCCGCCCTTGAAACGAAAGTAGACCGGCCAGAGGTGGCCGACGAAGGCCGCCAGGCCGACCAGCGCGGCCGTGCCTTCGCCCATGCCGTAAGGCGCACCGAAGTGCAGCACCAGCCAGACCGGCAGGAAGCCCTTCAGGGCGTCGAGCAGCAAGGTCGCCGCAGCCGCCAGCTTGTGGCCCGAGCGCAGCACGTTGGTCGCGCCCGGGTTGCCCGAGCCGTAACTGCGCGGGTCGTGCAGCCCGGCCACGCGGCTGACGATGACGGCAAACGACAGCGAGCCGATCAGGTAGGCAACGACGGCGGCCGGCAGCGGGTAGAAGTCCTGCATGGCATCCCACGGTGGTGATGCGGCTATTCTGCCCGCGCCGGGCTGGGTCGAGGCCGCAACCAGTCGAACGCGGCAGGATCCTGGTCGAAGGTCGAACCCGGCCGGCTGGTGAATGACAGCCGGCCATCAAGGCCGTGCGGCCGGGATCAAGCCAGGGCGCAGTGCACCGGCCTGGCCTGCAGCAACTCGGTCAGCACCGACGGCGCGATGCCGACCAGGAAGCCGCGCCGGCCGCCGTTGATGCAGATGCGCGGCAGCGCCAGCACGCTTTCCTCGACATAGACCGGCATCGGGCGGCGAGTCGCGAACGGCGAGGTGCCGCCGACCTGATAGCCGCTGTGGCGCTGCGCGACTTCCGGCGGGCATGGCTCGACGGTCTTCGCGCCGATCTGGCGCGCCAGGTTCTTCGTGCTGACCTGACGGTCACCGTGCATCAGCACGATCAGCGGTCGGCCACGCTCGTCCTGCATCACCAGGGTCTTCACCACCGTGTGTTCGTCGAGGCCGAGCTGCCGCGCCGACTCGGCGCTGCCGCCGTGGTCGACGTAATCGTAGACGTGCTCGGTATAGGCCACGCCATGGCGCCGCAGCCACTCGCTGGCCGGCGTCGCGCTGACGTGTGCGTCCTTGCGCGCCATGCGTCTCAGTGCGGCTTGCGCGGCTTGCGCGCCTTGCGGCCGCCGGTGCGCCCGGCCGAGGCACGCACGCCGGCGGGGGACGGGACAACCGGTGCGGCCGCTGCAGCCGGTTCGCCAGGGGCAGGAGCAGCCGCCGACATCGGCGCCGCAGGCCGCTCCAGACCGCGGCGCGAGCCGTAGGTGTGTGCGTAGAGCGAGGAGAACTCGGCCCCGAGCAGGAAGATCTGCGCCGAGTAGTACATCCAGAACATCATCACCACCAGCGAGCCGGCGGCGCCGTAGCCCGAAGCAAAGCCGGTCTTGCCGATGTAGAGACCGAGCAAGGTCTTGCCGATCGTGAACAGCAGCGCCGTCACCGCAGCGCCGATCCAGACGTCGCGCCAGCGGATGTGCACGCGCGGCATCGCCTTGTAGATCAGTGCGAACATCAAAGTGATCAGCGCCATGCTGATCAGGAAGTTGGCGATCTGGCCGACCAGCGCCCAACTGCCGAAGGCCGGCGCGAACCACGCACCGAGCACCGACAGCGCCGCGCTGGCGATCAGCGAGAGCATCAGCAGGATGCCGATGCCCAGGATCATCCCCAGGCCACTCAGCCGCGAGCGCAGCATGTGCCACACCCCGGAGTACTGCAGCGGCGGCGCGCGAAAGATGCGGTCGAGCGAATTCTGCAGTTCGCTGAAGACCGTGGTGGCGCCGACCAGCATCACGACGATGCCGATGATCGTTGCGATGATGCCTTCGCGCGGCTGGCTGACACTGCGCAACAGCCCCTGAACCGCGGTCGCGCCTTGCTCGCCCATCAGGTTGCGCAATTGGTCGAAGGTTTCCTGGCGCGCGACGTCCTCGCCGAACACGAGCCCGGCGACCGCGATCACGATCAGCAGCAAGGGCGCGATCGAGAACAGCGTGTAGTAGGCGAGCGCCGCGCCCATGCTCGGCGCATAGTCGGCCGACCAGGACGAGAAGGTTTCCTTGGCGAGCGAGCCGATCTGGCGGAGGTTCATCCAGCCCGGACCGCAAGCGACGTGCCCGCGCAGCCGGCAACCCGGCCCGGAGCCGCAGTCACTACGGCTTGAGCTGCGCGCGGATCTCGCCGCCCGGATGCGCCGCGCTGTGCACGTTGACGTAGAGATCGCCCGCCTTGAAGGCCTTTTCCTGCGCCGACGTCAGCTTGGCGCCGGCCGGCACCACCCACTTGTTGCCGTCCTTGGTGAGCGGAATGATGATCGGCCCGTTCTTCCCCGCCGGCGCCTCGTGGATATGCGCCATCGTGCCGTCGATGCCGGTCGTCGTGACCGAGCCGCTGACACTGTCGTCGCTGCCGATCGTGACCGTGCCGCTGCCGCTGGCCGAGGTCGTGACCGCGGGCACCTCATGGGCACCTGACAGTTCGACTTTGATGGCTTCGGCGCTGACCGAGCCGGCAAAAACCAGTGCCGCAGCGGCGACCAGCAGCGACAGCCGTGGATGGTGGGTGCGAAACAACATGGCAACTCCTTCGTGGTTGTTGAGAGCCCGCCCAACGATCGACCGTTGAGAGCGAGCCCGGCGATCGTACGGCGATCGGCCTGCACGCGTTGCGAGGTGCCCTTCACGCAGCGCGTGCCGCGGTCTGGAGCCGGCTCCTCGAAGCCGCCAATGCATCGTCGAAACCCTCGCTGAGAAAGCGTTCGGCGAGCGCGCGCACCGTCGCGGCCATTTCGGCCTGCTGATCGGCCGGCCAGCCGCGCAGCAGCGCCTCGAGCCCCTTCCGGCTGGCACCGAGCAGCGCCGCGTAGGCGGCGCTTCCGGCCGGAGTCAGTGATGGTGCCTCGCCGCTCGCGACATAGCCGCGCGCCACCAGCGCCTCGAGCAGCGGGCGCAGCCGCGACTGGGCCGTCGCGAGCCGCTGAGCGAGCTCGCCCAGCGACGCCGGCCGCAATTCGCCGAGCCGGATCAGCATCCAGCAGCCGGCCGGATCGAGGTCGACCTGCGCCGCCGCGGCGAGGCGCTGGTACATGCGGATGCGATCCTCGCGATGCGCGAGCACCGAAAGCGCGCGTTCGAGCTCCTCGGCGGAACTGCGCCGGCTCGGCATCGCATGCGCATCGCCGGGGTCGATCGCACGCGTGGTTTCCTTCAGTGCGAGCTCCGGGATCAGCCAGGCGAGCAAGAACGCGGCGATGCCGACGCAGCCGGCAACGAAGAACACCGGTTGCAGCGCCGCAGCATAGGCTTGCACATAGCCCGAATGCAGCGCCGGCGCCAACTGCCGCAACTGCTCGGGGTTCGCTTGCATCATGCCGGCTGCGCCGTGCGCGAGCGCCTCGGACGGTACGAAGCGCTTGAGGCTGGCTGCCAGCGCGCTCGAGAAGATCGAACCGAAGACCGCAACGCCGAACGACCCGCCGATCGAGCGAAAGAACGTCACCCCCGACGTTGCGGCGCCCAGGTCGCGATAGGACACCGCGTTCTGCACCACGATGATCAGCACCTGCATCACCATGCCGAGGCCGAAGCCGAGCACGAACATGTAGATTTCCAGCACGATCGTTGGGGTTTGCGCGCTCATGCTCGAGAGCAGGAAGAGCCCGCACGAGAAGATCGCGCAGCCTGCGATCGGGAATACCTTGTAGCGGCCCCAGCGCGTGATGATCTGGCCGCTCAAGGTCGAGGTGAGCAGCAGGCCGGCCATCATCGCAATGAGTTGCAGCCCCGAATCTGTCGGTGAGGCGCCCTTGACGATCTGCAGATAAAGCGGCAGATACGTGATCGAGCCGAACATCGCGAAGCCGACGACGAAGCCGACGGCGCTGCTGGCCCAAAACGCCCGCAAGGCAAAGAGCCGCGGCGGCAGCAGCGCCTCGCTGGCGCGGCGTTCGACGAGCACGAAGGCGCCGAGCAGCACCGCGCTGGCAAGCGCGAGCCCGAGCGCCGGAGCCGACAGCCACGGCAGGCGGGCGCCGCCGAGCGAAGTCAACAGCACCAGGCAGGTCGCACCAGCAGCAATCAGCAGCGCCCCGGCATAGTCGACACGGACGTTCTCGCGCTTGGGCGAGCGCGGCAACACGGCGGCGGCGACGCCGAGCGCCAGCGCGCCGAGCGGCAGGTTGATGTAGAAAATCCAGTGCCACGACAGGTGATCGACGAAAAAGCCGCCGAGCAGCGGCCCGGCAACGCTCGAGACGCCGAACACCGCGCCGAAGATGCCCTGGTACTTGCCGCGCTCGCGCGGGCTCACGACGTCGCCGACGATCGCCTGCGCGGTGACAATGAGCCCGCCGCCGCCCAAGCCCTGCACGGCGCGAAAGCCGATCAGCTCGAGCATGTCGCGGCTCATTCCGGAGAGCGCGGAGCCGATCAGGAAGATCACGATCGCCGCTTCGAAAATGCGCTTGCGGCCATAGAGGTCGCCGAGCTTGCCCCACAGCGGCGTCGAAACGGTCGATGCCAGCAAATACGAGGTCACGACCCACGAGAGTTGATCGAGCCCGCCCAGGTCGCCGACGATCGTCGGCAGCGCCGTCGAGACGATCGTCTGATCGAGCGACGCGAGCAGCATCCCGAGCACCAGCGCGGCGAAGATCAGCTTGATCCTGGGCGGCGCCTCGCCGTCACGATCGCGCGGCTCGTCGGTGTTCATGGGCTCGCGCATCGGCACGTCAAGCGGCAACGCCCGTGCCTGCCTGGCAGCCGTCGCAATCGCGCCGCGCCGCGCCGCCTCAACGAGGCATCGACCGTGGTGCGATCAAAGGCTCTGCGGCCTCTGCGCCTTCTCCTGCTCACGCAGCCGCAGCACGCGGCGCTGCACCTTGCCGGTGGTCGTCATCGGCAGTGCCTCGATGAATTCGATCTCCTTCGGATACTCGTAGGGCGCGAGCATGCCGCGCACGTGCGACTGCAGCTCCTCGACGAGCGCCGGTGTGCCGGTGTGGCCGGCGGCGAGGACGACATAGGCCTTGACCAGCGCGCCGCGCTCGGCGTCGGGCTTGGGCACGACGGCGGCGTTGGCAACGGCGGCGTGCTTGACCAGGCAGTTCTCGATCTCGCTCGGGCCGATGCGGTAGCCCGCGGCCTTGAAGACGTCGTCGCTGCGGCCCTGGTACCAGAGGTAGCCGTCTTCGTCCATCACCGCGATGTCGCCGGTGCGGCACCAGCTGTCGACCGGGTCGCCGGTGAACTTGGCGCGGGTCGCGGCCTCGTTGCCCCAGTAACCGAGGAAGAAGACCGGATCGAGGTCGCCGTGGATGTCGCGCCGGTGCACCGCGACATCGCCGGGTGTGCCGGGCGGGCACTCGCGGCCGGCGTCGTCGAGCACCGCTATGCGGTGGCCCGGGTACGGCCGGCCCATGCTGCCGGGGCGCGCCGGCCAGTGACGCGACGAGTTGCCGACGACGTAATTGATCTCGGTCTGCCCGAACATCTCGTTGACGACGACGCCGAGGTGGTCGCGGCAGTAGTCGAAGACCGCGTCGCCGACCGCCTCGCCGGCGCTCATGATGGCCTGCAGCCGCAAGTCGTAGTGCTCGCGTGGCGCGGGCACCGCCTTCATCATCGCCTTCAGCGCGGTCGGGAAGAGAAAGGTGTGCGTGACGCCGTAGCGCTGCATCAATTCGAACGCCTTCGCCGGCGCGAAGCGGCCTTCCGAGGCGATGATCTCGCGGCCGAAGTAGAGCGTCGGCAACAAGGCGTCCATCAGGCCGCCAGTCCAGGCCCAGTCGGCCGGGCTCCAGAAGACGGCTTGCGAACCGGACGGGGCGCCGTCTGCCCCGCCCTCGTCGAAGCCGAACCAGTTCTGGCTGCAGATGAAGCCGCTCAGGTTGCCGATCAAGGCGCGGTGCGGGACCAGCGCCCCCTTGGGCGGCCCGGTGGTGCCGCTGGTGTAGATCAGCACCGCGGGATCGTCCGCCCGCGTCGCCACCGCCGGGAAGCCTGGGTCGACCTCGGCCAGCGCCGCGCGCCAGTCGACATCCCCCAGGCCTTCGGCCGCGCCGACCGCAAGCACCGTCTGCAATTGAGGGCAAGTCGGGCGCGCGGCCAGCAGATTCGCGATGCCGCTCTCGTCGACGATCGCGATGGCGGCACCGCTGTCGCCAAGCCGGTACTCGAGCGCATCGGGGCCGAACAACATCGACAGCGGCATCGCGATGGCGCCGATGCGGTAGATCGCCAGGTTGGCGACGGCCGTCTCGATGCGCTGCGGCATGATGACCGCGATGCGGTCGCCACGGCGCGCGCCGAGTTGCGTCAGTACCTGCGCCAGGCGTTCGACGTCGCGCTGCAGTTCGCCGTAGGCGGAGGTTTCGAGCGTGCCATCAGCACGCTCGAAACGGATCGCGACGGCGCCGGGCGTCTGTCGCGCCCAGCGCGCGCAGCAGGCTTCGGCGAGGTTGAAATCGTCCGGCACGTGCCAGCGGAAGCCGGCATGCAGTTCGGCGTAATGGTCGGGTGGCGCAACGGTCATGCGGTTCCTCGGTGGCGTTCCCGCTGCAGCGCGGGCACGGCCAAGCTTAGCGCGGCCTGTGCGCGGCGGCCATCGGTTCAGGCGCACACTGCGATCGTCGCCGGCGCGCCCTGCCCCGCGGCCCGTGAACCGCGCAGCCCCTAAAGTTCGCGTCCATGACCATTGCCTACATTCCGCGCCGCGCCGCCCGCAGCCAGTTCCTCGCGGTGCGCGGCCTGAACTATCACCTGCTGTCCTGGGGCGAACCAGATGCCCCACCGGCGCGACCGCCCTTGGTGATGCTGCACGGCTGGATGGACGTTGCCGCGTCGTTCCAGTTCGTCGTCGATGCGCTGCGCGGCGAGCGCTGGGTGCTCGCCCTCGACTGGCGCGGCTTCGGCCTCACCGAAGCCCCCGGCTCCGACACCTACTGGTTTCCCGATTACCTCGCCGACCTCGACGCGGTTCTCGACGCCGCGCTGCCACCGCAGTTCGCGGCGCAGCCGATCGACCTGCTCGGCCACAGCATGGGCGGCAATGTCGCGATGCTCTACGCCGGCGTCCGCCCGGCGCGCATCCGCCGCCTCGTCAATCTCGAAGGTTTCGGCATGCCGGCGACCCGGCCGGAGCAGGCGCCGCGCCGCTACCAACACTGGCTGGAGGAACTCAAGACGCCGGCGGAACTGCGTCGCTACCCCGATCCCGAGGCCGTCGCGGCGCGGCTGCAAAAAACCAACCCCCTGTTGCCGGCCGACCGCGCCGCCTGGCTGGCACGCCAGTGGTCGCGCCAGCGTGCCGATCTCGACGGCGCGCCGTGGGAAATCCTCGGCGACCCGGCGCACAAGCGCAATGGGCCGCTGCTCTACCAGGTCGACGAGACGCTCGAGATCTGGAAGTGCATCACGGCGCCGATGCTCTGGATCGAAGGCGACCGCACCGACCTGGCAAGCTGGTGGGGCACGCGCTACAGCCGCGAAGAGTTCCACCAGCGCCTGCAGGTCGTCGGCCGGGTCGAGAAGCACCTGCTCTCACCGGCCGGCCACATGCTGCACCACGACCAGCCGGACGCCCTGGCGCGCCGTCTCGAGGACTTCCTCGACGTGCCCTGACCCCTGGTCCATCGGCACCGGGAAGACGATGGTCGAGCCGCGGTCGCCGGCCACCTGCGTCATCGTCTGCAGATAGCGCAACTGCATCGCCTCGGGCTGGAGCGAGAGCATCCGTGCGGCGTCGAGCAGCGCGGCCGCGGCCTGCTTCTCGCCTTCGGCGTGGATCACCTTGGCGCGGCGCTCGCGCTCGGCCTCGGCCTGGCGCGCGATCGCCCGCACCATGACTTCGTTCAAGTCGATGTCCTTGATCTCGACGTTGGTCACCTTGATGCCCCAGCCGTCGGTCTGCGCGTCGAGGATGCGCTGCACGTCCAGGTTGAGGCGCTCGCGCTCGGCCAGCATCTCGTCGAGTTCGTGCTTGCCGAGCACGACGCGCAAGGTGGTCTGCGCCAACTGGCTGGTGGCCATCAGGTAGTTGGCGACCTGGATGATGGACTTCTCGGGGTCGATGACACGAAAGAACAACACCGCGTTGACCTTGACCGGCACGTTGTCGCGCGAGATCACGTCCTGCGGCGGCACGTCGAGCGTGACGATGCGCAGATCGACCCGCACCATCTGCTGCAGCCCGGGGATGATGACCACCAGGCCAGGCCCCTTGACCTTCCAGAAGCGGCCGAGCTGGAACACCACACCGCGCTCGTACTCGCGCAGGATGCGCAGTGCCGAGAACGCGATGATGATCAGCACGAGCACGATCGTGCCGATGCCGACGTTGAAGATCTGGAACATCACATTCTCCCTCTGCTACGGTTGTGAATCGACTTGCACTTCGAGCGTCAGGCCGTCCAGGCGCAGCACGCGCACGCGCTGCCCCGGGGCGAGCGGCTGGTCGCTGCGCACCCGCCAGCGTTCCCCTCGGACCTCGGCCCAAGCCTCGTCGCCGCTGGCTTCCGTGACACGGCCATGCTCACCGATCAGCTGTTCACGGCCGCTGACGATCGGCCGGCGGCGTCCGCGCAGCGCCAGATTGGCGGTCACCATGACGACCGCAACCGAAGTCAGGGCCAGCACGGCGATCAAGGTCACCGGCACGCCGAATCCCGGTACATCGTGGTCGAACAGCAGGATGCCGCCGGCGACGAACGCGACGACGCCGCCGATGCCGAGCACACCGAAGGTCGACAGCACCGCCTCGGCCACCAACAGGGCAACGCCAAGCAGCAGCAGGCCCAGGCCGGCGTAGTTGACCGACAGCAACTGCATGGCATAAAGACCCAGCAGCAGGCAGATCGCACCCACCACGCCGCCGATGCCGCTGCCAGGCGACATGAATTCGAAGATGAGCCCGTAGATGCCGATCATCATCAGGATCAGGGCGACATTGGGATGCGTGATCGCCGCCAGCAGCCTCTGGCGCCAGTCGGGTGCAACGCGCTCGACGGCCTGCCCGCGCGTGTGCAGCACAACCTTGCCGCCCGGCACCTCGACGCTGCGGCCGTCGACCTGCCTCAACAGATCGGCCACGTCGACGGCGACGACGTCGATGACGTGCTCGCGCAGCGCCTCGCTCGCGGTCAAGGTAACCGCTTCGCGCACCGCGCGCTCGGCCCACTCGGCATTGCGGCCGCGCTGCTGCGCCAGGCCACGAATGAAGGCCGCGGCATCGTTGACGCGCTTGGCGGTCATGGCGTCTGCGGGTGCCGCGCCCGAGGCCGCCGAGGCCGGCGCCTCCGGCTTGGCTTCACCACCCAGCCCGACCTCCACCGGCGTCGCCGCGCCCAGGGTCGTGGCCGGGGCCATCGCGGCAATCTGCGCTGAATAAAGGATGTAGGTGCCGGCGCTCGCGGCACGCGCGCCCTGCGGCCAGACATAGACGGCCACCGGCACCGGCGAGGCGAGGATGGCCTGGATGATCTGGCGCATCGAGGTGTCGAGGCCGCCCGGCGTGTCGAGTTCGAGCACGACCAAGGGCGCGCGCTGCTGGGCCGCGCGCTCCAGGCCGCGGACGATGTAGTCGGCAGTGGCTGGCCCGATCGCGTCCTGCACCTGCAGCACGACGGCCGGCGCGGCGCGCACCGCTGCGGCACCGAGCCACAGCGCGACCAGCACCAGCCACGGCAGCGCGACGCGCGACACGATACGACTCAAGGGCAACGCCGTTCCTCCCGTCTCCACTGCCGCAGCGGCCAGGCGCGCGACAGCGGGCTCGGACGATGGTACCCCGCGGCTGGGTTCATGTCGTTCAGGGCCGGTATCGATGCCGGTGCCGTGGGCAAGCCGCGCATGCGCGGGCAAACCTACAATCGAGCATCAGGCCGCCGGCGCCAGCCCGCGGCGATCGACTTCCGCGCCGCAGGAGCTGCCCATGATCCGATCGATGCTCGCGCTGTTGGCCGCACTCGCACTCGGCGCTTGCGCGGCGATCGGCGGCGGCCCTTCGCATCTGGACACCGTGATGCAGCGCGGCACGCTCGATGTCTGCATGACCGGCGACTACAAGCCCTTCAGCTACTACAAAACGGCCGACGGCACGTTCGAGGGCATCGACGTCGACATGGCGCACTCGCTCGCGAGCTCGCTCGGCGCCTCGCCGCGCTTCGTCAAGACGAGTTGGGCCAACCTGCTGAAAGACGCCACCGACGGCCGCTGCGACATTGCGATGGGCGGTGTCTCGGTGACCCTCGAACGCCAGAAGAAGGCCTTCTTCAGCATCCCGTTCCTGGTCGACGGCAAGGCGCCGATCACGCGCTGCGAGAACGTGCAGAAGTACCAGACCGAGGCGCAGATCGACCAGCCCAATGTGCGGGTGATCGTCAACCCGGGCGGCACCAACGAGAAGTTTGCCCGCGCGCACCTCACGCATGCGCAGATCACCGTCTACCCGGACAACGTCACGATCTTCCAGCAGATCGTCGACGGCAAGGCCGACGTGATGGTGACCGACGCGATCGAGACGCGGCTGCAGCACAAGCTCCACCCCGAACTCTGCGCGGTGCACCCCGACCACCCGTTCACGTTCTCGGAGAAGGCGTATCTGCTGCCTCGCGGCGACACGATCTTCAAGGACTACGTCGACCAGTGGCTGCACCTGATGCTCTCCAACGGCGGCTACGAGAAGATCTCGGACCGGTGGTTGAAGTAGCCGCGGGAATCAACCGGCGTCTTCTGCATCGAACGGGGATGTCCGATCTCCGTGCCGACGCGACCGATCCGCGGCCCGCGCCGCCACCCGCGCCCGACGACGAGGCTTGCTGCGGCAGCGGCTGCAATCCGTGCGTCTACGATCTCTACGACACCGCGCTGGAGCGCTACCGCGCGGCGCTGCAGGCATGGCGGCAACGCCATCCGGAGGCGCGCACCCAGGGGGAGGAAACCCGTTGAGCAAGCCCATCGTGCATCACATCCCGGTCTGCCCGTTCAGCCAGCGCCTCGAGATCCTGCTCGAACTGAAGGGCTTGCGCGATGCGGTCGACTTCGAGGTCGTCGACATCACGCAGCCGCGTTCGCCGGAGCTGCTCGCCAAGAGCCGCGGCTCGACGGCGCTGCCGATTCTCCAGACCGAAGACGGCGGCGTCATCAAGGAAAGCCTCGTGATCCTGCGTTACCTCGAAGACCGCTACCCACAGCCGGCGGTGGCGCGCACCGATCCCTACGAGCGCGCCGTCGAGGGCATGCTCGTCGCGCTCGAGGGCGACTTCACGATGGCCGGCTACCGGCTGCTGATGAACCAGGACCGCGCGCGCCGCGACGAGCTGCTCGCCACCCTGCTCGCGCAATACGCCCGCATCGAGGCACTGCTGCGCCATGACGGACGCGGCACGACCTGGCTGTTCGAGCGCTTCGGTCTGGCCGAGACCGTCTTCACGCCGCTCTTTGCGCGCTTCTGGTTTCTCGACTACTACGAAGGCTTCGAATTGCCGGCCGACGGCAACTTCGAGCGCGTGCGGCGCTGGCGCGATGCCTGCCTCGCGCACCCCGCCGCGCAACAGGTGACGCAAGAGGAAATCGTCAAGCTCTATTACGACTACGCGAAGGGCGCCGGCAACGGCGCGCTGGTACCCGGCCGCAAGGTCTCCAGCTTCGTCTTCGCGCCCGATTGGCGCGAGCGACCCTGGCCGCCGCGCGACAAGTACGGCAAGAGCGCGAGCGATGCCGAGCTCGGACTCGGCTAGCACCGCGCACGCCGCTCAGATCTGCGAGCGCGCGGCTGGACGGGCGGCAACCCGCGAGCGGCCGAGCAGCACCAGGGCGACACCCCCCAGGACGGCCACCGATGCCGCGACCAGGTGCAACGTCACCGCCTCGGACAGCAACAGCACGCCGCCGAAGGCGGCCACCGGCGGCACCGACAACTGCACCGCCGCGGCACGCATCGCGGTGAGCCCGCGCAGCGCCGCGTACCAGACGACATAGCCCAGGCCCGACGTCACGGCCCCCGACACCAGCGCCAACGTCGCACCCCGCAGGGTGCAATGGAAATCGCCCGCAAAGCCCAGGCTCAGCACCAACGCCAACGGCGCAGCGCGCAGGAAATTGGCGGCGGTGGATTGCAGCGGATCGACGGCGTGGCGGCCGCGCAGCGAGTACACGCCCCAGCCGATGCCGGCCGCGGCCATCAGCGCAGCGCCTCCCGGCGCAGGCGCCGCGACCCCGGGCGACGCCAGATAGACCATCCCGATCACCGCCAGCCCGAAGCCGCTCCACGCCAGTGCGCCGAAGCGCTCACCGGCGTGCAGGCCGGCGCCGAACATCGTGAGCTGCACGGCACCGAACAGGATCAGCGCGCCGGTTCCGGCCGTAAGCAATCGATAGGCAAACGAGAAGCAGGCCACGTAGGCGAACAGCATCACGGCGGCCGTCCAATCGGGGCGCGCCGCACGCGAACGGCCCGCTCTCGAGCGGGCCAGGAAGGCGAGCACGATCGCGCCGGCGACGAGCCGGATGCTGCCGAAGCTCGTCGGGTCGATGGCCGACGGCGGCTCCAGCGCCATGCGGCACAGCACGGAATTTGCAGCGAACGCGAGCATGGAGACCGCGGTCAGCGCGGCCGTGCGCCAGGCGGCGGTGCGGGTGCTGTCTGGAATCATCGAAGAGGCACCGCTGGATTGTCGGAAGCCACCGGAATCGCCAACCCGGCAGGACCCGGCGCAGGCGTCCGATCCTAAGCCCGAGGCCGTGCGTCGACGCGCCGCAGCATGCGAAAATCGACGTTTCGAAGCTGGAACACATCATGGACGTCGAACACATCAATGCCATCGGCCACGCCCTCGAAGACCTGACCGAACGCACGGCAGCTCTCCGGGGGTATCTTTGACTACGATCGCAAGGCACTCCGCCTGAACGAGGTCAACGCCGCACTCGAGAACCCCGACGTCTGGAACGAGCCCAAGCGCGCGCAGGAGCTGGGGCGCGAGAAGCGCATGCTGGAAACCGTGGTCGAGACGATCGACTACCTCAGCTCGAACCTCGCCGACAACACCGAGCTCTACGAGATGTCGAAGGCCGATGGCGACCTCGACAGCGTGCATGCCATCGAAACCGACGCCGCCAAGCTCGAGACGACGGTCGCCGAGCTCGAATTCCGCCGCATGTTCAACAACCCGGCGGATGCGAGCAACTGCTTCATCGACATCCAGGCCGGCGCCGGCGGCACCGAGGCCTGCGACTGGGCCGGTATGCTGCTGCGCCAGTACCTGAAGTACTGCGAGAGAAAGGGCTTCAAGACCGAGGTGCTCGACGAGAGCGAAGGCGAAGTCGCCGGCATCAAGGGCGCGACGATCAAGGTCGAGGGCGACTACGCGTTCGGCCTCTTGCGCACCGAGACCGGCGTGCACCGGCTGGTCAGGAAGAGCCCTTTCGATTCGAGCGGCGGCCGCCACACGTCGTTTGCGAGCCTGTTCGTCTACCCCGAGGTCGACGACTCGATCGAGATCGACATCAACCCGGCCGACGTGCGCACCGACACGTTCCGGGCTTCCGGCGCCGGCGGCCAGCACATCAACAAGACCGACTCGGCGGTGCGCCTCACGCACATCCCGACCGGCATCGTCGTGCAGTGCCAGAACGACCGCTCGCAGCACCGGAACCGCGACGAGGCCTGGCAGATGCTGCGCTCGCGCCTCTACGAGCACGAGATGCGCGAGCGCATGGCGGCGCAGCAAAAGCTCGAGGACAGCAAGACCGACGTCGGCTGGGGTCATCAGATCAGGAGCTACGTGCTCGACCAGAGCCGAATCAAGGACCTGCGCACCAACGTCGAAGTGAGCAATACGCAGAAGGTGCTCGACGGCGACCTCGACCCGTTCATCGAGGCGAGCCTGAAGCAGGGCGTGTAGGCGTGCGCCGGAGCGGCGCAAGACGGCCGGCTCCGAGACGCCCGGCGCATCGAGGCGATACTTGTCATCGTCGGCTCGCCGCCGCGGCCCGCGGCGGCAGCTCCATCATTTGAGATCGAGACAACATGCGTGAAGGCATTGCCACCCTGATACGCCGCGAGGACTACGTCGCGCCGGCCTACTGGATCCGTTCGGTCGAACTCAGCTTCGACCTCGACCCCGCCAAGACGATGGTCGTCAACCGGATGCGCGTCGAACGCAATCCGGCCATGCCGGCACAGCCGCTGCGCCTGCACGGCGAGGCGCTGAACCTCACCCGGGTGCTGGTCGACGGCGCCTCGGTGTCGTTTCGCCACGAGGACGACCGGCTGGTCATCGACGGCCTGCCCGACGGCGAATTCACGCTCGAGATCCGCAATACCTGTGCGCCCGAGAAGAACACGCACCTGTCGGGCCTCTACACCTCGGGCGGGGGCTTCTTCACGCAGTGCGAGGCCGAGGGTTTCCGGCGCATCACCTATTTCCTCGACCGGCCCGACGTGATGGCGGTCTACACGGTGACACTGCGCGCCGACCGGGCGAAATACCCCGTGCTGCTCAGCAACGGCAACCTCGTCGAGCAGGGCGAGCTCGACGGCGGCCGCCACTTTGCCAAGTGGCACGACCCGTACCCCAAGCCCAGCTATCTGTTCGCGCTGGTGGCAGCCGACCTGGTGGCACGCGAGCAGCATGTGCGCACACGCGCCGGACGCGACCATCTGCTGCAGGTCTGGGTGCGCCGCGGCGACCTCGACAAGACCGAGCACGCGATGAATTCGTTGATCGCGGCGATGGTCTGGGACGAGGCGCGCTTCGGCCTGGCGCTCGATCTCGAGCGCTTCATGATCGTTGCGGTCGGCGACTTCAACATGGGCGCGATGGAGAACAAGGGTCTCAACATCTTCAACACCAAGTACGTTCTGGCCAATCCGGCGACGGCCACCGACGCCGACTACGCGGCAATCGAGTCGGTGGTGGGCCACGAGTACTTCCACAACTGGACCGGTGACCGCGTCACCTGCCGGGACTGGTTCCAGCTGAGCCTCAAGGAAGGCCTCACGGTCTTTCGCGACCAGGAATTCAGCATGGACATGGCCGGCGGCGCCAGCGCCCGTGCGGTCAAGCGCATCGAGGACGTGCGCACCTTGCGCCAGGTGCAATTCCCCGAGGATGCCGGCCCGATGGCGCACCCGGTGCGCCCCGACAGCTACGTCGAGATCAACAACTTCTACACCGCGACCGTGTACGAGAAGGGTGCCGAGGTCGTGCGCATGATGGCGACCCTGGTCGGCCGTGACGGCTTCGCCCGCGGCATCACGCGCTACTTCGAGCGCCACGACGGCTGCGCCGTGACCTGCGACGACTTTGCCCAGGCCATCGCCGATGCCAACCCCGAGAGCGCGCTGGCGCGCACGCTCGAACAGTTCAAGCTCTGGTATGCGCAGGCCGGCACGCCGCGCGTGACGGCGCGTGGCCGCTACGACGCGCCCTCGCGCACCTACACGCTCGGCCTCGAGCAGGCGTGCCCCAGCCTGCCCGGCGCGGCGCCGAAGCAGCCCCACGTGATTCCCGTGGCGATGGGCCTGATCGGCCGCGATGGCACGGCATTGCCGCTGCAGCTCGAAGGCGAGGCCGCGCCCGGCGGCACCGACCGGTTGCTGGTGCTCAGTGAAGCGCGCAGCTTCTACACCTTTGTCAATGTCGAGGCCGAGCCGGTGCCCTCGCTGCTGCGCGGCTTCTCGGCGCCGGTGATTCTCATCGACGGGCTCGGCGAAGCCGACCTGCTGGTGCTGCTGCAGCACGACCGAGACCCGTTCAACCGCTGGGAGGCGGGCCAGCGGCTGGCCTTGTCGCGGCTGCTCGCCGCCGCCGGCGGCGAGGCGCAACCGCAGCTCGACGCGGCCTTCATCGACGCGATGCACGCGGTGCTGCGCGAGCCGACGCTCGGCCCTGCATTCAAGGAACTGGTGCTGACGCCGCCCAGCGAGGCCTATGTCGCCGAGCAGCTCGATCGCGTCGACCCGCAGCGCATCCACGCGGCGCGCGAGGCGATGCGCTCGCAACTCGCGGCGGCACTGCGCGACGACTGGGAGCAGGCGTTCGAAGCCAACCAGGTGAGCGGTGGCTACTCGCCAGACCCGGTCTCGGCCGGCCGTCGTGCGCTTGCCAACCTGGCACTGGCGATGCTTTGCCGCGATGCCGTGGCGCGCGGCGACGCTGTCTGGCCCGGCCGCGCCTATCAGCGCTTCAAGGCGGCCACCAACATGACCGACCGCCAGGGTGCGCTCGGTGCGCTGCTCGCGGCCCACTCCGAGCTCGCCGACGCGGCCTTGCAGCGCTTCCACGACCGCTTCCAGGGCGACGCACTGGTGCTCGACAAGTGGTTCTCGCTGCAGGCCACGGCCCCGGAGAAGGACGGCCGGGTCTTTGCCCGCGTGCAGACGCTGCTGCACCACCCCGACTTCAGCCTGAAAAACCCGAACCGCGCGCGCAGCCTGATCGGTGCATTCTGCATGGGCAATCCGGCCGCGTTCCACCGCGCGGACGGCGCCGGCTACCGCTTCTGGGCCGACCGCGTGCTCGAGCTCGACGCCGCCAACCCGCAGCTGGCCGCACGCATTGCGCGTGTGATGGACCGCTGGAGCAAGCTGGCCGAGCCGTATCGCAGCGCCGCGCGCGATGCGATCGCCCGCGTCGCGGCGCGCGCCGACCTCTCGGCCGATGTCCGCGAAATCGTCAGCCGCGCCCTGGAGATCTGAATGGCACGCAAGAAGAACGCGTTCTATGCGCAGTCGGGCGGCGTCACCGCCGTCATCAACGCCTCGGCCTGCGGCGTCATCGAGACGGCGCGGCGCCACCGCGACACGATCGGCAAGGTCTACGCCGGGCGCAACGGCATCATCGGGGCCCTCACCGAAGACCTGATCGACACCAGCAAGGAATCGGCCGCGGCCATCGCCGGGCTGCGCACGACGCCGGCCGGCGCGTTCGGCTCGTGCCGCTACAAGCTCAAGTCGCTCGAAGCCAACCGGCGCGAGTACGAGCGGCTGATCGAGGTCTTCAAGGCGCACGACATCGCCTGGTTCTTCTACAACGGCGGCGGCGACTCGGCCGACACCTGCTACAAGATGAGCCAGCTCTCGGCTTCGATGGGCTACCCGCTGCAGGCGATCCATGTGCCCAAGACGGTCGATAACGACCTGCCCATCACCGATTGCTGCCCCGGCTTCGGCTCGGTGGCGAAGTACGTCGCGGTCTCGGCGCTCGAGGCCTCGTTCGACGTGCGCTCGATGGCGCGCACCTCGACCAAGGTGTTCGTGCTCGAAGTGATGGGGCGGCACGCCGGCTGGATCGCCGCGGCCGGCGGGCTCATCGAAGACCACGGCATCCCGGTCGTGATCCTCTTTCCCGAGGTCGAGTTCAACCAGGCGAAGTTCGTGGCCCGCGTCGACCGCCTCGTCAAGGAACACGGCTACTGCACCGTCGTCGTCTCCGAAGGCGCGCACCATCCCGACGGCACCTTCCTCGCCGAGCAGGGCACGCGCGACGCCTTTGGCCATGCACAGCTGGGCGGCGCCGCGCCGGTGGTCGCCAATATGGTCAAGGAGGCGCTCGGCCTCAAGTTCCACTGGGCCGTCGCCGACTACCTGCAGCGCTCCGCACGCCACATCGCCTCGGCGACCGACGTGAAGCAGGCCTACGAGGTCGGCCAGCGCGCAGTCGAACTCGCGCTGGAGGGGCAGAACGCCGTGATGCCGACGATCGAGCGCACGTCGGACGCGCCCTACCGCTACCGCATCGGCACCGCGCCGCTCGCCAAGGTCGCCAACGTCGAGAAGATGATGCCACGCAGCTTCATCACGCGCGACGGCTTCGGCATCACCGAGCGCTGCAAGCGTTACCTGGCACCGCTGATCCAGGGCGAGGACTACCCGAAGTATCGCAACGGCCTGCCGGTATACGTCACCTTGAAGAACCAGGCCGTGCCGAAGAAGCTCGGGCCGTTCGAACTGAAGTGATGCACCCGGACGGTGGAGGCGCCTGAGCCGTTTGAGGCGGCTGAGCCGTTAGAGGCGCTGAACGGGTCGAGGCCCTCGATGCGCAGCCGAGTCCAGGCGCATCGGTCGTGGTCGCGGCTGATGCGGCGTGGGAGAGCTGGGCTAGAATTCGCCTTTCGCCCGCCGGTCTTATACGGCGCGCAAAGCCGGTGTAGCTCAGTTGGTAGAGCAGCTCATTCGTAATGAGAAGGTCGGGGGTTCGACTCCTCCCACCGGCACCAGATGTGTCCGATGTGAAAAGCCCTGGCTGCTGGCCGCCAGGGCCTTCCGGTAACCGCCGGGCTGTCGCTACGACATGCGGATCACGATCGGGACGCCGCTGCGATGCACGAGACCGCGCGTCACGCTGCCGAGTACCACCGACTGCAATGCAGTGCGCCCGCGCGTGGCCATCACGACCAGCACATCGCGCCGGCCTTCGAGGAAGCTCGAGATGGCATCCACCGGATCGCCGTGCAGCACTTCCCAGCTCGGCTCGACGCCGTATCGGGAGGCGACACTGACGGCGCGCGCGCGCACATACGAATGCTCGAAAGTGTCGCCCACCGGAATCTGCTGGTCGGGCTTGCTGTCGGGCGAGATCACCTGCACGACGAGCAGACGTGCCTTCAGCGCACGCGCCCATTCGCCGGCCTGTTCCTGCATTCCTTCCGATAGATCGCTGCCGTCGAGCGGCAGCATCACCGTCGTGAAGCGCGCCGGTTCGGGCAGCGGCGCAGCACGGCCCGCGACCAGGGTGTCGGGCACACCCGCGGCTTCCGCGAGGATGGCGTCGGCGATGTCATCCCGATGCGGGACCGTCTTCGCTTCCACCTGCAGGCCATCGGCGAGCGAGCGCACGTGGCGTGACGCTTCGTCGTGGTCGGAGTCTTTCTCGACGACGCGCAGCAATTCGAGCCGGGCACCTGTGGCCTCGACGATTCCGCGCGCGTAGGGCAGCACTTCCTCGGAGTAGGACGAACCGTCGACGGGTACCAGGACGCGTTGAACCATGGTGACTCCCCTCATCAAGCAGTCCGATCGATGCTAGCACGGCGCCTTGCGCCGCCTGCGCCATTGCGATGCCACGACGCCGCGATCAAGTGCCCAGGGGCAGTCGCTGCCGCCCCGCGGAGTCGCCGGGGGACCGGTGCCTGACGGACGCTGCCGGCGCTGCTTCCTTGACCAGCCATACCGGCTCGGTGCCGCCCGAAGCATTCCAGCGCTTGACGGCGGCAGTGGCGATGCTTCGTGCATTGCGCCGATAGGCATCGAGCAGGCCCCAGCGCAGCCGCAACGGGCCGAACTGGTCGTACATCCAACCTTCGGTGACGTGGCAGACGACGGCCTTGCCGGCAATGTCGACCTGGAAACGGATGGACGCGGTGGGCACGTCGAAGCGGGCTTCTGAATTCATGGCACTCCCGAGAGGCAGGCGGATCGCCGAGCGCGTCGCCGCGGAGCTCGATAGCGAGCATCCTGGCCCGGGCCTTCGGAGGATCACGCCTCGCGCCGACGAACAGAGCAAGTGCCGTTCCCGGTCGTGTATCGCCCCCGGTGAGGCGCCAGCGGGCCGTGACCCGACTCGTGGCAGCCTGGCTGGGCCTTCAGCGATCGGTCGGCAGGAACAGGCTCTCCTTGACCTCTTCCATCACGACGTAGCTGCGCGACTCGGCGCTGACCGGCAGCTTCTTCAACAGGGCGCCGAGCAGGTCGCGGTAGTCGCTCATCGCGCGAAGGCGCGCCTTCACCAGATAGTCGAAGCCACCCGACACCAGGTGGCACTCCATGACGTCCGGCGCATTGAGCAGTTCGTCGCGAACCTGGTCGAAGATGTCCGCCGATTTGGCAGCCAAGGTGATCTCGACGAAGACCAGCAGCGTCTTGCCGAGGGCGCGTGGATCGATGCGCGCGTGATAGCCGGTGATCACGCCATCACGCTCGAGGCGGTGCACGCGCTCCGAGGTCGGCGAGGTCGACAGGCCGATTTCCTGGCCCAGTTCGGTCATCGACATGCGCCCGCGCCGCTGCAGCGAATCGAGGATTTTCAGGTCGATGCGATCGATTGAATTCATTTCGCCCTCCGGCGGCAATTCGCGCATTGGTCAGACAAAGCCGCTGCGGCGGCATTGAAAATCAGTGAAATTTACCGCATCTGATGCAATACGCTTGTTCTATCGTTGGCGAAGGAGGCGAAATGAAAGTGATCGTTCTGGGTGGCGGCGTCGTCGGCATCACGACCGCTTACTACCTGGCTCGCGCCGGCGCCGAAGTGACCGTGTTCGACCGCCGCAGCGGGCCCGCTCAGGAAACGAGCTTTGCCAATGCGGGGCAGGTCTCGCCGGGCTATTCGACGCCATGGGCCGCGCCGGGCATCCCGCTGAAGGCGCTGAAGTGGATGTTTCAGCGTCATGCGCCGCTCTCGATCCGACCCGACGGCAGCCTGTTCCAGCTGCGCTGGATGGCGGCGATGCTGCGAAATTGCGGCGCCGACCGCTACGCCATCAACAAGGAACGCATGATGCGCGTGGCCGAGTACAGCCGCGACTGCCTGCGCGCCTTGCGCGACGAGACCGGCATACGCTATGAGCACCGCAGCAAGGGCACGCTGCAGCTGTTTCGCACCCAGGCCCAGCTCGACGCGGCGCAGCGCGATGTCGTCGTGCTGCAGCAATGCGGCGTGCCGTACGAGCTGCTCGATCGTCGACAGCTCGCGAAGGTCGAACCGGCGCTGGCGGCGACCGGCGAGGTGCTCGCTGGGGGCTTGCACCTGCCTGGAGACGAAACCGGCGACTGCCTGCTTTTCACCGAAGGACTCGCGGCGATCAGCGCGCGCCTCGGCGTGAGCCTGCGCTTCGAGCAGGTCGTCGATGGCCTGGAGATGGAGGGCGGCCGCGTCATCGGCGTGCGCCTGCGCAGCGGCGAGCTCGCACGCGCCGACCGCTACGTTCTGGCCCTGGGCAGCTACACGCGCGAGCTGCTGCGGCCGCTCGGACTCGACATTCCCGTCTACCCGGTCAAGGGCTATTCGCTCACCTTGCCACTGCTCGATCCGGCACGAGCGCCGCGCTCGACCGTGCTCGACGAGACGTACAAGGTCGCCATCACGCGCTTTGACGAGCGCATCCGCGTCGGTGGCATGGCCGAACTCGGCGGCTTCGATCTGCGCCTGAATCCACGCCGCCGCGAGACGCTCGAGCGAGTCGTCACCGAACTCTTTCCGGGTGGCGACTTGTCACGCGCGCAGTTCTGGACCGGCCTGCGGCCGATGACCCCCGACAGCACGCCGATCCTCGGCGCGACCCCGGCGGCCAACCTGTTCGTCAACACCGGTCACGGCACGCTCGGCTGGACGATGGCCTGCGGCTCCGGCCAGGTGGTGGCCGACCTGGTGACCGGCCGTCGACCGGAGATCAGCATCGAAGGGCTGTCGATGGAGCGTTACCGTGCCGGTTCGGGTCGCCGACTTGCAGCCCGTCATCCGGTCGAAGTCTCGGCCTGAACGCAATCGCCTTGTCGGGCCGGCCATCGGGTGCATTCCCGCACGCGCCGCCGGCCGTGGTCGCGTGACGAATGCCAGAATCACGGCGATGCCCAGCACTGCGATCGACCCGGTTGCCGAATTTCAGTACCTTGCCGGCCAGTTCCGACCCCATTTCCCGGGACTGCTGGCCGAATTCGAGAGGCTGAGCGAGCAGACACTTGGCACATCGGAATGCGAACTCGATCTGCGCTACGGCCCCGCCGACCGTCAGACCTTCGACTGGTTCGGCGCACGCGGCGCCTTCCGCGGCACCCTCCTCTACTTCCACGCCGGCTACTGGCACTCGCGCGACAAGTCGGGCTTTCGCTTCCTCGCGCCGGCGTTCAACGCCAGCGGCCTGAACGTCGCGTTCGTCAATTACCCGCTGTGCCCTGGCGTCTCGCTGGGCGAGCTCGTGGAGGCCTGCCGCGCGGCGCCGGCGGCGATCGCGGCGCGTGCGGCGCGTGCGGCGGTGGCGGCGCGTGCCGCACCTGCTGCGGCGCAGCCAGCTGCCGGGCCGCCGGCAACGCCTC
>CAJDUZ010000011.1_pt1 | contig 43241 bp, 42 predicted proteins | sample 7391221 | NCBI WGS metagenome assembly CAJDUZ01 (sample SAMEA7055692, study PRJEB34461) | soil metagenome | biome: terrestrial ecosystem; feature: Peninsula; material: soil | place: Antarctica | collected 2016
AATGGCCGGATGCGTGAAATCGCAGGTGCTCCAGTAATCTGCCACTGGCGTCGGACTCGACAAGCTTGAGGAGGAGCTACCGGCACGGCGGCAGCGAAGTTCTTCGCGTGCGCTCATGCCGCTGATCGGCGTATCGGCGTATCGTGGCAGTCCGCACGGCGGTCGTCCTCGTCCTCAGGCTGCGCCCAAGTTGTCGGCGGCGCCTTGCCGGTCGTCAAGGCGGCGTCTGCTGCCAAGTTCGGGCGCCTCGGGTGCTAGAGTTCCAATCGAGCCGAATATGGAGATGAGCGATGGAAACCAAGACGGATGAAATCGCCGAGGGTGTCTACCGCTTCTCGACGGCGGTGACGGGGATCGGACCAGAGCCCTTCACCTTCAACCAGTTCCTGATCGACGCCGAGGCGCCGATGCTGTTCCACCTCGGTCAGCGCGGCTTCTTCCCGTTGATTTCTGCCGCCGTCGCGCGTGTGACCCAGCTGGATCGCATCCGCTACCTCAGCTGCGGGCACGTCGAGGCCGACGAGTGCGGGGCGCTGAACCGCTGGCTGGCTGCGGCACCCCACGCTGAAATCGTCCACGGCCGCACCGCCTGCATGGTCTCGCTGAACGACTTGGCCGACCGGCCGCCGCGAGCCCTGGAAGACGGCGAGGTGATCGACCTGGGCGGACGGCGCATGCGGTGGATCGACACCCCGCACGTACCGCACGGCTGGGAAGCAGGCGTCATGTGGGAGGAGACCGCCTCGACCCTGTTCTGCGGCGATCTGCTGACCCACGGCGGCGACGGCCCGGCGATCACCGAATCCGATGTAACCGCGCCCGCGATCGCCATGGAGGCGATGTTCCATGCCATGACGATGAGCCCTAACACCAGCGCTGTCCTGAATCGCCTTGCCGACCTGGGACCGGCGAGGCTGGCCCTGATGCACGGTTCGTCGTTCCGCGGTGACGGTGCGGGCGCACTGAGGACTCTGGCGAGCCACCTTGCGTAGGGCTTAAAACGCGATCGAGCATCCGGAAGTCGCCTGCGGGCACGGGCGTCACGGGCGTCCTTGGCCCGCTCGGTGTCACTGGGGCGGGCCTCGAAAAACGCGAGCTGACCACGAGTCGCCCGACCAAATTCGCCCCCGGAAGCACAGAGCAGCATGCAGCAGTGCCGGGATGAGAGCGCAAGCGCGAGCGGATAAGCAACGGTCGCGGGACCCTCGCCGGACACCGATTGGCGCGAGGTTTCCTCGAACGGCTGCTTCGGAGCATGGTCTCCGCGGGCCGGCGTTCGTCAATGTCAGCCGTATCTTGTGGCATCGGTCATTGGCGCCAAGATTTTCTCGGACCTGGAACGACCGAACCTGGCCGATAAGACCCAAGCGACGATTTGCCCTAAGCAGTCTTTGCGGCTTCGGAGGGTCAAGTTTGATGTCCTCCAGCCTCGCCAACCAGCCCTCGTCTCGAACAGCGACAGACGCGAAAGAGGCGGGCGACGCGGCTGTGCGTCAGTGAACTGATTGAGGGTGGCCCAGAGCGGCCTAAGCCCGGCCGCGGGCCAAGTCGAGCAGGCGACCCAGGATGCGCTCGCCGTCGGCGCGCAGCCCGTCGTGGGCGTATTCGTTGGTGACCCATGCCCGTAGTCCGCGGACGCGTCGCGCCGTCTCTTCCGCGAATGCGCGTTCCACGTAGACGTCGTCGACGTACACCGTGGCCGCCACCGGGACGTCGTTCCGGGCGAGGCGCTCGACGTCGTACAGCGACGGCCAGCGGTGCTCGGCGAGCAGCTTGGCCGCCTGACGATGCGCCCGCAGCCCGGCGTAGTCGTCCCACATCCAGGGGAACACGTGCTCGGCGCCCAGGAGATCGCCGCGCAGGGCGTCCTCCGGCGCAAGGCGGCTCGCCGACCAGCGCGTGGCCTGCCCGTCGGCATATGAGGACTCGTGAAGCGTGGCGTAGATGGGATTTCGCTCCCAACCCCAAGCCGCCTGCGCATCGTGCAGGAAGGCAGGCGAGCCGAAAGGCAGCTCGAGGAGGTGATGCAATCGCTCGAACCCGGAACTGCTGCCGAGCCACATCCCGACTTGGCGGAAGCGACGCGACGTGAGACGGTCCCCGCTCGGCAGGCGCACGTCCTCAGCGTCGAGGCGGTTGAGGATCGCGCGCAGTCGGTCGCGGTCGCCCGGGTAGCGGTCGTGGAAACGCTCGTTCGCCTCTCGCACGCGTTGCCATGTTGCAGCGTAGACGTCGTCGACGGGCCGGTTCGAGATCGGTGCGAGGCCACCGGTGATCAGCACCTCGCGCAGCCCCTCGGGCGCCAACGAGAGATAGGTAAGCGAAGTGAAGCCGCCGAAGCTCTGGCCGAGCAGGCTCCAGCGGTCAACGCCGAGCTCGGCGCGGATCAGCTCCAGATCGCGCACGATCGAGTCGGCACGAAAGTGCGTGAGGTACTCGGCCTGGTCGCTCGCCGACTCGCCTGGAAGCACGGGCCCGACCGGCGTTGATCGGCCGGTGCCGCGCTGGTAAAACGAGATACGGGCGCTCAACTCCGTCGGGTGCAGCGACCTCTCGCGTGAATACGCGAATCATGCCGCGCGAGGGATCGGCATGAACCAGGGGAACGGCGTGCTCGCGCTCAGTGAGGATCGCACCGGGCATGCGGAAGGTAATGCTCATTTGAGAACTCTATCCAGAATGCGGCCGTTCGCGGGTGTGCTGCCGCCTCGGCCCGCGCACCCGCGCCGACCAAGCCAAGGCGGAAGTAGGTATGCAGATCGTCACCCGCTGGATCCTGTCGTGGCTGCGCACTCGGCCTGCAGTTCACCACTATCGGCTCGGCGGACCGCACGGTGTCGGCAGCTGGGGACACAACTCCTGGACGGCGACCTCTGCCGCTTCCAGCGCCCCTTCGAGATAGCCGCCGTGCTCGCGGGCCGACTCCGTGCCCGCCAACCACAGCCGGTCCTTCCAGCGCCCGGGCAGGGCCGTGTGGGCGCCGTAGGCAGGATGGGACGGCGCCGCCGTCTCGTCGTCGCTCGTTGCGATGAATGGGTCCTCCGCCCAGTCCTTGTAGAAGGTGCGCAGCGGCGTCGCCGCGTCGGATCCGAACAGGCGTTGCAGTTGCGCGAGCGCAGCCTCGTGGAGTTGCGTGCCAGCCGTGCGGCGGACTTCAGCGGGCACGCCGACGAACCCGAACAGCGCTGGCTGGCCGCCTGGTTCCGTCGCGTCGTGGATCTCCACCAGCGGTCCGACCCGGCTTTGCGCCTGGCCGGACAGGCCGGCATCGCGCCAGAACGCACGCTCGAAGACCGCTACGAACTTAGCCTGCGCGGCCATCCACGTCGGGACTGCCGACCAGTCAGCGATGACGGCATTTGGCAACGGCGGATCGAAGGACACCGACCGGGCCAGCAGACGTGGCGGCAACGTGCAGACAACCGCCGTCGCACGCAGCCGCACGCTTGGACCCTCGTCGCCAGTGGCAACCTCTAGCTCAAGGGTGTCATCGACCCGATGCAGGCCGATCACGCGATGGCCAAGCCGAAGGCGGCCGGGGTCGATGCGGGACGCGAGCGCGCTGACGAGGCACGCCATGCCGCCGTGCAGGCGCATCGAACCGGCCATCGCCGGGCCATAAGCCATACGCTGGCGCTGGCCGGGCGAGGGCTCGAACAGCGCGGCGCCGTTGGCAGGCTGCTCGAACGCATGAAGACCCAGCTGCCGAATCAGCCGCGGTAGTCGGGTCTGCAGCGTGGGCCAGTACCAGGTTGGCCCGAGGTCATAAGCAGTGCTGGCGGGGTGGGCCTGCCCAGCCAGAGACTCCGACAGGATTCGACCGCCGAGCCGCTGCTGGGCCTCGAACAGCACGACGTTGGCCCCAGCCTGCGTCAGCCGCCAGGCGGCATACAGCCCGGCAAGCCCGCCGCCAATCACGACCACCGGGCCGCGGCCGGTGTCAATCGGCGTGGGCGTCGGCATTGGGCTTACCGCCTAGGCAGGCCGGCAGATCGGCTCGTGGTTGCAAGTTCATAGTGAATTCATCTACTGATGGGCCGGAAGGCTAGCATCGGTCCGTCGTCATACTGTCTCTCCAGCACCCAGCGATGCAGATTCATGCAGACTTCGACCGACGCGTGCTGTTGCATGGCGCCGCTATGCAGTGGGTCGATTCCCCGGTGCCGGGCGTGCAGCGTCGGATGCTGGATCGCATCGGCGTCGAGGTGGCTCGCGCGACAAGCCTCGTGCGCTACGCGCCGGGCAGCCACTTCACCTCGCACACGCACGGCGGCGGCGAGGAATTCCTGGTTCTGGAAGGCGTCTTCCAGGACGAACGCGGCGACTTCCCTGTCGGCGCCTACGTGCGCAACCCCCCGACATCTCAGCACACGCCGCGCTCCGATGCCGGCTGCATCATCTTCGTCAAGCTCTGGCAGTTCGACGCGGCCGACCGGACGCTGGTGATGCTCGACACGAACAAGATCGGCCGCGTCGCGGAGGCGGGCCGCCCGGGTGTGACTGTGTCGACGCTGTTCGAGGATGCGCGTGAAACGGTCCGGATCGAGACCTGGCAAGCCGGCGCACACGTCGAGGTCGATGCGACCGACGGCGCCGAATTGCTGGTGCTGGCGGGCGGCTTCTCAGACACGACGGACCGTCTGCAGCCGATGTCTTGGCTGCGCCTGCCCAGGGGCTGCCAACTCTCCGCCGTGGCGGGTCCGCAAGGTGCGCGCGTGTGGATGAAGACACGGCACCTGCGCTTCGTCGAACCGCCGCCGGGCGGCGGACCGGAGCCATGACAACCAAGCGTGACGAGCTGACAACGCTGGCACGCACATTGGTGCAGCGTTCGGGGCCGCGCGACCTGAGCTTCCGCCGGCTCGAACACCCACATCGTGATCTCGCCACGCAAATTCATGCAGCGACTCATTCCGCTGGTGCTGTGGTCGCGGATGCACCAAGTCTGCTCCCGCGGGGTGCTGCCGCCAAACGCCAATCCAATCCGTGCCGTTGAGGGGCGAGCGTCGGCCTGGAGCAGCGCAATCGCGCCGAACGAATGTCGTCGAAGGGTCGGGAGCCCCAGTTCACGTTGCTTTTTGGCCGAGTCGACGCGCCGGGTCGCCGAGCGCATTGTCGAGAAGCCGTTTCATTCGAGCTGCGCCTGACATCCGCACGCTCAGCGTACATCTGCCAGCGATCTGCGTAATCAGGCCAGCGGCTCGCGTTGCTGCGTGCGTTCGTGTTCGTCGGCCGCGGCGAAGAATGCGTTCAGCTCCTTGCCCGATGCAGCATCGCTCAGCCCGTCGAAGCGGCTCTCTTCGGCAATGGTGCGCGCGGCGCGCATGAATCCGCCCCAGGCCGCACGCGCGAGCGCACCACCAACGCTGATGCGCCGGACGCCCAGCGCGGCGATGTCCTGCAGCGTGAGTTCACTGGCCGGACCAGCCAGCAGGTTGACCGGCTTGGGTGCCACCGCGGCCACTACCGCTGCGATCTGCTCGCGCGTGCGGATACCCGGCGCGTAGAGGCAGTCGGCACCGGCCTCGGCGTAGGCCATGAGCCGCGCGATCGTGTCGGCCAGGTCGGGGCGGCCGACAAAGAAATTCTCGGCTCGCCCGACCAACAGCGTGTCGCCGCCCGATTCATCGATCGCGCTGCGCGCGGCGCGCAGTCGGGCGACGGACGTTGTGAGGTCGCGCAGCGGGCTTGCCGGGTCGCCGGTCCGGTAGCCGCGACCAGTTCGCGCAAATGCGCCAGAACCGCGTCGCGCGGCAGCGTGTTGTCGGCGTGGCCCTGCGACCAGGCATAGCCTGAACTCGTGCTCGCCAGCGCCTTGAAGCCGAGCGACTGCAACCACCGTGCGCTGCCCGCGTCCCACGGGTTCGGAATGACGAAGCAGCCGGATTCGTGTAGCTGCCGGAAGGCGCGCCGCCTAGCTGCGGTGTGTGCGGATAATGAGCTCATCGGGTTCACCTGCCGTGAATGGGTCGAGTTGAGATCGGCACCGACAGGCAGGCCGGTCAGCTCGATGGTATTACCGTCCGGATACTCGATGTAGATGACCGCCTCTTTGCCGGAGCCGCAGACGCTGGCGCTGGCGCTGATGATGCTGGCGTCAGGCGCAGGGGCGGTGGCGCGAAAGAGGCGGTCACGTGGCACTCGCAGAGCCTGCTCACGCTCACAGCCAGTAAGCAGACGCATGGCAGCCGCATCCCTGGCCCGAACGGCGGCTTTGCAAGGGCCAAGCCATCGGCCTGCAGCCCGGCGGACTTTCGATGGCGCCGCGACTCGGCGGCAAAGCTGACGCACCGACCCCTCCGCTCGGGACGGACGCAACGCGATCGAGCATTGCTTTGCCGGTTTGGCGGTTGTTGGTGTGCCAGCCTGACGTGAAGCTGCCGTCCGCTTTTCTAATAGTCAGTTCCTGGACGATCCGGGCGGCCTCACGCAGGCGCTTGAAGTCGAGCGGGTAGTGCAGGCTGGCTTCGAGATGCGTCTTGAGGCGCGCATACAGCGATCCTCGGGCATACGCGGCGGCGTTGACATAGGTCTTCAGGTGCGTGGCCGACTGCCCCCCAAACTGGCTTGAAGCGTTGCTCAGTCGCAAGTGAGCGTCCTGCGCCGCATGACCGACGATCAGCTCGGCGTCGCCGACGGGAGTGCCGTGCACGTGCAGCCGCGTGACGATCGTGTGACGAAAACTGTGGAAGACCTTGTCGGGCGACTTGATGCCCACCGCATCCAGATGCTCACCGAAGACCCGGCTCACATGCTTGGATGGGTCGTTTCGACGCGTTTCGTTAAGCCGGCGATGGGGAAACAGTGCCGTGGCGCCGAGCGCCCTTACGTGTTCCACGTAGTCGATCAGACCCAGGTCGATCAGCGACTGTGGGATCGGAATCTTGCGCACGGAGTTCTGGTTCTTCGTCGTGGCGCGCGGGCCTCCCGTTGCTTCGGATGCATTCCTCACGTTGAGGAGGTAGACGCCGTCCTCCTCACTGAAGCAGATGTCGGAAACCTGCCGCGTCACGATCTCCGCGAGACGAGCCCCCAGGTAGGCGGCGGTCAAGGGCGCCCAGAACTCGTCGGCAGCTCGGAGATTGGCGAGGTAGCGAGTCGGCTCGAAGATCGTCTGCAGTTCAAGGTCGGCAAAACCTGCGTAGCCTTTGCCGCGCTTGGCGCTGGAAGCGTTCTTGCGCAGGCCTTCGGTCGCCCGGTGGAAGGCGTCAATGGTGCGGCCTCGGCGCTGGCCTTGGCGGGGCGTTGCGCGTAGTCGCTGACGAAATCGACGAGTTCGTCGCGTCGCACCTCGGTCTTGTCAGCCGGACGCCCACGAGCGATGAGGTGCGCCTGCAGCAAGTCCATGGTTCGCCGCTTCTCGGCAGCGGTGCTGCTCCGGTTGTGGTTGAGCGACGGGCGTGACTCCTCGAATTGTTCGATCGCCTTCGCAAGGAGCATCGGGTTGGCAACCGACGAGGCAGGGGCCGCGGCCGCCTTCACCCGTTCCACGAGTCGCGAGGGCTTGGCGGACAAGGTGGATACCCCAAGTGGATACCCCTGCCAAGAAAAAAGCCTCGCAAGTGCTTGACCCGCGAGGCTTTCTTAGATTCTGGTGGCGCTTCAGGGACTCGAACCCCGGACCTGCGGATTATGATTCCGTCGCTCTAACCGACTGAGCTAAAGCGCCTGAGCCGCGCAGTATAACGACCTGGAAGGCATCTCGCCCGAGGTCCGCACGTCGGATGCCCCGCGCGCCGAGGCATGCCCCGTCACAGGATTTCATTCACGATGTTCAGCTTCTTTCGCAAGAAAAAGCCGGCGCCGGAGCCGGCTCCTGCACCCGCACAACCCAGCGAGCCCGCGTCCGCCACGCCGCCCGCAGTCATCGCCCCGCTGCCGCAGTCCGCGAGCAGCGCGGCGGTGCCTTTCGCAGACACGCGGACCATCAACGAACCTGAGCCGCCGGCAGCCGCGACGGTCGCGCCAGCGCCTGCTACAGCCACGTCCGCTCCGCCGACGCCCACCCCCACCCCCACGCCGCCTGTCCCTGCGCCACCCGCACCGGCAGCATCCACACCCGCGCCGTTCGACCCTGCCCCCAGCGCAGCGCCACAAACGCGGCCGGCTGCGGCTGCTTTCCGTTGGATGAAGGAGGCGGTGATGCCAGCGGCTGCCAAGGAGGGCGTGGCGCCGGCGGTTGAAGTCCCGGCCGTCGCGGCAGCCCCCGAACCGGCCGAAGCCGCCGTGTTGCCCGCTGAAGCGGAGCCGGTGGCCGAGCGCCACGCCTGGTTCGACCGCCTGCGCGGCGGCCTGCGCAAGACCGGTTCGAACATCACGCAGGTGTTCGTGCGCGCCAAGGTCGACGATGAACTCTACGAAGAGCTCGAAGCGGCCTTGCTGCAGGCCGATGCCGGCATCGACGCCACCGAATACCTGCTCGACGATCTGAAGCGCCGCGTGCGGCGCGCCGGTGCGAACGACGCGCTGGCCGTCAAGGCGCTGCTGTCGGATGCGGTCGCCGAGCTGCTCGCACCGCTGCAGCGGCCACTCGTCGTCGGCGAGCACACGCCGACGGTGATGATGGTGGTGGGCGTCAACGGCGCTGGCAAGACGACGACCATCGGCAAGCTGACGCGCCACCTCGTCGACCACCGGCAAAAGGTGCTGCTCGCTGCCGCCGACACGTTCCGCGCTGCCGCGCGCGAGCAGCTCGCCGTCTGGGCCGAGCGTGCCGGGGCGCAGACGGCGCTGCAGCCCGGCCAGGTCGAGATCGTCAGCCAGGCCGGCGGCGACCCTGCGGGCGTCACTTTCGATGCGGTGGTGGCAGGCAAGGCGCGCAGCTGCGACGTCGTCATCGCCGACACGGCGGGACGCCTGACGACGCAGGCGCACCTGATGGAAGAGCTGAAGAAGATCCGTCGCGTCATCGGCAAGGCGCAGGCCGGTGCGCCGCACGAGGTGCTGCTGGTCCTGGACGGCAACACCGGGCAGAACGCGCTCGCGCAGGTGCAGGCCTTCGATGCGGCGCTGCAGCTGACCGGGCTTGTCGTGACCAAGCTCGACGGCACCGCCAAGGGCGGCGTGCTCGCGGCAATCGCGCTCTGGTCGCGCGCGCGGGCGATGCCACTGCCGGTCTATTTCATCGGCGTCGGTGAAAAGCTCGAGGATTTGCAGACCTTCGACGCACGTGAATTCGCGCGCGCGCTGTTGGGCTGACGCCGCTGCGAGCCTTGCTCATCGCCTGGCGCACCGACACTCTGGTGATGCCGCCGCTGGGCACGGTCGCCGCCCGCCGGGAAGGAGAAGACAGCTTCAAGGCTCGAAGCCGCCAGACGCGCGCAATCGGGCCGACGAGTTCAAACCAGCTGCTGTCTCATGCGTCCGCGACACTTCCAAAGCAGCAGCAAACAGCCCAGCGTCATCAGAAGATAGGTACCGGGTTCCGGCACCGCATGCACGGCGGCCGTCAGGCTCAGCGCGCCGGGAGTGCTGAAGTCGAGCATGTAGCTCGCCGGGTCGAGACCGCCAGGCAGCGAGCCGATCACGATGCCATTTTCGACGAGTGTTCCGCCATAGGTCAGGAAGCTCTCGAATGAATTGCCGAACAGGAACGAGGCGTCGCCGGTAAAGAAAAGCGTGCCTGCGAGACTCACGTCGCTCAGCACGACGAGGTGGTCACTCGATGCGCCAAGCTCGATCACCAGGCTTGATTGCGGACCGAGTACCAGCGAGCCGACTGTCAGGGTACCGGGACTGTTGCCGGGCGAGACGATGCCTCCGGGTGAGACCGTCACGAGTCCTTCGATTCGGCCGCTGCCGCCGAGCGTGGCCCCAGACTCGACTCGCATGTCGCCGGCAAGGGTGCCGTTGACCAGCAGTGTGCCGGCCTGCACCGTGGAGAGACCATCCAGAAAGCTCATTCCACGCAGGTCCAGCGCGCCCTGACCGAGCTTGTTCAGGCCGCCCGGGCCGATGAAGCTGGAGTCGATGCCGATGCGGTGCCCGTCGCTGTCGATGAATGCACCGCGGGCACCGGCTCGAATCAGCGCGAAGTTGCGCACGAAATCGATCTGGTCGGCGGTGGCTCGCAGCATTCCGCCATCGAAGGCGACGCTGCCATTCTGCGGCCCGGCGCCGGTTCCGTTCAACAGTCGGCCCGTCTCCAGCGTGCCGGCGCGTGACGCATCGCTACCGTGGAGGAAGAGCGCGTTGCCGCCGGCGTTCGATGCTATGAATTCACGGGACCAGCATTCCCAGCTCGTGGACAAGATTTACGACGCGGCGCTCGATGTGTCGCGCTGGGATCAGGTCGTCGGCGACGTCGTCCATGCGTTGGGTGGAAGAGGGGGCGCTTTGCTGGTCGATGACTCAGGTACGCGCCGCATCCTCAACGTGTCCCATATCGGCGTGGACCACCCGCAGGTTGCGGCCTACAACGAGTATTACTGGCAGCTCGACCCGATCGCGCCCGCGCTGGAGACAGCGGCGGACGGCGCAATCCTGGCACATCACGCGATCATTCCGCGCAGCGAGGCGCGCAAGACCGAGTTCTACGCTGATTTCGCGATCCCGTTCGATATCGGCGATGGTCTGGCGGTTCGCTTGCACTTGAACCAGGGACGCATCGCATGGCTCAACATCTGTGCTCATCTGAAAGCCTCGTCGTTTGCCGGGCCAACACAGATCGAGCTGCTGCAATCCGTCCTGCCCCACGTGCAGCGGTCTTTGCGGATACAGGCATTGCTGGGCAGTGTCGGCCACGAGCGCGATCAGGCGCACGCTGCCCTTGATCAACTCGCCAACGGAATTGCATTGACCGACGGGTCGGGCGCCGTCGTTTTCATCAATGCGAGCGGGCGCGCGCAATGTGGCAAGGCAGACGGGATCACGATCGCGCGCGGCGGCATCCTCTGCGCAGCACGCCCGGCCGACAACGTTTTGTTGCAGAGCCTCATTGCTGCTGCGACAAGAGCGCACGATTCAGTACCGCGGGCGGGGGGCATGATGGTGCAGCGGCCCTCCGGGGTGCGGCCTTTTGCCATCCATGTATTGCCGCTGACGCCCGGCGATGCGCAACCACCGTTTGCGGAGGCGCGGGCCTTGGTGGTCATCGTGGACACATCACAGGACTGCCTGGCCCTGACCGAGCTGCTGGTGCGCCTGTATTGCCTGACCCCCGCCGAAGCGAATGTCGCTGCCTGCCTGCTGCGGTGCGAGGGGTTGCGGCAGATCGCCGAGGAGCTCCAGGTCACGCTTTCCACCGTCCGCATTCACTTGCAACGTGTCTTCGATAAAACCGACACTCACCGTCAGGCAGACCTTGTGCGCCTGATGTTGCGCTTGCAAGGTGGGTTGGCGACGTAGCGCCTGGACGGTGAAGGGCAGGCGAGCGGGACACTTCGGCTCACTGGCTCGGTGGCTCGGTAGTGACCGAGCTCAACGGGGCATGGCCAAGGGTGGCGTGCTGGCGGCGCCGGCGTCGCGGCCGCTGCGCAGTGGTCAACGCTCCGGCGGTCCGAGCTGCCCGGAGCCTGATTCGAGGTCGTCGAACCAGGTGACGCCGCGCGGGTCGCCGAGCTCGATGATCTCGTCGTGTATGGATTCGGGATCGGTATCGGCAAAGGCGTTGTTGTTGAGCGTCTGCGGCCGCGGCGAACGCGGCAGGATCGACGCACGCGCCACGTCGACCGACGGCAGCGCCTCCTCACGCCAGACGTGCAGCGGGATGCCCGCGGCCTTCAGCGTGCGGTCGAGCCGCGCCAGACGGTTGCGCAGCCGCTCGCTCATCTGCGCCTCGGGCTGTCGCAGGTCGATCACCGCCAGGACCTGGGTGGTCGCGTCGCAGACGACGAAATCGACGCACTGGTTGCCGACGCGGCGCATCCACTCCGCATAGGAATTGCGCTTGGCGACGTTGATGAAGCGCGCCAGCGGAACCTGCGCCAGGATGATGTGACCCGGCAGCGCCAGACCGAGGATGCGCAAGGCGTCGCGCTCGGAGCTGCGCAGCAGGCGCATCGGCTCGGGCGGCCAGCCGATCAAGGTGTCGAGGCGCTCGGCCACGGCCTGTGATTGCGTGCCGGTGTTGCGGCGGCGCAGCAGCCAGATGCCGAGCAGCAGTGCGGCGAGCAGCCCGGCCAGGCCCCAGATCAGGTTCGTGTCCATCGGCCTCGTGTCTTCGGTGCGGTCGTGGCGCGCAGCGCCGAAGACCCGTGTTGCGGGATCGTCGCTCGGCGACGGCCGGGCTTCAGCGCAGACCGCCCATGCCGCCCAGGCCCTTCATGCCGCCCATGCGCTTCATCATCTTCATCATGCCGCCGCCCTTCATCTTCTTCATCATGTCACGCATCTGCTCGTACTGGTTGAGCAGCCGGTTGACCTCCTGCACCTGCACCCCGGCACCGGCCGCGATGCGGCGCTTGCGCGTGGCCTTCAGCAGTTCGGGTTTGCGGCGCTCGAGCGGCGTCATCGAACAGATGATGCCCTCCATGCGGCGCACGTCGCGCTCGGCACGGTCCATGTCGGCGGCGCCGAGCTTCGGCGTCTTGCCGCCGGTCAGCTGCGCGGGCAGCTTGTCCATCAGGCCGGCCAGGCCACCCATGTTCTTCATCTGCGAGAGCTGGGAGAGAAAATCGTTGAGGTCGAAGCCGTCGCCCGACTTGACCTTGGCGGCGAGCTTTTGCGCCGCGGCCATGTCGACGCCCTTTTGCACCTCTTCGACCAGGCCGACGATGTCGCCCATGCCGAGCACGCGGCCGGCGTGGCGCTGCGCGTCGAACAGCTCGAGGCCGTCGAGCTTCTCGCTGATGCCGGCGAACTTGATCGGCGCGCCGGTGATGCCGCGCACCGAGAGCGCCGCGCCGCCGCGCGCGTCGCCGTCGAGCTTGGTGAGAACGATGCCGGTCAGCGGCAGCGCCTCCTTGAAGGCCTTCGCCGTGTTGATCGCGTCCTGCCCCTGCATCGCATCGACGACGAACAGCGTCTCGGTGGGCTTGAGCGCTGCATGCAGTTCGGTGATCTCGCGCATCAGCGTCTCGTCGATGGCGAGACGCCCGGCCGTGTCGACCAGCAGCACGTCGATGTAGTGCTTGCGCGCGTAATCGAGCGCGCCGCGCGCGATCGCGAGTGGCGTGTCGTTCGCGCTCGACGGGAACCATTCGGCGCCGGCCTGGCGCGTCACGAGCTTCAACTGCTCGATCGCCGCCGGCCGGTAGACGTCGGCCGACACGGTCAGCACCTTCTTCTTGCGCTTCTCGATCAGGTATTTGGCGAGCTTGGCGGTCGTCGTCGTCTTGCCGGCGCCCTGCAACCCGGCCATCAGCACCACCACCGGCGGCTGCGCGGCGAGGTTCAGGTCGCTGACGCCTTCGCCCATCGTCGCGGCGAGCTCGCGGTTGACGATGCCGACCAGCGCCTGCCCGGGCGATAGCGACCCCGCCACCTCGGCGCCGAGCGCCCGCTCCTTGACCCGCGCGATGAAGTCCCGCACCACCGGCAGCGCGACGTCGGCCTCGAGCAGCGCCATGCGGATCTCGCGCAGCATGTCCTGCACGTTGTCTTCGGTGATGCGCGCCTGTCCGCGCATCGTCTTGACCAGCTTCGACAGCCGGTCGGTGAGGGAGGAAGCCATGGCGGAATGCGCCGGGCGCCCCTTCAGCGAGGCACGGCGCGAAAGTACACTGTGAGGATGATTCTATCGTTCGGCGCTGCCACCGAAGGCGCCCCCGCGGCCGTCGCAATGGGCGTGCCCAGCCTGGTCGCGCTCGTCGGCTACGCCGTCGCGGCGCTGCCGGCGCAGCGCTATCGCGCCGGATTGCGCATCGCGCTGCTGGTCGGCTGGATCGCCCACGCCGTCTCGATCGCGGTCGACATCGCCGGCCTCGGGGCCACGGTCGCCGGCGCCCGCTTCGGCTTTGCACCGGCGCTCTCGGTGACGCTCTGGCTGGTGCTGGGCGTCTACATCTTCGAGAGCCGTTTCGTGCCGCTGCCCGGTGCACGGCTGCGGCTCGCCTTGATCGGGCTGCTGGTGATCGTGCTGGCCTGGCTCTTTCCCGGCCAATTGCACCCGCGCCTGGCCGAGCGTTGGGTGCCGCTGCACTGGCTGCTCGGCATCGCGTCCTATGGTCTGTTCGGCGCCGCGGTGCTGCATGCGGCGATGCTCGGGCGCGCCGAGCGCCAGTTGCGCAACGCTGCCGCGGCCACGAGCGGCGTCCCGCTGCTGCGGCTCGAGCGGCTGACCTACCGCTTCGTCGCCGCCGGTTTCGTGACCTTGTCGGCGTCGCTGATACTGGGCGCGTGGTTTGCCGATCCTTGGCGTTGGGATCACAAGACGGTGTTCTCGATGCTGGGCTGGCTGGTATTTGCCGGCTTGCTCGCCGGCCGACACGCGTTCGGCTGGCGCGGGCCGGTGGCCACGCGTTGGCTCTATGGCGGCGCGGCACTGCTGCTCTTGTCCTACGTCGGCTCGCGCTTCGTGCTCGAAGTGCTGCTGCACCGCGCCCCTGCCGCTTGATGGAAGCGCCATGAAGTTTCTGATTGTTCTGCTGGCGATCGTCGCGTTGATCTGGCTCCTGGCCGGCAGCCTGCGACGGCGCATGCCGCCGATGGCGACGCGCGGTCGCGAACGCGGCGCGCCGCAACCCATGCTCGTGTGCGCGCAGTGCGGCATCCACCTGCCGCGCGATGAAGCGCTGCCGGGGCGCGGCGGTGTCTTTTGCGGCTCCGCCCACCGTGCCGCGTACGAGAACGCGCACCCCGCGCCATGACCGGAGGCGTGCGATGAATGCCGCGACGGCGCCTGCCGACTCCGGCGGCCCGCCCCGTGCCAACGGCCCGGGGGAGGAATCCTGGTTCGGTGTGTTCGGCGGCGACACCGCGCCGTCGCGGCCGTTTTCCGATTCGCGCTTCTCCGCCACCTGGCGCGAGAACGACGACACGCGTTTCCCGCTGGCGGCCGAGGCCCAGCCGCCGACGCCGACGACCTTCGAGCGCATCTACCGCGCCTTCATCGCCGCGCGCGCCGCGCTCGGCCTGGCCCTGGTCGTGACGCTCGGCGTTGCCGGCGGCTTCGGCTTGCGGCCGACCCGCGCGGTTGCGCTGGTGAGCGTCGCCTACGCCGTGTTGACGATCACCATGTGGATGCTGCCGCGCTTTCGCACCGCGGCGGTGCCGCAGTCGCTGGCGCGGCTGCAAAGCCCGCAGTGGCTGGCGACGATCGGCGCCGATCTCGTCTTCTTCACCGCGCTGCATCTGCTCGCGCCCGGGTCGAGCCTCAACTATGTCGCGCTTCTGGTGCTGCCGGTGCTGATGGCCGGCGTGCTGACGCCGCGCATCCTGGCCCTCGCGACGGCCGCCGCGGTGACGCTTGCGCTGCTTGTCACCGCCTGGCTCGAAGGCCTGGGTGGCGGCGATGCGGCGCTGCTGATGACGCAGGCGGGGCTTTCGGGCAGCGGCTTCTTCGTCATCACCGTGCTGGCCGGTGAACTTGCCGGGCGTCTCGCGCGCGAGGAACTGACGGCGCGCGGCAGCCTCGAGATGGCGCGCCAGCAGGCGCAGCTCAACCGCCTGGTGATCGAGGAGATGCAGGACGGCGTCCTCGTCGTCGACCGGCGCGGCCGCGTGCGCGCCGCCAACCCGGCGGCGCGCCAGTTGCTGGCGCCGAGCGGCATGTGCCGGCCCGCACCGTTCCAGCTGCGCGGCGTCCCCGCCTGGGAGGCGCTGGTGACGACCGTCGAGCGCGCTTTCGGCGAGGGCGCCTGGCCGGAGGCCGGGCGCGACGTCGTGCTGGCGTTCGACGGCGAGATGCATCGCACCTTGCGGGCGCGTGTGCGCTTCACGCGGCGCCGCGAGCCCCAGGCGAGCGAGGAGTTCTGCGTGCTGTTTCTCGAGGACGTGCGCAACATGCAGGCGCGCAGCCGCCAGGAGAAGCTCGCCGCGATGGGCCGCGTCTCGGCCGGCATCGCGCACGAGATCCGCAATCCACTCGCAGCCATCTCGCAGGCCAACGCCTTGCTCGCCGAAGACGCGAGCGATCCGGCGCAGCGTCAGCTGATGCGCATGGTGAGCGAGAACGTCGAACGCTTGAAGCGCATCGTCGACGACGTCATGGAGGCCTCGCCCGGCCAGGTGCAGCAGATCGGCACGATCGATGTCGTGGCTCAGGTCGACGCGGTCTGCAGCGAATGGGCGGCGGCGGTCGGCATCGAGCGTGGCCCGGAGAGCGTGCTGCGCATCGACCTGCCGCAGCAACCGGTCGGTGTGCTGTTCGACGCCGAACACCTGCGCCGCGTGCTCGTCAACCTGCTCGACAACGCGCGCCGCTATGCGAGCGAGGCGCCTGGCGCGATCCGGCTGCGGCTCGAGGCAGGGGTCGGGCCGCAGGTGCTGCTGCGCCTCCTCAGCGACGGCACGCCGATCGCCGCCGATGTCGAGCCGTATCTTTTCGAACCGTTTTTTTCGACGCGCAGCCGCGGTACCGGGCTGGGCTTGTACATTTGCCGCGAACTCTGCGAGCGTTACGGCGCAAGCATGGACTTTCGTCGGCGGCCGGCCGGTGAGCAGCACCGCAACGAATTCTTCGTCGAGATGCAGTCGGCCGCGCTCGCGCCGTCGCTGCGATTCAACCATTCATGATGTCCACGGCCGCGCACTTCAGTCTGCTTGTCGTCGATGACGAGCCCGATCTGCGCACGCTCTACGAGCTGACCTTGCTGCGCGAGGGCTACGACATGGACACCGCCGGCAGTGTCGAGGAGGCGCTGCTGCACCTGAAGGACCGTACCTACAGCGCCGTCATCACGGACATGCGGCTGCCCGACGGCAGCGGGCTCGATCTGCTGCGTTGGCTGGAGGAGGGCGGGCGGCGCGAGAAGACCATCGTCATCACCGCCTACGGCTCGGCCGAGAACGCGGTCGAAGCCTTGAAGGCCGGCGCCTACGACTACCTGACCAAGCCGGTCGACCTGAAGCAGTTCCGCGCCGTGGTCGCGTCGGCCCTGGGACGCAGCGGCTCGCCGGTGCCGACGATGGATCCTGCGAGCCTGCCGTCCGAACATCCCGCGACGGTGTTGCCACGACGGGCGGCGCCCGCCGCGCCGCCACCGCCTCCACCGGCGCCGCCGGTCAGTGCTGCGCTGCAGCGCATGGCCGGACGCTCGAGTGCGATGCACCAGGTGCGCTCGCTGATCGAGAAGGTGGCGCGCAGCATGGCGCCGGAGTCAGTGCGCGCGCGGCGCAGCCGTTTGTCGCGGTCAACTGCAGTGCGATCCCCGAGCAGTTGCTCGAGGCCGAGTTCTTCGGCTATCGCAAGGGCGCCTTCACCGGCGCTGCCGAAGACCGCGAGGGCTTCTTCCAGGCCGCTCACGGTGGGACCCTGTTCCTCGACGAGATCGGTGACCTGCCGCTGTCGATGCAGTCCAAGCTGCTGCGCGCGATCCAGGAGCGTTCGGTGCGGCCGGTCGGTGCGGTCGGCGAACTGCCGGTCGACGTGCGGCTGCTGAGCGCCACTCACAAGGACCTCGGCGCGGAGGTCCAGGTTGGGCAGTTCCGTCAAGATCTCTACTACCGCCTCAACGTGATCCAGGTGCGCGTGCCCGCGCTGCGCGAACGACTCGAAGATCTGGAAGCGATCAGCGAACAGGTGCTCGACCGGCTGGCGCGCGACGCGGGCGCTTGGCCCGCGCCACGGCTGACGCGCGACGCGCTGGTGCACCTGAAGCGTTACCCCTTTCCCGGCAACGTGCGCGAACTCGAGAACCTGCTGCATCGCGCCGTGGCGCTGTCGGGCGGCGAGATCATCGACGTCTACGACCTCGGCCTGCCAGAAACTGTCTTCACCGACACCGCCGCGCAGGAGCTCGACATGTTGCGCAGCCGCTCCGGCGTGGCAAGCCCCGGCCGCGATCCGGCCGCGGTGACGCCGATCGAGGAGCCGCTGCCCAACGACCTGGCGCAATACCTCGACGCGGTCGAGCGCGACATCCTGGTGCGTGCCCTCGAGCATCACCGCTACAACCGCACCGCGGCGGGCCTGAGCCTCGGCTTGTCGTTGCGCCAGATGCGCTATCGGATGGCGCGGCTCAACGTCAACGTCGGTGGCGATCTGGGCGGCAACGAGCGCGATTGATGCCGCGATGAGCCGTAGGCGGGACCGGCCGCAGGCCGAGGGTGCACCGGTGACCGGCTGGCAGGGCGGCTGGCTCGCACGGGTGCCACGCTGCCCGTCGCCCAACCGCGACGAGCGGCCGGCCGGTGTCGCGGTCAGCCTGGCGCTGATCCACTCCATCAGCCTGCCGCCGGGCGAGTACGGCGGTGACGCGATCGAGTGCTTGTTCACCAATACGCTCGACTGGGATCGGCACCCGTACTACGCGCAGATCCGCGGGCTCACGGTGTCGTCGCATTTCCTCATCCGGCGCGACGGAGCGCTCGTGCAGTTCGTCTCCTGCGACGAGCGTGCCTGGCACGCCGGCGCCTCGCAGTGGCAAGGGCGTGCGCGCTGCAACGATTTCTCGGTCGGCATCGAACTCGAGGGCCTCGAGGGCGCCGCATTCGAGGCGGCGCAGTACGCGGCGTTGACGCGGCTGTTGCAGCAGCTCGCGCGGCGTTATCCGATCGACGCGGTCGTCGGTCATGAGCACGTCGCGGCGGGGCGCAAGCACGACCCTGGGGCGGCTTTCGACTGGACCTTGCTGCGGCGCACGCTCGACTGGCCCGCGGTCTCGTTCCCGCCGCTCGCTCAAGCGTAAGCGAGGCGCGCCGGCCAGCCCTTTTGGGGCATGCCGCGCGGTCGTGCGGAAAATCTGCTGTCGGCGCGCGCCGAGATGGGTTACGCTACCGGTAGTGTCCATCCTGCCGAAGACCACTAGATATAGTGTGCCGGACGCCCGGGCCGTCCACATGCGCTGCACCGGATTTCCACACACTTGTCCCCCGCTCGCTGCGCCTTGCTGCGCCCCAGCGCCGCCCATTGCCATGTGCAGCGAGCTTCTCCGACGGCGCTCGCATGCCCGTCTGACCTACTGAAGGAGTCCCATGCAACACACCGCCATGCACCCATCGCCGGCCGCACCGCTCGCGACCCCCCTCGCGCCCGCTGCGTCGGCCACCACCGCCTTCCAGGGTTACCAGATCCTGCGCCGCAACGGTGCGGTGGTCGCGTTCGAGCCGAACAAGATTGCCGTCGCCCTGATGAAGGCCTTCCTGGCCGTGCATGGCACGCAGGGCGCTGCGTCGGCCAGCGTGCGCGAGACCGTCGACGCGCTGACCGAGGCGGTGGTGCGCGCCTTGCTGCGCTCGCGTCCGGGCGGCGGCACCTTTCACATCGAGGACGTGCAGGATCACGTCGAGCTCGCCTTGATGCGCGGCGGCCACCACGAAGTCGCACGCGCCTACGTGCTGTATCGAGAGCGGCGTGCGCAGGAGCGCGCCAAGACCGCGCGGCCGCAGGCCATCGCCGAGCCGGTGCTGATGGCGATCGACAATGGTGAGCGCGTGCCGCTCGATCTGAACCGCCTGCAGGCATCGATCGAAGCCGCCTGCGCCGGACTCGGCGCCGATGTCACCGCCGCTCCGGTGCTGGCCGAAACCCGGCGCAACCTCTACGACGGCGTGCCGATTGCCGAGGTTCACAAGGCGGCGATCCTGGCCGCGCGCACCTTGATCGAGAAGGACCCGGGCTACAGCCGCGCCACCGCCCGGCTGCTGCTGCACACGATCCGCCGCGAGATCCTCGGCGAGGACGTCCTGCATGCCGACATGCCGGCGCGCTACGCCGAGTATTTCCCGGCCTTCATCAAGCAGGGCGTTCAGGCCGAACGGCTCGACGAGAAGCTCCTGCAGTTCGACCTCGAACGGCTCGGCGCCGCGCTCAAGGCCGATCGCGACCTGCAGTTCGACTACCTCGGGCTGCAGACGCTCTACGACCGTTATTTCCTGCACATCGACGAGCGCCGCATCGAGCTGCCGCAGGCTTTCTACATGCGCGTGGCGATGGGCCTGGCGCTGGGCGAGATCGATCGCGAGGCGCGCGCGATCGAGTTCTACGAGGTGCTCTCGAGCTTCGATTTCATGAGCTCGACGCCGACGCTCTTCAATTCCGGCACACGCCGTTCGCAGCTTTCGAGCTGCTACCTGACGACCGTCTCCGACGACCTCGAGGGCATCTACGAGGCGCTGAAGGAAAACGCGCTGCTGTCGAAGTTCGCCGGCGGCCTCGGCAACGACTGGTCCAATGTGCGCGCCTTGGGCAGCCACATCAAGGGCACCAACGGCAAGAGCCAGGGCGTGGTGCCGTTCCTGAAAGTCGTCAACGACACCGCAGTCGCCGTCAACCAGGGCGGCAAGAGGAAGGGCGCGGTCTGTGCCTATCTCGAGACCTGGCACCTCGACATCGAGGAGTTCCTCGAGTTGCGCAAGAACACCGGCGATGACCGCCGCCGCACCCATGACATGAACACGGCGAACTGGGTTCCCGATCTCTTCATGAAGCGCGTCACCGAAGGCGGCGACTGGACCTTGTTCTCGCCCAGCACCTGCCCGGACCTGCACGACAAGTTCGGGCGTGAGTTCGAGGAGGCCTACACCGCTTACGAGGCCAAGGCGGCGAGCGGCGAGATCAAGCTCTTCAAGAAGATGAAGGCGACCGATCTGTGGCGCAAGATGCTTTCGATGCTGTTCGAGACCGGGCATCCGTGGATCACCTTCAAGGACGCCTGCAACGTGCGCTCGCCGCAGCAGCACGTCGGCGTCGTGCACTCGAGCAACCTGTGCACCGAGATCACCTTGAACACCAGCGAGACCGAGATTGCCGTGTGCAACCTCGGCTCGGTGAACCTGGTGCGGCATCTGGCCGACGGCCGGATCGACCAGGCCAAGCTGAAGAAGACGGTGGCAACGGCAATGCGCATGCTCGACAACGTCATCGACATCAACTACTACGCGGTCAAGAAGGCGCGCGACGCGAACCTGCGGCACCGTCCGGTCGGGCTGGGGGTGATGGGCTTCCAGGACGCGCTCTACGAGCTGGGCGTGCCGTACGCCTCCGAGGCCGCGCTCGAGTTCGCCGACCGCTCGATGGAGGCGGTGTGCTACCACGCCTACTGGGCCTCGACCGAACTCGCCGCCGAGCGCGGCCGCTACTCGAGCTATCGCGGCTCGCTCTGGGACCGCGGCATCCTGCCGCTCGACTCGCTCGATCTGCTGGCCGCCGAGCGCGGGGGCCATGTCGAAGTCGATCGCAGCACCACGCTCGACTGGGACGCGCTGCGCGGCCGCATCGCCGAGCACGGCATGCGCAACTCCAACTGCGTCGCGATCGCGCCGACTGCGACGATCTCCAACATCATCGGCGTGAGCGCGTCGATCGAGCCGTCGTTCGGCAACCTCTCGGTCAAGTCGAACCTGTCGGGCGAATTCACGGTCATCAACCAGTACCTGGTGCGCGATCTGAAGAAGCTGGGCCTGTGGGACGACGTGATGGTGATGGACCTCAAGCACTTCGACGGCTCCTTGCGCCGCATCGACCGCGTGCCCGAGCAACTGAAGGCGCTTTATGGAACCGCCTTCGAGGTCGACGCGCAGTGGCTGGTCGAGGCGGCGGCGCGGCGCCAGAAGTGGATCGACCAGGCGCAGTCGCTCAACATCTACCTTGCCGGCGCCTCGGGCAAGAAGCTCGACGAGACCTACAAGCTCGCCTGGCTGCGTGGCCTCAAGACCACCTACTACCTGCGCACCGTCGGTGCGACGCACGCCGAGAAGTCGACGGTCAAGGCCGGGCACATGAACGCGGTCGGCAACGGCGCTGCAAGCGAGACGCGCGCTGCGTCGTCGGCCGAAGCGCGGCCTCCCGAGCCGGCGAGCGAAGCCATGTTTTGCGCGCTCGACAACCCCGAATGCGAAGCATGCCAGTGAAGGCAGCATCGCGAAGCACAGGGCGCGCGGCAAATCCGTCCACATCGTTTCGATGAATTTGTCGCGACTCACGTTGCGTGACAGAAGCGCGTCGAACAGTCGATGCGAAGCTGCAACAGGAAGCGGGCGCAAAAGTCAATAAGTGCTTGGGCTTCTCACGCAACACTCTCATAATCTGAACACACAGGAAATCCGCAATGCTGGTCTGGGAAGAAGAAGTCAAGCCCGCGAAGATCCACACAGCGAGTCTCGCGCAGGACCGGTCGACGGCGCCGCGCAACGCCGACTCCTCCTTGCCGTCGGGCAACCGACCGGCTCCCGTTCCGGCCGGACTGCCGGGCCCCGCCGCATCGGCCAGCGTGCGCCGTGTCGACGCCGCCGACAAGCGCATCATCAACGGCAAGACCGACGTCAACCAGTTGGTGCCGTTCAAGTACAAGTGGGCCTGGGAGAAGTACCTCGCCACCTGCTCGAACCACTGGATGCCGCAGGAGATCAACATGTCGCGCGACATCGCGACCTGGAAGGATCCGAACGGCCTGACCGAAGACGAGCGCCGCATCGTCAAGCGCAACCTCGGCTTCTTCGTCACCGCCGATTCGCTGGCCGCCAACAACATCGTGCTGGGCACCTACCGCCACATCACCGCGCCCGAATGCCGCCAGTTCCTGCTGCGCCAGGCCTTCGAGGAAGCGATCCACACCCACGCCTACCAGTACATCGTCGAGTCGCTCGGGCTCGATGAGAGCGAGATCTTCAACGCCTACAACGAGATCAAGTCGATCCGCGACAAGGACGAGTTCCTGCTGCCGTTCATCGGCGCGATCATGGATCCGCACTTCCACACTGGCACCCCGGAGAACGACCAGACGCTGTTGAAGTCGCTGATCGTCTTCGCCTGCCTGATGGAGGGACTGTTCTTCTACGTCGGCTTCACGCAGATCCTCGCACTCGGCCGCCAGAACAAGATGACCGGCGCGGCCGAGCAGTACCAGTACATCCTGCGCGACGAATCGATGCATTGCAATTTCGGCATCGACCTGATCAACACGATCAAGCTCGAGAACCCGCAACTCTGGACCGCGGCCTTCAAGGCCGAGATCAAGCAGCTTTTCATGCAGGCGGTCGAGCTCGAGTACCGCTATGCCGAAGACACGATGCCGCGCGGCGTGCTGGGCATGAACGCCTCGATGTTCAAGGGCTATCTGCGCTACATCGCCAACCGGCGGGCGACGCAGATCGGCCTCGAAGCGCTGTTCCCGAACGAGGAAAACCCGTTTCCGTGGATGAGCGAAATGATCGACCTGAAGAAGGAGCGAAATTTCTTCGAGACCCGCGTCATCGAGTACCAGAGCGGCGGCGCGCTCTCGTGGGATTGAAGCGATCAAGATAAGCCGCAACCCGATGCGCCGACGCAGAAGCGGCGCAGGGGTGGCGGCAACCCGATTCACCGTACCGGGGCGTCCCGCCTGGGCAGACTTCGGACGGTGAATAGCTGCGTGGGACCGGTCTTCTCAGGCCGCGCAGTGCATTAGCAACTTGATCAAGGAGTAACGAAATGGCAACTGCAAAGAAGGCACCGGCCAAGAAGGCGGCCGCGAAGAAGGCCCCGGCGAAGAAGGCGGCGGCAAAGAAGGCCCCGGCGAAGAAGGCCGCGGCGAAGAAGGCGCCGGCCAGGAAGATGACGACGGCCAAGAAGGCGCCGGCCAAGAAGGCGGCGGCGAAGAAGGCCCCGGCGAAGAAGGCCGCGGCGAAGAAGGTCGCCTCGAAGAAGGTCGCGTCGAAGAAGGTCGCGGCAAAGAAGGCGCCGGCCAAGAAGATGACGGCCGCCAAGAAGGCCCCGGCAAAGAAGGCCGCGGCGAAGAAGATGCCGGCCAAGAAGGCGGCGGCGGTCAAGAAGGCGCCGGCAAAGAAGGCCACGGCGGCAAAGAAGGCGCCGGCCAAGAAGGCTGCGGCGAAGAAGGCGCCAGCCAAGAAGGCCGCGGCTCGCAAGGCGCCCGCTGCGCCGGCCGTTACTGCGGTTCCCGCGGCACCGGCCAAGACCTCGCTGAGTCCGCAGGCCGCTTGGCCGTTTCCGACCGGGACCAAGCCCTGATCTGAGCGAACTCAGCTGGACCGAACCCGGCTGCTGCCGGGTTCGGTCCTTCTGCGATGGGGTATCGGGGCTCGCGTGCCGGCGGTAAAGCGCGGTTGCGCTGCCGCACGGTCGAATCAGCCCTCGAGGTCGAGCGCGGTGCGATCGATCACGTGGTTCTGGCCCCCGCGGCTCCCGATCTTGATGGCACCGATGCGGTTGCCGAGCGCCGCACAGCGCTCCAGACTCCAGCCACGCTCGAGCCCGTAGAGCAGCGCGCCGCGGAAGGCGTCGCCGCAGCCGGTCGGGTCGATGATCGCGTGTGCTGCCACGCCCGGTACGAGGCGGCGTTCGCCTTGGCGCCAGATCTCGCAACCCTCGGCACCGAGCGTGACGATGACGCCCGCCAGATGCGAGCGTGACAAGGCTTCGAGCGTCTGGCCGGTGCGCTCGCTGAGCATCCGGGCCTCGTAGTCGTTGACCGCAACCCAGCGCGCCTGCTCGACGAAGCGGCGCAACTCGGCGCCGTCGAACATCGGCAGTCCCTGGCCCGGGTCGAAGACGAACGGGATGCCGGCCTGCGCCAGCTGCGCAGCGTGCTGCAGCATCGCATCCCGGCCATCGGGCGCGATGATCGCGAGCGTGATGTCGCTGCGCTGCGGCACCGGCGTCTCGTGTGCCGACTGCATCGCGCCGGGGTGGAAGGCCGTGATCTGGTTGTTGTCGGCGTCGGTGATGATGATGGCCTGAGCCGTATAGCTGTCGTCGACAACCCGTACCAGATCGGTTGCCGCGCCCCACGAGCGCAGCCGCGCCAGGTAGTCGTCGCCGTCACGTCCAAGTGCGGCCATCACCAGGGGCGTGGCGCCGAGCTGCGCCACGGTATAGGCGATGTTGCCGGCGCAGCCGCCGAACTCGCGGCGCAAGGTCGGCACGAGGAACGAGACGTTGAGGATGTGCAACTGCTCGGGCAGCAGCTGATCCTTGAAGCGCCCGGGAAAGTTGGTGATGGTGTCGAAGGCCAGCGAGCCGCAGATCAGAACCGCCATGAACGCTCCAGTTTGAGCCGCCGCGCCGGCAGCCCGGGTCAGGGATAGAAGATCTCGACGGTGTAGCCGGTGATGGCGTTGCCGCGTGCATCCAGCAGCAGCTGCAACGGCAATTCCGCGCCGGGTGGCAGCACCGCCTGCGCGAGGTGGAAGTCGGCCGGCGCGAGGGCGCGGCGCGTCACGAGCCGGCCGTTCGCGTCGGTCAGGCTCAGCTCGACCGACGGCAACGCGAGCGCCAGCGCGCTGTGGCTGCGCAGCATCACCGCCAGCCGAAATGCATCGAGCCCGGCGGCGCGCGTCAGCGCGGTACTCTCGACCGAGATCTCGCCGATGCGCCGTGGTGCCTCGACGCTGCAGCCGGTCACGTTGCACCAGGCCGCGAGCAGCGGGCGCGTCCCGGACCAGCGTGCGGCCACCGAATCACGGAAATGATGCGCTGCCTGCAGCGCGAGCGTCGCGCCCAGCAGCAGCGCGGCGGTGCCGAGCGCCGCGCGCCATGGTCGGCTTTGCCAGCGTGCGCTCCGTTCGGCGCGCCGCAGGAATTCCGGTGTCGCAGCCACTTCGAGGGGCAGCTCTGCAACGTCCGGCGGCGTCGATTCGTCTTGGTGCGCCTCCTCGAACAGTGCATCCGACGGCAATTCGGAGTCGAAGCGTGCGTCGGAGAAATCGAGCCGATCGCGCTGGTCGACATCGCGCGGTGCACCGCGGTGGCGATGGCCGAACAGATGCGCGTCGATCTCGTCATCGATCGCGGCCAGCCCCATGGCATCGCCGTCATCGCGGTCGGTGCTTGCATCGTCCGGCGTGGTGGCGTGTTGGGCAAATGTGGCAAGTGACGCGCCGGGCACGGCTGCCGCTCGAGCGTCGGCCGCATCGTCAGCGGCGCCGGTATCGGTATCGGTATCGGTATCAGCGTGCGCAACCCGATCGGCAGCGGCAGCGGCATCGGCATCGGCATCGGCATCGTCGCCCGGCGTTGCGAGCAGATCGAGCCGCGGCGCAGGCTCGCAAGCCCGGTTGCCCGGATCGGCGATTTCGATGCCAGCTGCATCGACGACCGATTCGATGGCTTCGTGCTGCCCGGCGCGGAGCACCTGGCCGCCCTTCGCTCCGATCGGGCCGTCGCGTTGCAGATCGAGCAGATCTTCGAAGGCGTTGAAGACGGCATCGCAGCGGCCGCAGCGCACCCAACCCTCCGAGACGCGCAACTGGTCCTGGACGACGCGAAAAACGGTGCCGCAGTCGCTGCAGCGGGTCGCAAGGCTCATCGCCGTCGGCCCGCCAGCAGCACCCAGCCGTCTTCGTGATCGGCGGGCTGCAGCGCGAGCCACGGTCGGTAGGCTTGCTGCAACTCCTCGGTCTGGCGTTCGAGGATGCCTGCGAGCACCAGTTCGCCGCCGTTATCGAGGCGCGCTGCGAGGAGCGGTGCCAAAAGCTTTAGTGGCGTCGCGAGGATATTGGCCAGCACCAGTTGGTAGACCCCCTGGGCCGCATCGGGCAAGGCACTGCGCACCGCATCGGCCTGATTGCTGCGCGCATTGGCGGCGCTGGCGGCGACGGCGTCCGGGTCGATGTCGACCGCGTCGACTGCGGCCGCGCCATGCAAGGCGGCGGCGATCGCGAGAATGCCCGAGCCGCAGCCGTAGTCGAGAACGCGGCGCCAAGGTGCCGGCCGCGCGGCCGCCTGCCGGGCGATCCAGCGCAGGCACATCCGCGTCGTCGGATGCGAGCCGGTGCCAAAGGCCATGCCGGGGTCGAGCCGGATCACGCGCTGCGCATCCGCCGGCGGCTCATGCCAGCTCGGGCTGATCCAGAAGCCCGGCGCAATCTCGGCCGGCTGGAATTGCGATTGCGTCAGCCGCACCCAATCCTGCTCGACCAGCGGCGCAAGCGAGAGTTGCTGCACGCCATGCGCCGCTTCCTGCACCAGCAGCGCCGCTGCCGTCCGCGATGCCGCGTCCGCGTCGGGAAACATCGCCGTCAGCACCGAGCGCTGCCAACCGCCCTCGGGCGGCGCCATGCCGGGCTCGCCGTAAAGCGCCTGTTCGCTGTCACTGCCGGCGTCGGCGTCTTCGACCGAAACCGAGAGCGCGCCGCCATCTTCGATCAGCGCGTCCGAGACCGCGTCGGCGCGCGCCGCAGGAACCAGCAGCCGCAGCTCGACCATGGTCAGCGCGTGCGCTGGCTCATCCAGCCTTCGAGGTAATGAATGTTGGTGCCGCCGGCGACGAAACCGGTGTCCACCAGCAACTCGCGGTGCAGCGGGATGTTGGTCTGGATGCCTTCGATGACGGTTTCCGACAGCGCCAGGCGCATCCGCGCCAGTGCCTGATCGCGCGTGTCGCCGTAGGTGATGATCTTGCCGATCATCGAGTCGTAGTTGGGCGGCACGAAGTAATTCGTGTAGATGTGCGAGTCGACGCGGATGCCGGGGCCTCCGGGCGGGTGCCAGCCGGTGATGCGCCCGGGTGAGGGCATGAAGGTGTAGGGATCCTCGGCATTGATCCGGCACTCGATCGCGTGGCCGCGCAACTGGATGTTGCGCTGCGCGAACGGCAGCTTCTCGCCGGCGGCGATGCGGATCTGCATCTGCACGATGTCGATGCCAGTGATCCATTCGGTCACCGGGTGCTCGACCTGCACGCGGGTGTTCATCTCGATGAAATAGAACTCGCCGTTCTCGTAGAGAAATTCAAACGTGCCGGCGCCGCGATAGCCGATCTTCTTGCAGGCGGTGGCGCAGCGTTCGCCGATGCGCTCGATCAGGCGGCGCGCGATCCCGGGGGCCGGCGCTTCCTCGATGATCTTCTGGTGGCGCCGCTGCATCGAGCAGTCGCGCTCGCCGAGCCAGACGGCGTTCTTGTGCTGGTCGGCCAGCACCTGGATCTCGATGTGACGCGGGTTCTCGAGGAACTTCTCGAGGTAGACGCTCGGGTTGCCGAACGCCGCGCCGGCCTCGGCGCGCGTCATCTGCACGGCCGACGCCAGCGCCGCCTCGGTGTGGACGACGCGCATGCCGCGGCCGCCTCCGCCGCCCGACGCCTTGATGATGACCGGGTAGCCGACGGCACGGGCAATGCGGATCACCTCCTTCGGATCTTCCGGCAGTGCGCCCTCGGAACCCGGCACGCAGGGCACATTCGCCTTGAGCATCGTCTTCTTGGCCGAGACCTTGTCGCCCATCAGGCGGATGCATTCGGGCGTCGGGCCGATGAAGGTGAAGCCGCTGCGCTCGACCCGCTCGGCGAAGTCGGCGTTCTCGGAAAGGAAGCCGTAGCCGGGATGGATCGCCTCCGCGTCGGTGACCTCGGCGGTTGCGATGATCGCCGGCATGTTGAGGTAGCTGAGCGCCGAGGGCGCCGGGCCGATGCAGACCGCCTCGTCGGCCAGCCGTACGTATTTGGCGTCGCGATCGGCTTCGGAATAGACCACGACCGACTGCACGCCGAGCTCGCGGCAGGCGCGTTGCACGCGCAAGGCGATTTCACCGCGATTGGCAATGAGTATTTTCTTGAACATGGGATCGACTCGATCAGGCGCTTGTCATTCGATGATGAACAGCGGCTGGCCGAATTCGACCGGCTGGCCGTTTTCACAGAGGATGCGCTTGACGGTTCCGGAGACGTCGGCGTCGATCTCGTTCATGATCTTCATCGCCTCGATGATGCAGATCGGCTCGCCTTCCTTGATACTGCCGCCGACCTCGACGAACGGCTCCGAATTCGGGTTCGAAGAGCGGTAGAAGGTACCCACCATCGGTGACTTGACGACATGTCCGGTCTCGGCCGGCGGCTCCGGCGCGCGCGGCGCCTCGGCATCGGCAAGGCCGGCCTCACGTGGAGCGCCCGCGGCGGGTCCGAGTGCTGCCGGCGCCTGCCCGCCCTTGACGATGCGCACCTTGCCGTCGGCCTCGGTGATCTCGAGCTCGGTGATGTTCGATTCCGAAACCAGGTCGACCAGCGTTTTGAGTTTGCGTAGGTCCATGTCCTCTCCGATGTTTTCTTTCGTTTGGAGGCTGCGACAGCAGCCTGGGGCGGCGCGACAAGGTGCGAAAGCGCGGCCCGTGGCGATGAAAAGGAAGGCAGCGTGGTGGTGGCGGATACCGCCTCAGCGGACCGAGTCGCGCCAGTGCATGAGGGTGGCGGCATCGAGCAGGCCGAGCTTGCGCTGCTCGATGCGGCCGCTGCTGCCGAGGGCCAGGCTGAAGGGCAGGCCGCCAGCCGCATTGCCGAGCGCGCGCGCCAGCTCGATGCCAGCGGCGCCGGCCAGGCCAATCGGGAATTCGATGCCATGGCGGCGCACGAAATCGCGCACCGCGGTCTCGGCGTCGATCGCGAGCCCCACAACCTGCCAGCCGCTGGCACGCTGCTCGCGGAAGAAGGTGTCTAGCAGCGGCATTTCGGTGACGCACGGCGCGCACCAGGTGGCCCAGAAGTTGATCAGCAACGGCCGGCCACGCAGTGCTGCCAGCGCGAGTTCCCCGCCGCCAACCTGCTCGACGCGCAGCGGCCAGATGGCCTCGGCGGAGCTTTCAGTGCCGGGATGCAGGCGCCACCAGGCGCTGCCGATGCCGCTCGCGGCTGCCACCACGGCGACGCCGCCGATGAGCGCGCGCCGCTTCACGCTGCGGCCTCCAGCTGCTTCAGTGCGTTGAGATCGCCGCGCTGCGGGCGCCCCTGCGCGTCGGGCTTGAGCGAGCCGCGCAGGTCGTCGTAGTCGAGCACCGTCAGTTGCACATGCGCGCGCTCGCCGAGCGCCTGGCTCGCAATCGCGACGTTGAGCACGTCGACCGGCACGCCACGCGGTCCATTGAGGCTGGAGACCTCGTAGCCGACGCCGAGATCGATCAGTGCCAGCTCGGCCGCCTTCGAGTCGTCGCAATAGAGTTCGATGTGCACGGCATTGCGCCGTGTCGCGGTGCCGCGCCAGACGGCGCCGGTCAGGTGCGGGCGGAACGCGGCCAGGCGTTGCATCCAGTCGGCGGCAATTTCACGCAAGGCGGCCAGTTCGCCCGGTTGGGTATCGGCACAAAACAGTGCGAGGTAGGCGCGCACCTGGTCTTCCAAGGTGTCGTTGCGCGGCAGCTCGGCGCGCGTGTACCCGAGCATCCGCGCAGCACGGCGTTTGGCCGGGCCGTACTCCATGCCATCCTCGACCACCAGGCGCGCGGCGGTGGCGGCAATCTCTTCGGTGAGCGGGGTCATCGGTCGATTCTAGGAGTTGTCGCCGGCTTCACGGCAGTTCAACGGCGCGCATGCGGGCCAGGATGGTCGCGGCGCGACCCTGAACGTAGGGCGAGGCCGGGCGCCGCTCGAAGCGGCGTGGCGCCGGCAGCATCACCGCCAGCCGAGCGGCCTGCGGCGCACTCAACGCTGCGGCTCCGACCTTGAAGTAGTGCCGCGCCGCGGCCTCGGCGCCAAAAATGCCTTCGCCCCATTCGACGGTGTTGAGGTAGATCTCGAGGATGCGCTGCTTCGTCAGCAAGGCCTCCAGCGTGTAGGTGATGAGGATCTCCTGCGCCTTGCGTACGAGGCTGCGCTCGCCGCTCAGGAACAGGTTCTTCGCCAGTTGTTGCGTGATGGTCGAGCCGCCGACGATGCGGGCGCGGTGCGGCTGTGGCGCTTGCCGGGCGGGTGCGTTTGCGCTGCGCCGCTGGGCATCCAGCCGCTCGGAGCGTGCCAGCGCGCGCTGGTTCTGCTCCCAGGCCTTCTCGAGCGCATCCCATTCGACGCCGCTGTGCTCGACGAAGCCGGCATCTTCCGATGCGATCACCGCGCGCATCAACTGGGGCGAGATGCGATCGACGGCGATCCAGTGCTGCTGCCAGTGCCAGCGCTTGTCGTGCGTCGCCAGGCGCCAGATCTCGGAACGCTGGAAGGTCGACGATTGCGGGTCGAGTTGCGTCATCAGCGCGATGCGGGCGACGAAATAGAGCTGCAGCGCAAGCGTCGACAGCGCAAGGAGTGCCAGCAGCCGCAGCACGGCGTCAAGCAAGGCCCTCACAGACGCTCGCGCAGCGCCGCCAGCACCGGCGCGGTCTCGGGACGCACTCCGCGCCAGACGGCAAAGGCCTCGGCGGCCTGTTCGACGAGCATGCCCAGGCCGTCGCGACCGCGTGCGCCGTGTGTGGCGGCCCAATCGAGGAAGGGGCGCGCCGCGGCGCCATACATCAGGTCGAGCGCCAGCGCACCGGGCTTGAGGACGCTGGCCGCCACCGGCACGGCCAGCGCCTGCAGGCTGCTCGCCGTGGCGTTGATGACGATGTCGTAGCCCTGGCCGCAGGCGTCGAGTGCGGCGCTCGCAAGCCGGCTTTGCCGAGGCGCTGCGTCGCCGGCACCGTAGCGCGCAAGCAGCGCCGCCGTTTTCTCCGGCGTGCGGTTGGCGACCACCAACTCCGCAGGACCCGCCTCGAGCAAGGGCCCCAGCACGCCGGCTGCGGCGCCGCCGGCGCCCAGCAGCAGCACGCGCCGGCCGGCCAGCGCGACGCCGGCATTGTCTTGGATGTCGCGCACCAGCCCGGCGCCGTCGGTGTTGTCGCCAAACCAGGCGCCCCTGTCGAAGCGCAGCAGGTTGCAGGCGCCGGCGCGGGCGGCGCGCGGGCTGAGGCGCTGCGCCAGTGCATGGGCCTCGAACTTGAACGGCACCGTGACGTTGCAGCCGCAGGCGCCGCCGTCGGCCCAGGCGCGCACGGTTGCCGCGAAGCGGTCGAGCGGCGCTTCGAGACGGCCGTATTCGATCTGCTCGCCGGTCTGCGCCGCGAAGGCGGCGTGGATGAACGGCGACTGGCTGTGTTCGACCGGGTGACCGACGACCGCGTAGCGGTCGGTGCGCGCCGTCGCGCAAACAGCGGCTGCCATCACGGACTGGCGCTCAGCGAGGTCTCGAACCCGTCCTCGCGCGTGAAGCGAAAGCGCGAGGTGATCACCAGCTGGTCGGCATTGCGCCGCATCGCCGGCGTGAAGCGGCCGAACGGCGCCGCCGCCGTGACGATGGCGACGGCCCGACGGTCGAGCAGTCTGGATTTCGACGGCCGCACCACTTCGGTTTCAATGACGCGACCCTCGGCATCGATCGTCACGTTCATCGTCAGCTCGCCGTAGAGCTTCTTGCCCTGGTTTTCGGGAAAGTTGCGTGTGCCGCGGTCCTCGATCTTGCGTCGCAACTGGTCGTAGTAGAGCGCGTAGACCTCCTCGCGTGTCGCCGGGCTGATATAGCGCTTCTTCGGCCGCGCGTTTTCCTCGTTGATGCGCTTCTCGATCGCCGCCAGCAGTTCGAGCAACTGGCGACGCCGGTCTTCTTGGGCGCGCTCGTTCGGGTCGCCCTCGTCGCGCGGTCGATCGGTAGCCGGCAGCAGCGCGAGTTCGCGCCGCACCTGCGTGAGCAACTGCTGCTGCGTCTGCTGCAGCTGCTCGATCTGCTTGCGCGTTTCCTCGTTGGCGTCGCCGAGAGTCGTCAGCGCCGAGGCCGGCAATGGCGATGTCGCGCGACCCTGCTCGGCCTCGCCGCCGCCGGCCAGAGTCGCCTGGGCGATTGCCTGCGCCTTCTCGGGCGCCTCGCGCGAGCGCGCGTTGACAAGGATGACGTCGAGCGGCGTGTCCTGGAACACGCGGTCGAAACTTTGCGGGGCGACGAAGCGCACCGCCAGCAATGCCGCATGGGCGCCGATCGAGACGATCAGCGCGAGCTGCAGCGTCGAGAGCCTGCGCAGCACCGCGCACTCAGCCGCCGGCTGCGGCGGTTGGGTCGGCGGCATTGTCATCGCCGACTTCAATCGCCAGGTTCAGCGGGCCGGCGGCCAGCTCGTCGCCGGATTCATCCTCGCCCGCGTCGCCCGCAGCGCTGCTCCCGAGCGCATCGAGCTGCGCCGCGACCCTGGCGTGCACGTCGAGTGTCAGCAAATCGGTGCCGGCAATGTGCACGCGCACCGGTGTGCCGCGCGGCAGCGCTTCGGCGCCGTTGGCCCGAAACACGAGTGGCAGGTCGTCGGTGCGCACCAGCCCATCCTTGAGCACCACCGCGTTCAGCTCGGTGATGCCGTTTTGCGCCAGGTATTGCAAGGTCCAGTAGCGCTCGATCGCCGACTGGAAGGCGTTGTACTCGGCATAGGTCGCATCGAAGTCGGAGATGATCGAAAAAAGCTGCGCGTCCCTCGGCTTGAACGGCGCTGCCAGCGCCGCGGCACGGCCATGGCGCGCGCAGGCGATGAGCTGCCACTGGTTGACGAGGTCGACGTAGCGGCGCAGCGGCGAGGTCGCCCAGGTGTATTGCGCAACACCCATGCCGGCGTGCGGCGCGGGCCGCGTGCCCAGGCGCACCTTGATGCCCGGCGCGAGACTCGCCTGGCTGCGGTAGATGCCGGGGACGCCGCAGTCGTCGAGCCAGCGGCCCCAGAGGCTGTTGGCGAGGATCATCGCCTCGGCGACGATCAGGTCGAGCGGCGAGCCACGCCGGCGCTGCTCGATCCGCACCGTCTCGTGGCCGCTCGGCTCATCGTGCACGCCCTCGAGGTGGAAGCTGTAGTCGGGACGCGTAAAGAGTTCGGGTTTGCCGCGCACCACCTCGCGTCGCGCCTTCAGGCTTCGTGCGAGGCGGAACGCGAACGCGAGTTCCGCGGCGAATGCGTAGTCGGCCGGCGCCGCGCCGGTCAGCGAGGGCTCGGTGATGACGTCGTCGAGCGTGTCATGGCGCAGGTTCAGCGCAACCTCGACGCGTTCCAGCCGCGTCTCGCTCGTCTCGATCTCGAGCGTCGTCTCGTCGATGCGGATGTAGAGCGACAGTGCGGGCACCGCCGGGCCGCTGGCCAAGGTGTAGGCCTGCACCACCGCGTCGGGCAGCATCGTCAGCTTGTGGCCCGGCATGTACACCGTCGAGAGCCGTTCGCGCGCCAGCTGCCCGAGCGGCGAGCCGGGTTCGAAGGCCAGGCCGGGAGCCGCGATGTGCACGCCGAGCGTGACGTGGCCGCTGCCCAGGCCCTGCACCGAGAGTGCGTCGTCGATCTCGGTCGTGGCCGAGTCGTCGATCGAGAATGCCCGCACCGGTGCGAGCGGCAGCACGTCGCGGATTGCCGGCGGCGCGAGCGGCGGGAACGCGGTTCCCTTCGGGAAGCTCTCGAACAGGAAGCGACGCCAGTGAAACTGGTACGGCGAATCGATCGCGCCGGCCACCTTCAGCAGTTCGAGCGGCGGCTTCTGCGAGCGCCGCGACGCCTCGACGACGGCCTTGTATTCCGGCGCGTTCTTGTCGGGGCGAAACAGGATCTTGTAGAGCTGCTCGCGCACCGGCTGCGGGCACTCGCCCGCGACGAGCTCGCCGGCCCAGGCGTCGATCTGCGCGGCGAGCAGCTTCTTGCGTTCGATGCCCAGCAAAGCGGCCCGGACCGTCTCCTCGGGCGCCTTCTTGAACTGGCCCTTGCCGAGGCGGCGGAAATAGTGCGGTGCCTCGAACAGGCGAAACAGGGCCGCCGCCTGTTGCGCTGCACCCGCGTTGGCGTCGAAATATTCGCGCGCCAGGTCGGCAAAGCCGAATTCGCTTTCCGGGGCGAATTCCCACGCCAGGTCGAGGTCGATGTCCTGTGCCTGAGCCTGCGCGTCGGCGAGCAGTTCCGAAGGCACAGGCGCGTCGAATTTCAGCAGCAGATTCGCCGCCTTGACCTTGACCCGCTTGCCCGATTCGAGTTCGATCTGGGCCGTGCCGGGTGCCTCGCTCATGATCCGGCCCGCGAGGAATTTGCCGGACTCTTCGAAGAGGGCGTACATCGGCGTGATTGTCGCTCGTGTTGCTCCGCCGACGCCGCGATGCGGCCTCGCCTATGCGTGCAAATGACCGGGCGCGCAGCCCCGCGAACCGGCCGCTGCCTCAGTAGCTGCGGCCGCCGCGGTACTGCGCGTGCGTGCGCGGCGCGAGCGTCGCGCTGCGCGCGATGGCCGCGAAGGAGCGCGCGGCGTGCGCGTGGCAGATCGCCAGGCCGAGCGCGTCGGCGGCATCCTTGCCGGGCAAGCCCCCCAAACTCAGTAGCCGCATCACCATCTGCTGGATCTGCGGCTTGGCGGCCTGGCCGTGGCCGACGATCGCCTTCTTCATCTGCAAGGCGGTGTATTCGGACACCGGCAGCGCGTCGCAGACCAGCGCCGCGAGGGCCGCACCGCGCGCCTGGCCGAGCAGCAAGGTCGCCTGCGGATTGACGTTGACGAAGACGATCTCGACCGAGGCGCAGCTCGGCTGGTAGCGCGAGCTGACCTCGCGCACGCCGTCGAAGATCGCCTTCAGCCGCGCCGGCAGCGGCGAACGCGGTGACGCATCGGACTTGATCGTGCCGCTGGCGACGTAGTGCAGTGCGGCGCCGTCGCACTCGACGACACCGAACCCGGTGATTCTGAGGCCTGGGTCGATGCCGAGGATGCGCACGCGCTTCAGGCCGCCGCTGATGAAGGTGCCAGCGCGGTCACGATGCGGCCGCGCTCAGTGGCGGAAGTGGCGCACACCGGTCAGCACCATCGCGACGCCGCGCTCGTCGGCGGCGCGGATCACCTCGTCGTCGCGCATCGAGCCGCCCGGCTGGATCACGCAGGCGGCGCCTGCATCGACAACGACATCCAGGCCGTCGCGAAACGGGAAGAACGCGTCGCTCGCAACCGCAGAGCCCTGCAGCGCGAGCCCGGCATTCGCGGCCTTGATCGCGGCAATGCGCGCCGAGTCGACGCGGCTCATCTGCCCGGCACCGATCCCCAAGGTCATGCCGCCTGCGGCAAAGACGATCGCGTTGCTCTTGACGTATTTGGCGATGGCCCAGGCAAACAGCAGGTCGTCGAGCTGCGCGGCGTCGGGCTGAAGCCGGCTCGCGACCTTCAGCTCGCCGCGCTCGAGCGCGTGGTTATCGGCGCCTTGCATCAAGAGCCCCGAGCCCACGCGCTTGATGTCGTAGAGATTGCGGCCCCGCAGCCAGGGCGTGGCGCCCCCCGGCGGCAGCGCGATCTGCAGCACCCGCACGTTCGGCTTGCCGGCCAGCAGCGCCAGTGCCTTGCTGCTGTAGCCCGGCGCGATCAGCACCTCGACGAACTGCTGCGCGAGCTGCTCGGCACAGGCCTCGTCGACCGCGCAGTCGAAGGCGATGATTCCGCCGAAGGCCGAGGTCGGGTCGGTGCGGAAGGCCTTGGCATAGGCCTCGGCGGCATCGCCGCCGAGCGCCGCGCCGCACGGGTTGGCGTGCTTGACGATGACGCAGGCGGCCTGCGCCGCAGTCCCCGTGGCCGCGCGCAGCCCCTTCACGCACTCCCACGCCGCGTCGGCGTCGCCGATGTTGTTGTACGAGAGCTCCTTGCCTTGCAGCTGACGCGCGGTGGCGAGCGAGCCGGGCGCGGGCTGCAGATCGCGGTAGTAGGCGGCCGTCTGGTGCGGGTTCTCACCGTAGCGCAGGTCCTGCAGCTTGACGAAGCGGCCGTTGACCTGGCGCGGGTATTCCGCGCGCGTCACGTCGCCGGCATCGCCCAGCCGCAACGACGAGAGGTAGTCGCTGATCGCCGCGTCGTAGACCGAGACGCGGTCGAAGGCCGCCACCGAGAGCGCGAAACGCGTCGTGCGGCTCACCGCGCCGGCGGCGCGCAGCTCGGCCAGCACGTCGGTGTATTGCGCCGGGTCGGTCAGTACGGCGACATCGTTCCAGTTCTTGGCTGCCGAGCGCAGCATCGCCGGGCCGCCGATGTCGATGTTCTCGATCGCCTCTTCGAGGGTGCAGTCGGGCTTTGCCACGGTGGCCTCGAACGGGTAGAGGTTGACGACCAGCAGCTCGATCGTCGAGATCCCGTGCGCCGCCAGCGCCGCCATGTGTGTCGGCACCTCGCGCCGCGCCAGCAGCGCGCCGTGGATTGCCGGATGCAGCGTCTTGACGCGGCCGTCGAGCATCTCGGGAAATCCGGTGTGGTCGGCGACCTCCGTGACCACGAGGCCTGCCTCGGCCAGCAGCCGCGCCGTGCCGCCGGTGGACAGGAGGCGCACGCCGAGCGCGGCGAGCTCGCGTGCGAATTCAACGATGCCGGTCTTGTCGGAGACGGAGATCAGCGCTTGCATGACGAATCCTGGGGCAGGGTCAGCAAAAGCGGTGAGCGTGGGGGCGCTTCCATCACTTCAGCAGTTTGTGTTCGAGCAGCTTGCGGCGCAAGGTGTTGCGGTTGATGCCCAGCCATTCGGCCGCGCGGCTCTGGTTGCCTTCGGCCTCGCGCATCACCACCTCGAGCAAGGGCTTCTCGACGACGCGCAGGATCATCTCGTACATTGCCGTCGGTTCGACGCCGCGCAGGTCCTTGAAGTAGTTGTCGAGGTTGTCGCGGATGCACTCCTCGATGTGCTTCTTGTTGCCGATCCCATTCATTGGACTAGCCTCCGGTCACTGCGTGACCGCCTCCCCGAGGAAGTACGAGCGTGCGCTGCGGGCCGCCCTGCATTGGCGCGCATGGCATTGCCCGTTTCATGCAAGCGCCGCCGCCGGCCAGCGCAGCTGCAGCTCGGCCAGCCGGTCGAACCAGTCGACCAGCGCGCGCAATTGCTCTTCGCAGCTCTCGATCAGGTTCATGCGCGCCAGGAAGGCCGTGCCGCCGGGCAGCGCGCGCACGCTCCAGCCGATGTGCTTGCGTGCGCTGCGCACGCCGGCCCATTCGCCGTAGAGGTCGTAGTGGTCGTGCAGGTGCTCGATCAGCCAGACCTTGACCTGCTGCACTTCGGGCAACGGCAGGTGGCTGCCGGTGGCGAGGAAGTGCGCTATTTCACGGAAGATCCACGGCCGGCCCTGTGCCGCGCGGCCGATCATCAACGCGTCGGCGCCGGTTGCGGCCAGCACGTCGCGCGCCTTCTCCGGCGTGTCGATGTCGCCATTGGCAACCACCGGGATGCGCAGCGCCTGCTTCACCGCCGTGACCGTCTCGTATTCGGCCTGGCCCTTGTAGCCTTGTTCGCGGGTGCGGCCATGCACCGTGACCATCGCGACGCCCGCGGCCTCGGCGGCACGTGCCAGTGCCACGGCGTTGCGCTGGTCCGCGCACCAGCCGGTGCGCATCTTCAAGGTCACCGGAACAGCGCGCGGCACGCACACCGCCACCACCGCCTCGATGATCTCGAGCGCGAGCCTTTCGTCGCGCATCAGCGCCGAGCCGGCCCAGCGGTTGCAGACCTTCTTGGCCGGGCAGCCCATGTTGATGTCGATGATGCGCGCTCCGCGGTCGACGTTGTAGGCCGCCGCCTCGGCCATCATCGCCGCATCGGTGCCGGCAATCTGCACCGCGATCGGCGCGGCTTCGCCGGTGTGGTCGACGCGCCGGCTGGTCTTCAGGCTGCTCCACAGTTCGCGCCGCGCGGTCACCATTTCGCTGACGGCATAGCCGGCGCCCAGGCGTTTGCACAGCCGGCGGAACGGCCGGTCGGTGACGCCCGCCATCGGCGCGGCGAAGAGCCGGTTCGCAAGCGTGATGTCGCCGATGCGCATGGAAGAAAAGGAGGGGCTGGAACGCTGCTGAAAAACGAGGCAGCAGTATAGCCACCGGCATCGCCGCGCCGGGATCGGCGGCGCTGGCGCGCCGGCGCATCGGGCCGGCGGCACCGGATGCGGCATGCCGCCTGCAACCCTACAATTGCGGCCCTGCCCGAACACCTGCAGCGCGCGTCCGGCGCACCCTGTGCAGCCCACCTGGAAAGCCCCGCCATGACCGAGCCTCCCGCTGCCCCCCCGACAACGGCCGACCTCGGCCACATTGCACCGCGCGACAAGGCCGAGATCCTGGCGCAGGCGCTGCCCTATATCCGCAAGTTCCACGGCAAGACCATCGTCATCAAGTACGGCGGCAACGCGATGACCGACCCCGGCCTGCAGCAGGACTTTGCCGAGGACGTGGTGCTGCTGAAGCTGGTCGGCCTGAATCCGGTCGTGGTGCACGGCGGCGGGCCGCAGATCGAGGAAGCGCTGGCCAAGCTCGGCAAGAAGGGCACCTTCATCCAGGGCATGCGCGTCACCGACGAGGAGACGATGGAAGTCGTCGAATGGGTGCTGGCCGGGCAGGTGCAGCAGGACATCGTCGGCCTGATCAACGTCGCCGGCGGCAAGGCGGTGGGCCTGACCGGCCGCGACGGCGGCCTGATCCGGGCGCGCAAGCTGCGCCTGGCCGACCTCAACGACCCGACCAAGCTGCATGACGTGGGCCAGGTCGGCGAAATCGAGTCGATCGACCCGAGCGTCGTCAAGGCGCTGCAGGACGATCAGTTCATCCCGGTGATCTCGCCGCTCGGCTTCGGCGCCGACAACGAGAACTACAACATCAACGCGGACGTCGTCGCCGGCAAATTGGCCGAGGTGCTGAAGGCCGAGAAGCTGATGATGCTGACGAACACGCCGGGGGTGCTCGACAAGAACGGACGGCTGCTGACCGACCTGAGTGCACGCGAGATCGACGCGCTCTTTGCCGACGGCACGCTCTCGGGCGGCATGCTGCCGAAGATCGCCTCGGCGCTGGACGCGGCCAAGAACGGCGTCAACTCGGTGCACATCATCGATGGCCGCGTGCCGCATGCGATGCTGCTGGAGGTGCTCACCGAGCAGGCCTACGGCACGATGATCCGGTCGCACTGAAGCAGCCCGGGCCCGCTCGGCGGTCGGTCCGGTGACGCGTTCGATGCGCGTCTGCCAACCGCCGCCGAACCGCCCCGCGCCGCGCCATCCAAGCACGCTTTGAGGCGCCGCGGCATCGGTGTAGATGCTCAGTCTGGGGGCCGATTTTCATGTGCCAGAATGGCTTCGTGCAGCCGCCGCAGCCGACGACACCCACGCCCGACCTCCCCGCGCTCGATCCGGGCGCGCGTCCCGTCGGCGCTCCGGTCGTGCTGGCGGCGCGCAAACGTCCCAAGCCCGGCGAGCGCCGGCTGCAGATACTGCACACCTTGGCGGCCATGCTCGAGGAGCCCGGCGCCGATCGGGTCACGACGGCGGCGCTCGCGGCGCGGCTCGAGGTTTCCGAGGCGGCGCTCTACCGGCATTTCGCCAGCAAGGCGCAGATGTTCGAAGGCCTGATCGAGTTCGTCGAGGAGAGCGTCTTCACCTTGATCAACCAGATCAACGCCACCGAGCCCGACCCGCGCGCGCAGTCGCGCCAGATCCTAGGCGCGGTGCTGCGCTTTGGCGAGAAGAACCGGGGGATGACGCGGATGATGGTCGGCGACGCGCTGGTGTTTGAGAACGAGCGTCTGCTGGCGCGCATGAACCAGTTTTTCGAACGCATCGAGTCGCAATTGCGGCAAAGTCTGCGGGCCGCCGCCGATGCGGCCGGATCGACGACGCCGAGCGTCGACGCCAACGCGCGCGCCTCGATCCTGACTGCCTTCCTGGTCGGCCGCCTGCAGCGCTACGCGCGCTCGGGCTTCCGGCGGCTGCCGACCGAACACCTCGACGCCGCATTCGGCCTGCTGGTCCCCTGAGCCCGGCCGCCCAGGTCGAACGGCGCAGGCGGCCGCCGTTAAACTGCCGCCTTTTCGTCTTGCCGCGCCGCCCGGGCGCGCGTTTTCGATGACTTTTCCGACCGAACCGCTGCTGCACTTGCTGAGCCGTGCAGAGGCTCTGCTGACCCGGCTCGAGCAGGTGCTGCCGCACCCGCTCCGCGCGCCCGACTGGTCGGCCTCGATCGCCTTTCGCTATCGCAAGCGCGGCAGCTCCGGGCGCCTCGAGCCGGTGCGCCATGTCGCGCCGATCCGCCTGGACGACCTGGTCGAGGTCGGCGCGCAAAAGGAGCGCTTGCTGCGCAACACCGAGCAGTTCGTCGCCGGCGTCGGCGCCAACAACGTGCTGCTGACCGGCGCGCGCGGCACCGGCAAGAGCTCGCTGATCAAGGCGTGCCTGAACGAGTTTGCACCACGGGGCTTGAGGCTGATCGAAGTCGACAAGGCCGATCTCATCGACCTGCCCGACATTGTCGACCTTGTTGCGGCGCGTCCCGAGCGCTTCGTGATCTTCTGCGACGACCTCAGCTTCGACGAGGGCGAGGCCGGCTACAAGGCGCTCAAATCGATCCTCGACGGCTCGGTGGCGCAGGCTTCCGACAACGTCCTCATCTATGCGACCAGCAACCGGCGTCATCTGCTGCCCGAGTACATGAAGGAAAACCTGAGCTACAAGCACACCGAGGACGGCGAGGTGCACCCGGGCGAGGTCATCGAAGAGAAGATTTCTCTGAGCGAGCGCTTCGGCCTGTGGGTGAGCTTCTACCCGTTCAGCCAGGACGAGTATCTGGCGATCGTCGCGCAATGGCTGCGCGGCTTCGGCATCGATGAGGGAGCGATTGCCGCGGCACGCCAGGAGTCGCTGGTCTGGGCGCTCGAGCGCGGTTCGCGCTCGGGCCGCGTCGCCTACCAGTTTGCCAAGGACTACTCCGGAAGGCAACACGCTTGAAGACGAATGCGGCAGGATCCGCCCCGAGCGCTGCCATGCCCGCCGAACAGCCGGCATCGGGCGATCCGGTGAAGGTCCAGGCCCCGGACGTGCGCCATCCGGTGGACGTGCCGTCACCGGAACCGCGCCGTCCGGTGGATGTTGCGGTGGGCGTGCTGATCGACGCCCAGGGCCGTTTCCTGCTGACCTCGCGTCCGGCAGGCAAGGTCTACGCCGGGTATTGGGAGTTTCCAGGCGGCAAGCTCGAACGCGGCGAGACCGTGGAAGCGGCGCTGCGGCGCGAGTTGCATGAGGAACTCGGCATCCGCATCGGTGTGGTGCAGCCGTGGCGCACGCGCCTGATGGACTATGCGCACGCGCTGGTGCGGCTGCACTTTTGCAAGGTCCACGAATGGAGCGGGGCGCTGGAGATGCGCGAGCATCAGGCGATGGCCTGGCAGAGCCTGCCGGTAGACGTCGTGCCGGTGCTGCCGGGGACGATCCCGGTGCTCGAATGGTTTGCGGCCGAGCGCGGCTTTGCCGGCACGACCCACCGCGAATGATGCCGCGAGCGTGGCTGCAGCGGCCGCCCCACGCCGCACCGCGCGAGGCCTGCCCAACCCCGCACGCGGCGCTGCGCGATGCGCCGACCGCTACACTGGCGCGATGGACTGGCTCGACGAAGTCAAGTGGAACGCCGAAGGCCTGGTGCCGGTGATCGCGCAGGAAGCGGGCAGCAAGGACGTGCTGATGTTTGCCTACATGAACCGCGCGGCGCTCGCGCAGACCGTGCAGTGCGGCGAAGCCGTCTATTTCAGCCGATCGCGCCAGCGCCTGTGGCACAAGGGCGAGGAGAGCGGCCACATCCAGAAGGTGCGCGAACTGCGCCTCGATTGCGATGGCGATGTGGTGCTGATGCAGGTCGAGCAAGGTGGGGGTGCCGCCGGTGAGCCCGGCATCGCCTGCCACACGGGCCGGCATAGCTGTTTCTTCCGTCGCCTCGAAGGGGAAGTGTGGCAAATCGTCGAGCCGGTCTTGAAAGATCCGGAGCGCATCTACACATGAGGTCTGATGCCGGGAAGCCGGCAAATTCCGACGCCGTGCTGGCACGGCTGGCCGACATCATCGAGGCGCGCCGCAACGCCGATCCCGACAAGAGCTATGTCGCGCGGCTGTTCCAGAAGGGCCCTGACGCGATCCTCAAGAAGATCGGCGAGGAGGCGACCGAGACGGTGATGGCCTGCAAGGACGGCGATCGTGCGCGCATCGTCGCCGAGACCGCAGACCTGTGGTTTCACTCGATGCTCGCCCTCAGCGCCTACGGGCTGCGGCCCGCCGATGTGCTTGCCGAATTGCAGCGCCGCGAGGGTTTGTCGGGGCTGGAGGAGTTTGCCGCGCGCAAGGCGCAACGACGCGACGAGGAAGCTTCATGAACGAGATCATCGACACCGACGGGCGCAGCACGGTCGACGCCGAACGCGACGGCTCGCTGCGCACCGTCGGCCACATCAGCTACGCGCTGCACGCCATCGTCGCGGTCAGCGCCGTGGTGCCGACCCTGCAGGCGAGCGTCTTGCTGCTGATCGCGGCGTTCTGCCTGGACCTGGTCAAGCGTGGCGATGCCCGCGGCACCTGGCAGGAGTCGCATTTCCGCTGGCGCATCCACAGCGTGCTGTGGGCCGGCGGCCTCTACGTCCTCACCAGCTGGCTCTGGCTGCTGTTCTTCATCCCCGGCTGGATTGCCTGGACCCTGATCTCGCTGTGGTTCCTCTACCGCGTCGTGCGCGGCTGGCTGGCGCTCAGCGAGCGCCGGCCGATGCCGGCCTGAAGG